>PPYF01113993.1_pt1 | contig 106031 bp, 117 predicted proteins | sample 1559871 | NCBI WGS metagenome assembly PPYF01 (sample SAMN08240021, study PRJNA423297) | Human gut metagenome, whole genome shotgun sequencing project.
GCGGAGCTGGGGGCGGGGCTGCGCTTGGAGCGCCGCGGCCCGGCGGCGATCCGGTCCGCGGTGGAAGAGGTGCTGGCGCAGAGGGAGGCGTACCGGCGGGCCATCGAGCCCTTGGCCGCCGGATTCCGGGCCGCCGGAGGCGCGGCCCGGGCGGCGGAGAAGATAGAGGAGACGATTGCGCGGAAAACAGAAGAGGCGCGGCCCTAAGGGCCGCGCCTCTTCTGTTTACAGAGTTTGAGAATGACCGAGATCCACCTCGGGCATCAGTTCTTGGTTGATAATAGTGAGCATCTCTTCCAGCTTGGCGCACTCCTCCGGGGAGAAACGCTGCCGGATGCGCTCGGTCACGGCATGGACGTAGTCGTTGCTGATGTTGTAGTAGTCCTTGTATTTCTGGGTGACCTGGAGGTGGTACTCGCGCTTGTCGTGGGCGGACTGGATCTTCTGCACATAGCCCTTGCGGATCAGGCTGTTGATCTTATAGGCCGCGTTGGGCGGCGAGATGCGCATAAAGGAGGCGAACTCGTTGATGGTTGGGCAGCCCAGGGCCTGGATGGTCTCCATGGCGAAGGTCTCTACCGTGGTCAGGCTGGCCTCGCGGTTTTGAAAGCGCTCGAAGATCTCCTGATAAAAATGAAGCTTGAATTTGGTATACACGATTTCAAATTTCTGTTCCAACATGCCGGCGCCCCCGCATTGTCATATTTTTTTCATTTTATCAAAAAGCGGAGGGAAGGGCAATCACAAATCTTTGGCCAAGGCAAAGGTAAGCTCTGCCGAAACGGCCAGTTGGCCGCCCACGGTGGCTTTGGCCTCAGCGACAGCTACCGGGCCCTTCTGCTTTAGAATGGTGCACTCCAGCTCCAGTACGTCGCCGGGGGTGACCTGGCGGCGGAAGCGGGCGTTTTTGATGCCGCCGAACAGGCCGATCTTTCCCTTGTTCTCCGGCATGGACAGCATGGTCACGGCCCCCACCTGGGCCAGGGCTTCAATGATGAGCACGCCGGGCATCACGTGGTACTGGGGGAAGTGGCCCTGGAAGAAGGGCTCGTTGACGGTGACGCATTTGATGCCCTTGGCCCACTTGCCCACCTCGCCGTCCACGATGCGGTCCACCAGGGCGAAGGGGTAGCGGTGAGGGATGATCTCAGCGATCTGGTTGGAATTCAGCTGCATCATGGCTCAGCCCTCCCACTTCTTGAACAGCACGCAGGCGTTGTGGCCGCCGAAGCCCAGAGAGTTGGACAGGGCATACTCCACCTGCTGCTCCCGGCCCTGGTTGGGGATATAGTCCAGATCGCAGGCCGGGTCGGGCACCTGGTAGTGGATGGTGGCGGGCAGGAAGCCGTCCCGCAGGCTCAGGGCGGTGAAGATGGCCTCCACCGCGCCGGCGGCCCCCAGCATGTGGCCGGTCATGGCCTTGGTGGAGCTGACGGCCAGCTTGGCGGCGTGGGCGCCGAACACGGCCTTGATGGCCTCGGTCTCCCCGGAGTCGTTGAGGGGGGTGGAGGTGCCGTGGGCGTTGATGTAGCCCACCTGATCGGGGGACGCCCCGGCGTCGGCCAGGGCCAGGGCCATGGCGCGGGCGCCGCCCTCCCCGTTGGGGGCGGGGGCGGTGATGTGGTAGGCGTCGCAGGTGGCGCCGTAGCCCACCACCTCAGCATAGATCTTGGCGCCCCGGGCCATGGCGTGCCCGTACTCCTCCAGCATCAGCACGGCCGCACCCTCGCCCATGACGAAGCCGCTGCGCTCGGCGTCAAAGGGGATGGAGGCCCGGCTGGGGTCATCCCCCACATGGAGGGCCCGCATGGAGGTGAAGCCGCCGATGGACAGAGGGGTGATAGCGGCCTCGGCGCCGCCGCAGAGCATCACCTCGGCGTAGCCGTCCCGGATGTGGCGGAAGGCGTCGCCCACCGCGTTGGAGCCGCCGGCACAGGCGGTTACCGGGCAGGTGCACATGCCCTGAAAGCCCGCCATGATGGCAATGAAGCCGGCGCCCATGTTGGCGATGGTGGTGGGGATATAGAAGGGGGAGGCCCGGTCAAAGCCCTTCTGGGAGCAGCGCAGCTCCTCGCTCTCGGCCATCTCGATGCCGCCCACGCCGCTGGAGACGATGACGCCGCAGCGGGTGAGATCCTCCTTCTCCCGGTCCAGGCCGCTGTCGGCCAGGGCCTCCTTGGCGGCGGCGGCGGCCAATTGGGTGTAGCGGCTCATGTGCCGCACATCCTTCTTGTCCAGCACGGTGGTGGGGTCCCAGTCCTTGACCTCGGCGGCCAGGTGGACCTTCTGGGCGGAGCAGTCATACCGGGTGATGGGGCCAATGCCGCACACCCCGTCCCGGACAGCCTGCCAGGTGTCGGCGGCGTTGTGGCCCAGGGGGTTGACGGTGCCCAGGCCGGTAATCAGCACTCTGCGTTTTTCCATAATTGCGTTCCTCCTCACATGCCCATTCCGCCGTCCACCTGGAGCACCTGGCCGGTGATGTATCCGGCCTCCTCGGAGGCCAGGAAGGCCACAGCGGCGGCCACGTCCTCCGGGGTGCCGGGGCGGCCCGCCGGGATGGCGGACAGCATGGCCTCCCGGGCCGCGTCGGGCAGGGCGGCGGTCATATCAGTGGCGATATAGCCGGGGGCCACCGCGTTGACGGTGACGCCGCGGCCGCCCAGCTCCTTGGCCAGGGACTTGGTCATGCCGATGAGCCCCGCCTTGCTGGCGCAGTAGTTGATCTGGCCCGGGTTGCCCCGCAGGGCCACCACGGAGCTGAGGTTGACGATGCGGCCGTAGCGGGCCTTCATCATGGGCCGGGCGGCGGCCTTCATGGTGAGGAAGGCCCCCTTGAGGTTGGTCTCGATGACCGCGTCGAAGTCCTCCTCCTTGAGCATCATGGCCAGGTTGTCCCGGGTGATGCCCGCGTTGTTGACCAGAATGTCCAGGGAGCCCAGCTCCTTCACGGCGGTGTCGATGAGGGTTTTTACGGCGGCGGGATCGGCCACACTGCCCTGGACGGCACGGGTCTGGACGCCCAGGGCCTCCAGCTCCTTTCGGGTCGCCTCTGCCGCGGCGGTGTTGCCCGCGTAGGAGAAGGCCACGTTGGCCCCCCGGCGGGCCAGCTCCAGGCAGATGGCGCGGCCGATGCCGCGGCTGCCGCCGGTGACGACGGCGGTTCTTCCGGTAAAGCTCATAGCGTTATCCTTTCAGCGCGGCGGAGAGGGCGTCCAAATCGGCGCAGGTCTCCACGGCGTAGGTCTTGATGGCGGGAGCGGTCTTCTTGACAAAGCCGCTGAGGGCCTTGCCCGGGCCGATCTCCACGATGGTGTCCACCCCCAGCTCGGCCAGGCGGCGGATGGTGTCCTCCATGTAGACGGAGGTCTGCACCTGCTTCTCCAGCAGGGCGGGGATGGTGTCCTCCGGCCCCATCTCCCGGCCCAGACAGTTGAAGAGCACGGGGATGCGCATCGCGCCGAAGGTGGTCTCCTTGAACTTCTCCCGCAGGGCATCACCGGCGGGGGCGAGGAGGGAGGTGTGGAAGGGCCCGCTGACCTTCAGGGGCAGGCAGCGCTTGGCGCCCAGCTCCTTGGCCAGTGCGGCGGCCTGGTCCACGGCGGCCTGCTCGCCGCCGATGACCAACTGGCCGGGGCAGTTGTAGTTGGCGATCTCCACCACCCCCGCGCCGGCGGCCTGCCGGCATGCCTCCTGGAGCTTCTCGCGGTCCAGGCCCAGCACGGCGGTCATGCCGCAGGGGCGGCCCGCCGCGGCCGCGGCCATGGCCTTGCCGCGGAAGGCGGCCAGGGAAATGGCCCGGGAGGCGGTGAACACCCCGGCGCACTGGAGGGCAGAGTACTCGCCCAGGGAGAGGCCCGCGGCGTAGTCCGGGACAATGCCCCGCTCCGCCAGCAGGGCGGTCATGCCGGCGGCAAAGGCCACCATACAGGGCTGGGTGTACTCGGTCAGGTTCAGCACCCCGTCGGGGGCGGTGAACATGGTGGTTTTCAGATCGAAGTCCACGCCGGCGGTGTCCAGCACGGCGCGGAAGGCGGGATGGGCCTCGTAGAGATCGGCCCCCATGCCGGGGTGCTGGCTGCCCTGCCCGGCGTACAGAAAGGCCAGACTCATTCGCTCAGCCCCTTTCGCACGGCCGCATATCCGGCCATCAGCTCCTCAAAGATCTGCCGCAGGGGACGGATCTCGTGCACCATACCGGCCACCTGGCCGGCCATGAAGCTGCCGCCGTCCACGTCGCCGTCGAACACGGCCTTCCGCAGGGAGCCCAGGGTGAGCTGCTCCATCTCCTCCAGGGGGACATCCTTCTTCTCCATGCGCAGATATTCCCGGGCCATCTTGTTCTTGAGTACCCGCACCGGCGCTCCGGTGGAGCGGCCGGTGACGGTGGTGTCGTTGGCGCCGGCCTTGAGCACGGCCTGTTTGTAATTGGCGTGGATGGGACACTCCTCGCTGGCCAGCAGGCAGGTGCCCACCTGGACGCCGCAGGCCCCAAGGGCAAAGGCGGCGGTGAGCTGCCGGCCATCAGCGATGCCGCCGGCGGCGATGACGGGGACGCTCACCGCGTCCACCACCTGGGGCACCAGGGCCATGGTGGTCAGCTCGCCGATGTGGCCGCCGCTCTCGCAGCCCTCGGCGATGATGCCGTCGATGCCATAGCGCTCCAGCCGCTTGGCCAGAATGGGGGCGGCCACCACGGGGAACACCTTGATACCCGCCTCTTTCCAGGCGGGGACGTATTTGCCGGGGTTGCCCGCGCCGGTGGTCACCACCTGCACCCCCTCCTCTGCCACCACCTTGGCCAGAGCGTCGATGTGGGGGTTCATCAGCATCAGGTTGACGCCGAAGGGCTTGCCGGTGTTCGCCTTGGCGGCGCGGATCTCGGCCCGCAGGGCCTCGGCGTCCATCCCGCCGGAGGCAACCAGGCCCAGGGCACCCGCGTTGGACACGGCGGCGGCGAACGCTCCGGTGGCGATGTTGGCCATGCCGCCCTGGATGATGGGGAACTCAATCCCCAAAAGCTCGTTTAATTTCATAGAAACTCCTTATGAAACGCCTCCACGAAAAAGCCTCGCAGAGTTTCCCCGCCCGCAGGCGGGGAAATAAAATGAAATCCGTTTTCGGACGCGATATGTGCGTGGACGAAAACACTTCTCAGCCCACAAGTGTGAGTGTTATCCGGCGAAGCCGGACAAAACTTGCGCGCAGGGGCTGCATCTCTCTCCAACAAGCGGCTCTGCCGCTTGTTGGAAGCTACGCCAGCTCCAGCAGAGCCCCGGCCCAGGTCAGCCCGCCGCCGAAGCCCACACACAGGGCTTTCTGGCCGGAGGTGATGGCCCCGCCGCCCACCAGCTCGTCCAGCAGCAGGGGAACGCTGGCGGCGGAGGTGTTGCCGGTGCGCTCGATGTTGCCGGGGCACCTGGCCGGGTCGATGCCCAGCTTCTTCACGGCAAAGTCGATGATGCGCTGGTTGGCCTGGTGGAACACGAAGAGGTCGATGTCCTCCGGGGTAAGGCCGGCCCGGTCCAGCACCTCCCGGGCACAGCGGGGCACAGCCTCCACGGCGAAGCGGAACACCGACTGGCCGTCCATATGGACATGGGGGGGCGCGGCAGTGTTGACGCCGGGGACGTAGAGCACCTCTGAGTTGCCCCGGCAGCCCAGCACGGCGTGGAGGGAGGGGTAGTTTGCCCCCCACTCCACCAGGGCGGCCCCGGCACCGTCGCCGAAGAGCACACAGGTGCTCCGGTCGCCAAAGTCCATGACCCGGCTGAGGATTTCCGCCCCCAGTACCAGGCCGTACTTCCGGGGGGTGGAGGCCAGCAGGCACTCGGCGGTGTGCAGAGCGTACACAAAGCCGGAGCAGGCGGCGTTCAGATCAAAGCATATGGTATCCTCCGGAAAGCCCAGCTCCTTTTGGAGCAGGCAGGCGGCGGCGGGGGAAAGAAAATCCGGGGTGACTGTGGCCACCAGGCAGATGCCGATTTCGCCGGGGGTGACGCCGCCCCGCTCCAGTGCCTGCCGGGCGGCGGCCAGACAGAGGGAGGTGTGGCTCTCGCCGTCGGTGCAGTAGCGTCGGGAGCGGATGCCGGTGCGGGTGGAGATCCACTCGTCGTTGGTATCCACGATTTTGGCCAAATCATCGTTGGTCACGACCTTTTTGGGCACGGCGGAGCCGGTGCTGATTAACTTAATCCCGTTCATGTACGCTCCTTTCTCAGGGCCTTCGCGCCCATCGCGCGGAATTTTTTATAGCGCCCGGCGGCCAGAGCCGGACCGCTGAGCTTGCCCAGGGCGTTGAGCTCCTTGACCAAGGCGGTGTCCAGAGTCCGGAACAGGGCGGCGGGGTTGGTGTGAGCCCCTCCCTCGGGCTCAGGAATGATGCGGTCGGCCACCTCCAGCTCCAGCAGGTCGGCGGCGGTGAGCTTCATCACGCCGCAGGCCTCGTCGCTGCGGGAGGCGTCCTTCCACAGGATGGCGGCAAAGCCCTCCGGGGAGAGGACGGAGTACACCGCGTTCTCCAGCATGAGCACACGGTTGCCCACGCCCAGGGCCAGGGCGCCGCCGCTGCCTCCTTCCCCGGTGACCACGGAGACTATAGGCACGGTGAGACGGCTGGACAGGGCCAGGGTGCGGGCGATGGCCTCCGCCTGGCCCCGGGCCTCGGCCTCCAGGCCGGGGTAGGCGCCGGGGGTGTCGATGAAGGTGATGACGGGACGGCGGAACTTCTCCGCCTGAAGCATGAGCCGCTGGGCCTTGCGGTAGCCCTCTGGTGAGGGCATGCCGAAGTGGAGGGACAGGTTCTCCTCCAGGGAGCGGCCCTTCCGGTGGCCGACGACGGTCACCGGCTTGCCGTGGAACAGGGCGACGCCGCCCAGGATGCTGCCGTCCTCGGCGCACAGGCGGTCGCCCCGTTGCTCAAAGAAATCGGTAAACAGGTGCTTAATGAAATCTGCCGTGCCGGGGCGCTCCGGGTGGCGGGCCAGGGCTACCCTCTGGGCGGGGGTCAGCTTACTTGCCATGCGCGTCGCCCCCCTTTCCATGGAGCTTCAGCAGATGGAGCAGGGTGGCGCGCAGCGCGTCCCTTGGAACGATGGCATCCAGGAAGCCGTGCTCCAGCAGATATTCGGCGCTCTGGAAGCCCTCGGGGAGCTTTTCGCCGATGGTCTGCTCAATCACCCGCGGGCCGGCGAAGCCGATCAGGGCGCCGGGCTCGGCCAGCATGATGTCCCCCAGGCTGGCAAAGCTGGCGGTGACGCCGCCGGTGGTGGGGTGGGTGAGCACCGAGATGTAGAGGCCGCCCTTCTGGGAGAACCGCTCCAGGGCGGCGGAGGTCTTGGCCATCTGCATCAGGGAGAGGATACCCTCCTGCATCCGGGCCCCGCCGCTGGCGGAGAAAAGGATGAGGGGGAGCTTGTACTTGTCGGCGTACTCCACCAGCCGGGTGACCTTCTCCCCGACGGCGGCGGACATGCTGCCCATGAAAAAGCGGCTGTCCAGGGCGCCCACGGCCACCCGCTGGCCCCCGATGCGGCCGGCGGCGGTGACCACACCCTCGTTCATGCCGGTGCGGCGGCGGGCGCCGTCCAGCTTGGCCTCGTAGCCGGGGAAGTCCAGCGGGTTGTTGGAGGCCAGGGGGGCGTCCAGCTCCCGGAAGGTGCCCTTGTCCAGAATGAGGCTCAGGCGGTAATAGGCCCCCACGGGGTAGTGGTGCCCGCACAGGGGGCAGACATAGCGGTGGCCCACCAGCTCCCGGCGGGGCACCGCCTTGCCGCAGGCGGGGCAGGCCTCCTCGGTGTGGGCCGGAGCGGGGGAGGAACCCCGCAGGGCCTTGAGGGAGAGGAGCTTCTGTCGGCGCTGTGCAAAGACGCTGCTCATACCTCACGCACCTCCCCGCTGCCGCTCCAGGCCAGAAGTGTGTCCATATGGGCCTCTAGAAAGCCGGTGGAGTAGTTGCCCCGGACGAAGTCGGGGTGGTGGAGGATCTGGTGGAGCAGGTCGGTGTTGGTGGCCGGTCCCTCAATGACCAGCTCCTCCAGGGCCCGGCGCATCCGGCGGATGGCCTCCAGCCGGGTGGGGGCATAGACGATCAGCTTGGCCATCAGGGAGTCGTAGTAGGGGGGCAGCTCGTAGCCGGTATAGAGGCCGGTGTCCACCCGCACGCCGTAGCCACCGGGCAGGTGGAGAAAGTCGATGCGGCCGGGACAGGGCTGGAACCCCTTGGCCGGGTCCTCGGCGTTGATGCGGCACTCGATGGCGTGGCCGCGGAACAGGACCTCCTCCTGGGTGACCGAGAGGGGGAGCCCGGCGGAAACGCGGATTTGCTCCCGCACCAGGTCCAGGCCGGTGACCAGCTCGGTGACCGGGTGCTCCACCTGGATGCGGGTGTTCATCTCGATGAAGTAGAACTGGCCGTCGGGGGCCAGCACGAACTCGATGGTGCCGGCGTTGACGTAGCCCGCGGCCCTGGCGGCCGCCACGGCCGCCGCGCCCATCCGCTCCCGCAGCTCCGGGGTCAGGGCCTTGGAGGGGGACTCCTCCAGCAGCTTCTGGTTGCGCCGCTGGATGGAGCAGTCCCGGTCGCCCAACTGGATCACGTGCCCCTGCCCGTCGGCCATGATCTGGAACTCGATGTGGCGGGGGTTGACGATCAGCTTCTCCAGGTACATCTCCCCGCTGCCGAAGCAGGCCAGCGACTCGCTGCGGGCCTCTTCAAACAGGGGGATGAGCTGTTCCGGCTCATACACCCGGCGCATCCCCCGGCCTCCACCGCCGGCGGAGGCCTTGATGAGCACCGGGTATCCAATGGAGTCGGCCAGGGCCTTGGCCTGCTCGGCGGTGTCTACCGCCCCGTCGGAGCCGGGCACCACCGGCACCCCGGCGCTCTGCATCAGCTTCCGGGCGGCGGCCTTGTTGCCCATGGCGCGGATTACGTCGCCGGAGGGGCCGATGAAGGTGATGCCGGCGGCCTCGCAGGCGTCGGCAAAGTCGGCGTTCTCACTGAGAAAGCCGTAGCCGGGGTGGATGGCGTCGCACCCGGCGGCCTGGGCCACGGTGAGGATGGCATTGACGTTTAAATAGCTGTCTGCCGAGCGGGCGGGGCCGATGCAGTAGGCCTGCTCCGCCAACTGGACATGGAGAGCCTCCCTGTCCGCCTGGGAGTAGACCACCACGGGCTCGATCTCCAGCTCCCGGCAGGCCCGGAATACCCGGACGGCGATCTCGCCCCGGTTGGCAATTAAAATGCGCTTGAACATGGGCTCACCCTTCCCGGTAGCGGAGCAGCGGCTCCCCGAAGGACACCAGGGCCCCGTCCTCCTGAAGGATCTCCTCGATGACGCAGTCGCAGGGGGCCTGCACCTCGTTCATCATCTTCATAGCCTCCATCAGACACACGGTCTGACCCTTTTTCACATGGTCGCCCACCTGCACAAAGGGAGCAGCATCGGGGGCGGAGGCGGCGTAGAAGGTGCCCACCAGGGGGGCGGTGATGCACTTGCCCGCAGGCGCTGGAGCAGCCGCCGGCGACACAGCGGCCGCGGGGGCGGGAACCGGGGTGGCGGCAGGAATGGGAGCGGCCGGGCCGCCCTTGCCCAGCTCCAGGGAGAAGTCCTTGGTGGAGAGCTTCAGGGTGGTGGCGGTGCTGGCGTCAAAGCGGGCCATCAGCTCAAAAATCTCTTGATTGGTCATAACGGCTCCTTTCGGAAAAAAGGCACCGGCCTGCACCGGTGCCCAGGTTCCTTATTACTCAGCGTGGTCCTCCAGGTACTTCACCAGGTCGCCCACAGTCTTCATGTTGGGCAGCTCCTCGTCGGCAATGGTCACACCGAACTCCTCCTCCAGAGCCATGGACAGCTCCACGGCGGCCAGGGAGTCGGCCTCCAGATCCTCCGCCAGGCGGGCATCGGGGGTCACCTTGTCGGCGTCGCAGCTCAGGGTCTCCACAATAATCTCTTTAACCTTCTCAAAATCCATGACAGATTCTCCTTGCAAAATTACTTCAATCATTTTACTTAAAATTTTTTAAATAAAATAATTTAAGCATATTTTAGCAGGTCATTCGCATTTGTCAAGAAAAAAGTTTGTAAAATAATGGGTTCAATTGGGGTGAGCCCTTGAGCGGCAAGGTGTTTTGCCCGAGAAAAAAGTTGTAGGGTCCCCTTGCGGAGACGGGCAAATTGCAGTACGATAGCGGAAAAGGAGGAATCATATCGTGAAAGTATTTATTAGCGCGGATATTGAGGGAACCGCTGTTACCGCCACACGGGAGGGCTGTCGGCCGGGGGAATTTGAGTATGAGCGCAGCCGGAAGGAGATGACGGCGGAGGTGGTGGCCGCCGCCGAGGGGGCCCGGGCCGCCGGAGCCGAGCTGGTGGTGGTGAAGGACGCCCACGGGCCGGGGCTCAATATTCTGCCGGAGGAATTGCCGGAGTATGTCCAGCTCATCCGAAGCTGGAGCGGCTCACCGGAGATGATGGTGGAAGGGCTGGACAGCAGCTTCGATGCCGCCTTTTTCGTGGGCTATCACAATGCGGCGGGGGAGGGAGGCAACGCCCTGAGCCACACCATCAACGGCGGCGTGGTTCACCGCATCACCGTTAACGGGCAGCCCGCCTCGGAGTTCCTGATCTACAGTTGGATGGCCGCTTGGTATGGGGTTCCAAGCGTGCTCCTCACGGGAGACAAGACCCTGTGCGAGGTGGGGGCGGAGCTGCACCCCTCCCTGGTTACCGTGCCGGTAAAGGACGACGTGGGGGGACGTTCCCAGGGCCTCAGCCCAGTTTTGGCCCACAGACGGATCCGGGAGGGGGCAGAGCGGGCGGTGAAGCAGGACTTGTCCGCCGCCCGTATCACACTGCCGGAGCATTTCCGGGTAGAGCTGACCTATAAGAGTCACCGGGATGCCTATACCAAGGGCTTCTACCCCGGCGCGGAGCGGGTGGACGCGATGACCTTGGCCTATGAGACCGGCGACTGGTACGAGGCAAACCGTTTCCCTCTGTTCGCCATCTGAGCAATGCGCCGCGTAAAGCGAAGGGCCGCCCGGTATAACCGGGCGGCCCTTTGCGTGAATGGGGGGGTGTTGTTTTAAGTAGCCGCCCCGGCCGGGGCGGCAGGGGCAGTCAGCCGCGGCAGCAGCCGCAGCCGCAGGAGGAGTCCTCGTCCTCCCCGCCCGCAGTATCCCAAAGGAACGCGGGGAAGGAGACATACACGGGCCAACGGGTGTTGGCAGCCGTGCCGCCGCCGGGAAAGACGGGCAGCTCGGGGAAGGAGGGCAGGGTGGTGATCCCGCCGTTCCCGGTATTGGAACCGTTCCCGCAGCAGCGACAGCAGCAATTGCGGTTCTGACCTTGACAACAACACATAGTAAGGTACCCCCATTCAAATTTGCGGCGGGCCTTCGCCCCCCACATCGACAGTATACGCCGCAGGTCCGCCGGGGGTGCCTGGACAAACAAGCGCCCCCGGCCCGCAGGGGCCGGAGGCGCCGTTCCATCCGTATGTTAGGCGGCGACCACGTTGACCGCGCGCAGCTTGTCGGCATTCTTGGGATCGGGCTCCACATCATAGGTGACCTTCTGGCCCTCCTGAAGGGTCTTGAAGCCGTCGCACACGATGGCGGAGAAGTGTACGAACACGTCGTCGCCGCCCTCGTCGTTGGAGATGAAGCCGAAGCCCTTGGTCTCGTTGAACCACTTGACAGTACCGTGATACATAATGGTACCTCCTGAAAAAAATTTGGAGCTAAATGACATAGAAAAAAACCCACACATTTGCCGCTCGTCTGAAGATCCGACGATGACTACAAACATGTGAGTTCAGGCCGTGCATTTAGACTACTGTACAAATATAACACGAAATCCAGGCCACGTCAAGAGGAAAGAAGCGGAAGGGGGCGGCAGGCGCCGCCCCCGGAGGGATTCAGAGACGCTCCTTTTCCGGATTGTCGGAAATGAGCCGCCGGATGGCCTCGTCCGGGTAGGACAGCAGCCGGCCGTATTCCCAGGCGAGCTGGCTGCGGTTGCCGCCGAAGTAGGCCCGCTCGGCCACCAGATTGGCCTTGCGCTCCTTCAGGCGCAGGTACTGGTCGAGAATGTGGCCAGCCCGGTAGAACAGGATGTTGAACTTGCCCTGATTCAGCGAGAGGGGAAAGAGGTCGGTGAGCAGCGGGGTGTCCTCTATGTAGAGCTGGTTGCCGTACTGGTGGCAGCAGGAGCGGGCAAAGGGGATCAGGGCGTCCCGCTCTGCGGCGCTGTCCATGGGATGGCTGAGGGCCAGTGCCTTCACCCCGGAGCGCACCATCTCGTTGAAGCAGTCAATCACGCCGCACTGGTAGGAATAGGGATCAATGTTCTGCATAATCAGGGCCTCCTGTCTTGTCCCCTCTATTTTACCCCACCGCTGCCCATATGACAAGCGGGTAAAGAAAGGGAAAAAAAGGAAGATGTGTCGATTTTCTATCGGGCCCAGTCCCGGCTGCGGCCCACCGCCCGGTGCCACTGCTCCAGCAGGCGCTCCCGCTGCTCCGGCGGCATGGCGGGGGAGAAGGCGGTGTCGCACCGCCACAGGCGGCGCAGCTCGCCGGTACCGCTCCACACCCCGGCGGCCAGACCGGCCAGATAGGCCGCCCCCAGGGCAGTGGTCTCCCGGATGGCGGGACGGCGGACCTCCCGATCCAGGATGTCCGCCTGGAACTGCATGAGGAAGGCGTCCCGGCTGGCCCCGCCGTCGGCCTTGAGCTGGCCCAATGGCAGGCCGGTATCCGCCTCCATGGCATGAACCAAGTCGGCCACCTGGTAGGCGATGGACTCCTGGGCCGCCCGGGTGATGTGCTCCCGCCGGGTGCCCCGGGTGAGGCCCACCAGAATGCCCCGGGCGTACATGTCCCAATAGGGGGCCCCCAGACCGGTAAAGGCGGGTACCAGATAGACGCCCCCGTTGTCGGGCACCTTCTGGGCGTAGTACTCCGCGTCCCGGCTCTCGGGGAAGAAGCGCAGCTCGTCCCGCAGCCACTGGATCACCGCCCCGCCCACGAAGACGGAGCCCTCCAGGGCGTACTGCACCCCTCCGTCCAGCCCGACCGCCACGGTGGTGAGCAGGCCGTTGCGGCTGGCGCAGGGCTTGTCCCCGGTGTTCATCAGCAGGAAGCAGCCGGTGCCGTAGGTGTTCTTGGCGTCGCCGGGGGAGAAGCAGCCCTGGCCGAACAGGGCGGCCTGCTGGTCGCCGGCCATGCCGGCGATGGGGATGCGCACGCCCTGTATGTCGGTGTAGCCGTAGACCTCGCTGGAGGGGCGCACCTGGGGCAGCATGGCCCTGGGAATGTCCAGGGCGGAGAGGAGGGTGTCGTCCCAGTCCAGGGCATGGATGTCAAAGAGCATGGTGCGGGAGGCGTTGGTGACGTCGGTGGCGTGGACGGCCCTGCCAGTGAGCTTCCACAGCAGCCAGGCGTCCACCGTGCCGAACAGAATCTCCCCCCGGCGGGCCTTTTCCCGGGCCCCCTCCACATGGTCGAGCACCCACTTGATCTTGGTGGCGGAGAAGTACGCGTCGGGAACCAGGCCAGTGGCGGCGCGGATGTGCTCCTCCAGGCCGTCGGCCCGCAGCCGGTCCACCAGCTCCGCCGTGCGGCGGCACTGCCAGACGATGGCGTTGTAGATGGGCCGCCCGGTGGCCCGGTCCCACAAAATGGTGGTCTCACGCTGGTTGGTGATGCCGATGGCGGCGATCTCCGCCGGGTTTACCCCCGACTGGGCGATGACCTCCATCATTACCCCGTACTGGGAGGACCAGATCTCCATGGGGTCATGCTCCACCCACCCCTCCCGGGGGTAGAACTGGGTGAACTCCTTTTGCGCCACGCCGAGAATGTTCTGCTCCCGGTCAAAGAGGATGGCGCGGGAGCTGGTGGTGCCCTGATCCAGAGAGAGAAGATAGGTGCCCATAGCGAAGCCTCCTTTTAGAAATTGAGGGTGAAGCGGTCCCGCCGGACGGTGAGCACGCCCTCCCGCTGGAGGGCGCCGATGGTGCGGGACAGTGCGCTGCGGTCCACGCAGAGATAGTCCGCCAGGGCCTGCCGGTCAAAGGGGACAGTGACGGTGGCGCGGCCTGTCCGGGCGGCCTGCTCCTCCAGATAGGAGAGCAGCCGCTCTCGGATGGTGCGGCCGGACAGGTGCCCCAGCTTGACCGCCAGAGAGAGGTTTTTCTCCGCCAGCACCTGGAGCAGGTTGGAGATGAGCCGGGTGTGGAAGGTACAGGCGGCGGAGCAGGGGGCGGAGATGCGGCCGCAGTCGATGAGCAGCACCGCCGCGTCGGCGGCCGCCGTGACGGTCACCGGCAGGCTCTCCGCCCGGGCGCAGGCGAAGGACTCGGCAAAGAGGCCGCCGGGGCGGATCTCCCCCATGACCACTCGCTGGCCGTCGGCCTTGGTCCGGCTCACCTGCACCTGGCCAGTGAGCACCGCCCCCAGGTGGGTGGCGGGGTCGCCGGCATGAAAGATCACATCCCCCTTGGAGTACTGCCGCAGCCGCGCTCCCAGACAGTCCAGCATGGACAGCAGCTCCCTGTCCCCCATGCCGTGGAACAGGGCGACCCTCCGCAGGGCCCCCAGATAGGCCTCCATGGCGCCCTCCCCTCTGTTGCAAAAGCAACCCGTTTGCCTTATGGTAGCAGAAAAAACGGATGAAGGCAAGAGAAAGCCGCCGCCGTCTTGCAAAATGGGGTGGAAGCTGGTAAGATAGGGACAGATTTGACAGAAACGGCGGTGAAGGTATGACAGGTATGTTGGCCGTTGGCGTGCTTCTGATTGCCCTTGGCGTGGTCTTTCTCGCGGTGCCTCTGGAGCAGCTCCAGAAGGTGTTCCGGCGGATGCGCTCCCGGATTGGAACCAAAATCGGCGGTGCGGTGCTGGTGGCAGCCGGTATCGCCCTGGCCCTGTACTGACATGGATAAGGCAGGCCGCCCGCATAAATTGCGGGCGGCCTGCCTGTTTCACGCGGGCGCAGAAATTGCCCTTGACTCTCACACGGTGGCAGGCAGTAGGATAATCCTGAGCTCAGGAAGATCACATATATGTGAGGAATCGGCCATGTTGAAAATCGGTACCTTTTCCAAGTTGTCCAGGCTCAGCATCCGCATGCTGCGCCGCTACGACGAGCTGGGGCTGCTCCAGCCCGTCCACACCGACCCGTTCACCGGCTACCGCTACTACCGCGAGGAGCAGCTCACCACGGCGGGGCGCATCGCCGCCCTGCGGGACATGGGCTTCGGCCTGTCCGCCATCGGGGCGCTGCTGGAGGACGGCGGACGGGAGGAGCTGGACCGCCGCCTGGCGGAGCAGCAGCGGGTGCTGGAGGCCCTCCTGGCGGAGACGAGGCAGCGGCTGCGCCTCCTGGAAACGGCCCGTGCACAGTTGAGAAAGGATGAAAGCACCATGGAATACAGCGTTACTCTGAAAAATCTGCCCCAGCGGCGGGCGGCCTGCGTCCGCATGACCCTCCCCAGCTATGAGGCCGAGCACCAGCTCTGGCAGGTGATGGCCCGGGAGACCGCGCCCTTGAGCCTCCGGCTGGAGGAGCCCTGTCTCTGCTCCGTCACCTATTACGACGGGGAGTACCGGGAGCGGGAGGTGGATGCGGAGGCGCAGAAGACGGTCCGGGGAGACTACCCCGACACGGAGCACGTCCGCTTCCGCACCCTGCCCGCCGTGACGTTTGCCTCGGCCACCTTCCGGGGGCCCTACGACAAGATCCGCGCGGCCAACGCCGCCGTGGCCGCTTGGGTGCGGGACAACGGCTATGCCTTTGACGGCCCGGCCTTCAATATTTACCACGTCAATCCCAGCGAAACCGACGACCCGGAGGAGTACGTCACCGAAGTGTGCTACCCGGTGAAAAAGCGGGCGTAACACTTCATGCGCACAGGATCTGCCATGAAACGATGCAAAGGCTCAGGCGCATGAAGTGATTGCGCATGTGGGCGGTCCCGGCCCATGCGCTGTCATCTCATGACCATGCCGCGGTAAGAGGCCCAGGCTTATGCCTGGGCCTCCCGCTGTCAGCCCTCGTAGACCTCCTTCGCCATACGCAGGGCGGCCCAGGCCTTGGGCCATCCCGCGTAAAAGGCGGCGTGGGTGAGTATTTCCGCCATCTCTCCGGCGGTGACGCCGTGACATTTGGCGTTGGCAATGTGAAATTTCAGGGAGCTGTCCAGAATGCCGCCGGCCATCAGGGCCGTGACGGTGACGATGCTGCGGTCGCGGGCGGAGAGAGTCTCCTCCCGTGCCCACACCTCGCCGAAGAGCACGTCGTCATTGAGTTGGGCGAATTTGGGGGCAAAGCCCCCCAGCTCGTCCCGGCCCGCCGTTATCTTTTGTGCCATAAAAGACCTCCTACTGATTATCTGTCCCGCCGGTCAGTGCCTCCAGAGCCCGATAGGCCGCCGCGTCCACCGGCTCACACCACTCGTTTTGGGAACCCTCCCCAGGGACCTCGACGGCCAGGTGCTGAAAGGCGCTGTCCACTGCCGCCCCGTGCCAGTGCTTGACATTGGGCGGGATATTCACCACGTCGCCAGGATGGAGCGCCCGGGGAGCTTCGCCCCACTCCTGATACCACCCCCGTCCAGCGGTAACAAGCAGAATTTGCCCGCCGCCGCGGGCGGCGCGGTGGATGTGCCAGTGGTTGCGGCAGCCCGGCGCGAACGTGACGCAGCCTACGGGTACCTGCTCGGTGGAGAGCATATTCAGATAGCTGGCGCCGTCAAAGTAAGGGGCAAAGGCGGTGTTCTCCGCCCCTGCGTGAAAGGGGCTGGTGCGGTTGAGCTCTTCCAGTGTCATGGTGCAATCTCCTCTCGGTTTGGGCGGGCGCTCCGCCTATGGATGCCCCTATTTTAAGCCGGGCTGGCTTGACAGGGAAGCGCCGATTTTGTACCATGGTATCAACCAAAAGTTTGAACGGAAGGGAGGAGCGGCCATGTTCAACCCCCAATTGGCCACCTTTGTCTGCGTGGCCGACTGCGGCAGCTTCAGCCAGGCGGCGGAAAAGCTCTACCTCTCGTCCACGGCGGTGATGAAGCAGCTCAACGCCCTGGAGCGGCACCTGGAGCTGAAGCTGCTGGAGCGCACAAGGCGGGGGACCGTCCTGACCCCGGCGGGAGAGGTCATTTACCGCTACGCCAGACAGATGTTCGCCGACTCGGAACGGGCGCTGCGGGAGGCGCGGGCGGCCGCCCAGGCGGCCCGGTCTGCCTTTTGTGTGGGAACCTCCATCCTCAATCCCTGCCGGCCCTTTATGGACCTGTGGTACCGCTTCTGCGGGCACTTCCCCGGCTACCAGCTCCACCTCGTCCCCTATGAGGACGACCACCAGGGGATTTTGGGAGAGATCGGCGCCCTGGGAGAGAAATTTGACTTCCTTATCGGTGCCTGCGACTCCCGTCAGTGGCTGGACCGCTGCAATTTTCTCCCTCTGGGGGAGTATCGCCACTGCATCGCCGTCCCCCGGGGACACCCCCTGGCGGGGCGGAAGGGGCTCACCCTGGCAGAGCTGCATGGGGAGACACTGATGATGGTGAAGCAGGGGGACTCCCCTTCAGTAGACCGGGTGCGGGCCGCAGTGGAGGCCCATCCGCAGATCCATATTGAGGACACCTCGCAGTTTTATGACATGGAGGTGTTCAACCGCAGCGTCCAGACCGGCCACCTGCTGATGAGCCTGGACTGCTGGACGGAGGTGCACCCGTCCCTGGTGACCCTTCCGGTGGATTGGAACTTCACCATCCCGTACGGCCTGCTCTATCAGCTCCGGCCCGGCGCAGATGTGGCCCGGTTTGTGGCCCTGGTCCGGGGGGACGGCCCCGCATAAGAAGACAGCGCGCCCGCCGGATTTCCGGTGGACGCGCTGTTTGGCCAGAAGGGGGACACGGGCTCCGCCTCATAGTCCGGTGCGGTAAAGGGGGATGACGTTGATGACGGGCTCCTCATAGGGGTGAGCCCGCTTGACGGCCGCCACGGTCTCCTCCACGCGGTCTGTCCGGCAGGTGACCTCCACCTTGAGCTCCGGCGCATGGCATACCTCACCCATCCTGCCCAGATAAGGGGCGGTGCCCGCCAGGGGGCGCCAGGCGCCGATGACAGGGCTGTAGGAGAGACAGCAGTCGTACCGGCCGATATGGCCCGCGTCCACCGACCACAGGGCCTGCTGAACGGCCTCCAGGTGGCTCTCAGGGAGAAAGATTTCCAGCTTGCAGAACTCAAATTCCATGGCCCCTCACTCCTCCCGGTATTCCGGACACTGGTAGCGGGGCTTGCCCCGGCTGGCCCTGCCGTACTCAATGGCTCCGGCAGGACATCCGCAGATGCAGGCCATACAGTGGGTGCACCGGTCCCCCCACACAGGGCGGCCGTCCCGGAGGCGGATATTGTTTTCCACACAGACTGCGGCGCATTTGCCGCAGCCCACGCAGGCGCTGGTGGAGCGGAAGGGGCCGGCCTTGATGATAAAGCGGTAAAAGAAGGCGTTCACCGGTCCGGATTTGAGCTTGTCGATCGCTCCGCGCCGGACGGGCAGGAGGGCCTCGCCCCGGCGGATGCGCTCCGCCCCCTCCTCCAGCCCCGGCACCGCGGCTGCCACGATGGCGCGGGCCTCCTCCGGCCCGGGAGCGCGGAACAGGGCGATGTAGTTCTCCGGCATGACAACCGGCAGAACGCCGCGGTAGGTGAGGCCCATGTCCCGGCAAAGGGCCTCCAGCCGGGGGATGGGATCGCCGATTTCCGCCCCGCAGGTCATGACAAAGTAGGCGTCCCGGCTGCCCGAAAACCGGCCGCCGCGGAGCAGGGCCTCGAAAATGCGGGGGAGCTGCCAGCCGTAAGTGGGAGACACAAAGACCCACGGTGACCGGGAGGTGAGGGCGGGAAAGCGGCCGTCCCGCAGGAAGGGAAAGGCGTCCACCGCCTCATCCCCCAGCCGGTGGGCTAGCCATTTGGCGCAGTAGCGGCTGTTTCCCGTGCCGCTGAAATAGAAAATCATCAGGAGCGCTCCTTTTATAAACGGTTATTTCATTTGCTCCAACACATCCGACTCCCAGCGGTGGAGGGCCGCAAGCTGCTCCGGTGTGTGGAACCAGTGCTCGCCGCCCTCCAGGACGGTGAGTGCTCCGCCGAACCGGCGGGCGAAGTCCTCTACCGCCGCCCGGCGGAGCATGGCGTCCCCGGAGGCGTACAGCAGGGCGGTGGGAGTGGGCCAGCGGGACACCGGATGGGCGCGGACATACTGGAGGTAGGGCCAGGAGAGGGTCTCCCCGAAGGGAGTGTCCAGCTCGCCTGCTGCCTCCAGTTGGGCCTCGCTGACGCCGGCCCACCCCATCATGTCTCGGATGAGCCCCTCCATGTCTACCACCGGGGAGACGAAAAGCGCCTGCTCCAGACGCTCCCCGGCGAAGGCCAGCAGGGAGAACCAGGCCCCCAGACTGGTGCACCGCAGGGCGGTATGCCGCCACTGCCCTTTGGCATAGCCCAACAGCGCCCGCAGCTCGGGCGCTGCGTGCCAGGGGTCCAGGGGCACCCCGTCCCCGCGGCGTGTCCCGTGCTCCGGCAAGTCGGCCGCCAGCACCTGCCAGCCCCGGGGACAGGCGAGGGCGGCAAAGTCCTCCGCCTCCTCCTTGCACCCGCCCTTGCCGTGGACATACAGCCAGACCCGGTCGGCGGGAGGACCATAGAGGGCGGCCTTCAGCCCGGCCGCCTCCAGCTCAGTTAGTTCCATCGTTTCCTCCTCGTGTGCCCGGCAGCTTTACCGGGCAGGATACTCTATTATAACACAAACCTGGAGAAAATGCTTGACTTTGACGCTGCGTCAACTGCTATGCTGTAGAAGAAGGGGGGAATACCGGATGGAATATTCCATTCAAGCCCTGTCGCGCCTGTCCGGGGTGACCACCCGCACCCTGCGCTGGTACGACGAAATCGGTCTTTTGAAGCCCAGCCGGGTGGCGGAGAGCGGGTACCGCTATTACGGCCCGGCGGAGGTGGACCGGCTTCAGGACATCCTCTATTACCGGGCCCTCGGGGTGGAGCTGGCCCGGATCAAGAGGTGCCTGGACGACCCCTCCTTCGACCGGCTGGCCGCCCTGCGCAGCCACCTGACCGCCCTGGAGGCGGAGCGGGCGCGGCTGGAGGGCCTGATCCGGTCGGTACGACAGACCATCGGAGCCGAAGAAAGGAAGGAAATCATGGACGATAAGCAGAAATTTGAGGCATTCAAACAGCGGGTTGTGGACTGGCACCAGGAGACCTATGGGGCAGAGGCCAGAGGCCGATATGGTGACGCCGAGGTGGACGAGGCCCAGACTGCGGTTTTGAACCTGACTCCAGAGCAGTACCAGGAGTGGACGCGGCTGGGCGGGGAGCTCCAGACCGCGCTGGAACGAGCGGTGGCCTCCGGCGCTTCTCCGGAGGGGGAGGACGGCCGGGCGGCTGCGGCGCTCCACCGCCGCTGGCTCACCCTCACCGGCAACCAGTACGACCCCGCCAAGCACCGGGGCCTGGCCGAGCTGTATGTGTCTGACCCCCGCTTTACCGCCTACTATGACAGGGCTGTGCCCGGCTGCGCCCGGTTCTTACGGGACGCAGTAGCCTGCTGGGCGGAGAGGCTGTGAAAGGGCGGAGCGCCGCGCAGCTGCGCGGCGCTCCGCCTTATTCCAGCTCGTCCAGGCGGTCCTGGAGCTCGTCGGCCAGATCCTCCAGTGCCTCGTGGCGTTCTCCCCAGACCTCGTAGGCATCGCTGTCCATATCCTCCGGCTCGAGCTCGTCCAGATGCTCCAGCATAAGCTGGATCCGTTCCAGGCAGGAGAGAAGTTGAGCGCGGTCCATGCCGTCCAACTCTGGCTGTCCGGGAAAGGCTGGAAAATCAAGCGTGTCCCCCATCCGGGTGCCCCCTTTCGGCTCTATGAAGTATGACGATTATACCACAGCCGTTCTCTCATGAAAACATTGCAGGCGGGATTTCTTTCCGACAAGCAATGGAATACCGAACGGCGGAGTAGACACCAAAATAAAAAAGATGCGTCTCCCAAAGCCGTGTGACGCAACACGTTCCATAATCGTTTCCCTCTCTTTTTGAAGAGTGCGTTCACTCAAAAATGCTCTCATGATCTTCTTGATAACGTTCCCTTGAATTTCGGTCAAAAATACAGTATAAACTTTTCGCAAGTCTATCATAAAGTTCTCTCGTATAAAGCAAAAGTATTATTGCAAGTAGCTTCTTATTCAGCGTGACTATGATTTTTATTGTACTACATTACGACGGATTTTGCCGCCCCAATAAGACTATGGGGGTTGTTCCCAAAACATACAAGTAACTTTATCGAAGGGACGATTCTCATGAGCAGCAGGCAAAAAAGCATCAAGCCGATGTCAGTAGGAGTTCGAATCCCACCCATTACACGTTTTGACCTTTGAATTTGCTCTGTTTGTATTTGACTGGTGGCATAAGGCGTTTTATATAGGAAAGGCTGAGACTTTTCTAGCAAAAAGGATTTTAGACATAAAATGGCCCTACCTGACCAGAACAAGGATAACCATTTGTTCTGGCCAGGTAGGGCCATTCAATTGGACCCGCCTAACGAGGCAACGACTCTGACAGGCTTTGAAAGATAGCCCGGTTGTGAAGAACCGCCGATGAATCCGGTTTACAGGCGGCGGCCAGTTCATTGAAGGTTTCCGCTCTTTTCTGGTCGCCCAGATGGCTGTAACAGACGCACAGCTGGATACAGGGGAGATAACCATAGCAGTCCGGAGAGACAAAGCCGCCCCTGCGATCATCCCGGGCGCAGGTCAGAGCCAGAGCGTACCAGTAGGCAGCCTGCTGGTACCGCTCCTGCCGGAGGAAGCAGTTTCCGATCTCACAGCAGACCTCTGCCCTGGGTCGGTCGTAGGTGAAGCTGCGAAATAACGCAGCCAGCGCCGCTTGCTCATGGCCCAACTCCTTGTGACAGTAAGCGCAGTGGCAGCATGCGTCAATGTTGTTCTCCACCCAGCCCTGGCCTTCTTCCAAAAATCGCTCAAAGACATCCAACGCCTCCTCCCAGCGATGGTGGTAGTAGAGCTCACGGCCGTAGTAGAACTGCTGACGGGGTTCCAGCTGTTTCCCAGCAGCCAGTTGGGCCTGGTAGATACGCAGGTTCCGGTCTGGGTCGGAGGGGCGGGTCTTGCGGTGGGTGACGGCGAAATCCGAGTACAGGACATTCCCAACCGGCGTGACAACCTCGTGGACGGCTCCTACCCAGCACATCCCAGCCCGGTTTTTGATCAGCCTTTCCCGGTAGTAAGAGAAGGTCACGCGGCCGCGTTCGTCAAAGCCGGTGTGGTAGGGGGCCATGACCACCGAGACAGTTGGGTCTAGAGTCTCTTTTAGGTTGAGAAAAGCCTTCTGATCCTCCTCCAAAAATACGTCGTCGGCATCCAGCCACATGCAGTAGTCCATAGACGCATGGGAAAAGGCTTCGTTCCGGGCGGCGGAAAAGTCATCCTGCCAGGGAAAGTCAAAGATTTGATTGGTAAAGTGGGTGGCAATCTCCCGGGTCCGATCGGTGGAGCCGGTGTCCACAATGATAATCTCGTCCACGAGGCCAGCCACACTCTTCAGACAGCGCTCCAGCACATCTTCCTCATTCTTTACAATCATACACAGACTGACGCTTATCATAGTGGCGCTTCCTTTTGATTCATCATGATATTGTTTCCGCCGGTTTTTACCGGCGGCACTCAGCTCAGACGGATGATGGTCAGAGAGGCCCCCGCGCCGCCGCTTACCAGAATGGCGGTTCCGGCAATTGTGGTAAAGAGCTGCAACGTAATGGTGGAGTTTGCGGGCAGGGTGACCTTGATCTGGTTTTCAAAGTTAGAGGTTGAGACCACCGGGTTGATGGTAGAGGGGATGCTGTTCACCCCGTTGATCACCAGCCGGGTTCCCATCAGCAGGGCCACAGTGGTATTCACATGGTAAGATATCTGATAGGTGCCCGCCGTGGCCACGGTAAACACCGTGTTCCCGGTGTTGGCCGTGATGTCGGGGGACAGAACTTGGGCGTTGGGCAGGGGGATTGGGCTGCCCCCCAGCGCCACCAGAACGCTGCTGCCCTGGGTGTTGGCGGCAAAGCCGGCGGTGGAGGTAAGGTTGGGACCTGTGGCTCCAGTGGGACCGGACGCCCCCGTGGGACCGGTTGCCCCTGCCGCGCCCGCCGCGCCGGTGATGCCAGCTACTCCGACGACACCGTTTGCGCCGGCAGAACCTGTCGCTCCGGTGGCTCCGGTAGCTCCGACTGCTCCGGTGGGGCCCGTAGCCCCGGTGGCTCCGGTGGCTCCAGTGGGACCTACAGCCCCGGCAGGGCCAACTGCCCCGGTTGCTCCGGTGGGACCAATGGGACCCTGCGCACCAGTGGGACCTGTCGTACCGGTGGGACCTGCGGCGCCCGTCGGGCCGGTCGGGCCGTCCGCACCTGTGGGGCCCGTGGGGCCAGTGACCCCGACAGGCCCTTCTGCGGGGCCCGTCGCGCCCGTCGCGCCGGTAGCCCCGGTGGGACCGGGCAGGATGGGGGCGCTCATGGCCGAGGCCAATTTGCCGGTTAGCAGCATCTGCTGCTCCATCACGCTGGACAGCGTCTCCTGCACGCTTTGATTGACCTGCATTACCTCATCCAAAGCCGCAGCCGCTTCAAGGCCTGGCAGAGTACCCAGAACGTATTGCAGCTTTTCACCCTCGGCGTTGAGGATGTGGCTCAGGCTGAGCTCCTCAGCAGCAATGGAGGAAATGATCTCATTGATGCTGCCCTCTCTGCTCAGAGGAGGCTCGATTGGGGGAAAGGTTGGCAGTGACATGAGACATCCCTCCTCAGCTTAGACGGGTAATGGAAAGGGCCGCGCCGGCGGAGCCCGGCAGCAGGGTGGCCACGGAGGCGATGCCAAACATTTGCAGGGAAACGGTGTCCCCGGCGTTTAGGTTCAGCAGGATCTCGTTGGAGAAGTGGCTCAGAGACACCGCAGGGGCCACGGTGGAGGCCGTATTGGCCGCGCCATTGATAAGAAGGCGGGTACCGCTGGCCAAGGACGCGGTGGTGTTTACATTGTAAGAAATCTGGTAGCGCCCGGCGTTGGTTACCGTAAACACCGTGTTGGCCCCGTTGACCGTGATGTCCGGGGAGAGCAACTGGCCGTCCGGAAGGGGAACCAGGGTGCCCCCTACAAGGACGGTCAGCGCCGTGCCGCTGGTATTGGCTGCAAAGGCGGAGGTGGCGGTGATGTTGGGACCGGTGGGGCCGGTTGCACCAGTCGCGCCCGTCGCGCCGGTAATACCTGTTGCGCCGGTGGCCCCAGTGGCCCCGGTAGCCCCCGCAACACCTGTAGGGCCGGTGGCTCCCGTAACGCCGGCAGGTCCGGTCGCGCCGGTGGCCCCGGTGGCTCCCGTGGCCCCGGTGGCTCCAGTAGCCCCGGCAGCTCCAGCCGCGCCGGTGGCCCCTGTCGCGCCAGTAGGCCCAGTGGGCCCAACCGCACCAGTCGCCCCAACCGCACCGGCAGCGCCAACAGCTCCGGTGGGGCCGGTTGCACCGGTTGCGCCGGTGGCCCCGGTGGCTCCATGAATAATAAGAAAACCAACTATCAATTAAAATGCGGTTATGTTAAACCGCTTCGGAATGGGTGTTAGCTTCAATAAATTCCTGCACCCGGCGCAGTTCATCAGCAAAACGAAGAATAATACTGATGTTACTGCCTTCGTGGACAACAATGCTGTCAACCAGTTCAATTAAAACTTCCCTTGATAGAGTGGTGATATTTTCATATTTACGAAAGGCAACCAGAAAAGGATTTTCGGTATCTACACCTTGTTCTTGTTCTGCCCTTTCATCTTGCAGTTTTTTGAGCTTTTCGTTTATTTCTCTTTCTTGTTCCTCGTAGTCCTCACGCATACGCCGATAATCTGTTTGACTAATCTCGTTGTCTTTCCAATCCTGATAAATAGCTTGCTTATATCGGATTACCTTAGTCAGTTCCCGTTCCTTTTGGGAAATAGCCTCTGCTAATTTTTTATCTTGGCTTTTGACTATCGGTGCTCTGTTGATTTGTTCTATGGTCTTTGTGTAGTCGATTGCGAGATATACATACTGCTGAATTGCAAATAGTACGGCCGCCTCTAAGCGTTCATGCTGAATCGTGTGTTTCGTGCAGGCATTTTTTGAACGGCTTTTATAGGTGGAACAATAATAATAGACGTGTCCTTTGACTTCACTTCTAATCATAGCTTTCTGGCAATCGGCACAGCGGAGGAAACCACTGAATAAATACAGCGTATTCTTTTTGGGGGAAGTGCGTGTGTCCTTCTGTAATAACCGTTGGACTTTCTCAAAAGTTTCCCTCTCAATAATTGGTTCATGGGTATTTTCCTTGATAAACCACTCGTCCTCCGGCACTTGTTCCTGAATGTGGACTTTATAGCTTTTTATGCGATAGCGGCCCTGCACCATATCCCCACAATACATACGGTTTTTAAGTATCTCCCCAACTGTCCGTTCACTCCAAAGAGGATTTTTGGCTGGATCACTATGGGGATTTTGATATTTCATACCTAAATGTTTTTGCTTATAAACCGTCGGGCAGGGAATACAATGGTCATTTAAGTATCGCACAATGGCAAGTTTACTCATACCGTCCAGATATTTCTCGAATATCTCCTTTACAGTTTCAGCGGCTTCTTCATCAATGATAAAAGCATTTTTGTTTTCTGGATTTTTCAAATACCCAAACGGAGCAAATGCGCCGATAAACTCTCCTTTGTTGCGTTTTGTCCGAAAGGTTCTTCGCACATCTTCGGACGTTCTGGCGGCATAACGGTCATTCATCAGTCCATTAATTGGAATTTCCATGTTCTGCATACAGTCTGGATTAGCAAAAGTATCAACATAAGGATTGCCAAATGCGATAAACCGACAGCCGTATGTAGGAAGGTACTGCTCCAAAAACTTCCCTTGGTCAGCATAGTTACGAAAGGCCCGGGCGAGAGTTTTACAAACAACACAGTTTACATTACCCTCACGAATGTCTTTTGATAGCCTTTGAAAATCAGGGCGGGTATCTTCTGTCGTTCCAGAACGACCATCGTCAATATAAATATCATATATAATGTATTTTTCATCGGCGAACTTTTCTTCCACAAATTCCAGGTTGATTTTCCTTTGGTTGGTTACACTTTCGGATTCATCATTATTTCTTAAATCTTCCTTGGAAAGCCTGATGTAAATTCCGATTTTCCATACAAATACTTTTACGGTTTCCTTTTTTTCATTTTCAGTGATAACACGGCTCTTTCGCGCCATGCGAACCTCCTTCCCTTATCACTTTACACCTATATTATACCTTATATAGGTGGGGTGAACAATGTTGTCGAGCCTTTGTAAATCTTGTCCAGAGGCCGACACAAGCGGCCTGAACACATTGTTACAGGCCGCTTTTTTTACGTTGCAGAAAGTCGGTAAAACAATCTTGAAGGGGTGGGGCATTATCCAGAAATTCCAGTTTTACCCCCATATCGCCCACCCGGAAACAGTATGGATTTTTAACTTTACAGAGAACCTGCGCAGCTCGCTGTTCTCTCGGAACCGTGTTATCGAAGGCCAGCCCGGACACGTCAACTAAGTCCTCTTTGTTGACTGTCGTTATATCAACCTCCGCGAGTTCCGATAAATGAATTTGATTTTGCATGGATATTCGCCCCCTTTCTTCCATGTGTATGTCATTCCCTGATTGTCCTATGAGGAAATGACAAAGGGCGGCCCGCTTATACGCGCCGCCCTTTGCCATCTGCTCATAAGACCTCGGGCCAACTTGGCCCGAGGTCAGAGCAAAAGAAAGGTTTAGTAGGGACTTTGGCAATAGTGCTCGTCAGCTTCTTCAATGGATTTCATATCGAAAACCCAATGAAGCTCACGAACCACCCGTTTAATGTCCTCGGGCTTGAAGTTACAGTTTTCCATCGCCCAAATGACGTAACCGCGGCAGGCGTTGTTGCTCCACCGCTCGGTCAATATCATATCCAAAGTTAAATCTTTTTCCATTTCGATTCTCCCTATTTCAAAATAGGTGGAGCGCCGCGCCGGGAAGTTTTGGGCTGTTATCAGACAGATTATCCAGCCCGGCGCTCCTGATCGTTTGCTTCAACAGATAACCCGGACGGGCGGCGGCTTGTCCACCCCATAGGAATTTCACCTCTCCCCATTCTTATGGCAAGGCGTTCTCAATGCCTGCGACGGCTCACGGCCTGATGGCCGCTTCAACGCTCGGACTATGACTAAACGCAAGTATCAAGGCTTGTATACCTTATCCGGCTGGGTCCGCCTCGGCCCGCCTGCGGCATGAGCCTTGTCGCTCTCTCTATTCTTTGGCAATAGAGGTCGTGGCGGGCCTGTCACTTAGCATACGCACCCTTCGTATCCGGGTATCTTTTTATGAAATTGTCAAGCTACACGGGGGAGCTTCCAACCTCGGGCCAACTCGGCCCGAAGTAGTTATCCCTCTCAATAGCCATGAGATTTTCCGAGCGATTGTTCCGCCTGTCAAAACGTATTTTTCAGAAACTTTTCCATGTTCCGAAGCCCGCGTTCTATACTTTCGGAAACACGGCTTTTCGCTACACCTTCGGCCCGCGCAATCTCGGTTTTGCTCAAGCCGAGTATGTAATGGGCATAGACCCTCCGGCCCTGTGTATCCGGGAGTGCGTTCAGGGCGGCGCGGAGCTCCTGTGCCGTAACCTTGCGCTCATAGAGTTCACAGGGAGACAGAGCAACAAAAAGAGCTTCGTGCTCGATACCGTCTCCGGCGTCCAGCGAAAAATACGCCTTATTCCAGTACACACGGCGGATATAATTCCGCTCAATGCGCTCGGCTTCAGCCAGAGCCGCCGCTACTTCATCAGAGACTTCTACAAACAGATCGTTATGGTAAAACGGGTAAAGATCTTGCAAGTTAATCTTCTTCATAGTAATACCTCCATTCCGGTTTTGGTGGATGAGTGAACCGAAATGGAGAGGGAGGGGAACGGCAACGGGGCAGTTCTTTTCTACTTAGAACCTCGGGCCAACTTGACCCGAAGCTGTCTTGTAAGAAAAGAAAAGCGCCCGACTGCAAAACGCAATCGAGCGCAAATGATATATAAGCGACAATATAATGATATGTGTAATCATCTAAAAAGCCAGAATGCCCCGTAGCGAAGGGTGGGCTTTTTTGATAAAAAGGTTGTCGGATTATGTCGATAAAATAAAGACACGGCGATACCTCCTTGATACCGCCGTATCCTCAAAAAAGGGCGACTTCAACACACCCTCCGTAATTCCATTTTGAAAACGGAAAACGGCGGCTTTGATTTCTCAAAACTGCCGTTTCCTGCTGTTATGCAGACAGCAGTTTCTTTTTGCAAAGTTTGTCTTAATCGTCCTCGTAATCTTTTGGACGATTGTTAGAATTTTTCTTTTGATTATACTTCTTCATAATTACGATTTTGAGAAGCCCAACAGCAATCAAAACACCAATTAGTATCAGCCACCAATACCAAGCCATATGTATCACCTCCTAACCAGCTAATTTTTTTATTAACTTGCTTGCCAAAACATAAAACCATACAGAAGCAACCAGTAAGGCAATCAGCAGATTTATATAACCATTGCTCTGCATTGCTTTCCCTACCCAAAAAGAGGGCAGAAAACCAACGATATATTGAACCATTCCTTTTATGAAAAAAGGAACTGGAATACCTAACAGTGTAAGTGCGGAAAGCTTCGTTACAGCCATGCCCTCTAATTTGTTAGTTGATAATGTTACAATCATTAAAGAAACAATAATTGCCTGTATGGAGCCGAGAAACGCTAAACCAACCGTCATTCCAACAGGCAGTTTTTCCAATGAGAAAAACAAAAGTACGATAAAAGCAATGACAGCCGAGATAACCGCGGGTACTCCCAACCTTGTAAAGAGATACCCCGACTTACCAAGAGGGGTAACAGAAAAATACCGTGACACTTTATCGTCAATTTCCTCTAATGTAATCATTGCAAATGCAAAGCAGAGCAATACAGGAGCCATGATAGAAAGTAATAAATCAAAAATCGGATAGTATGCTTGCAAAGAAAAATCTGTTATCCTTTCAAGAAATGGAATACCAAATTTAATTAAAGCTCCCATGATAAAAGGCGTAAAACAAGCTGCAAACATCATAGGGTCGCTCTTGATCTGCCTAAATACCTGTATGGTACTGGATAATATCCTTTTCATAGCTTTACACCTCCTAAAGTCCTCCACATATGCTCAACTGTATGCCGCGCAACCATGTAGAGGATAATCAATGTAGCAAATACAAGTATCATATCAAACGATAGCAAAGAGCTTTTTCCGGTTATAAGGTTCATACAGGCAACGAATGGGAAAAGGCAAAATATATCAGGCAATTTTACAAATAACCCAACAATAGGCGGTACAAAGCAAACAATTTCTATTGGCATAATCACAATGAGAAATTGGTTCAAGTTTGAAATTTTTGTAGCTGCAATTATGCCGAGCATAGTAAAGATTGCCGATGTTAAGGCGGTTCCAACGGCGATACCGAGTAAATGATTGCTCCCGGAAACTAATCCTAATATCAATGCAATAATTGTGGAAATAGCAATCAGCGCGATTGTTTTTGAAAGTATATATTCCGATATCTTTACAGGTGATACTACCATAGCATTTAATACCTTTTGACTTTTTTCTAAAAGTACAATCGCCCCCATAAAAAACAAGCCCATAGCTGCCGGGTCAGAGTAAATCATGATAGCAGCAATATCTTTTTTCCAATGCTCCGGCAAGGCCGCAATCGCGCATACATACAAGAGCGTTAAAATAAAGTAAATAAAGTAGAAACCATATTTCCATTGGAAATGTATATCTCCACGAATTAAACGTCCTAATCTCATTGAAGTGTCCTCCCCGTAATATCAACAAAAATATCATTTAGTGTAGGCTCACTACTGTGAATAGAAAGCAGACGGTTTTCGGCAATTAAACTTTTCAATGTCATATCTTCTACGGTTCTGTCAAGCAGACATTCCCCTGTTTTTTCTCCATTGTCAAAATAGGTATATTGAATTTTTGCAGCTCCCCTTGACATAATTAAATTATGCGGGCTATCCAATGCACTAACCTTTCCTGCAACGATAAAAGCCACTTGATCACATAGTTCTGTTGCGTCAAACATATTGTGAGTTGTGATTATGACAGTTTTTCCGCGCTTTTTCTCTGCAAGAATAATGTCTTTCATCAAACGATTATTCGTAGGGTCAAGACCGCTTGTCGGTTCATCAAGAAATAATATATCCGGGTCATGAATTAACGCCTTGATAAAATTCAAGCGGGAACGCATACCTTTGGAAAAGTCAGCAACTTTTTTGTCCCCGTCATTTTCCAAGCCTACCATATGCAATAATTCATCAATAGACCGAGGTTGCTTTTCATATAGAGAAGCAAAATAGGCGAGATTTTGTCGTGCCGTAAATTTCTCATAACAGGTAGAAAATTCAAAGTCTACCCCAATATTTTCATAAAACTGATTTGTATGCTCCCTTATTTCTGTACCTGCAACTTTTACGCTGCCTTTATATCTTGTATTAAGCCCAGTTAAAACTTTTTGAATAGTTGATTTTCCAGCACCAGAGGGTCCTAAAAAACCAAAAATTTCTCCTCTCCCAACATGGAAACTTACATTCTCCACAAACGGTTTGTCAGTATAGCTGAAATACAGTTTTTTTACATCAATCATTATGGTGTCCTCCTTATACGATATGACATATTTGAAAATATAGTCATATAAATTGTAAAAATTTTGTTTGGCTATCTTGCTATTAAATAACCAAACAAAAAATTTTAATCGGCTACTACTTGCTGCACAATACCATTTACTAAAAGATTTTGTATCTTTTCAAGTTCTTTATCCTCTTTGAATTGTTCCATGCAGGATAAAACAGAATATAAAGATTTTATAAGAACCGTATGCGGAACCAAAAATTTAACTCCTAAATCTTCCAGTATCTCCAATATACGAATATCATTGTGCATATGGTTTTCAAAAATATCCGGAGATAATTTTCTTTGTAAGTAGTCCATTAAAGATAAATCAATCTGTGAAAGAATAGGTGAAGTAATCAACCCCGTTAAACTTAGCATAATAACGTCCTTTGCTAAATCTCTATGGTTCTTATATTTTTTCTTTTTAATGGTTGCTTCTATACTTGCAAATAGCTCTTTTTGTAAGCGAAAATTGATTTCCACATATAGATGTTCTTTGCTGGGATAAAAAGCATAGAAAGACCCCTTTGATATGTTTACGGCGGCTACTAAATCATCAACCGTTACTTTTTTCAAACCGTGTAATGCAAACAGCTTTTCTCCCTCTATCAAAAGTTTACTGCTGATGATCTCTTTCTCTTGTTCTGTAAATCGTGGCAATTCTCATAACCCCCTTATGACTAAATCGTTAGTATCGTCATGAAAAGTATAACATTTACTGCTCATATTATCAATATACTATCCGAGATATTTATGCAATGTAGGTTCCAATGCGTTTATCGTCGTGTCTGTATCCTCATTAAAAATCATGTGACAATTAAGTTCTAAAGTAAGCAATTCCTTTTGCGGCGCATGAATTAAATCAAATACTTTGTTGGTATAATCAAAGCTAAAAAGCGGGTCGCCTTTGGCTGTAATTAAAATGACTGGACATTGTATAGAGCCGTTCTCCAAACACGATAAGTCAGCATTGAATAAACTGGCGACAAATCTTAAAGGGTAATAAGGTAAAAGCATAGGGTCGTTTAAGCAATCTTGTTTTGCCTGTTCGCTATAAAATACTTTGTTATAGTCTAAATAAGCGTCTCCTGGAACCTTGTAGTTAGGCAACAACTTTCCGCCTACACGAAAGCCCCACTGTATCAGCCCCATAAAACGGTGTGTCCATGCAGGATACTTTGTTAAGCTCATAGTTTCTTTTAGTGTAGTCAGCATGATATTATGTGGAAAAACGGCTTTTAATCTTGTATCCCTCCCCGCCGCCATTGCTGCTAAAATCCCGCCTTGACTAGAACCCATCACAGCTATGTTATCTCCGTAATTTTCCATTCCGTAAGTTGTTGCGTCATATACATTATACAGCAAATCTTCCATTGTATAATTCATTTTGATTTTAGGGCTTTTCCCGTGTGAAAGATAATGAACACCTATTATATTAAATCCTCTTTCACATAACCCACTTAGAAAGTTCTCATACATGAGAGGGTGTGACATAGTACCCGGCAAAAAAACAATGGTAGGACAGCTTCTCTCTGTATACCAGATAGAAAGAGTTATCGGAACATTATTTGAAGATATGCCAACCTCTTTATACATACTTCATAACTCCTCTGTGACTGTTTTGATTTTATAGTCATATTATATCTTATTGCAATCAGGAAGTCAACAGCTATATGTATATGCTCTATTACTGTTAATACTATGATGTGTATACTCATATCCAAACAGGAAAGATGAACGGTAAAATGTAATAGGGTGAAAAATATGAAGCAGGACAAAGTAAAGTATGATTTTAAGGCTTTTGGGCAAGCCATAAAAGAAGCAAGAAAGGCAAAGGGCATATCGCGCAACCAGTTAGCGGACAGGCTGAACATTGCGCCGCGCTATATTGCGTCCATCGAGAACAGCGGACAGCACCCAAGCCTACAAATCTTTTATGAACTTGTCACCTTTTTAGATATATCGGTAGACCAGTTTTTCTTTCCGGCGAAAACACCGGATAAAACAACACAGCGCTGACAGCTTGACGAACTACTAAACGGCGTTGATGAAACCGATTTAGTCATAGTAATCGATACAGTAAAAGGAATACAGAAAGCCAAAGAAGCCAGAGAAGCGGGGGAATAAAGCCCCCGTTTTTAATGCACTTAACAGGTTTGCGCTAAACGGCAAGCGATGCAAGTGTCTATACACTTGCGAATTTTCCACGTTCCGGCTCCCGCCGAAACCTGAAAAATCCTGCTTGTTGGGGCCAGCCCCAAACCCTGCGGAACCTCGGGCCAACTTGGCCCGACGCTCCGCTTGACTGGTTGCGTATCATTCGCTATCGCTCCTGTTCCTTGTTTTTCTCCTGCCCGGTCAAGCCGAGCAGATAATCAATGTTTGCTTTTGCCGTTGTAACTTCCCGCATATCTTTCCGGGCTTCCCGGTACTCGGCGTAGAGCTCCTTTTTTTCAGCCGCCAGCCTGCGGCCTTCCTCCTTTTGTTTCTCCATCTTCGGGAGCTTCGCCCCGTCCAGAATGGCGCTCATTTTGGCTCGCGCCGCCCGGTAAATCTCAATATCTGCCTCATGCTCCACAAGGAATTTTTTACTGTACCGTGAAGCCTTGTACGCCTCAAACACGGGGCGGGTCTTAGCGTAGTTTACCGTGGCTCCTTTGAGTTCCGCATTGGCGGCAAGCGCGGCCTCCACCGACTTGATTTTTCCGGCCAGAATGTGAAAACGCTCCGTGGCCTCCCCTGCCTTTTTCTCCAACTGCTCATACTCCGTCAGGCTGTTGTCCTGCAAGTAGGCCAGTGCCGCCGCCATCTGCTTTAGGTTGAATACCTTTGCCCACCGCTCATAGGCCGGACCTTTTCCTTGAAGTCGGTTCTGAATGTCGATAATCAGGTTGAGCCTGCGGCCCGGCTTCACAGGCTCCGCCGCCCGGCTGGAGGGCAAGGGGGCGCGGTCTTCGATAACGGCCCGTATATCCTCCGGCCCGTAGCCCTCCCCGAGTGTGGAGGCCCGGCAACGGGTAAACCGTTCCTGTCCGGGACAGCGAAACGAGAGAGAGCCGCCGCGCCCGTGTTTGACCTCGTAGCCCGCCGCCTTCATCAGTGAGAGAAACGCGGCAAAATCGGCGGGTTTCTGCAAAAGGGCCGCGTCGATCTGCGCCCGCAGCCGCTCCTGAAAGGTGGGCGGTTTGTTGTCCCCGAGCCATTCCCCATAATTCTTAAACTTGCCTTTACTCCGGGGCTTTGGATTTTTTACAATCGAAAGCCCGTGTTCCAGACAGATCCGGTCGCTTACCCGCCGGATTGCAAAGGAGCTGTTCCAGAAATTCCGAAACTTCCGGGCACAGTCCAGAGACGTTGAATTGTAGTAAATGTGGTTGTGTACGTGGGCCTTATCAATATGCGTTGTGACAATAAAAGCGTGGTTGCCTTTTGTCCAGCTCATGCCGAGCTCGTAGCCGATACGGTTTGCTTCTTCCGGGGTCACTTCTCCGGGGAGAAAGGATTGCCGTATCTGATAACATAAAATGTCCTCGTCCCACTTCTGCACCCGGCCCGTGATAGCCTTATACTTGCTCTTAGAAAGCAGAAATTCCGCATCCACCGTGGCCGGGTCGCACTCATAAGCGGAGATAAGTTTGCCGTCCCGGGTCTTTTCGGGATTTTTGCCATAGTCAATACAGTCCCTGATTGCCTCCGCTATCGTCTCCCCGGCGTTGATATGCCGGGTAAAATGGCGGGTAGTTGCCATGTCTCACCTCCATTCCATCAAGAACGGCGGCCCCGCAGAACCGCCGTTTTGCTGTTTCTGCTTCGGGCCAACTTGGCCCGAAGTCCCACCGCCTGTCAGCTTGTGATGAACCGCCGGAGGGAATAGTTCAGCCCGTCCAATGCGCTGATGATAAATTCCGCGATAGCCGGGAGCCCATAGGGCGAGAGCAGGAAAGCCAGAACGAGAAACGCCACACCGCCGACAGGCTGATGTTGGAGCACGAACAGGCCCATGGCAATCAGGGCTAGAACCCCGGAGGCCAGAGACAAAAGCCACCCGGCCACATCGAACAGGAACATAAGTACCGCCACCAAAAGCGATAGAATCAGCAGGAACGGCAATGCAAAAATCTTAAATATCAGTCTCATAGAAACATCCCCTTTCTTTGTTTTATCCTACTATAATTTTACCATTTCAGGGACCGGACAACAATGTTGTCGGGACTTTGCAAATCTTGCCCCGACGTACTTCGGGCCAACTTGGCCCGAAATATCTTTTTATTTAAAGAAGAAGCCGCACTTTTGTTAGAAGTGCGGCTCCCTTTAATGCCTAACAGTAAAATATAAAGTTTGATCAAATCGCCTTTCAGGCATTAAATGCTCAATATATCCTGGCTGAATAATTTCAGAAATCACATCTTTCTGTAAAATAGGTTGAGCTATTCTCTCGGTTGTAACGTATTTTCTCCATTTTGGGCCTTGTATGGCAAACTCTTTATCCGTCTGATTACCAAAGGCCATTTGTCTATATATATCCGCAAGCCTTATTTTTCCCGACTTACTCAATTCCCATAAACACCGAGCCAATCTTGCTGAAGCTCGCATATATCTACTCATTGTACGCTCTACCTTAAATGCGCTATCAACAAAAAGCCGCGAAAACGCATAATCGCTCCACACAATTATATCAAACGCATCATCTGCTAAAACAGGTGATTGTCCCTGTGTTTTCCATATAGTTTGCATTAATAGCGGTTTTTGCTTAGTTAAATATTTTGTCTGAAACTGATTGATACATTCGGACAGCATTGGAGTTTTGTGTGTCATTTCATAATCGTTATCCCATGATTGAATTGAAGCGCAGGATTCTTCAAAAATCTCCCTTACAGCTCGAGACTCCTCCTTAACAGCATCAAACATGCCTAATGCACAATATGATGTTGTTGCCGATCTAACTACAAGTTCACAGCCCCATTTATGTTCAGGGAGATGACTTGTAGCGGCAGTCGGCAGTACAGTAAGTTTAACCTCAAGGGGAGCAAGAAAGTTATCATGTATATCTTTAATAACTAAATCAATGCCATCAACGGTATCAAACGAATACTGTTGATAAGGGGTAAAAGCAGTTTCAAAGCTAAAGTATAATTCATTTAAAGGACTAGCTCCACAGTTAAACAAATCTCGAATACTAATTTCAGTGGGTACAACTTGTAATCGACCATTCACTTCCTCTAATTTATTGTAAACCGCTGAAATGTTATGATCGAGCATGTAACAAGCCATAGCTGCGGGAAAACTTGAGTTAAAGCAGTTTTTACCCCAGTGTGCGTCAGTGGTACGATTTGAATGCTCTATTCCATATAGGCCGGTCGGCATATCCCATCCTCCTCATTTGTTAATTTGATTAAATGACGTCAAAAACTTGACGTCAGATTTAATATGCAATATAATATAAAAGATACTGGATGAATTATATCACAAAGTTTTATTAATGGATAGAGGTCGATGGAAAACTATGAAGAAAATTGTTGATTTATTTGCAGGTTGCGGAGGCTTGTCAATGGGCTTTCAAGACGCGGGATTTAATATTGTAGGAGCTTTTGAATTTTGGGATATAGCCGCTGATTGCTATGAAAAAAATTTTGAACACCCTGTTTATCGTATGGATTTATCTGATGTTGAAAAGTCCGTTGAAAAAATCAGGTTGTTAAAACCTGAAATAATTATTGGCGGACCTCCATGTCAAGATTTTTCTCATGCGGGTAAAAGGATTGAAGCAGGGCGTGCAAGTCTCACAGGCGCATACGCTCAAATAATATCGGAAATACGTCCACGCTATTTTGTAATGGAAAATGTTGACCGCGCTCAAAAGAGTAACACTTATGCTTTCGCACGTGATATATTTGTTAAAGCTGGCTACGGGTTAACCGAAATAATTTTAGACGCAAGTCATTGCGGCGTACCTCAAAAGAGAAAACGTTTTTTTTGCATTGGCTCTTTAGGTCAAAAGGACGGCTTTTTACTTGAATATTTTAATAATCAAGTAAGTAAACATGAAACGACTTTACGAGAATATTTTGGGGACGCATTGGATTTTGAATATTATTACAGACACCCACGCAACTATAATCGCCGTGGTATATTCTCGATAGATGAACCAGCCCCAACGATGAGAGGCGTCAATAGACCCGTTCCGCAAGGTTATCCGGGACACCCAAACGATCCCTGCCCTCTAAATGAAAATATTCGAGCTTTAACAACTTTAGAAAGAGCTCTTATACAAACTTTTCCACCGAGCTATAAATGGCAAGGTTCAAAGACAGATAAAGAGCAGATGATAGGAAATGCTGTTCCTGTTAAATTGGCGGAATTTGTGGCAAATGCGTTAAAATATCACATTAATTGTTGTGAAACGGAAGACATAGATTTTTCTCAATTTGCAGTTTGGCTACATGCGACGCAAACTTTATCAGAACGTACACAAAAGGATACTGTATCACGGTTAAAAAGAGCTAATCATATATGTAAACTGAACGGAAAACCAGACGCATTATATATCTTTTCATTAGAACAAAATGAAAATTTTAAAAAACTCACCCCAGCAGTACGGTCTCAATTAAAGCGCGCAGTAGCTTTTTATACGGCTTTCTCAAACGCTTCTTTTGTTAATTTGGAAGCAGGTGTATAAATGGCCGATGTGTTTGACAAGGAAACCCGATCCTCCATAATGAAAAAAGTGCATTCTGCCGGAAACAAATCCACTGAAATGCGCCTAATTACGTTGTTTCGGGAAAATGGAATTACAGGTTGGAGGCGAAATTATAAAGTAAAAGGCCATCCGGATTTTGTTTTTCTTAATAAGAAGATAGCTATATTTGTAGATGGTTGTTTTTGGCATGGTCACGATTGTCGAAATACGCGTCCAAAGGATAATGAGGACTATTGGAAGAAAAAACGGGAACGTAATATTAAACACGATAAGGAAGTGACCGCGTTATTTGAGTCCCGTGGTTGGACTGTAATCCGAATATGGGAATGTGAATTGAAGAAAAAGAATTTGCCACAAACGACTAGCACGCTTTTAAGTGTTTTACAAACCCATAATAATCAGTAATATAACGGAGGAAATCAGGTTGGTTTCCTCCGTTATTTGAATCTTTAAAGCTCCACAATGGCGGATAGCTGTTTCAGTATGTCATTCATGCGCCCCCACAGCTCGGCGTAGTCCTGTTGAAGCCCGGCAATCTCGTCCGGGTATACGCCGTAGGTGTTGGCGTGGATTGCCACCTGATTCAGATTGTTGGAGCAACGTCGTTGCAGAGAAACCAGTTCCCGGACGGGCGAGAGGTCAACATGGAGGATATAGCCGTTTAAGGCCATCTTGCGGACAAAGGCGCTCATGTTGCGGACGCCCGCCTCGTCCATGCGGGCGTGGAGCTGTTCCAATTCCTCCGGGGATACCATCACATAAAGCGGGATATTCCGCCTGCGGCGGGGCATTACCGTTCCTCCCGCTCCCGGCTCCGCTTGTGGTGGGGCGGCTCTTTTACCTTATCCAGCGGCTTTTCCCGTTCCGGGGGAACCGGGGCGGGCAGCGTGTTGTTCATCACACCGTCAATCATGTTGTAATTCTGTTCAGCGGAGAGCTCCGCCGACTTCAAAGGGTTATCCTTTTCCTGCATGAAATACCTCCTATCTCTCCTCATGGGCGGGGCCGCTTTTCTTTGCGGGTGGTTCCTGATGATCCTTTGCCTGTTTCGAGCCCTTGCGGAGCTGGGCGGCGATCGAAAGTTTTTCTCTGCGCTCCGCCTGTAATTCCTGCATAATTTCAAACCGCTCCGAGAGCTGTTCCGGGGTCACAAAGTCTTTCAGCACATAGGAACCAAAATCCGGGTGGAACCACGTCAGCCGTTTGCGCTCGGAGAAATGGCGGCTGTCCTCCCATTTTCCGAGGGCGTGTGTCTGTTCCTCCATGCGTTTTTTCAGGTCGGGATTTTGCCGGGAGGGCTTCAGTTCGTAGTCCTCCATCTGCTTGTCTGTCAACGGCTTTGCGTAAATCAGTTCGCCCCACGCCCGGAAGGCTTCCCCCGGTATGGGAATACGAAAATCACAGTCATAGTTTTTAATCTCCACGGGCTTGTTGTCGGGCGGTTCAGGGAACGTCCATATATCCACTGGCCGCTGCGTAGAGTAGTATTTATACCCGTCCAAATAATTCCTCCTTTCCAGCCTCGGGCCAACTTGGCCCGAAGTCCTTATTTGTTACGATTTACCCCGCAAAACAGGGGCAAGACGTAGATTGATATTAAGACCGTTCAAACCGGGCGAAGAAAGCCCGGAAACACAGGGGTTTTACAGGGCCTAATCGTAACGCCGCCCCCTGTTTTTCTGCCGCTTTTTCCGCATACGCGCCCGGCTCCGGCGGCGGTTGCCCTCGGCCTTGCAGGCTTCGGAACAGTAGGCTTGCCGCCCCTCGGGAATAAAGGCCCTCCCACATACGGCGCAGCGCTTTATTTCCGGCCCCGCCGCCTCCCCTGTGAGGGCGGTTTCCAGCACCGGGGCCAGAGGCAGCACCGCCGCCCGGAAGTAGCGGCACAGGCTCCCCGTCCACCACTTGCCGAGCATATAGCAGGGGCAGTCCAGCGGGAGACAGCCGTATTCGCTGTCATAGTTGGCGCACATACCCGTGACCAGCCGCCGGATTGTTTTCCTTTCGTCACGGGTCAGCTCCCGGCACATCACCGCTTCGGGCCAACTTGGCCCGAAGTCCTGCGGGGCTCCACAATCAAGGTGCGCCGCTTCTTCCTGCAATCGCCGCCGCGTTCCCGGCAGGCGGGGCAGGGCTCCAGGTCGTGCCGGGAGGGCCGGGGAACCTGCTTCATCATTCGCTCATAGGGGCTGTCGGTAAAATTCATTCTTCGTCCTCCTTCCCCGGTTCGTCTCCTTCCTCCGGCTCGTCCTCGTCCCACGGCGGGAGGTCGCTGTCCCCGTCCGGCTCGTCTCCTTCTTCCTCAAAGTCGATTTCTTCTTCGTCCAGATCGGGGGCCTGATGTTTCGGGCGGTAAATCTTGAAGTACCAGCCGGCCTCGCCGCCGATTGCCGCCACGGCCAGCACCAAAAGGATTGTCCCAATGGGACTGTCTTTCTTTTCGGGCTCCGGGGCGGGGGAGGGTTCCGGTGGCACAGGTGTGGGCTCCGGTTCCGGCTCCATCTTCTCGGGTTCCTTCTCACTCTGTGCGAGGGAGAGCAAATCCTTTTCCGTCACAGCGTCGAGGAAATAGACGTTTTCGCTTGTGCGCTGTTTATCAATGACCAGAAAGAAAACGTGCTCGTCCGGGGTCTGAATGGTATAAAACTCTTTTCCGTCCTCGTCGGTGGCGTTGTCAACCACTGTGCCGGTTCCCTCCGGGGTGAAGGGCTTGGCGGTGGTGGTTTCCTCCTGTGCGGGCGGTTCCTCCGTGGGCTCGGTGCTCTGCGCGTAGGCCGGAAGGGCAAAGACAGGAAGGCAGAGAAAAACGGCGGCCAGCGCCGCCGCCATACGGGATTTAGTTTTCATCATCAGTCGGTTCCTCCTTTCTTTCGCCGGACTTCGGGCCAACTTGGCCCGAAGCGGCAGGGGCCTTTTTCTGCTCCTTCAGGAAGTCGGCCAGCGCGGCGGGCGTCAGGCTGAGAGAACGCACCAGCTCGACAATCTCTGTGTTTTCCAGTTCGGTTTTCTGGCGTTCCAGCTCCCGGAGCCGGGACTGCTGTTCGCTGATTTTCGCCTTGACCTTCTCAATCTCGGCGCATACCTTGTCAATTTTACTGCTCATGCAAAACCTCCTTTTTCAGTTGAGCCGCCCGAAGGCGTAAAAATGTTCCTGCCAGTAGGACGTGCCGATACTGGCATATTTGATGGGGTCGCCACAGTGGATCATCATATTGTCGCCCACATAAATGCCGACGTGGGAGACAGGCCCGGCGCTGTCATAGGTGCGGGTAAAGAAAATCAGATCTCCGGGCCGGGCTTCACTCTTTGGAATAATGGCGCATTGGTTGTAAATCCCGGTTGCCGTGGTGCGGGGCAGGTTGTAAACGCCGGAATGGGTGTATACCCAGCACACGAAGCCCGAGCAGTCAAAACTTGTGCTCGGGGAGCTCCCACCCCACACATAAGGGTAGCCCAGGTACTTTTCCGCCTCGGCAATCAGGGCGGCAAAATCCGGGTCGGTCAGGGCCTCCCCCGGTATCTCGTAGGAGGGGCCGGGGTCGGTATCGCCGCCCGTGTAAATGTTATCCCACAGATAGGGCTTGTTGCCCTTCGTCCACATGGTAGCCGAATAGAGCTCCTTTTGGTCGGCGGTCAGCCGTTCGTTGATAACCACGGGCAGGGTACGGTTTTTCAGTATGACGGTGAGAATGTACCACTCATATTCGTGCTCGTCTCCGTCCTCGTCAGTGTAGGTGCGTATTTCCACTGTCTCGGTCAGGGTCAGCTTATACTGCGCGTCAAACACGGCTTGAAGCTCCCCCTGTACCTCGGCGCGGGTGTAGGATTGGAATTTTGCTGTCAGGTGGGAGGCCAGCTCATAGGGGTTGTGGCCCAGTTCGTCCACATGATAGCGGTACTCGTCATAGCCGGGGTGGGTGCTCTCGATATTGGCAATTTCGTCCGCCATCGCCCGCTCTAATGCCGTGTAGTCCTCGTCAGCCCCTAACAGATCGCTGTCCTCGGAACCGTAGGAAGTGCCTAAAACAGCGTTCATGGCCCCGCCCCCAATCATGCCGGGGAGGGAGGATAAAGCGCCCATCAGCAGCATGACCACCAGAAGGACGGCAAGCACAATCAGGACGCCGACCGGGTGGCGTTTCACAAAGAGGGCCACACGCCGGGCCAGCCTTTCCGTGGTAACGGCGGTTTTCTCCGCCGCCTTTGCGCCCTGCTTCGCCGCCTCCCGCGCACGTTTGGCATACTCCCGTTTGAGTTTCCACTTCTGCGCGTACCGGGAAAGCGGGTTGCTGGAAAGTTCCGGGTGCTCTTGGGCCATCTGCCGGAACGCATAGTCCGCATTTGTCCTGATTTCTTTTTTCTCCCACTTCACCACGCTTCGGGCGTGGCGGGTACGCCACCGCCTTTTGGCAAACCGGGACACCTTGCGGATACCTGTCTCGGCTACAAGCTCGGATTTGTGGGCTCCTTCCACGCCCACATTTTCATGCTCCACTTCATGTATTTTGTTATGAGCGTAAATCCATGCCCCGGTGCGGGCGCTTCGAGCCAGCCTGCGGGGAATACCGGGCTCTTTAGGTGGTTTCTGTGCGTCCAGCTTGGCGTGGGCTTTGCCGAGCTTTTCCCCGGCCTTATCGGCCCGCGCCTTTGCCTTCTCCGTCTTTTTCCCTTCCCGTGTCCGCGGCCCTTCGCTGTCTGCTTTGCCGGATTCTGCTCCTGTCCGGGGCTCCCCGGCGCTGTCTCCGGGCGGCGGCTCCCCCTCACGGCGGAGCCGTTCCGAGGGCCGGGGCCGCTCTTTATCCTGCCGGAATTTCTTCTGCCCCGGCTTCGGGCCAACTTGGCCCGAGGTGGTTTCTTCCCCTGTCCTGTTGTCCGGTTCCCCTTCGTCCTCAAACCGCAGGCGGGAGGAAGTCCCCGCCTTCTGTTCCGGGCCGGGTGGGGCTTGTTTCCTTCTGGCGGACTTCGGGCCAACTTGGCCCGAAGTGTCCGGCTCCTCTTTGGTTGTCCTGTCTGTAAACTTTGCGATAAAACCGACCTCCTTTCCCTAAAAATGAAATATGCCAGTCAATATCTCTGGACATTGAACTGGCATACCTCTTTGTTAAATTGGGGCTGTGGAATTGGAATGTAAGTGCCAGGGGCGCTCCGCATGGAATAGAACAGGTCTTTATCCTTTGGATAGGCCAGACCTTGATACTCCGGGTAGCTCTGTAAAATCCTCCTCCCACGTTTGGTAAGCGGGTACAGGTAGCGGAACATACGGCCATTGATTTTCTCAATCCCCTTGTACTGGCAGTAGCCAAAAGTCAGCCAGTAGCGTTTTGCCACGCCGTCAAAGGCCGCATTTTCTTCCAGCAGGAGCCGGGCGCTTCGCGGGTGGATTTTCTCCCCGGTCAGGCTGTCCCGGTAAACGCTTGTTGTGAAGCTCCCCACATACTGGAAGTTGCTGGCCTGATACACATAGCCGCATTTTCCCATGATACCGTCCGCCAATGTGTAAAGATACAGATAGCGTGTGTTGGCTTTCAGCCATTTCACCATCTGGGAAATGACGATACTTCCGAAGCATTGGGTGTCGTTGAAGTCCGGCAGGAAACACATCTTCCCGATTTCGATATAGTCCGTTGTCCGCAGTACATGGCAGGGGAACAGCTTGCGGATTGTCTGCAAGGGCTGCGTACCCCATCCCAATACCACCACACCGGCTAACCGCCCATCAATGAAAAAGCCTAAGTAAAACCGGTTCAGCCGCGGCATGACCTTTGAATAATGGTACTGATGGATAAAGTTGACGGCCTGATCCTTTGATATTTCCTGTACCGCTGGAATGGGCTTCGGGCCAACTTGGCCCGAAGTGTCCCGGTCATACGCCCGCCCCTTCATCTTTCAAATCCTCCGGGCGGGTGGTCAGGAGACGGTAAATCTCGGTATTCTGCGGGAACCTGTCGGAGAATGGGATAATCACATTTCCGAAGAATAAGAGCCCTTCGCCGCTGTTGCTGTTGGTGACAAAGGATAACTGGGTGGGGCTGATCCCTAACTGCTTCGCCAAAATCTGCCGGTCGCCCTGGGCCTGCGAGAGCATAACGAGAAAGTCGCTGTTTTCAAAGATATTCTCAATCTCCCGGCTTGCCAAAAGGTCTTTTACGTTCTGTGTGAGCGCCGAGGGAACGCAGAATTTCTTCCGCAGCATTTTCCAGACGGTCACGCAGTAGGAGGCCGTGAGCTCGTCCTTCAAGAGCAGATGGAACTCGTCAAAGTAGCACCATGTAGCGGTTCCCTGTGCGAAATTGGCCGACACCTGCGAATTGACTAAATCCTGCATAATCAGCATGGCGATTGTCCGCAGGCCCGCCCCGAGCTTCTTTAGGTCGAGGCAGACAAGGCGGCTTGACAGGTCAACATCGGTTTCATGGTTGAATACGTTCAGGGAGCCGGAAACATAGATTTCCAGCGAGGTTGCCAGCCGGGCCGCCTCCGGCTCCGCCTGTTTGCACAGGAGCGTATACAGGTCTTGGAGTATCGGCATTTTAGCCGCGCCGGGGTCTTGCAGATAGTACCGGTACATGAGCCGCACACAGCGGTCAATGACCGTCCGCTCCACGGGTTGAAGCCCGTCCTTGCCGCCTACAATCAGCTCCATCAGCGAGAGAATGAAGTCCGCTTTTAGTGCCATAGGGTTTTCTTCGCCATTGTCTAAATCGGCAATCAGGCTCATAGGGTTGATGTGGTGCGGGCTGTTTGGCGCAATCTCCACCACCTGCCCACCGAGCCGCCGAACCAGCGGCGAGTATTCCCCCATCGGGTCTACAATCAGGATTTTGTCATTGGTGGCAAGGAATACATTCACAAGCTCCCGCTTGGCGGCAAAGGATTTTCCACTTCCCGGCACTCCGAGGAAAAGCCCGTTGGGGTTCTTTAACTTCTTCCGGTTTGCCATGATGATGTTATGGGAAAGTGCGTTCAGGCCGTAATAGATGGCCTCCCCGTCCATGCGGAGCTCTTGGGTCAGGAAGGGAATGAAAATCGCGGTACTGCTCGTTGTCAGGCCCCGCTGGATTTCCACGGCGTTACAGCCGAGGGGGAGGGAGGATAAAAAGCCCTGTTCCTGCTGGAAGTCGAGCCGCCGGATTGTGCAGTTGTATTTCTGCGCGATACCCGAAACCGTGAAAATCTCGTTTTCAAGCTGTTCCCGTGTGGGGGCCATATTGACAATCAGGAAGGTTAGAAGAAACATTCTCTCGTTGCGGCTCTGCAAATCCTCCAGCAAGGTCTTTGCGTCCTTGCTGAACGTCACAAGGTCGGGCGGGAGAATGTCCATATCGTAGCCCGAGCGGACGGCCTTTTTCTGTTCCTCCATCTTCATTTTGTCAATGTCCGAGAGCTTGCCTTTAATCGCCTTGATGGCCTTTGACTGGTCTACCGTCTGAATGTGCATGGTGACGGTCATTTCCGTGTCCAGCTCCAGAAGCTCCGCAAGCAGTTTGTCCGAGAGCTCCGAGGCGGTTATCTGCAAATAAGAAGCCGCGCCCCATGTTGCCCCCACCTTGAAGAACCGGCCCCGGCGGAAGTCAAAACTGGTCGGGGCGATGAAGTCTTTTGTGGTCATGCCTGTCTGCGGTATCTGCTCCCATGTGAATGTAAAAGGTTCCCGGCCTCCGGGGTGGAGCTGGCCGTGAAGGATTTCCAGACGCTCCCGCCCGGGGAGGGGACGCGACTGGACGCCTAACTGTTTGAAATTCCCCATAATGTCGGCCTCTATCCGTTCCAGCCGTGGCCGCGCCGCCTTCACGCTGTCTGCCGGAACGCCGAAGGTAATGAGCTTCGTGCGGACAATGCCGTTGTTGCTTTTGGCAATCTGGTTTTCCAGCATTTCCACATACTCGGCCCGGATACTGTCAAACTCGTCATGCCTCGGGGCGATATTCACGGTGTACTTGCTTTCAGGCCGGGAACGGTGGTTGATGAATGAGAGCTGGAAGGGCAGGGCGCTGTCAAAGTAGTTCAGGAAGGAGCTCCACCCGTCAAAGATGGCCGACTGATCTTCGGCCTGCGCGAGCTGGTAATTGATGTCCTCAAACTCCACCGTCTTTGTGTAAACGCCGTTATTTAAGCGGCATACTCCATCCCGGAACATTTCCCGGAATGGGATTGTCTGCTGTGCAGTCTGCGGCCCCGCCTGTTTCCGGCCCTTATCGCCCGCCCGCTTGGGCGCGGCCTGTTTTACCTCTTTTCCTTTTCGCAATCCTTGTACCTCCTTTCGGTGTGTCCTCCGGCCTCGGGCCAACTTGGCCCGAAGCGCCGGGGCCGCTCCATGCGGCATAAAAATTTTCGGTCTTGTAGGGCCGGACTTGGGGCCAGAGGAACCGGGCCCGGATATAGTTTCGCAGTATCTTTTCAAAGGGGAGGCCGTCACGCTCAAACATGGCAAAGAAAAAGAATGGGAGCATGAGGCCAATCATCAGGAATAGCGCGGGGCTGCTGCCAATCACGGGGCGGGTCAGCAGATAGACGGGGATTCCCACCGCCGCCGCGCCCGAGAAACAAATAAGCTGGCGCTTCGTTAAGTTGAAGGCCAGCTTGGTCTTTACTTTTGATAAATCTTTTGGAACCTGCACATAGGGCAAAGCTCAAAACCTCCTTTCATCACCTCGGGCCAACTTGGCCCGAAGCGGTTATCGTGTCTCACTCCGGGCCGCGTCCTGCCGGACAGCGGGCCGGGCGTTTTCCCTCCCGCGCTTCCGCGCCCTCCAATATGCGGGGTTGTGTTCCCGGAGGGATTGGTTGATGTTTTCTTCATACGCCTCCTTGTTTCTGATCCGGTCGGGGATTTTCCAGAGCCGCTTATCCAGCAGTTCCCGGAAAACGACTTCCTCCTGTGTATCTTCCTCGAAGCAGAGATAGCCGCCCTGCCGGAAACCGCATTTTTTAGCGGCGGGGGAGAGAAATGCCGCCACTTCCTTTGAAACCATTGTCCCGCCGTGGCTGGCGGTGCTCACCAGAAAGACGCCCGGACAGAGCGTGTCGCAGGTCTGCACCTTTCCCCACGGGGAGATTTTCGGTTCCGCGAACAGGCCAGGTGGATTTTCAGCACGGCTTTTTGCGGCCTGCATAACCGCCACATTCTCTAAAATTGCTTTCAGTTCGGGGGAGAAATAGGCATACTCCCGTAAAACGCGGGCCGCGTTTCCGCCGCATTGTTCCATCAGAGCAGTATAGGCTTCACCGTCCGCCACCGTACAGCGGCCCACCATCTTCCCGGCATAGTAGCAGGCCGCGCCATACCCGGATTTTTTTCTTGCCAATGAAAACGCCTCCTTTCCGCCGGGGAACCTCGGGCCAACTTAGCCCGAAGCGTTACCGCTCCGCCGCCTTCGCTGGCTTCTCCTTTGGTGCTCGGGCGGCGTTCTCCTTTGCCGCCTTCTTCGTTCCGGCCTCCAACTGGCCCTTGATGGAAGCCTTTTCCGGGGGTGGAGCCTGCCGGGCGGCGGCAATCCGGGCCTGCAACTTTTCTATCTCCTGTTGGTACGCCTCTAAAATCGCCCCGTGAAGTTCCTCCCGGAACTCCTTCGTGATGGGCTTCACCGTGTCCCGGTAGCCTGTCCGGCTGCTCTTATCCGGCTTGCTCGGCATACCCACATACAAGCCCTTGTCACTCTGTAAAATCTTGAAGTCCTCCACCACAAAGCAGTCGTTGAGCTTCACGGTGGCAAAGCCCACCAGATTTTTGATGGGGTCAATGGGCCGGGCGGTCACGTCCAGCTTTAAGCCGGAGCCGCCGGGGGCCTCCTGTTCCGGGGCCTGCGCGCCCGTGGTCTTTTCTTCACTCATTGTCATTTCCTCCTTTCCGGGCAGGGGAAGAACCTCCCCGCCCTCGTAGCGGTAGCCTGCCCGCCTGATTGCCGTCAGCGTGTCCGCAGACACGTTTCCGCTTAACTGAATATCCGTGTCGGCCATGAAGCGCAGGGTGTCCGCCTCGGTAAAATCCTCCGCCAGTTTTCCATGCCATAGCGGCTGAATACTCCCGTCCGAGGCCACACCGTACCGTCTCGGGGCCATAGCCTCACCTCGTTTCTGAAACTTCGGGCCAAGTTGGCCCGAAGCTCCGCCTTATCAATGAGCGCCGAAGATGGATTTTGCGAGGGAGCCCGTCTTAAAGAGCGTAAAGCAGAGCAGGACGGTATAGCCCACACAGCCCCATATCGCGCCTATCATGTCCCCGCCCGTGGCAATCCCCTGTATCAGCACCGCATAGATCGCGACACAGACGATAATCAAAAGCCCTTGGAAGCCCACCGCCAGCAGGGAGCGGAAATAGTTCTGGCCCATGCTCCCGATCTCCCGGTTGACTACCGTTGCAAGGGGAATCGGGGCAAGGCTCGTCATTAGGTAAATTTCAATCATTCTCCCGTAGACAATGACAAAAATCACGATATTGAGAGCGGTCATGGTAAAGCCCACAAAGAAGGATTGGAGCCAGAGCCCGAGCAGGGGGCCCAGCTCCATCGCCTCCAACTGCGTCTCCATATCGGCCAGCATATCCGGGGTGATTTCGGTGCTCCCCTGTATCAGTCCCGCCGACTGCTGGACTACGGACTGCGCCATATCAAACACGCCCATCACGATATTGAAGGTATTGGACAGAATGAGAATGGCGCAGAAGGTCTTGAATATCCACTTGAAAAATATCCATGTGTCTATGTCGTGCAGGTTGTTCCGCTCAACAAGTAGCTGAATGAGCTCGTAGCACATGACAAAGGTGAGCACCAGCCCGGCGATTGGGAGAATGACAGTCTCGGAGAGCTGCCGTATCATGGAGAAAACCCCGGCGTTCCATGCCGCCGGGGCCGTCCCCACTTGGTCTGCAATCTCTCCGACCTGCGCGTTTACGTTGTCAAAGAGCCCGCCGAGGTTGCCCATGATACCGGCAACCAGCAGGCCCTTGAGCCATTCCGCGATTGCGTCGAAGATTATCTGCATGGCGTCTCCTTATCGTTTAGCTGAACAGGCCGGACAGCAGGGGAATGAGCGTTGTTCCAATCAGGATAATCCCGCCGCCGCTCATAAGCTGTTTAATTCCCTGGCTCTTGGCTCCCGGGTTGTCCGAACCGTAACCTTCCAAAAGATTGACCACGCCCCAGACCCCGAGGCCCGCGCCGATAGCGATTACAAGGATTTTCAGGGTGTCGATAGCAGAAGCAAAAAATTCCATATAGTTTCCTCCATTCAAAATGTTTGTTGTTGTGGGGCAAACGCCCCGGCTACGAAAAAAGCCGCCCATTTCAGGCGGCGGGAGCTTCGGGCCAACTTGGCCCGAGGTCAGGCGAAGGCGTCCGGGTCGTCCAGATCGTCATAATTTAGAATATCGTCCTCGGCGCTGTCCCCGGCCCCGTAAACCTCGTAGACTTCTTCGGGGTTCAGCTTCAACCGGGCGCTTATCAGCTTTTCCAGACGGAAGGCGTTGCGCTTCTTGTCTGCCTCCGCCGTGTATTTATAGTTCGGGTGCTTTTTCAAATCGTACTTTGGGGACAGGAAGGGCCGGAGCCCCCGAAGCTGTAAGATACATTTGCTCCCGTCCATTGTGGTGAGCTCGTCCATTGTCATCAGCTCTTTGCCGAGCCGCTGGAGGTTCTGGCCGTAGCTTTCCGACTGGCCCCGCGTCCGGCTCTCGGTATACATGGAGATTGTCTCTTTTCCCAGTACCTCCGAGATTTCCTTAATCGTGGAGTGCTCCCGGCCCCCGAGGAAGATAACCGAATCCATGTTTCCTAAGATGGTTTCGGAATTGTCTTTATACAGGGCCTTGCACTGGCTCATGGCCTGATAGAACAGGCACAGGCTGATTTCCCGGGAGCGAATCACAGCGACCATTTTTTCGAGCTGCGGCACCTGTCCCGTGTTGGCGGCCTCGTCCCACAGCACCCGTACATGATGGGGGAGCCGCCCGCCGTAGACGTTATCGGCTTTCTCACAAAGCAGGTTGAACATCTGCGAGAAGGCAAGGGCCACGATAAAGTTGTAGGTGCTGTCCGTGTCGGAAATGCAGAAGAACAGCGCCGTTTTCTCGTCCCCGAGCCTGTCAAGCTCTAACTCGTCATAGCTCATAATCTCCCGGAGCTCCGCAATATCGAAGGGGGCCAGACGTGCGCCACAGCTAATCAAGATACTTTTCGCTGTCTTGCCGCTGGAAAGGCGGTACTTGGCATATTGGCGCACCGCGAAGCATTGGGGCTTGCGCTTGGCGAGGCCGTCAAACATATAATCAACGGCATTTTTGAAACTTTCATCATCCTCCCTTACTTCCATGCTGTTAATCATTTCGACTAACGTGTTCATGTTCCGTTCTTCCTCCGGCCCTTCAAAGACGATATAGGCCACAAGGGCGCAGTACAAAAGCGTCTCGGCCTTCGTCCAGAACTCGTCCCCCTCTTTCCCCTGTCCCTTTGTGTTGGTTATCAGGGCGTTGACGAATTTCAGCACGTCGCTCTCTGTCTTGATGTAGGCCATCGGGTTATAGTGCATACTCTTTCGGAAGTCCACCGAATTGAATACCTTGATTTTATAGCCCTTCCTCTTTTGCAGGAAATGGCCCACTTGGGAGAGGACGCCGCCTTTTGGATCTACGCACACATACGAGGAATGAGCTTGAAGGAGCTGTGGGGTCAGCCAGAACCGGGTCTTTCCCGAGCCGGACGAACCGATAATACAGCAGTTGAGATTTCGGGCGTTGGCCGGGATTTTTGGCCGTGTGTTCATTGTGAGAAATTCCGTCCCGGTCAGTATCACGTTGTTTTCAAACTTCGGGTCTACGAATGGGGCTATGTCTTTGGCCGTTCCCCAACGGGCCGAGCCGTATTCCACGTCCTTCCTGAATTTCTTTGCGTTCTTCACTTTGTTATAGACCATCAGCCGGAGCACCACGGCCCCCACAAGGCCCACCAGCAAATCGAAGCCAGCGAGGCCCGGCGTGATTGTCCCGAAAGCCGGGCCTATGGTTTTCATCATACCTATGAGCTTCGCGCCGAAGTCCGCACCTTCCGCGAGGCGGTAGGCCGTCCCCACCTTGCAGAAGAACCAGAAAATAAACAGGTACGGGAGATTGGGAACCACATATTTTTTGATTTTGGTGTTCACCGTTCCTGCACCGCCTCTCTGGTCTTTTCCCGTTCCTTCTGCCGGGGCTTGACGTGGCCCATAGCCTGCCGGAGCCCGCGCCGGATAGATGGCTTGTCGTTCTGGCGGGCCATCACCCGCTTGGTATACTCGGAAAATGCCGCCGTGATGGCGTCGGCCTGTCCCGCCTTGAAAAACAGGAGATAGTCCTTCGGGCCTACCTTGTGGAACGCATAGTCTACATTAAATTTCCGGGCCACCCGGTCAAACAGGCGGGCGTCCCCCTTTAGCTGGATACTGTTGGACTGTCCGGCGTGGCCCATGAGCTGTTTCACGGTCTGCCGCCCGTGGGGCGTGAGTGCGTCCCGGTTGTGTTTCTGCACTCCGGCCAGAAACTTCTGGCACGCCATGAACAGCACCCGGCCCGTCAGCTTCGCCGCATGTATGGATATAGCCACAGTCTTTCTTGATACTTCTTCTTCCATTGATTACTTCCTTTCCGTCCGGGAGCCGCGGGTTAAAGCTGGAGGCCCCCGGGGATATGGGAAACCTCGGGCCAACTTGGCCCGAGGTCTACCGCCCGTCATGTGCCGCCGTCGGAGCTGTCTTTTCCTTCTTCGGCGGGTTTGCTGTCTTGTGCTCCTGCATGGTTTTCAAGATAGAAGGCTGTCTTTCGGCGGCACGTTCCAGCCGTTCAAGACTGGCAACCGCCTTATCCAGACTGTTCCGGGCCGCAAGGAAACAGGCCCGTTCCGCCCGATAGGGGGCCTGTACCGTCTTTGCCAGCTTGCCGGGGGCCTTCGCCTCCTGTACGGCCTCCTTCCCCATCAGGGCCCGGCCTATGTTTTTCACATGCCGCCCGGCTTCGTGGTACTCGGCGCTTACGGCCTCTATACTGGAAATGGCCTTCTCGTCCGCCTGTATGCCTTCGTTGATGTTGTTCCGCATGGCTGTCAGCCCCGGCTTGATATGGAAGAACCGGGCGGCGTGATCCAGCGCGGAAATTCCGCGTTCCTTCACAGCGGCCAGCGTATTTTTACAGCCCTCAATGATACCGGCTTTCAGCTCTGCGAGACTGTCACGCAGGGCAAGAATACGGTCTTGCAGGACAACGATTGATTTTTGCAGGGCTGATTTTAACGGGGAGTTCTTCATTTTCTCCAAATCCTGCCGCATGGCTTTTAGCTCGTCAACCGCACTGGCAAGCTGTTTTTCCATTTCGGAAACATGCCCGATAGCCTCTAACAGTTCTTTTCCTGCCGGGGATTGGTTTTCTTTCAGCAGGGCCAGCAGTTCTTTTACATACTCATTTTCAGCTATCGGCGTTTCCACGGCGGGCGCTTTCTTTTTGGCAATATTCACACCTCCTTTCGTCCGGCCAGCAAAAAACCTCGGGTCAAGTTGGCCCGAGGTCTACCGTTCCTCATGGGTCGCGGCCTTTGCTGTTTTGCCATGTTCCGGGGGCGGGGCCTCCCGGAATTGTTTCAATGCTTCGAGAATGGAGTGGCGGGGTTCATCGGGATAGGAAAATATCTGGTATTCCTCTGGAACCTCCCCGTCATAGTGTTCCATGAAGGGACTCCCGTTGTTCTCGATATAGCCGCCCCCCGCAAAATCGCTTGTCGTATTTAAAAACATATCCCTTCCGTATGCCTCATAGTCAAAATAGTCTTTGATATGTTCTGGCACGTCAAGGGCTCCGCACTCGTCAATGAGATACCGCCCCAATTCTTCCTCATTCTGTACCTCTGGGTAAAATTCGTAGCAGTCAAGGTTTTGGGTCAGGTTGATTAAATCCTTAACGCTCCCGGTATATTCTCCGAGCGAGAGGGCGGCTTCATATTTTGCCTTCTGGCCGTTGTCCAGTCCGTCCAGTAGGGAGGCAAGATAATTCAGTTCGTCAATACTTTCGCCTTCTCCCAAATGGTTCCGCAGCCCGGCAACATTAGTTTCATAATCGGCAATAAAGACTTCCTCATACCGTATACCGTCCACGCCAATCTTGGAAAGTACGGCCTGTACTTCCTCTGTTGAGGCAGGAAATCTCAACGGTTCCACCGCGAGAATCCCCTCATTGTATTTGCCGAGATTGCCAATATAGGCGCTAATCATCGCACCGAGCCTCCCGGCCCTTGCCTTTCACGGTCAGTATGCCATCCAGGGTGGTTGCTGTGATGTTGAGCCGCCCGGCAACGGCAATATCGTTCTTCACATCTTCTGTCATACCGTTGCCGCACACCACCAGAACATGAGCCCGGCGGAGCATATCGCGGGACATGTCAATCCCGCTTTTGTGTTCCTCGGGAATATCGTCATTCAGGAACAAATGCAGGTAGAGCAGAGGGCAGACCGGGGAAAATCCGGCCTCATAGACCGCCCTGCAATACTGCGCCGCCTGTTCCGTATCGGCCTTGTGTTCGCCTGTCCACGCGGCGGTGATGTATGCTAAAGGTCGTTTCATGGGGTTCCTCCTTCCTGTTTGCGCTTAATAGATAGCCCATCCCCTCCGCCCCTTCCCGTGGGAAGGGGAACGGCTCAAAGGAATATATATCCCCGTCGCTTGACTACTACAAGCACAACCGGGAAAGGCTGTCAAGGGCTTCGCCGCCGCAGGCGGTGGCGCGGGCGCCACCCTTGACTGCCTTCCCCGGTTGCGCTATACAAACCACGGCGACGGGGAATATTATATCCTTCGAGCTTCGGGGCGCGGGGCAGAGCCCCGCTTTAGGCGCGAACCTCGGGCCAACTTGGCCCGAAGCCTCTTATTTCTCCGGCGCGGCCTCTTTCTCGGGCTTCGCCTGTTCCTTCTGCTTGCCCTTCCAGTCGTCCAGGAGCTTGATAATCTGGTCTTTCATTTCCTGCGGGGTCTTTTCCTTGCCGAAATACTTCTCCAATTCCATTCCACTGATAATCACTTTGTCTACCTCCTTCTTTTCTTCAAGCATGATACCGTCGATCACATCACCGTTGAGCATATTTTCCTGGTCGAGTTTCCGCATACGCTGGGCCTGGGAGAGCGAAGGGGCCGACTGCTGCGCGTCAATGGCAACGGCAATATACCTCTGATTTTTGGGTTTAATATAGGAAAGCTCCACAGCGGGGGTAAAGGCAATTTTGAGCGGCTTGCCTCCACTCCCGACTGTTTTGCCGTCAACCATATCCTGCAACGTGGGAATGAGCCTCGTCAGGGCGATATGCCGCTGAACCTGTTTCACACTCATTCCGTTGCGCTCTGCGATGACCTCATTGGAACGCTTATCTACGTCTGTTGAGAAGTTCTGTCCCTCCAGCGCCTCCCGCGCTCCCTGATGTTTGATAGCCTCCAACTGCATTTTCAGGGCTTTGGCTAATTCCATTGTGGAAACTTCCCGGTTGTTGACGTTATCCTCGACCATCTGCTGAATGGCCTGCTCGTCAGTCAGGGCGCGAATGATACACGGTGTATAGGGAATACCGGCCTCAATACTGCCCGCGTCGCGGCGGTGGCCGGAAATGATTTCATAGCCGCCCTTATCATCAGGCCGGACAATGGCGGGTTGTGTCACGCCCTGCGCCCGGATACTCGAAACAAACGCCATGAACTTAGCGTTCTTCTCGACGCTGAACGGGTGGTTTTTGAAAGCATGGAGCTGTTCATGGGGGATTCTTACAGTCTGTTCCACTTCCGGGATAACAAAGGGCTCCATGGGTTTGTCAGTCTTGGGAATCCCGTATTTCTTCCGAAGCTCCTGTTCCAGCTTGGCCTTCTGTTCTTTCCGGCTGGGGCCGTCCGCCGACGGAGCTGCCTTTTCTGCCTTCTGCTTGGTCGGGGGCATTTTTTCAGCTTTGGGCTTTTCGGTTTTCTTGGGGGCCTTGTCCTTCGGGGAACGTACCGCCTGTTTCGTCTGTTTCTTTTCTTTCGGTTTATCCGCGTCTGTTCGTTCAGGCTTTGACTTATCGGTAGTTGATCCCTGTTCCTGTTCAGCCTTTGCCGCCTTTTCCTTCTCGGCCACAATTTTATCAATCATAGCGCCGGAAATATCAATGACGTTTCCGGGGCGGCTCTTGTCAGCCGGGGCAGGGGTGTCCGCTTTCTCGGCCTCCTGCACCGGGGCTGAAGTTTTAACCTCCTGCGCCGGAGGCTCCTCCTTCCGTGGAGCCGGATTTCCGGAAACGGCGGGGCCGCTCTGTTCCTCCGGCTTCAAATCTTTTTTATCCTCTGCCATTCGTTTACCTCCTTCATTTTGGCATGAAAAAAGGGCCTAACTTTTATAGTCAGGCCCACGGGGAGCTTCGGGCCATGTTGGCCCGAAGCAAGGGGAATAGTCCTCCTTTCCGCTTCACAACGGAAAACGCCGCCCGTAGTCTCTACTTGGGCGGCGCTTGTCCGGTAAAGTGATAAGCTCGTATTTTATTGAAATAGTGTGTATATAGCCGTTTTCTTATTATGATTGGTCCGGTCGCGCCGGTGGCCCCGGTCGCGCCAGTAGGCCCTCCGGCAGGCCCGGTAGCTCCGGTTGGCCCGGTGGCGCCGGTTGGACCCTGCATGGGGGAGGCTGTCAAAGCGCCCTGCATCTTTGCTTTCAGAAAGAGCTGGTTCTGCGCCGCGGTTTCCAGCATACTGCGGACGCTCTCATTGGCGGCCAGCACGTCGCTGACTGTGGCGGGAGGGCCGCTGAGACCGGGCAGGGTTCCCAGAATATATTGCAGTTTCTCTCCTTCAGCGTTGAGAATATGGCTCAGGCCGAGTTCTTCCATCGCAATAGAAGAGAGAATTTGATTAACTGCGTCTTCCCGTTCAATGGGGGGATTCACTACGGGAAAGCTAGGCAGAGACATTATCGGGAATCTCCTTTCAAATTGAGAGGTACATACTAAATATGCACCGGTGCGCTGGCGGGAGCGAGGCACTCCAAAACGTCGCGCTGGGACATTCTATGTATCTTCCAGCCAACAGGTTCCCGGTGGAACAAAACTGCCCAGGATGTCATAGGGTAAGACGGCGGCATGGATATCCTGCCGCACATCTTGGACCCGGCCACGCCGGGACGAACTATGGAGTTTTAATATGTCTATGCCCTCCTTTCCACCCAACGGGGCGGATATGACCCAAGAGGAAGCTCTGACCATGATTATCGCGTCCATTGCCATGGAAGAGCTTGCCCTGAGTCATATTCTCAACGCTGAGGGTGAGAAACTACAATATATCCTGGGGACTCTGCCCGGCACAAACCCCTGTGCCTGTCCCCATGACGTGCTGGCCGTCAACAAAAGCGTCACCGCCCTTGTTGAGGCAGTGACGCAAAACCAGATGCTGTTGAAAAACAAGCTGGCTCAGGTGCTAGAGTTTTGCCCGCTTCCATCGCCCCCGCCGCCAGCTTGTAAGCCGGAGCCGGGACCTACGCCCTGTCCTTCCCCTTGCCGGCCAGATCCCTGTGTATCCCAGGGTCTGGTGTCCTGCTCCCCACCCCATCCAGTGTCTCATCAGGTACGGTCCTGTGAAAAAAGCGCTGTTCAATTAATAGGACTGCGGGAGAGAATGCTGTGGAATCCGGACTGTCGCCTGTGCTGGAGACAGCGAAGCCGTTCAGGAAAAGATATCTGTTTGGACGAACGTACCCCTGCTCAGATTCAGCTTGATCCAGGGAAAACCTACGCAGTCCAATACGCACTGAATGTCTGCGCTACATCACCGGAAGAGGGGACAATTCTCCTCAGACAGTCGCCCTGTGGTGCGTTTACAGATGCGCTGCCTCTGCATTTTTCCATAGGACACCCGGCACACGGTCAGCAGACATTGCACTATGTCTCTGTAATGCACCCCTGTATAAACAATGGATACAGCGTGAAGTTGTCCCTGATGCTTGACGCCAAAGCGCCTCTGTATGTGGAGCAGGCAGTGATGGATGTGGTAGAGCTTTGATGACATGATTGAGCATTTTAATAGCATGTAACGGCTCTGCCGGGCACAAGAGAATCCAGTACAAAGGAGATAAAACGAATTTTGCTGCCGGACAAAGAATGGCTGGAAAGCCAGATAAAAGCAGGTGTTATATTATGAGCGGAACCTCATTACAACCTCCGGCTTCACCTTGGATCGGGAACGACAGAAAATACATTACGGTAAAAATGACCATACAGCGTCCATCCTTATTGACCGCAATCGCTGTCAGAATGGCCACATTAGTTTGCTGATAGTAGCCGGAGAACCCACGTGGTCTCAGTTATATCCTCCACACGCCGGATGGATACGCCGGCTAGATACATCTCGATCAGGGTTTCTTCACACTGCTCTCCCGGCAGCGACAGCTCACAATGGCAACCGTTTTAAAGGAAATACCCTTATAAAGTTGATGTGGCAATGCTTAATATGTGGCTGTTATGGTGTTCAAATAGAGCAGAGCCGATAACTGTATTTTACTTGCGTGTTACCGGCTCTGCGTCTAAAGTGTATGTGCTATGATATTTACTTTAGCTTGTCAATTCGCATTTTATACGATTATTTTTCGTTGCAATTGACAGTTTTGTTGGTAGTTGCCTTAAGTTGACGGCAGTAGTGCTTATCAAGAAAAACCGCCCTGCGGCAACGACCTACACCATATTACTGCTGCTGGCCCACAATTGGTTTCCCGTTCTTGTCCAGCAAGAGATACAGCCTGTCGGCAGTTCCGAATTTTTCCATCGGATAGTTTACGCCGGTTTCCCGAGCCACAATGATGCTGACACCTCCGTGCGATCTTTGTGAATTTTGAAAAATCATTGAGATTGTCCTCCGGGCATTCTACCTTGTTGGCATCTGGAATTCTGTCAGGGCCTTATTAAGATAATCGTTGAACGGTTTCATAAGGCGGAACAGTTCGACTGCCTTTTCAAGAAATGACTCTGCATCCATGAGGTCGGTATCGCTGATCATATATTCCAGATACCAGCTTTTGAACTTGAGATACTCGGCCTGCGGATGTTCTTTTTCATATCCTGCGGGGACGTTTTTGAGTGCCGTTCCCCGCACGGTAAAATATTTCTTGAAGTCAGGCGCTCCGATAATCTGTTCCCATTCCTCGCCATGCTGCGAAATATAGTTCCGAATCATCGTCGTCGCGTCTTTGAACATATCCGCGAACAGGCCCCCGCCGAGGAAGGTCTGGTCGCCCGGTTTCATCATGAGGTAATATCCCACGGGGATGGGCAGTTTCCCCATGGAGGAAATATGGGTGCGGAACGCAGGATTGTACGGGGATTTGTCGTGGCTGAAACGGGTATCCCTGTTCAGCTTAAAGGTGAGTTCCTTGGGACTGTTATGCAGAACGCTGGGATCAAATTCTCCGATCTGAAAGATGAGCGTTTGAACCAGCGCCTCAAATTCCGCATTGGCCTTTTTGTATTCCGCTTTGTGAGCGTGATACCACTCCCGATTATTGTTTGCGCTTAAATCGGTCAGGTATTTCAGTATGACTGATGTGTTCATTGCTCTGACTCCTCCCTATGCGTTCTGGACGATGGACAGGGATGTTCCGACCAAAAACCTCTGAATGAACTGCTTCAGGGCCGCTGGGGACTGATAGGGTTTGCAGAATGAAAACTCCTCCGACAAATCATCAATGGCCTCCATAGCTGCTTTTACCTCCACCATGGTTTCCATGGATATTGGTGTGGCGGAGGTAAAGTCCAACTGGGCAGGAGAAATCCGATGATTCTGTATCGCGTAATTGACCCGGTTGATGCAATGGCATTTTCCGCGCCCGTATTCCCCGCAATACTCTCCGAGGAAGTCCGCCATTTTCTTTCTGATCCTGGACAGCCTTTGATGGTAGGTTTCCGGTGTGATACCCAAAATATCCCCCGCGATTCGGCTGTCCACTTTGAACATGGTACCCAGGATGAAAATGCACCGGCTTTCCGTATCCAGGCACTGGAGCAGGACGTTGGTGCAGGACATTTTCAATTCCTCCGCCAAAAGGGCCTTTTCCACGTCCTGCGTCAAATCCGGCACATCTTCAGTTTTTCCGTTTGCAATATCATCCCCGTAAAATTCAAAACTGAGGGGGAACTTCGCAAACATATGTTTCTTGTAGTTTTTCAGATGGTTGACCGCGATACTGAATACCCAGGTGGAGAAGGAGCTGTCCCGTTTGAACGAGGACAAATGCGTGATGATTTTCAGCAGAATATCTTGCGATGCGTCCTCTGCGTCCGGGAATGTTCCGAGCATCCGCAGCGACAGGTTAAACACCAGATCCTGTACGCTGAGGATGACGGTTTCCAGAGAATCTTTGTCTCCTGCGACGGCCTTATCAATTAAGACTAGCAGTTCTTTGTTTTGTATGTTTTCCATGATGTTTACCTCCTATATTCAATTAGACAACCGTGGAGCGGACGTGTGACAAGAAATTTGAATTTTTCAAAAAAATATGGCCGACATATCCATCTGGCTTTTTGAATGAAATCAAGACAGGTTTCAGATCATATAACTTTAGCCGCAATGCCAACAATCAGAATCGCCGTGAGAATATACTTTTTTCTTGTCAACAAGAACGTAACTCATGGAAACCTACGGCTTGTCAAATGTATTGAGCTTGGGCAATCCTTTCCTGTAATCTTCGGGTGTGATCCTATACGTTTCCTTGAAAGCCCGCGTAAAATTTGCGTGGCTGGAAAAGCCGTAGTCTAAGGCAACATCAAGGATTCTCTGCTCGAAGTCCCCCAGATTCTCGATCGCCTTCGCCAAGCGGCGGAGTTTCACATATTCTTAAACCGTTTTATTTACCAGCTGCTTAAACAAGCGCTGGAAATAGAAAAGGGACAGACCGACAGTGCCTGCCAGCGCTTCTGTCGAAATTTCTTCTGTCAGGTGTTCCTCGATATAAGTCAAGGACTGTTCGATTGCTTCCCATGAGTGCATTGCAACACCTCCTGATTGATGTTCATAGTTATGAGCAAAATGTTGTTTGGCCCATCCCTATGACGCTCACATCATACCACATTATTTTTGGTGGGGCTATTCACACAATGCCCTTTTGATATGTGCGCTGTTTGAAATGACCTTTGACCACGAGTATATTGCCGTACACTGCACCCATAGTCAAGTTGAATATCGTTCCAAGGTTCCTACCATATTATAGATTCAATATTACTCCCACCTAAAGTATTTTATTGCAGTTCCTGAACAAACAAGGATAACGCACACCATTACAATGATTGGGAAACCCAAATGATCGATTGGCAGACCGAGGAACGCCGCTTTCATAAGCTGGATGCCTTGGGTTATGGGGAATACGCTGATAATTTTTTGCATGACCTCCGGCATAACCTCAAAAGGCAGGGTGGCCCCGGAGAAAATTAGCATGGGAAAATACAGGATACAGGCGATAACGCTTGCGCTTTTTGTGTTCCTGGCAATACCGCCCACCATCATGCCAATGCTCAATGTAGAACATACAGTCAAAAGCCAACTGCCGACAAACCCGGCCCAGGAGCCGTGTAGTTGGACGCCCCAGGCCAGCCGGGAGAGCAGAAGCAAGGTTATCAGGGACACCAGCGCATAAATCACATAAATCAGAAATTCCACGGCAAGCAGCATACCGGGGCTGATGGGTGTAACCTGAAAGCGTTTCAGGATTTTCCGCTCCCGGTACTCCGCTACCACCAGCGGCAGGCCCATTAGTCCGCCCGCACAGACGGAGATCGCGCACAGTGCGCCAAGGGACTGCTCCAAAAATGAATAGTCCACGCCGTCCGCCGCCGGACTTGCCCCATACAGAAAGCCGAGGATCACCAGCACAACCAAGGGCAGGATCACGGCAAAAATCACCATATTCATATTGCGGATATTCAATTTCAGTTCGTTTTTCAGCAGAGTGCAAAAGGCTTTCATTCCATCCCCTCCCCGGAAAGTTTCAAATAGGCATCCTCAAAATTTCCACAGCCGCTTTTCTTTCTTGCCTGTGCTACGGTTCCGTAAAACACGGCACGGCCTTTTTTGAGAATACAAATTTCGTCACACAAGGCCTCCACCTCGTCCATGAAGTGAGAGGTCAGGAAAATTGTCAGCCCGCCCTCTTTCAGCTCTTTCAGGATTTTCCAGACATCCCGCCGCGCCCTTGCGTCAAGGCCGGTTGTCAGTTCGTCCAGGAAAACAACCTGCGGGTTTGGGATCAGAGCCAGCACGATGAAAAGCCGCTGACGCTCACCGCCGGACAGACTTTTGACAGACGACTGCGTTTTGTCCCCAATCCCAAATTGCTCACACAGCCCTTTCCAATCAGCGGGGGCCATGTAAAGACAGGCGGTTTCCTCGCACAATTCGGACACCTTAATTTCCGCCTGATAATCGCACTCCTGAAATTGAACGCCTACCTGCTGGAACAGACGGCGGCGGTCTTTCCTGGGGTCAAGTGAGAGGATAGAAACCGTCCCGCCGTCCGCCCGCTTTGTTCCCAGGATGCACTCGATGGTAGTGCTTTTTCCGGCTCCATTGGCCCCCAGCAGGCCAATGGCCGTACCGCGTTTTACCGACAGGCTCACATGGTCTACCGCAAGGAGTGAACCATAAGCCTTGGTAACGCTTTCGACTCTTACAACTTCTTCCACGTCGATACCTCCTTTTTTGATGATACAAGAATACCATCAAGGAGAACTTTGGTGGTAAGATGGAGGGTTTCAAAAATTTTCTTTCATTTCTTTCAGCATATCCAGCATTTTTAAGGCGTTTTTCTCCGCCGAGGAAAGGGAGATAATCAACTTGTCGCAGACGGAGATAATATCATCGTCTTGCCGCGGCGTGTTGAGCGCCAGCTTAATGTCAGTATTCGGATTTTTGGAGAGCTGCTGGAGCATCCGCAAAATTGCCTCCAGGGAATAATTTGCACACCGCAGAGAGCGGATGATTTTCAGGCGCTTTATATCCCGCTCCGAGTAGACACGATACCCATTCTGTTTCCTCTTGACCGTCAACAGACCATTCATTTCCCAATTTCGCAGCGTGTCCATTGAGATACCCAAATAATCAGATACCTCTTTCCGTTTCAAAAAAACCGGAGTATCCAGGCTGTCCCCGGACAGGATATGCTGAACAATGCGGATGGCCTCCTCCGCATAGTCGCGCTCTTTCCCCAAATCGGAGATATATTCCTGTGTGAGCAAAATGGCTCCATCAAAATCTTTTTGCGCGGACAGCTTTACAACCGCCACAATCTTTTTTCGCAGACCGCCCTGCAACACTTCAATCTGAAAAGCGGTTCGGGCAAGCCAGAATTGTTGAATGTGAAAAGTTGTAAAAACACGATAACCGTTTGCCTGCCGTTTTGCTGCTGGGATCAGCCCCCATTTTTCGTATAGGCGGACGGTGTTCGGGTGTACTCCGATGACTGCCGCAACTTCGGCGGTTTTGTATATTACCAAATCATTCACCCCCTAATTGTACGATTGTACCTCATTTCTAAAGTCTGGTGGTATAGTGGAGGGTTTTATTATAACTTTTCTGTCTCTCTTTGCATAGAATCCTACCGCATTTTCATTTTTTCTCATATACTTGGCAATTACCACCTACTCCGCCCAAGTAAATGTAGAAAGACCGTCCTATGCTTTCGAGGTGTTCTTCAATCCAATTATTTGGCTGCAAATAATTTGGCTATCTATTCAAGATGACCGGGGATTAAAGGTTCGGATACCAGCGCAGCAGGTCGGACAACCCTTCATCCTCCAATTTTTCTACCACATATCGTAGCCATTCTTCTGGAGTAGGCACATCTCCGATATGAGGTATCTTTTCCCATTGTGTCCGCCGTATAGGGTCAGGATCGTTTATACCAGTTTCAATGCGGGCTGCAATGATGGAGCGCATTTCTTCTACAGATATGTTGCGGTCTTGGGCCAGCTTTTCAAAAAGGGTCTTATATTCAGACAAAAGTAAGCCTCCTTTCACGGCATAGGTAGTATGCCACATTTGGGGCATATAGTAAACGATTATATGACCGCACGCGGCCATTCAATATCTACCAATCCTGACTATTATATTACCGTCTACGGGCTTAAAATAGATACAAAAAAGGCGGCGATAAAAATGGATGTGCAAAAACGCATCAGGGATTTGATGAAACTAAGAGGCTGGATAGATTATCGTCTTGCGAAAGAGGCGAACCTTTCCCACTCTACAGTCACAAATATGTTCAACAGGAACAATGCCCCAACGCTACCGACTCTGGAAGCTGTGTGCAGAGCGTTTGGCATTAACTTGGCACAGTTCTTTGCTGATGAGGTTGATCCGGCACAACTGACCGATGAGCAGCGCACACTTTTTGCGAGGTGGAGTTCGCTCACGGAGCGCCAGAAAAGCCTCTTGCTTGACCTTATGAAAACAATGTGAAACCCGCCGATTCTCTTTGCCAAGAATCGACGGGTTTTGTTTGCGTACCCATAGTATAACGAAATGCCTGATCTTTTAACGAAACCTCTCCAAATTGCTGAAACCACACAATAACATAACGATTCTCCAATAAAACAACGATTGCCCCCAAACACAAAAAGCGCCGCCACTGATTTGGAATTACTCCAGCCAGCGGCGGCGCTTTTCATAAAAGTGTTATATAATCCGCGATTTTCAGCCGTTTTCAAGCAAAAAAGTAAGGACGATAATCTTGATACCCTTGTATCAAAATCATCGTCCCCACATGGTGCCGGTAGTGGGACTCGAACCCACACGATGTTGCCATCAACGGATTTTGAATCCGTCACGTCTACCAATTCCATCATACCGGCAATGGAACTGCAAAATATTATACACGACATTGAAGCGGTTGGCAAGTCTTTTCGATGGAGGAAAATCAGAAAATAATCGGTTATTTGACGTACCATTTCCGGTAAAGATGTGCTATGATAATCTTGATTTTATAACTTATCCCATGGAGGGGTTCCGACGATGAAAAAATGCAGGCTGCTTTTGGCGGCGGGGTTGCTGATGTTTCTGACCGGCTGTTTTTCCCAGTCGGTGGAGGAATTCTACGCGCCTCCCAAGGCACCCGATGATTATCTGAAGCTGGACAATGAGATCAACAAGGTGCTCACGCAGGGGGGCGAGTACGCCGCGCCCCTCAGCGGGGAGTTGACCCAGAAGGTGCAGCTCCAGGATTTGGACGGGGATGGCGTACAGGAGGCTATTGCTTTTTTTCGGGTGAGTGCGGATGAGCGGCCGCTGAAGATCTACATCTACCGCCAAGTGGGGGAGAACTACGAGGTGGCGGCCGTGATTGAGGGCTCAGGAAATGCGATTGACTCCATCTACTATGAGAACCTTGACGACAGCCCCTCCAAGGAGCTCATCGTGGACTGGGAGACAGCGGGGCAGAGGCACTCCCTGGCGGCTTACTCCATCGACCGTTATGAGGTGCTTGAGTTGATGCGCACCGACCACGCCGGCTTCCAGATTTATGACGTTGACGGGGATGGGCAGAAGGAAATCCTCGTGCTCCAGATGGCGGCAGGGGAAGTGGGCCAGGCAGAGAGCTTTGTCAACAGCGCGCCGGGCAGCCGGGTGGAGGTCTATAACTTCCGGGATGGCATCCTGGAGCTGGACGCCTCCGCACCACTGTCCAACGGGGTGGAGAAGCTGGTCAGCATGAAGACGGGCTATCTCCAGAACATGGCGCCGGCGCTGTTTGTCACCTCCACCTACGCCGAAAACGGGCAGATCACCGACATTTTCGCCTGGAAAAACGGGGGGCTGGAGAATGTGACCCTGGAGCCGGACACCGGCGAGAGCGACAGCACCATCCGGTGGTCCACCGAGGTGGAGAGCACGAAGGTATCCTATACCGACATCAACCACGACGGCATACTGGAGCTGCCATCCGCCTATGCGCTCCCCGATCCCAACAATGTGGGGACGGCCCCCAACTTCTGGGCCATCCGCTGGTGGCAGTACGACATCAACGGGGTTTCTCATCTGGTATATACCACCTACCACAACAGCCGGGACGGCTGGTACTTTGTTCTGCCCGAGGCGTGGTCGGGGAAGGTGACGCTCTCCCGCAGCGACTTGGCGGGCGGCGGCGAGCGGGCCGTAATCTTTTCTTACTGGGAGGGAAGCGCGGACACAGCGCCGGTGCCGTTCCTGGTCATCTACAAGCTGACCGGCGACAACCGCGTAATGCGGGCCAACATGGCCGACCGCTTTCTCCTGCCCAACACCGGGGAGGAGAAGGAGACCATTTATGCCGCGCGCCTGATCGAGAGTGGTTGGGACTGCGGCTTGGACGAGGAGGGCGTAAAGGCCAATTTCGCCCTAATTACCAGCGATTAGCGCCCACGGCGGACGCCTGTGTGCGAAAGGAGGAAACGGGATGAAAAAGGTACTGGTGCTGGAGGATGAGGCGAACATCCGCAGCTTTGTGGTCATCAACCTTAAGCGGGCCGGCTATGAGGCCATCGAGGCCGAGACCGGGGAGGAGGCGCTGGCCCAGCTCAAGCGCAACCCGGACATCAAGGTGGCGCTGCTGGACATCATGCTGCCCGACATGGACGGATTTGAGGTCTGCCGCCGTATCCGGGCGGGGGACAACAACATCGGCATTATCATGCTTACCGCCCGCACGCAGGAGATGGACAAGGTGACCGGGCTGATGACCGGGGCGGACGACTATGTGACCAAGCCCTTCTCTCCGGCGGAGCTCACCGCCCGCATCGACGCCCTCTACCGCCGTACCGGCGGAGGGGACCCGGTGGATACCGGCGAGATCAGCCAGCCGCCTTTCCTGCTGAACACCCACAACCGTACCCTGGAGAAAAACGGACAGCGGGTCAAGCTTACACAGGTGGAGTACTCCATCATAAAGCTGTTTATGGACAACCCAGGAAAAGCCCTCTCCCGGGAGGAAATTCTCGACTCGGTGTGGGGACGGGACTACTTCGGCGAGCTGAAGATTGTGGACGTAAACATCCGACGCCTGCGTATCAAAATCGAAGACGACCCCACAAATCCTGCTTATATCACCACCGTGTGGGGCTATGGATATAAGTGGGGCTTTTAATGCCGGCCGGGTGGCCGGGATCTAGAACCAAACCCAGGTGGTGACAACAAGATCCATGAAGAAAATTACAGGTATCCGAAAGCGGTGGATGGTGAACTCCATCAGTGTGGTGCTGTTTATCGTGTTGCTGGCGGTGGCGGCCTTCTCCGCCGCGATGGGGAGCTACTACTATTCCACCTTGAGCGAGTCCCTCAAGCAGAAGGCGGAAAACGCCATCAGCAGCTTTGACTACTACCGCACAGAAGCCGAGTATTACGACAATGCCCGGGCGGTGGTGGCCGGGGAACCCAACAGCGACAAGCTGGAGGTGGAGTATCTGGATGCCGACGGCCAGATTCGCTTTTCCAGCTCCGACCTGACGGCCTTTCGCTCCCCCGGAACGCCGGACATTGCCGAGGCCATCAGCATGAAGCGCACTAAGGTATGGATCGGCGCCGACCCCAGCACCGGCGAGCACATCATGGCCGCCTCCAGCCCCCTGATGATCGACGGGGAGGTGGTTGGGGTCATGCGGTATGTCACCTCCCTGAATAAGGTGGACAAGCAGATTATCATCATCGTGGCCATCGCCTTGGGCATCGGTCTGGGTATCCTGGGCATGGTGTACTTCTCCAACCTCTACTTCATCCGCTCCATCGTAGACCCGGTGGCGGGCATCACGGAAACCGCCAAGCGCATCGCCGCGGGCTCCTACGGCGTACAGATTGAGAAACGCTATGACGACGAAATCGGCGCCCTTACCGACACCATCAACGACATGTCGCTGAAGATCAACCAGAGCGAAAAGATGAAAAACGAGTTTATATCGTCAGTGTCCCATGAACTGCGTACTCCCCTGACCGCGATCAATGGCTGGGCGGAAACCATCATGAACGGCGAGGTGCGGGACGCGGGAGATGTGAAGAAGGGGATGGGGATCATCGTCTCCGAGGCGCGGCGGCTGACCAACATGGTGGAGGAGCTGCTGGAGTTCTCCCGCATCCAGGACGGCCGCTTCACCCTGTCAGTGGAGCCCATGGACATCAAGGCGGAGCTGGAGGATGCGGTCTACACCTACCGGGAGTTCTTCCGGCGGGAGGGCATTGAACTCAACCACTTCGACTGCGACGAGGAGTTTCCGCCCATCGCGGGGGACCCGGAGCGGCTGCGGCAGGTGTTCTGCAACCTGTTGGACAACGCCGCCAAGCACGGCGGCTCGGGCAAGCGCATTGATACCGCTATCGCCCGGGACGAGGACCAGGTGGTTATCACCATCCGGGACTACGGCCCCGGTATCCCGGCTGAGGAGCTGCCCCACGTGAAGTACAAGTTCTATAAGGGGTCCTCCAAGGCGAGGGGTTCCGGCATTGGACTGGCGGTGTGCGACGAGATTATCACCCGCCACGAGGGTACCCTGGATATTGACAACGCCGAGGGGGGAGGGTGCATTGTAACCATCCATCTGCCAATCCGAGCTCAGGCGGCAATCGAACAAAAGTTCTAAAAATCAAACCCGCGCCCCTTGCAATCGGGGCGCGGGTTTGGTACAATAGACGAAACGATTGAATCCAATTAGTTAAGGAGAACAGTGTACGAATGCCAAATGAAACAAAGCAATCCTGCGCTACAGCCTATAAGACCATGATTGGCGGACAGGCTCTCATTGAGGGGATCATGATGCTGGGACCAGAGAAGAAGGCCGTTGTGGTGCGCAAGCCGGACGGCGGGCTGGAGGAACAGGTAGAGGAGCGGGTGCTCATCAAGGACAAGCACCCCGCCCTGGGCCTGCCGCTGCTCCGGGGTGTCTTCAATTTCTGCTCCTCCCTGGCCAACGGCGTCAAGGCGCTGATGTACTCGGCTTCCTTTTTCCCGGAGGACGAGGAGGAGCCGGAGGAGCCCTCCCGGTTCGAGCTCTGGCTGGACAGACACCTGGGCAGCGAGAAGGCCGCCTCCTTTTTTATCACCGTGGCGGTGGTGCTGGGCATCTTTTTCTCCGTGGGGCTGTTCATCCTGCTGCCCACTGCCCTCACCGGACTGGTGGGCCTGGCCGTTCCCCTGCCCATGTGGCTGCGCAACCTGCTGGAGGGCGTGGTGCGTATCGTCATCTTCATGGGCTATCTGATGCTCTGTTCCCATATGAAGGACATCCACCGGGTGTTCCAGTACCACGGCGCGGAGCACAAGACCATCTTCTGCTATGAACACGGCCTGCCCCTGACGGTGGAGAACGTGCGTATTCAGCCACGCCACCACCCCCGCTGCGGAACCAGCTTCCTCTTTGTGGTGATTGTGGTGAGTATCCTACTGTCCAGCGTGCTGTTCTCCTTTGTGGAGGTGACAAACACGTTTGCGAGGATGGGGCTGCACCTGCTGCTGTTGCCGGTGATTGTCAGCCTGACCTATGAGCTGAACCGCCTGGTGGGGCGCTACGACAACCGGCTCACCCGGCTGGTGTCCGCTCCCGGCATGTGGCTCCAGAACTGGACTACCTTTGAGCCGGACGACTCCATGATCGAGGTGGGCATCCGGGCCTTTACACTGGTGCTGCCGGAGGAGAAGGGGAAGGATCAGTGGTAAAGGGGACCGGAGGGATGAGGCACCAGCAGAAATAAAACCGCTGTGCCGCCCAGACGGCAGAGCCCATGTGAGGCGATGCATGGTTGTCCCATGAAGAAAATGGGCGGATAACCGCCTGGTATTCCCCTGGAGAGAGGAAATTAGAGAGAGACAGAGGAGTGGTTTCTGTATGGCGGCCACGTACAACAACCTCTACCTGGATGCCCGCAAGCGGCTGAGAGAGGCCGGCGTGGAGGGCGCCCAGCTAGAGGCGCGGGAGCTGGTCTGCTGTGCGGCCGGCAAGAGCCGGGAGCAGTTTTACCGGGATATGGCCCTTTATGCCTCCGACCCGGTGGAGGAGAAGCTGGCGGAGCTGCTGGAGCGGCGGCTGGCCGGGGAGCCGGTGGCCTACCTCATCGGGGAGTGGGAGTTCTATGGCCTGGGCCTGGATATCACCCCCGACGTGCTGATCCCCCGGATGGACACCGAGGTGCTGGCCGAGCGGGCCATCCTGCTGGCCCGGGCCGCCGGAGAGGGGGCGAGGGTGCTGGATTTGTGCGCCGGGAGCGGCTGCGTGGGTCTGGCGGTGGCCGCCAACGTGCCAGGCTGCCGGGTGGTGCTGGCCGATGTGAGCGAGGCGGCCCTCCGGCTGTGCAAGCAGAATGTCCGCCGCAACGAGCTCAACGCCCGGGTGACCTGCGTTCAGGCCGACGCCCTGGAGCCGCCTGACGCCGCCCTGTGGGATTTCGACGTGATCGCCTGCAACCCGCCCTATATCCCCACCGGGGACATCGCGGGGCTGGACGTGAGCGTGCGGGACTACGAGCCCCGCTCCGCCCTGGACGGCGGGGCCGACGGACTGGACTTTTACCGGGCCATCGCCGCCCGGTGGGGGGCCGCCCTGCGGCTGGGCGGAGCCCTGCTGTTTGAGGTGGGCATCGGCCAAGCCGGCGACGTGGGGGCCATTCTGGCCCAAAATCAGTTTGAGCAGATTCAGACCTTCCAGGACACCCAGGGCATCGGCCGGGTGGTGGAGGGCGTTTTGAATTCATAAGGGCGGGCAGCGGCCCGCCCGCCGTGAGAGGAGAAGTACACACATGGCAGACAAGAAGAAGGCGGCGGTGGAATCCGCCGCCCCCGCCGCTGATAAGAAGAAGGCCCTGGAGACCGCCATGGCCCAGATCGAGAAGGCCTACGGCAAGGGTTCCATCATGCGCCTGGGCGACAACGCCGACATTGTGGTGGAGGCCATCCCCACCGGCTCCCTGTCCCTGGATCTGGCCCTGGGCATCGGCGGCGTCCCCCGGGGGCGCATCATCGAAATCTACGGCCCCGAGTCCTCCGGTAAGACCACCCTGGCCCTCCACATCGTGGCCGAGGCCCAGAAGCGGGGCGGCGAGGTGGCCTTCATCGACGCCGAGCACGCCCTGGATCCCTACTATGCCAGAGCCCTGGGGGTGGACATTGACTCCATGCTGATCTCCCAGCCCGACACCGGCGAGCAGGGCCTGGAGATCTGCGAGGCCCTGGTGCGCTCCGGCGCCATCGACGTGGTGGTGGTGGACTCCGTGGCCGCCCTCACCCCCCGGGCCGAGATCGAGGGCGACATGGGCGACTCCCACGTGGGCCTGCTGGCCCGCCTCATGAGCCAGGCCCTGCGCAAGCTGGCCGGCTCCATCGCCAAGACCAACTGCGTGGTCATCTTCATCAACCAGCTCCGCGAAAAGGTAGGCGTGATGTACGGCAACCCGGAGGTCACCACCGGCGGCCGGGCGCTGAAGTTCTATGCCTCCGTCCGCATCGACGTGCGGCGTATCGAGTCGCTGAAAAGCGGCTCGGAGATCATTGGCAACCGCACCCGGGCCAAGGTGGTCAAGAACAAGGTCTCTCCTCCCTTCAAGGAGGCGGAGTTCGATATCATGTACGGCGAGGGTATCTCTAAGATCGGCGAGATCCTGGATCTGGGCGCCAAGCTGGATCTGGTGCAGAAATCCGGCTCCTGGTTCGCCATGGGGGAGACCCGCCTGGGCCAGGGCCGTGATGCGGCCAAGCAGTACCTGAAGGACAATCCGGAGGTGTGCGACAAGCTGGAGGCCGACATCCGCCGCAACGCCTACAAGCTTATGAGTAGCCAGGCCCGGGCCGCGGCCAAGGCCGCAGGCCGGGCGGTGGACATCTCCGCCGAGGACTTCGAGGATGCGGATTCGTAAGCTGGCCCCCTCCGTCCGGGTGGGGGGCCGCTGGCTCTGCCACCTGGAGGACGGAACCATCCTCCGCCTGGGGGAGAGTGAGGTGGTGGCCTTCGGCCTGGGCACCGGAAAGGAGCTGAGCGGGGCGGAGCTGTCCGCCTTGACTGAGGCCGCCCGCGCCGCCCAGGTGCGGGAGAAGGCGGTGGAGCTGCTGTCCGCCCGCCCCCTCTCCCGGAAGGAGCTGGTGGAAAAGCTCACCGCCCGCCCCCGGAACCGGGAGAAGGAGCCCCTCTGCGGCCGGGAGGCCGCCGAGGCGGCGGCCGACTGGCTGGAGGGGCTGGGCTATCTGGACGACGGGCAGTATGCCCGCGCGGTGGCGGAGCACTGTGCTGCCAAGGGCTACGGTCCCGGCCGCATCCGGGAGGAGCTCTACCGCCGGGGGGTGCCGCGGGACTGCTGGGACGGCGCTCTGGAGGGGCTGTCCGGCCCGGAGGAGGCCATCGACGCCTTTTTGCAGAAGAAGCTGCGGGGGGCGGAGCTCTCCGACCCCAAGGTGCGCCGGCGGGCAGCCGACGCTCTGGCCCGCCGGGGCTACCGCTGGGAGGACATCAGTGCCGGCCTGCGCCGCTATGGTGCGGAGCCGGAGGAATGGTAGGAAGAACGCGGCGGACCGCCGCATGTGAGAAAGGAGCACAGACCATGGACACGATGGAAGCCCTGCTGACCCGCCGCAGCATCCGGAAGTACAGGCCGGAGCCGGTCTCCATAGAGGATTTGAAGGAGATTTTGGCCGCCGGGGCCACCGCCCCCTCCGCCGTCAATATGCAGCACTGGTATTTTGTGGCCGTACAGGACCCCGCCGCGCTGGAGGAGGTCAAGGCCATCATGGGCGGCGTGGTGGAGAAATTCCAGCCTGTGCTGGAGGAGCGCTTTTCCCGCCACCCGGAGCAGATCGGCATCACCAACCGCTTCCTGTCCACCCTGGGCGGGGCGCCGGTGTGCCTGCTGGTTTTCATGCTCAAGCCGGACTATCCCGATCGGGACGGAGCCATGCAGAGCGTGTCCGCCGCCATCGAGAACGTGCTGCTGGCGGCCTGGGCCAAGGGCATCGGCTCCTGCTGGCTGTCCGCGCCCCAGCGTATGGGCTTCGGCCCTGCGTTCCAGCGCCGCTTCGCCCCCGACAAGGGGGAGTTCGTGGCAGCGGTCACCCTGGGCTACCCCGACCAGCAGCCCAAAATGCCGCCCCGGCGGGACGGCCGCTATCTGATCGTATAAGGAGAAGTTTTCATTGAAGGTTGCATTTGTATCCCTGGGCTGCGCCAAGAATCTGGTGAACACCGAGCAGATGATGGCACTGGTCCGAAGCGCCGGGCATGAGATCACCGCCCAGCCCGAGGGGGCGGACGCGGCGGTGCTCAACACCTGCGGCTTTATCGACTCTGCCAAGAGCGAGGCCATTCAGAATATCCTGGAGCTGGCCGAGCTGAAAAAGGAGGGGAAGCTGGGCAAGCTGCTGGTCACCGGCTGCCTGTCCCAGCGCTATCAGGACGAGCTGATGGAGGAGCTGCCCGAGGTGGACGGCGTCATGGGCACCGGCAGCTACACCGAGATCGTCCCCGCCCTGGAGGAGCTGATGGCCGGGGGCACGCCCCACCGCTTCGGGGATATCGACCACACGGAGGAGGACGGGGCGCGCATCCCCGCCACCCCCTCCTACACCGCCTACCTGAAGATCGCCGAGGGCTGCGACCATCGGTGCGCCTTCTGTATCATTCCCAAGCTGCGGGGCCGCTACCGCAGCCGTACCATGGAGTCCCTGCTGGCGGAGGCCAAGACCCTGGCCGATGCCGGGGTGAAGGAGCTCATCGTCATCGCCCAGGACATCACCCGCTACGGCATTGATCTCTACCACAAGCGGATGCTGGGGGAGCTGCTCACCGAGCTGTGCAAGCTGCCCTTTCACTGGATTCGCCTGCACTACCTGTACCCCGACGATCTGGACGACGCCCTCATCGACGTCATCGCCCGTGAACCTAAGGTGCTCAACTACATCGACATCCCCCTCCAGCACATCAACGACGGCATTCTGAAGCGCATGTGCCGCCGCTCCACCAAGGCGGAGATCCTCGCCCTGCTGGCCAAGCTGCGGGACCGCCTGCCTGGTCTGGTGCTGCGCACCTCCCTGATCTGCGGCCTGCCCGGCGAGGGGAAGGCGGAGTTTGAGGAGCTGTGCGAGTTTCTGCGGGAGGCCCGTATCGAGCGGGCGGGCATCTTCCAGTTCTCACCGGAGGAGGGCACCCCCGCCGCCGAGATGGAGGATCAGGTGGACGCCGCCACCGCCGAGCGCCGGGTGGAGCTGGTGGTGGAGCTTCAGTCCCGGGTGATGGACGCCTTCAACGAGGAGCGCCTGGGCGAGTGCCTGGAGGTGCTGTGCGAGGGCTTTGATGCCGAGATGGGCTACTATGTGGGCCGCACCTATGCCGACTCCCCCGACGTGGACGGCAAGGTGTACTTCACCGCCGGCGGCCTGGTGCCCGCCGGGGCGTTCGTCTGGGTGCGCATCACCGGCACCAGCGACGGGGATCTCACCGGCGAGATAGAGGAGTGAAGCAATGAATACCGCCAATAAGCTGACCATGCTCCGGGTGGCGCTGATCCCGGTGTTCCTGATTCTGCTCTATCTCCGCTTCCCCTTCCACATGTATTTCGCCCTCACGGTCTTTATTCTGGCCAGCGTAACCGATTTTGTGGACGGCTACATCGCCCGCCACTACAACCAGGTCACCGACTTTGGCAAGTTTATGGACCCTCTGGCCGACAAGGTGCTGGTCATGGCCGCCCTGCTCTGGTTCGTAGAGGCGGGCCGCTTGCCCGCCTGGGTGCTTCTGGTGGTCATCGTGCGGGAGTTCGCCGTCACTGCCCTGCGGCTCATCGCCGTGGAGCGGGGGCGGGTAATCGCCGCCGCCTGGTCGGGCAAGGTCAAGACGGCCTCCACCATGGTGTGCATCTGCCTGATGCTGCTCATTGCCCGGCCTGCGCTGGATCTGGTGTGCGCGGCGGTGATCCTGGTCACCACTGTCTACTCGGGCGCGGAGTATTTTGTGAAGAACAAAGATGTGGTGGACTGGAGTAACCTGTAATGCTGGATTTTACGAAAGAGCTTTGCCCCGACCGGCCGCTGATCCACCCAACCTCCCAGACGAAAAACTGCCGGTTCGGCCGCTATGTGGAGATCGGCGACCACTGTGTGCTGGAGGAGACCGAGGTGGGGGACTACACCTACTGCTTCGGCTCCAACGACATCATCTATACCGCCCTGGGCAAGTTCAACTCCATTGCCACCGGCGTGCGCATCAACCCGGTGCAGCACCCGGCCAAGCTCCGGGCGGCGGCCCACCACTTTACCTACCGCTGCTCCCACTACGGGCTGGGGCCGGATGACGCGGCTTTGATCGACTGGCGGAGGCAGAACCACCGGGTGGTCACCGGAAACGACGTGTGGCTGGGCCACAACGCGGTGCTCATGGGCGGCGTCACCCTGGGCGACGGCGCGGTGGTGGGCGCGGGGGCCGTGGTGACCCATGACGTGGCGCCCTACGAGATCGTGGGCGGAGTACCCGCCCGGCACATCGGCTGGCGCTACCCGCCCGAGCTGATTGCCGCCATGGAGCGCATCCGCTGGTGGGACTGGAGCCACGACATGCTGAGGGAGCGCCTGCGGGACTTTGACGACGCGGCGGCCTTCTGCCGGAAGTTTGACCCGCAATAGAAAACGAGGGCCCGTTGCTTTCATCCAGAAAGCAACGGGCCCTTGCATTAAAAGACCTGCTGGAATAGATTGAACAGGAACGTTAGCAGGGGAATGGCGTTGATACCTAGCACAATAGCTAAAACGGTCATCCAAAAGCTCAACGGCTCCCTCTGTGTTCGGACAGGCGGAATGTAGATGGGTGAGGAGACCTCCTCGCCTACCACAATTTTAGAGGAGATACCGTACCCGGCCAGTACTTGCACCAACCGCTGGGCCTCACGCGGCTTCAGGTGAGTGACCAGCACCGCCGGGGCCCGTTCCAGCAGGGCTTGCGCATCCTTCTGAGAGAGGCCCAGCTCCTTGGAGAGACAGTGCAGAGCGGCCGGGATATCCGCGTGTGGGCCCAGACCGGTGAACACGAGCGAGTACTGCCTAGGGGCCCGCTTGGGGGGAGGGAAACTCTGGAGTGGATAACCGCAGTGAATGCAGGCCAGGGCTTGGTCAGATACCTCTTTTCCGCACTCAGGACAGGAGATCAAGGCCATAAGATACCTCCTCTTGTGTAAAAGCTGGGGGATTCCGGTTCCATAATAACAGGTTAATCTATGGTTTGCAACCGTACTCCGCCTTGACACATTTCCCGGAACATAGTAGTATACTAGAACAGTTGAATTGCGTGAGGAACGGAAATGGTACCCAGCGAGTAACCCGCCAAAGAGAGAGCGTTACCGGCTGAGAGCGCGCCCAGGGGGTAACTGGGGAATGTGTGTCCGGGAGCGCGGGGGATATGGATGCCCCACGGCTGGCCCCGTTACCGACCTTTGAGTGAGAAATGAGAGTGGAACCGCGATTTGTACCGCCTCTTATGCCGTCCGGCATGGGAGGCGTTTCTGTTTTTCAGGAGGTGTTTGGACTGACGCGGCTGTGCCATCCCTGAGACTGATCACGGCACCCTGGCGGTCTACCGCCCGGAGGAGTGGCTGGAGCGGGTGCAACCCTTTTTGGAGGAGACCCCGGTCAGCCGAACAGACTGGTGAACAGCAGACTCAGCAGAGACCAGATGACCAGGGCGGTGAGTGTGGCGAATACGACGGAAGTGAAGGTCAGGGCATCGCCCGGCACCGGAGAGGGGAGCTGGGGCGGCTCCGGCACCGCCCCATCCACCAACTGGACGGGAGCGCCCGCCCGACGGAATACCTCCAGCAGTGCAAGGGCCTCCTCCTCGGTGAGGCCCTCCCGCAGGGGAACCGGCTCCCGGCGCGCTTGCTCCAGCAGACGTATGCCCTGCTCCCTGGAGAGGCCCAGCTCCTTCATGAGGGCGCGGAGCGTTCTGCTGCGGGCATCCGGATAGGCGGGGCGGGCGGTGAGGCGGACGGTAAAGCGGTTGGGCCCTGTGATGGGGCGGAAGTCCGCATACGGTGCGGCGGAGGAGAGGGGATAGCCGCAGTGAATGCAGGCCGGAGCCCGGTCGGATACCTCTTTTCCGCACTCAGGACAGGAGATCAGGGCCATAAGATGCCTCCTTTTGTGTGAAAGCGTGTGGTTTCAGCCCCATACTAACAGAAATCCCCCTGAATTGCAACCGCAAAGCGCCTTGACACATTTCCCGGAACGTGGTAGTATACTAGAACAGTTGAATCGCGTGAGGAACGGAAATAGTACCCAGCGAGTACCCGCCAGAGAGGGAGCGTCACCGGCTGAGAGCGCGCCCAGGGGGTAACTGGGGAATGTGCGTCCGGGAGCGCGGGGGATATGGATGCCCCCCGGCTGGCCCCGTTACCGGCCTTTGAGTGAGAAATGAGAGTGGAACCGCGATTTGTATCGCCTCTTATGCCGTCCGGCATGGGAGGCGTTTCTGTTTTTCAGGAGGTGTTTGGACTGACGCGGCTAGGCGAGACCCTGCGGGCCTATCAGGCCCGCGATCCGGCGGCCCGGAGCCGGCTGGAGATTTTTCTGCTCTACCCGGGCGTGCACGCGCTCATCTACCACCGGCTTGCCCACTTTCTCTACCGGCACCGGCTCTTCTTCCTGGCCCGGCTGGTGAGCCAGTGGAGCCGCTGTTGGACGGGAATTGAGATCCACCCCGGCGCGCAGATCGGCCGGCGGCTGGTTATCGACCACGGCATGGGCATCGTCATCGGCGAGACGGCCGAGATCGGCGACGACTGCCTGCTCTACCACGGGGTCACCCTGGGGGGCACCGGCAAGGACCACGGCAAGCGCCACCCCACCCTGGGGAACAATGTGATGGTGTCCGCCGGAGCCAAAGTGCTGGGCCCCTTTAAAGTAGGGGACAACTCCCGCATCGCGGCCAACGCGGTGGTGCTCAGCGAAATACCGCCGGAGGCCACCGCCGTGGGCGTCCCCGCCCGGGTGGTGCGCATCGCCGGGGAGAAGGTGGACTTCGCCGGGCAGGTGGACCAGATCCACGTGACCGACCCGGTGCAGAAGGAGCTTCAGGCGTTGAATTCCCGGCTGGAATGGCTGGAACAACTGATGGATGAACAGGCAAGGAGTAAGAATCTATGAAAATCTACAATTCCGCAACCCACACCAAGGAGGAGTTTGTCCCCCATGAGCCGGGCAAGGTGTCCATGTACACCTGCGGCCCCACAGTGTACCACTTTGCTCACATCGGCAATCTGCGCAGCTATATCATGGAGGACGTGCTGGAGAAGCTGCTCCGCTATGCGGGCTATGATGTCACCCGCGTCATGAACATCACCGACGTGGGACACCTGGCCTCCGACGCCGACACCGGCGAGGACAAGATGCTCAAGGGGGCCCAGCGGGAGCACAAGACCGTGATGGAGATCGCCCAATTTTATACCGATGCCTTCTTTGCCGACTGCAAGAAGCTGAACATCAAGTACCCCGACGTGGTGCAGCCCGCTACCGGCATGATCGGTGACTATATCAAGGTCATCTCCTCCCTCATTGACAGGGGCTACGCCTACTTCGCCGGCGGCAACGTCTACTTCGACACCTCCAAGCTGGAGAAGTATTATGTGTTCAACGACCACGACGAGGAGGACCTGGCCGTTGGTGTCCGTGAGGGCGTGGAGGAGGACGCCAACAAGCGCAACAAGAACGACTTTGTGCTGTGGTTCACCAAGTCCAAGTTCGAGGATCAGGCCCTCAAGTGGGACTCCCCCTGGGGGGTGGGATACCCCGGCTGGCACATCGAGTGCTCCTGTATCTCCATGAAGTATCTGGGGGAGCACCTGGACATCCACTGCGGCGGCATCGACAACGCTTTCCCCCACCATACCAACGAGATCGCCCAGTCGGAGGCGTACCTGGGCCACCCCTGGTGCAAATACTGGGTGCATATCCACCACCTGAACACCAACTCTGGCAAGATGAGCAAGTCCAAGGGAGAGTTCCTCACCGTCTCCCTGCTGGAGGAGAAGGGGTATGATCCGCTGGTGTACCGCTTCTTCTGCCTCCAGTCCCACTACCGCAAGGGGCTGGTGTTCTCCTGGGAGAACCTGGACAACGCCAAGGCCGCCTATGACAAGCTGGTGGCCCGTGTAGCCGCCCTGAGCGGTGAGGGAACTGTGGACGAGGGGGCCGTGGAGCGGTTCAAGAACGACTTCCTTGAGGCGGTGGGCAACGATCTCAACACCTCTCTGGGGGTCACCGCCCTGTACGATGTGCTCAAGGCCGGCGTGAACGACGCCACCAAGCGGGCGACGCTGGACAGCTTCGACCAGGTCCTGGGCCTGGAGCTGCTGTCCCACGCCGACGCCCTCAAGGCCCAGCAGGCCGCCCCCGTGGAGGGCGCGGAGGAGATCGAGGCCCTGATCGCCAAGCGCCTGGAGGCCAAGCGCGCCAAGAACTGGGCCGAGGCCGACGCCATCCGCGACCAGCTCCGCGCCATGGGTGTGGAGATCAAGGACGGCAAGGACGGCACCACCTGGACGCGGATCTAAGCCATCAAAGGGAGGAGACCGGAAAACGGTCTCCTCTTTGCTTCGCTTCGTGTTTACACATGCGCCGAAGGGACTTCCCTTGCCAAACAGGCGGAATATCGGTAAAATAGAACCACTATAGCGGATTCAAGCGCGGAAAAAGGGGGGAGAAGGACGGAGAGGCAGACACAGAACGACTTTTCCAGGGGGAGCATGGCGCGGAACATCCTTCAGATGGCGCTCCCCATGACGGTGGCGCAGCTCATCAACATCCTTTATAATATTGTAGACCGCATGTACCTGGGCCGGTTGCCGGGGCACCTGTCCCTGACCGGGCTGGGGCTGTGCCTGCCCATCATTTCCATCCTCATGGGCTTTGCCAACCTGTGCGGCATGGGGGGCGCGCCCCTGTGCTCCATTCACCGGGGCAAGGGAGAGAACGAGGAGGCCGAGCGGATTTTAGGCAACTCCTTTACCCTCCTGCTCCTGTTTGGCGGGGGACTGACGGTGTTCTGCCTGGCCTTCCGGAGGCCCATCCTCTATCTCTTTGGGGCCAGCGACCTGACCTTCCCCTACGCCAACGACTACCTGACCATCTATCTGCTGGGCACCCTCTTTGTGATGATCGGCCTGGGCATGAACCCCTTTATCAACGCCCAAGGCTTCAGCCGCATGGGGATGATGACGGTGGCCCTGGGGGCGGCGGTGAACATCGTGCTGGATCCCATCTTCATCTTTGCCCTGGATATGGGGGTGCGGGGGGCGGCCCTGGCCACGGTGCTCGCCCAGGGCTGTTCCGCCCTGTGGGTGCTGAAGTTCCTCACTGGACGGCGGGCGCTCCTCCGGCTGCGGTGGAACACCCTGCGGCTCCAGGCGGCGCGAGTACGTCGGATCCTCGCCCTGGGCACCTCCGGCTTTGTCATGTCCATGACCAACAGCCTGGTGCAGGTGCTGTGCAACGCCTCCCTTCAGCACTACGGAGGCGACCTTTACGTGGGGGTGATGACCGTCATCAACTCCATCCGGGAGGTGGTGTCCATGCCGGTGCAGGGCATCACCAACGGCTGCCAGCCGGTGCTGGGCTACAACTACGGCGCGGGGGAGTACGAGCGGGTGCGCCGGGGGATCCGGTTCACCACGGTGCTTACGGTGGGCTACTCCGTGGCGGCGTGGGCGCTGGTTATGGCCGTGCCCGAGCTGCTCATCCGTATCTTTAACGACGAGCCGGAGCTGATCGCTGCGGGCATTCCGGCCTTCCGGCTCTATTTCGCCGCCTTCTTCTGCATGTCCTTCCAGTTCATCGGGCAGTCGGTGTTCGTGGGCCTGGGGCGCTCCAGGAGCGCGGTGTTTTTCTCCCTGCTGCGCAAGGCCTTCATCGTGGCCCCGCTGACGCTCCTGCTGCCGGGGCTGGGCATGGGGGTGGACGGGGTTTTCGCGGCGGAGCCGGTCTCCAACGTGCTCGGCGGGCTGGCCTGTCTGCTCACCATGTATGTCACGGTCTACCGGCGTCTGGGTCGGTAAGGCCAGGGGCGGATTTCCCGAAGGGGAAATTCCGCCCTCTTTTTGTGCCCGGCCTGAGATATTTCCCACCCCTGGCGGGTATTCTCAGTGAAAGGCCTTTCAAACGACGACCGCAAGGAAGGGAGTACCCATGACAGACGAGACATTCGAGCGGGTGGCCCGCACCTACGGGGACATGCTCTACCGGGTTGCCTACCACGCCCTGAAGAACCGGGCGGACGCGGAGGACGTGACCCAGACCGTCCTGCTCAAGCTCTACCAGCAGGGAGACCGCTTTGAGAGCGAGGAGCACCGGAAGCACTGGCTGCTGCGGGTGGCGGTGAACGAGAGCCGGCGCCTGCTGCGCTCCTTCTGGCGGAGCCGCGCCGTGCCGCTGGATGAGCAGTGGGACGCGCCGGTGTCCGACGACCCCGCCAAACGCGAGCTGTTCCGGGCCGTCATGGGCCTGGAGACCAAGTACCGCCTGACCATCTATCTGTATTACTACGAGGGCTGCTCCGTCAAGGAGGTCGCCGCGGCCCTTCATGCCAATCCGTCCACGGTGCAGACCTGGCTCCAGCGGGCCAGGGAGCGGCTGCGGAGGGAGCTGTCCGAAGAAGAGGAGGGAAAGGGCTATGTTTGAACCCAATCAATACCGTGAACTCTGCTCGGAGCTGCATGTATCCGAGGAAAAATTAGAGGAGGTTATCCAAATGACTGAGCAGGAAAAGAAGCGCAAGTTCCACCGTCCCATGCGTCTGGGCTTGGTGGCCGCCGCCGTGGCCGCCATGCTGGTGGTAACGGTGAGCGCCGCCAATTCCGAGGCGATTATGACCTATCTCACAAGTCTCCGCGACGCTGCGGTCGCCGGGGAGGCCTGGGCGGATTCCCCGGTGAATACGGAGGAGGGGACGGGAGGACTGCGCCTCCCGGAGGCGTCCCTGGAGGAGCGGGACGGCCGCACCATTCTGATTGTGGACGGAGTGGAGACCGATGTAACCCAGGCGCTGACCGACCAGGGGGAATACCTGTATGAGTGCGGCGAGGGGGAGGAACAGGCACAGGTACGGGTCTATTTGGACGAGCAGGGCGCGCCCCGGCTGATGACCAGCTTTTTCACAGCCGGAGAGGACGGCGGAACGGGGGCGGTTGTGGTTGTCCCGGCGGACGGGGAGGAGTAAGGAAACGCCCCCATAGAGCTGGATTGGCTCCTTGGTGCTCTCCGGATTGTTGACTCAAATAATCTTAAATGGCATACTGCTCCACGGAAAAAACCAGGCGGCCCAAGGAATTGGGCCGCCTGGTGCTATTCGTATTTTTGACTAATTTATTGTAGTATGGTATAATATTATCTCATTGAATTGCTCCGGGCGTGCCCGGGGACAGGAGGCTACCGCATGAAACTCATGGTCATTGACGGCAATTCCCTCATCAACCGGGCCTTTTACGGTATACGGATGCTTACCACCAAGGACGGGCAGCCCACCAACGCCGTCTATGGCTTTGTCAACATCCTGCTCAAGCTGCTGGACGAGGAGAAGCCCGACGCCCTGTGCGTCACCTTCGACCGGAAGGCCCCCACCTTCCGCCACCTGGCCTACGAGGGCTACAAGGCGCAGCGGAAGGGGATGCCCGACGAGCTGGCCGCCCAGCTTCCCGTGCTCAAGGACGTGCTGGCCGCCATGAATATCCCCCGCTACGAGCTGGACGGCTGGGAGGCGGATGATCTGATCGGCACCATCGCCGCCAGGGATACCGCCGCCGGGTGGGAAACCGTGATCGTCACCGGCGACAAGGACTCCCTGCAGTTGGTCTCCGACGCCACCCGGGTCAAGCTGGTGTCCACCCGAATGGGGCAGACCACCACGAAGGAGATGACCCCGGAGACCTTCCGGGAGGCCTATGGCTTCGACCCCGTCCACATTGTGGACTTGAAGGCGCTGATGGGGGACACCAGCGACAACATTCCCGGCGTCAAGGGCATTGGGGAGAAGACCGCGATGGATCTGATCCAGCGCTACCAGAGCGTGGAGGCCATCTACGCCGACGTGGAGGGCGTGGAGGCCAAGCCCGCGGTCAAGAAAAAGCTGGCCGAGGGGGAAGAACAGGCCAGAATGTCCTATGATCTGGCCACCATCCGCTGTGACGCGCCCATCGACTTCTCCCCCGAGGACGCCCGGCGGCGGGAGCCGGACGGCCCTGCCCTGTACGAGCTGTTTCTGGCGTTGGAGTTCAACAAGCTCATCGACAAGATGGGGCTGAGCGGCGGCCCGGCGGTCGGATGGGCGGACAAGCCCGCCGCCGGGGCCGTCCGGCAGGAGCGCGTCACCGACCGGGTTCGCATGGAGGAGCTGGTGGAGCAGTGGCGGAGGGAGCCGTGGGTCGCGGTGCTGGCCCTGCCCTCTCTGGATGTGGTGGCGGTGGCCTGGGACGGCGGAGCCAGGGCTGCCCTGTGCGCGGCGGACCGGCTGGAGGGGTACAATGAGCTGCTGCGGGCCCTGTTCTCCGGAGAGATCCAAAAGGTGTCCCACAATGTCAAGGATCTGATGCACCTGCTGCTGGACGAGGGACTGAGCACCGACGGGTTCTGCTTTGACACCGCCCTGGCCGCCTATCTGCTCTCTCCCACCGACGGCAGTTACGAGCTGGAGAAGCTGGGTATCACCTATTTCAACCAGGAGTTCCCCAAGGCAAAGGAGTACCTGGCCCCCGACGCTTTCGGCCCTCTGGCCGACCCGGCGGGACCGGCGGAGGCCATGTGCGCCCACGCCGCCTTGGCGGCCGCGCTGTATAGTGCCCTCGCCCCCAAGCTGGAGGAGCTGGACATGCACGAGCTCTATTACGGGCTGGAGCTGCCCCTCTGTCCCGTGCTGGCGGAAATGGAACGGGCGGGCATGCTGGTGGACCGGAGGGCGCTGGCCGACTTCGGTATCCTGCTGGACGGGCGTATTCAGGCCGACGAGGCCCTCATTTACGAGCTGGCGGGGGAGGAGTTCAACATCAACTCCACCCAGCAGTTCGGCCGCATCCTGTTTGACAAGCTGGGCCTGCCCCCGGTGAAAAAGACCAAGACGGGCTACTCCACGAACGCCGACGTGCTGGAGAAGCTGCGGGACAAGCACCCCATTGTGGAGGCAGTGCTGGACTACCGGCAGTTGGCCAAGCTGAAATCCACCTATGTGGACGGGCTGACCAAGGTCATCGCCGCCGACGGACGCATCCACACCTCCTTCCAGAACACCGTCACCGCCACCGGGCGGCTGAGCTCCACCGAGCCCAACCTCCAGAACATCCCCGTCCGCACCGAGCTGGGGGCGGAGCTGCGCAAGATGTTTGTGGCCCCCGCGGGGAGGGTGCTGGTGGACGCGGACTACTCCCAGATTGAACTGCGCCTGCTGGCCCACATTGCGGGGGACGAGCACATGATTGCCGCCTTCCGCACCGGGGAGGATATCCACACCGTCACCGCCTCCCAGGTGTTCGGCGTGCCCCCGGAGCAGGTGACCCACGAGATGCGCCGCCGGGCCAAGGCGGTGAACTTCGGCATCGTCTACGGCATCTCCGACTTCTCCCTGTCCCAGGACATCGGGGTGACCCGGGCGGAGGCCAAGGCGTATATGGAGAAGTACTTTGAGAAATATTCCGGCGTCCACGCCTATATGACCCAGGTGGTGGAGCGGGCCAAGGCCGACGGCTATGTGTCCACCCTCATGGGCCGCCGCCGGTGGCTGCCGGAGCTCAAGTCCTCCAACTTCAACCTGCGCTCCTTCGGCGAGCGGGTGGCGCTGAACATGCCCATCCAGGGCACCGCCGCCGATCTCATTAAAAAGGCCATGCTCCGGGTGGACGGCCGCCTGCGCCGGGAGGGGCTGGAGGCCCGGCTGGTGCTCCAGGTCCACGACGAGCTGATCGTAGAGTGCCCCGAGGGGGAGGCGGAGCAGGTGCAGCGCCTGCTGGCCGAGGAGATGGAGCATGTGGCCGAGCTGGCCGTTCCCCTCACCGCCGAGGCCCACGCGGGCAAGAGCTGGGCGGAGGCCAAGGGCTGACCGGCTCTCCCGGCGGATTTTGGCCGGCGTTCTGACGGTAGGGGCGGCTATTAGCCGCCCGCGGGCGCACAAAGTGCGCCCCTACATGGGTTTCGCCTGTATGGATCGAAAGGAGAGATCGCTATGGAGTTGCGCCCTATTCCCGCCCGGGACTGGGCGGACTGGTACACCCAAGAGCTGTGTGCCTCCTTTCCCGCCTGCGAGTGCAAGCCGCTGGAGGCCATCCGCGCCCTGGCGGCGGAGGGCCGCTATGAGCTGCTGGGCCTCTACGATGGGGCGGCCCTGCTGGGCTACGCCACCCTGTGGAGCACTCCGGAGTGGCCGGACTATGTGCTTCTGGACTACCTGGGGGTGACCGCCGCCCGCCGGAACGGCGGTCTGGGCGGGGCCATCCTGAAGATGCTGGCCGCCCGGGAGGCGGGGCGGCGGACGGTACTCGTCGAGGCCGAGGCGGAGCGCTCCGGCGGCCCGGAGGAGGAGCGGCCCCTGCGGCTGCGCCGCCTGGGGTTCTATGCCCGAAACGGCTGCACCCCCGTTTATGAGAGCTTCAACTGCGGCCTGCTCTGCCAGGTCTTTGTGCTGGGGCCCGCCCCGGCGGATCGGGCGGATCTCAAGGCGGCCCACCGGGCCATCTACGGCCCGGCCCGGACGGACGTGGTCATAGACCCGCCCCCCGGCGCGGTGCCGGAGCCGCCCTACTGGATGTAACAGAGGTGTTGACATGATACAACTGCAAGTGTGTTTCTGCCTGCTGGGGCTGGCGCTGGCCGCGCTGGGGACGGCGGTGCTCCTCCGGCCCCAGAGGCTGCGGCGCTTCCTGCGGCGGCTGGACGCCCGGCTGTGGAAGTGGACGGGGCGGCGGCTGGCCTGGAGCCGGCTGGCCGGCAGCGGCCTGCTCCTGCTGGGAACCGTCCTGTTCCTGGTGCTGCTGGCGGCCCTGCTGCTGCGGGCGCTCTACTGAGGGGGGCGGAGGGATGAACTACAGGCTGATTCCCATGGAGCGGGCCCATCTGCCCCAGGCGGCGGAGCTGGAGCGGCAGTGCTTCTCCGATCCCTGGACGGAGGCGCAGCTGGCGGGTGAGCTGGACAACGAGCTGCTCTCCCTGTCGGCGGCCGTGGGGGAGGACGGGACGGTGCTGGGCTACGCCGAGGTGCGGGTGATCCTGGATGAGGGAACCCTGGAGCGCATCGCCGTGGCCCCCCGATACCGCCGCCAGGGCATCGCGGAGGCCCTGCTGGACGCATACATACAGTACGGCCGGGAGCACCTGGCCTTCCTCACCCTGGAGGTGCGGGCGGGCAACGCCCCCGCCATCGCCCTCTATGAGAAGCTGGGCTTCCGGGAGGTGGGCCGCCGGAAGAACTACTACCGTGCCGAGCACGAGGACGCCCTGCTGATGACGGTGGAGTTTGACCGCCATGGCTGAGCTGCGTCTGCTCACCGCCCGGCAGCTCCGGCAGGTGTACCGGGAGCGGGTACGATCCGATTTTCCGCCCAGCGAGCGGCGGCCTCTTGCCTCTATGGAGCGCCTGCGGGCGGCGGGGGTATACGACACCTGGGGGATGTACGAGGGAGAGGAGCTGCTGGCGTACGCTTTCCTGTGGCGGTCGGAGGCGTACGGCGTGGCGTTGCTGGACTATCTGGCCGTGTGCCGGGAGGGCCGGGGGCGGGGAACCGGCACCCTGGCGCTTTCCCTGCTCCAGGCCCGCTATGGGGGCTGCTCCCTGCTGGTGGAGGCGGAGGCCCAGGAGGAGGGGGTGCCGCCGGAGGAAAACGCCCTGCGGGCCAGGCGGCTGTCCTTCTATGAGCGCTCCGGCTTCCGGCGGCTGGACTACCAGACCCGGATTTTTGGAGTGCAATACGCCATGCTGGTGTGGCCGGAGGAGGCCGCAGCAGAGCCGGAGCGGCTCCAGGACGCCCACCGGGGTCTGTATCGGAGCCAGCTCCCGAACCCGCTGTTCCGGCGGGTGATCCACATTCCGGCAGACGAGCACTGAGGCGGAGCCGGCTTTTTCCGCCGCCTGATATGTACCTGACGATCCCGCAAGAAAGGACTGATTCGGATGAATATCCTGGCCTTTGAATCCTCGTGTGACGAGACCGCGGCGGCGGTGGTGCGGGACGGCCGCACCGTGCTGTCCGACGTCATTGCCTCCCAGGCGGATATGCACGCCGTCTACGGCGGCGTGGTGCCGGAGATCGCCTCCCGCAAGCACGTGGAGGCCATCGCCGGCCTGGCCGACCAGGCCCTGGCCCGGGCGGGGCTGACCCGGGCGGACATCGACGCCGTGGCGGTCACCTACGCCCCCGGCCTCATCGGTGCGCTGCTGGTGGGGGTCAACTTCGCCAAAGCGGCGGCCTATGGACTGGGGGTGCCGCTGATCCCGGTGCACCATGTCCGGGGCCACATCGCCGCCAACTACATCACTCACCCCGAGCTGGAGCCCCCCTTCGTCTGCCTGTGCGTCTCCGGCGGAAACACCATGCTGGTAGACGTGAGGGACTACACGGACATGGCGATTTTGGGCGCTACCCGGGACGACGCGGCGGGGGAGTGCTTTGACAAGGTGGCACGGGTGCTGGGCATCGGCTACCCCGGCGGCGCGCCCATGGACGCTCTGGCCCAGGGGGGGGACGACCGGCGCTATGAGCTCCCCCGCGCCCACGTGGCCGACGCGCCGCTGGACATGTCCTTTTCGGGCCTCAAGACGGCGGTGCTCAATCTGGCCCACAACGCCGCCCAGAAGGGGGAGACGCTGGATCTCCCCGGTCTGGCCGCCTCCTTTGCCGCCGCGGTGAGCGATACCCTGGTGCCCCGCACCATGGAGGCCGCCCGCCGGACGGGCTATGGCAAGGTGGCCGTGGCGGGGGGGGTGGCGGCCAACAGCCGCATCCGGGCCGATCTGGAGCGGGCCTGCCGGGCCAGCGGCCACAGGCTCTACCTGCCCGCCCTGTCTCTGTGCGGGGACAACGGGGCCATGATCGGCTGCCAGGCCTACTACGAGTATCAGGCGGGCCGCCGGGGCGATCTGGCCCTCAACGCCTATGCCACCCGCTCCATCGAGCAGGGCTGAGACAAAATGCACCGCCCTGGAAACCAAGGTTTCCGGGGCGGTGCATTTTTGACAGAGGGCGGCAACGGGATGCAAAATTGTGTTATGTCTACTATGACTCCAAAGCGGCCAAAAGTGGGGACTTCGGTTGAAGCATGTGGATAACTGGGTGGATAAGTGCATAACTGACTGGGACGCTAAGGAGGAGAGGGGGTGGAAAACCCGGTGGACAATGTGAATAACTCTCTGTAGAGGCGCTGAGATGGGTGAATTATGTCAAATAAATGGAGAAAAAATCCAGGGGGAAATGGGGGCGAAACAGAAAAAACAGGGCGGTGACTGACTGGTTTTTCGTCTGATTGGGCCTTGACAGGCGGGCAGAGCAGGGGACACACCCGGCCCGCCCGGCAGGAAATTTGCAGCTTTTCCGCCGCGGGGCAGAGGCGTATACAATGGGTATTGAACAGGAATAAAACTTCATGCGCCACGGGCGCACCACGAACACAGGCAAAAGCCGGGGCGTATGAAGTTTTTGCGCATGTGGGCCGTCCCGGCCCCCGCGCTTTTAATTTCATGGCCGTGCCGCTGAAAGCGGCACATGGCCAATTTTGCTATGCTTTTGCATAGCAAAAAAGCGGCCGCAGCGTACGCTGCGGCCGGTAGAACGTGGGAGTAGTTCAGGCCAGCTTGGACTTGGCCAGCTCGGTCAGGGTGGTGAAAGCGGCCTTGTCGTTGACGGCCAGCTCCGCCAGCATCTTGCGGTTGATCTCCACACCGGCCTTCTTCAGGCCGTTCATGAAGGTAGAGTAGTTCATCCCGTTCATCTTGCAGGCGGCGGAAATGCGGGTGATCCACAGGGAGCGGAAGTCGCGCTTCTTCAGGCGGCGGCCGGTGTAGGCGTAGGACAGGGACTTCATCACCTGCTCGTTGGCCATCTTGAAGTGCTTGCTCTTGGCGCCCCAGTAGCCCTTGGCCAGCTTGAGGACCTTATTTCTTCTCTTGCGCGTCATCATCGCGCCTTTGACTCTAGCCATTGTAAAAAGCCTCCTATGTTAAGGTAAAAATCAGTCTTATCTTATTTGTAGGGGATCATGCGCTTGATGGCGGGCTCGTTGGTCTTGTCCGCATAAGCGCCGGCGCGGAGGCCTCTCTTGCGCTTGGTGTCCTTGTCGTGACCGTTGAGCAGGTGACGCTTGTTGGCGTGGGCGCGCTTGACCTTGCCGGACTTGGTCAGGCTGAATCTCTTTTTCGCACCGCTGTGAGTCTTGAGCTTAGGCATGGTGGTAAAACTCCTTTTCTTTCAATTCAAAACGTGCGGGGTTCAGGACTTCTTGGCTTCCTTGGCAACCTTGGGGGAGAGGAAGATGGACATGTGCCGTCCGTCCAGCTTGGGGTCCTTGTCCAACGTGGCGACCTCGCCGCACTGCTCGGCAAACTTGAGCAGCAGGCCCTTGCCGATGTCGGTGTGAGCCATCTCGCGGCCGCGGAAGCGGACCGTGACCTTCACCCGGTTGCCCTCGGCCAGGAACTTCTGGGCGTTGCGGAGCTTCACATTGAAGTCGTTTACGTCGATACTGGGAGACATGCGGACTTCCTTGATCTCCACGACGTGCTGGTTTTTCCGCGCCTCCTTCTCCCGCTTGGTCTGCTCGAACTTGTACTTGCCGTAGTCCATAAGCTTGCAGACGGGGGGATTCGCGGTGGGAGAGATCTTCACCAGGTCCAGATTCGCGTCCATGGCGCGCTCCAGCGCCTCCCGGGCGGACATGATGCCCAGCTGCTCTCCGGTGTCGGAGACCAGGCGAACCTCCTTGTCGCGGATCTCTTCGTTGATTTGATGACCCTGTTTGCTGATACGAAAGCACCTCCAATTCTCAGATACATACAAAAAAACGGCTACCAGTCCGGTACCCGCATCCAACCTGAACACGCACGCGCCGCATCGGGCGCGCACGGGAAACCTGATTGACCTCTTTGCCGTGGGCTGGAGGTGAGGATGGGGGCACCGATCCTGCTTTGTTTTGCTCTGATAGTATAGCAGACCGTTGGCGTAGTGTCAAGAGAAATTTCAAAGGCCCGGTTGGGGCTTCCCTTTTTCGGAGAAATGTGGCAAACTAGGGGCAGAGGAGGGAATGAGATGCATCATCCGATTCGCATACGCGCGCTTCGGCTGGGCCTGGCGGCCTGTCTGCTGGCCGGGGCGCTGGCCGGACTGGCCTCTGCTAACGCGCCCACTTATGAAACGACGATTCTGTTCACCCATGACACCCACGACCACTTCCTCCCCATGCCGGATGAGGAGGGCGGGGAATACGGCGGCTATACCCGCCTGGCCACCCTGATCCAACAGGAGCGGGCAGCCCACCCGGACGCCCTGGTTCTGGACGCCGGAGACTTTTCCATGGGCAGTTTGTTCCAGACCATCTACGCCACGGAGGCCCCGGAGCTGCGGGCCCTGGGTGCGATGGGGTACGACGCCACGACGCTGGGCAACCATGAGTTTGACTACCGCGCCCGCGGCCTGGCGGAGATGCTCAACGCCGCCGTGGACAGCGGCGATCCGGTGCCCCCCATTGTCCAGGCCAACTACAAGCCCCCGGAGGAGGACGCGGACACCTGGGCGGCGTGGGACCGCTACGGCATCGGGGACTACCTGATTCTGGAGCGGGGCGGCGTCCGCTACGGTATCTTCGGCCTGATGGGGGAGGAGGCGGACAGCAACGCCCCCATGTCGGGCATGGAGTTTGAGCCGATTGCCGATGCGGCGGAGCGTACCGTGGCCGCCCTGGAGGAGGCAGGGGCCGACTTTATCATCTGCCTGTCCCACAGCGGCACCGACGGCAGGGGAAAGGGCGAGGACTACGAGCTGGCCAGGCGGGTGGACGGCATCGACGTGATCCTCTCCGGCCACACCCACACCACCCTGGACGAGCCCCTGCGCGTGGGGGACACCCTGATTGTGTCCTGCGGGGAGTACACCGCCAACCTGGGCGTCCTCACCGTGGAGTGGAAGCCAAACGGGGAGAAAACCGTGGCCGACTACCGATTGCTCCCCGTGGATGAAACCGTGGCGGAGGACCCGGACATGGCCGCCATGGCGGCGGCCTTCCAGCCCCTGGTAGAGGAACAGTACCTGTCCCAATTCGGCGTTGGCTTCGACGAGGTGCTGGCCCGGTCCCCCTTCGCCTTTACCCCCATCGGCCGGTTCGGCGCGGAGCACCGGGAGGACACCCTGGGCAGCCTGATCGCCGACTCCTACGTGTACGCTGTGCAGCAGGCGGAGGGGGCGGACTACGTGCCGGTGGACTTCGCGGTGGTGGCCGCGGGGGTGATCCGCGGCTCCTTCCCCGCTGGGGAGATCACCACCTCCGACGTGTTCAATGTCTCCTCCCTGGGCTCCGGGGCGGACGGGACGCCGGGCTACCCGCTCATCTCGGTGTGGATCACGGGAAAGGAGCTGAGGGACGCCTTTGAGGTGGACGCCTCGGTGTCCCCCCTCATGCCGGTGGCCCAGATCTACGGCTCCGGCATGACCTGGACATGGAACCCCCGCCGGATGATCTTCAATAAGGTAACCGACTGCGCCCAGGTGCTGCCCGACGGCTCCGCTGTTCCCATCGACGACGACCGGCTCTACCGGGTGGTGACCGGACTCTACACCGGCCAGATGCTGGGCACCGTCAACGACCAGTCCTTCGGCATCCTGGCCATCACCCCCAAGGACGCCCAGGGCAATGTGATCACCGACTATGAGGAGCACATTATTTACAACCCCAACGGCTCCGAGGTGAAGGAGTGGTACGCCCTGGCCTCTTACCTCCAGTCCATGGGAGAGGTGGACGGCCGCTATGCCGCCCCCGAGGGGCGCAAGGTAGAGCACGCCACCTGGAACCCCCTGAACCTGCTGAAAAACCTGAACCTGTTTGGCTGGCTGGCCGTGCTCGCGGTGGTGCTGGTGCTGGCCGCGGTCGTGTTCCTGGTGTGGCGGCTCTGCTTTCATCACCGCCGGGGCCGCTACGGCGGCAGGCGGCGGGGCGGCGGCTACCGGCCCTACCGGGGATAAAGGAAGAGAGAATATATGAAGGAGAACAACTACGACAAACCGGGGTTTTTTAGCCAGTACCGGCGCTTCCCCCGGTCGGTGGAGGGCCTCTCCGCCGCCGGGGAGTGGCACGCGCTGCAAAAGCTGTTCCCCGACTTTTCTGGCAAGCGGGTGCTGGATCTGGGCTGCGGCTTCGGCTGGCACTGCCGCTACGCCGCCGACCACGGGGCCGCGGCGGTGATCGGGGTGGATCTGTCCGAGAAGATGCTGGAGAAGGCGCGGGCGGACACCTTCGACGGCCGCATCCACTATGTGCGGGGGGCCATGGAGGAGGTGGACTTCCCGCCCGCCTCCTTTGAGGCGGTGCTCAGCTCCCTTGCCCTTCACTATGTGGAGGAGCTGGGGCCGGTGTTCCGCAGGGTGTGGGACTGGCTGGCCCCCGGCGGGGACTTTGTGTTCTCCTGCGAGCACCCGGTCTTTACCGCCGAGGGCTCCCAGGAGTGGTACCCAGGCCCCGGCGGTGCGCCCCTCCACTGGCCGGTGGACCGATACTTCACCGAGGGCCGCCGCACCGCCCGCTTCCTGGGCTGCGATGTGGTCAAATACCACCACACCCTGACCACCTATGTCCAGACCCTGCTGGAGACCGGGTTTGTCCTCAGGGCACTGGTGGAGCCGAAGCCCGATTCCCGGCTGATGGACGTGCCCGGCATGGCCGACGAGCTGCGTCGGCCCATGATGTTGCTCCTGTCTGCCCATAAGCCGGAATAAAACGACGAGAGCCGTTTCAGACAGAGAACATGTGCTGCTGGTGCCCTGTTTGGAGGGAGTGCAACCCGGAGTTGCGGATTTGAGTGCAGGTGGTAGGTGGTATGTAGCCGCTGAAACATGCATGATTTAAGTACGGCCGGTCACGGCTGAACTTAAGGAGGATTCAAACCGTAAGTGTATCAAAGCAACTCATTCATCTGAGAAGCATATAGGGGATCTCCCAGGAGGAGTTGGCCTCTTTGATGAATGGAACCAGATAGGCGGTACCGAAATGGGAGACCGACCTTTCACATACTTTAAAATATAGATACAGAAACCGCTCCCACACTTGGGAAGTTCTAACAGTTGCCCGACAATCAACGATATTCGGCCTCCGTCCTGCTCCATGAGAGAGGCAGGACAGGAACCGGGCCCAGAAAGTGAAAAAAGGGCTTGTCAATTTTGCTCTGACTGGGTAATATAGGAGCCAAGAGGTACAGAAATATTGCGTCGGATCCCAGGTGTAGCGAGCGCCTGAGGCCCTATGTGGGTGACACGACCACCCATACAACGGAAAATCCGTACTACGCTGTTGTTATAACCTTTCCTGCCCCATTCTGGCAAGAGGGTTTTAGCGGCTGTGTTGCAGACTGATATGCTGTGTGGGGATATACATACCCCGCACAGCATTTTTTGCCTCTTGCGGAAGGGCCAACAGGGGGCAGCCGCCCCCCAAGGGGCCCGACGCAAGAGAAGCAAAAGCACAGGAGGCCGCTGATATGAAGAAAAAAGTCACCGACTTATCCCAGGCGCTGGCCGTGGGCTTGCCTGTCCCGGCCAGCGCCGCAGGGGAGACCTTTTCCGACGTCCCCGCCCCGCCCTGGGCCGTCCCCGCAGCTCCGGAGTGGAAGAACGGGGGGAAGGCTGCTCCGTCCGATCCGTATCTCGTTCCACCCCTTTGAAAGTGCGTATTCAACCAGATTGCCCCCCGGCATAGTGTTCCACTCGTACTGTCCGCAGAGGACACAGGTAAGGCCGTGGGCCTCCGCTATGGCCTTGAATTTCCCGGCGCCTCCGTCCTGTAGTAATTGCGTCAGCAAGTCTCGCTTGCGAGCTTGCTTGATTACCATACGACACAGGCGAAACAGGCCGTCAAGACTGGTGTAGCCACTTGCGAAAAAACTGCCCCGACTCTTACGAAACCGGGACAGACTTTTTTCGGTCCTGACCGCCTGAGGCGGCTGTGGCACGGTGGGCATTCCCTACACTGTGTAATCCCTCAGTACGGAGGCTTTCTGCTCAGCGTCCAAACAATACTTAAACAGGAGCAGTAAGTTCAGCTCCTCCCGGCGATAAATAGGGCTTTTCGGGATGCCATCCCCTGTGATATGTGTGACAACGGCGAACATGGATTGAAAGCTATCCTCATTCCATTCTAGCTCCCTTGCCTGCTTCTCCGCAAGCTGGGATATGCGTTCCGCGGACTTTGAAATTTTAGATCGTCCCCTGTTCCAAATTGCCAGCCATTGAAACAGGTCCGGGGAAAAAAGTTTATGATTGAGTTCTCCTACTAAAAAAGACAGCTTGCGCTGGTTGATTGCTTCTGTTATGTGTCTTATGCGGTCATCCTCAAAGGTACTGATAGCCTTCCTGAAAGCAATATCATAGCTGTCAAGGCTTTTACAGGCGGCCAGATTATCAAGCAATATTTGTGCGATTGTGGGCTCCATATGGAGCATGGAAGCCCTCAGAGCTTCTACGGAAATTTCCTGTGTATAGGTATCGAGATAAGCTTTCCTTTCGTATTCCCGATAAAGCCGCTCAATCTCGCTTTTGACCTGTTGCTGTCCCTTTCTGATGGCATTCTCATTCGTCCTGTCGGATAGAACGGCGCTTTCAAATGCGGCTGTCACTATGTCTATACAAGTCTGGCACTCCATATCGGGCCAAGTCCGGTCATACAGATAGCCGCCGATGGTTTCCTCTCCATACTCCACGTTTTCATCTGCCCATCCTTTACGGCGGTCGTTGAACGACTCCGCAAGTGCGGATTTAAGGTTTGTGACCGATAATCCGTGGCGGTTTCCGATTTCCCGGATTGTAGGTCCCAAACGCCTGTCAAGCGTGTCCTTTTTCTTCATCGGAGAACACTCCTAAAATTATAATAAAAATATCTAATTTCGATATAGTGATAAGTTAAAATATCCCTGGTTTTCACAGTGTGATCCATGCGAGAATCAAAATGTGCGTTTTTAGTATATTACAAAGCAAAGTGCGTGTGAATTTTCTGCTTTTGTCTGCTTTCCTGGTCCTGCATAGAGCCTTTCTCCAGAGGTGGGAAATAGTAGAATAATTGCATATCTAGAGCGGAGCAAGCGTCCGGTCAGTGCGGCATGGAAGAAGATTGAAGCCCGCCCTCTGACGGACAGCTGCGATCTGGAAAATGAAATTTAGGCATCAACTATAATTGTCTTTTGGAGCGGTTATGGCGGCGCGGAGAGCGGCATCCCATCGGCAGCCGACGGCAGGCCATGATCGCCGGCAAATACGGCGGCGTGTTTTGCAATCTCCCGGATGGGACCGTGTGCATGTGTGATTACTCCTACCAGCATGAGGACTCCGATTTCCTGGTAGGAGACACCGTGATTCTGGTAGTCCAGCGGTATGCGGAGGAGAAAAAGCAGATGTACGGCAAAATCCTCTCGAAGTGGTGATCCAAAAGCGAACAGGCCCGCCCCTTTATAGGGGGCGGGCCTGTCACCTTTACTAACTCAAAGGTCCATACCCATATTATTTTGTGAAGGAAGGTCAGATTGACATATGAAAGTGAGACGACTCGTTGCCTTGTGTACGGCAATGTTCCTCAGCCTACAGATGGCGGAGCTCCCCGCCTCCGCCGCGGGCAGATTTTCCGATGTCCCCGCCGGTTCTCCCTTTTATGAGAGCGTGACCTATCTGGCGGAGTGTGGGATCACAGCCGGTAAGGGCGGACACAGTTTCAGCCCGGAGCGTCCCATCACAGTCCGGGAGTGGGCTGCCCTGCTGTTCCGGGCTTTCGATGGAAGTACCTTGTCCTGCGATTCCCCAAAGGAGCGGTCCGAGCTCGGTATCCAGCGGTGCTATCAAAACGGCTGGCTGGGCGTGAGTGCTGCCATATCCCCTGATGGGACTCTCTGCCGCGGAGAACTGCTGCTCAGTGCCTTCCATACGGCCGGACTGCCGGTATACAACGCCTCTCTCTATGGCTATGAGGAGGCAGGATGCCTCCGCAGGAAAACGCGGTACGCATTGGAAAGGAACTTGGACTGTGCCCCGAAGCGGCCGCACCATTTGGAGTGCAGTTGCTTCCGTCTCTCAATAGAAAAATCTTTCAATCGACGATCTATGGAAGAAAAAACAGCAGCAGGATGCTCCATACGAGCAGTATTATGGCACAAGTCCGTAGGTTCTACTGATAGTAGGTCTGGGAGAGCGTGCAATAAACTACGAATGTGATTAGCAATTATGATTTATTTGGGGCGATAAAAATTTTGGAAGCCCCTTCAGCAATCTGAACTTCATATCGCTGCCCACGATAATAAAAGTGAAACTGCATGGATACAAGGCCATTGGGGAGATGAGGGGACAACTTTGGAACGCCGTTCTCGATATGCAGTCCGGCAAAGCCAAAGATAACTGTATTCCAAGTCTCACCGAGACAGGCCAGATGGAGCCCTTCCTTGCCCGTGTTGCCCATAACCTCCTCCAGGTCCAGATAGAGGGCCTTCCGCCAGTAGGCTTCAGCGGCCTCTGCCAGGCCATTCTGGGCCGCAAAGAGGGCGTGGCTGGCAAAGCTGAGGGTGGAGTCATGGATACACAGGGGCTCAAAGTCCTCCCAGGCGGCCAGCTTTTCCTCTTCGGTAAACTGCTCTGGCAGACGGGTTATAAGGAGCAGCGTATCCGCCTGCTTGATCACCTGATAGCGTTGGAGCCGGTCGAAGCAGACCTGGTGATAGCTGGCCTCGTCGCCGGATTTGAGCTCCGCCGGCTCAACGCGCTCCAGCAGGTGGAACGTATCGTCCTGGCGGTAGTGGCCGGTGATTGGATCCCTGGGAAGCTGGATGGCATCGCGTAGTATCTCCCAAGCAGCGCACTCCGCTTTGGACAGGCTCAGGGCCGCATACTGCTCCGGCGCCTCTTTCTTCAGCCGTGCGGCGGCGGTCAGCGCCAGAGAGAGATTGTGCTTTACCATGGCATTGGTGAAAAGATTGTTGCTGGTAATGCCGCAGTATTCATCCGGGCCCTTGCAGAACAGCAGATTGACCTTCCCGGCTTCGGGGGCGGGAGAGTAACGGCTGACCCAGAAGCGGGCTGTCTCCACCAACACCTGTGCGCCCCCCTGGAAGAACAGGCTGTCATCGCCGGTCCAATCCAGGTATTGGCCCAGAGCATAGGCCACGTCAGCGGTGACGTGGACCTCGCTGCACCCGATGTCCCAGCTTTCACACTGCTCGGTACCGTCATAAGACACCATCCAGGGGTAGCGGGCCCCGGCGCCATTCATCCGCGCCGCATGCGCTCTGGCCTGGGGAAGCGTGCCGACCCGGAAGCCCGCCAGACTGCGGGCAGCCTTTGGATCGGTCAGGTCATAAAAGGGCGTCAGAAAGAGATCTGTGTCCCAAAAATAGCAGCCTTTGTACCGCGTGTGGGTGAGCCCTCTAGCCCCGATGCTCACGGTGTGGTCCCGAGGAGAGCAGTTGGCCGCCAACTGGTAGATCACATAACGCAGCGCCGTCTGCGCGTCGTCATCCCCCTCCATGACAATGTCGCAGTCCGCCCACTTTTGCTCCCATGCGGCCTGATTCTCCGCCAGCGCACTTACAAAGTCCCAGCCTGGCTCCACATCCAGCTGGAGCAGGGGATCCACATCGCGGCTGGAAGTCAGCCGGGCGGCGATCTCCAAGGCGATGGGAGCATCGGAAGCGTCACTGGTGCAGCGCACTCCCACGCCGTCACCGGTATCTGCAACAAAAGCGGGTGCCGAAAAACCCTCTGCGCGGCAAGAGAGCGTCTGAGTCAGTTTCAGCTTTGTATGCTTTGTCTCATAGCGGACGGAGAATCCGGTATCGGTCGCCTCGCCGGAGCAGAAACGGGTCATCTGGATGATCTGGGAGTTCTCCTTCACCTGATCGTCCGGGATAGGGCTGTTGCAGCTCTGGTGGTCCATTCCGGCCAAAAGCTCCACCTGCCCGCGGCCCTGGAATTCAAGCCGCAGGAACAGAATGCTAGGCTTGGCCAAGGAGAAAAAACGCTGTTCCCGCACATCCACCCAGTCATCCGCAATACTCAGCCGGTAACGGAAGGTGAGCAGACCTGTACGGAGATCCAGCTCACGGGACAGTTGGGAGGGAATGGCCGGTGTGCGGCCATTCAGCCGGATCTGGTACCAGATAGGGGTGGGCAGATTGACAAAATCCGTCAGCTCTGTGCTGTCGGAGATCCGGTCATAAAAGCCAGCCAAGAAAAGTCCGGCATCCAGCGGCCGGCGGATCGGCCGGTAAGCGGGGTAACCCCGGGCCCCCATGCGGCCGTTGCCGGTAAAGAAGACGCTCTCCAGGAAGCGGTCGGCAAGATCGTTCCCCTCCGCTGAAATTGTCCAGCCCCGGCGCTTCACGTCAGTTCTCATAGGACACGCCTCCTAACGCATACCGCAGGGCGTGGCACACAAACCCCGCGCAAGTGGCAAAGGCGTCTCCCGTCGCGGATCGGCCCGTGTGCTCATTGATGCTCTCACAGACGATGCCGTTGTCCATCTCCGCCCGGCGCAGAAGATCCAACGACCGCTCCGCCTCCCCGCTGAGCAGGCTGTTGGCCACACTCAACATCCAGGGATGGGGGGCGTGGGCGCAGCCGATTTCCGCAAAGGCGCACCCGGCGAAGCTGTAAGGATACTCCGGGGCGCGGATTTGACGCACCGTATTCTGATATGCAGGGTCATCCAGCGCGCAGAAGCCCAGGTAGGGCAGGAGCAGCAGGCTTCCCGGCGGCTCGTCATATACATCTGTATGGCCCTCCAGATCCGTGGACCAGGCGTAGTATGGGCCGTTCGGGCCCTGGACAACACAGTGCTCCAGGATCGACCGGCGGACCTCCTCCGCCTCTACGGCGAGGTCGCCGTATGTTTCGGGATACAGGGAGGACAGCGCGCGAAGCGCCTTCCATACCAGCACATTGTCATAGGTCAGGTAGGGGTAGCTGCGCACGTCATCGGTGGGCTGAAGGAAGGTCTCGTACAGTGGGATCGACCTGTGCCGTTTGGTGCGCAAGGTGCGCAGAATATCCGTAAGCCCGGCGCGGATCGCGTTGTCCTCCAGACAGTCCCGGTCGCCTGTGGCAGCCGCATAGCGCTCCAGGGCCAGCACCGGGGCCATCAGTTCATCCAGCTCAAAACCAGGCTCCAGGACTGTGCCGTCGATGTACCGCGAGTGGACGCCCAGGTTGCGCCGCTGACGGCCGAATACATAGTCCAGCATCCGGCGGGCCAGTGCCGGGTCGGCGTCCACTACCGTAGGGAAGCTCCACAGCAGGCTGTCCCGGTCCCAGTAAGCCGCGCTCACATAGTAGCGCGGGCTGCGGCTGGTGACCAGAACCAGCTCCTCGGTATCCAAGGTGATCCCCGCGGAGTAGAACAGGCAGAAGAACAGATTGGTATTGTAGAGGCGCTCCAACTGGGCATCCGGAATGGGCCAGCGGCGGGCGTCCAGCCAGTCTGTGGTCACCTGTAACTCGTGCTGCCAGCCTTGGCGCAGCATCTCCTTGGCGCTGGTGGCGGCTGCCACCTCCTCAAAGCCGACCCCCCAGTAGAAGGTCACAGTAACAGCTTGTCCGGGTTCCAGCGTGCAGTTGTGGGCCAGACGGTAGACGATACCGGCATCCGTCTCCTGAAAGGTGGATGAGCAGGGCTGATCCATCATGGGCGCAAAAGCAAAGAGGGGCAGTCCGCAGCGCATATCAAAGATCAGGCTGTCGTTCCAAAGGCTGGTGTAGCATCGGCGCGCCCCGTCGATCTCCTTGTCTTCGTTGACGCAGTGCCATGCGGAGGCCCAGCACCCTTCCAGACCGAAAGTAGAGGACAGCGGCTTATCCGATGTGGAGCGTACTGTCAGTTGATAGAGAAAACCGCGTTCCCCCACCGGAGCCAGAAGCATTCCCTCCACCGCTAGGGAGCCGGCCGTGCCGCAGAAGGTCGGAATCCAGTTGGATTTCCGTCCCCAGGTCAGAGACTGAAGCGAGGCCCTTTCTCCTTCCGTCTCAAAAAAAGGCGTCATCAGCGGGAGAGAAGCGCCGCCCCTCTGCTCGATCAAGCCCTTATATCCCATGTGCAGGAAGGAAAAGGACTCCAGCGCCCCGGTGCGGGCCTGGAGAGTGGGAAGAGAGACCCACTCGTTGCCGGTAGGCAAATAACACTCTTGCATAGAGATCCCTCACTGTTGGATTTAATCGGTTAAACCGTTGGCAATCTAACTATAACATATTTTGGGCGCAAGTCAATAATTGTTTTGTGAAAAATGTTAATTTATATCTTGACAATAGAGCTGGTATTGGCTATTATTTGCTTATGGAATAGTTTAAACGCTTAAATTAAACGAGGTGGTATAGCATGTCGGCCAATCGGGTCACCATGAGGGATGTCGCCAAAGAGGCTGGCGTCACCAGCGCGGCCGTCTCTTATGCATTGAGTGGGAAGCGCCCGATTTCTGAGGAGACACGCCGGAGGGTCGAGCAGGCCATCGAGCGGCTGGGTTATACACCAAACATGGCAGCCCGCACCCTGGGCAGCGCCAGACAGGATTCCAGGCTGATCGGCGTAGTGGTCCCTCAGACCGAGGCTGGAAGCCGACTCATGTTTCAGAACCAGTTTTACTCTGAGATATTGGGAAGCATTGAACTGTGCGCCAGACAGAAAGGCTACCATGTGATCATCTCTGCTACGGATGCCAACGAGAGCTATCTGACCCTGGCAAAGGAGCGCAATCTGGACGGGATCATTGTCATCGGCATGTATCCGGATTCCTTCTACCAGCAGATGAAGGAGAGCCGGATCCCTATCGTATTGATCGACAGCTATTGCAATGACCACTATTACCATAATGTACGCATCGACGATGCTTACGGCAGCTATCTGGCGACCAAGTACATTTTGGACTGCGGTCACCGTGCCGTCGCTTTTTTCAGCGGCCGCATCAAGGAAAACGGCGTCATGAAGAAACGCCTGGCCGGCTATCGGGACGCTCTGGCAGAGTATGAGCTTCCCTTCCGAGAGGAGTTGGTCTTTGAAGGGAACATTGACTACAAAGACGGCATCGCGTCTGCCCAAAGGCTCATGGACGCGGGACTCCCTGCCACAGCGGTGGTAGCTGCGGCAGATATTCTGGCAATCGGAGCGGCAAAAGCTTTCTATGAGCGCGGTGTCAAGGTACCGGACGAGATCTCCCTTATGGGGTTTGACGATTTGGAGATTGCGCAGTACATGACCCCGGGACTGACTACCGTAAAGCAGCAGATCTCAGCGAAGGGGGAAAAAGCGGTGGAGCTGTTGATCCGCAATATCAATGAGCCGGAGTTGACCAAGCAGGAGTTGATCCTGCCGGTGTCCCTGGTGGAGCGGGGCTCTGTCCGCAAGATCAAAACGGAGACAACCTGAAAAGGTCTCAATATAGGGTAAGAATGGAACAACACATGTCTTAATTTTGAAAAGGAGGAACCATGCAATGAAAAAGCGGTCTCTGGCGATCCTGGCCGGCGGAATGTCGCTGGCGCTCCTGCTCTCATCATGCGGCCCGTCCAGTGCTCCGACCGAAAGCCCATCTTCTGCCCCTGCTGATGAAACCGGCCAGCAGACGGCTGAGGAGCCTGTGACCATCACCTACTGCAACTTCAACGCTTCCGGCGGCAATGAGGAAACCCTGCAGAAAATGTACGAGGCCTTCCATGAGGAATATCCCAACATCACGGTTGAGATCGAAACCATCGCCATGGATGACTATTTCACCCAAATGCAAACCCGCGTGGCCGGCGGCACGGCGCCTGACTGCTATGAGCTGAACATCGAGAATTTCGCCTCCTATGCCAATAAGGGCGTGCTGGCCGAGATCAGCGGTGTGGACCTCAGCCGCCTGGACGAGACTGCACTGAGCGCGTTCAACGTGGACGGCAAGCAGTACGGCCTGCCCGGCAACTTCTCCAATGTGGTGCTGGTCTACAACAAGGACCTGTTTGACCAGGCCGGCATTGATTATCCCACCGCAGACTGGACGCAGGATGATGTGCAGACGGCGGCTGTGGCCATCCGCGCCTTGGGCGATGATATTTACGGCTACTACCAGCCTCTTACTTACAACGAGTTCTACAAGGTTTGCGCCCAGTTCGGCGGCAGCCTGCTGAATGAGGACAAGACGGAGTTTACCATCAACTCCCCTGAGAACGTGGCCGCCGCTCAGATGATGGCCGACCGCGTGCTGGTCAGCAACGTCCAGCCCACGGACGTGCAGATGGGCGGCATGGGTGACTGGGATCTGTTCATGAGCGGCCGTCTGGGCATGATCCCCACCGGTATTTGGGCATTCCAGTCCTTTGCCGATGGCTGTGACTTTAATTGGGATATCACGATTGAGCCTGGTCAGGAGCAAAAGGCCACGCACTTCTTCTCCAACGGCCTGGTGATCAATGCCGACAGCGAGCACAAGGATGCCGCGGCTACTTGGATCACCTGGCTGGCCTCCAGCCCCGCCGCCGCTGAGATCCGCATTGAGGCGGGCTGGGATCTGCCTGCCGTCAGTGACGAGGATACCCTGGCCTCCTATCTGGACATGACGCCGCCCGATAACCGCCAGGCTGTGTTTGACTCCTTGGACTATCTGGTGGTACCGCCAGTGATCGAGGACTATGCCCTGATGAGCGATATCATTGGTCAGAAGCTGTCCGCCGCCGCCAATGGCTCCATAACCGTACAGGAAGCCCTGGATCAGGCGCAGAGCGAATGCGAGGCGCAGATTTCCCTTAGCTGATAAGGGGTAGGGGAGGGGCTTGTGCCCCTCCCCTGTTCGATTTTCTGAGGAGGTGTTTCCCAACCATGTTAGTCAAACGGAAGCGGCGAAAAGGACCCGGGCAGGAGGGGCTGATCACCGCGTCTCCCTTTTTGATGCCCAGCCTCATTGGCTTGCTGGTATTTTCCCTGCTGCCCTTGCTCATATCCGCCTTTATCAGCCTGACTGACTGGAACGGCTTGGATCAGTTGACGGCCCCCGGCTTCTTTCAGGAGCATTTTATCGGGTTGGATAATTATAAAGCCATTCTCTCCAGCCCCGAGTTCTGGGGGGTGCTGTGGAACACCTTCCGCTATATCATCATGTACATTCCGCTGATGCTGGTGGCGTCTCTGGGGGTGGCCTATCTGCTCAGCCGCCAGCGCCCCGGCATAACAGCCTTCCGTATCATCTACTATATCCCGGTGCTCACCTCCTGGGTGGCAGCCTCCATGATCTGGAAGTCTATGCTATCCCCGGAGTATGGCGCGGTCAACAACATCCTGGCCGTTTTCGGAATACAGGGGCCGGGCTGGCTGCTGGACGAGGCTTGGGCCATGCCGGCTATCGTACTGGTGTCGGTATGGAAGGATATGGGGTTCTTTGGTCTCATCCTCTTGTCCGGTATGGTGGGCATCAACAAGTCCTACTATGAGGCGGCATCGCTGGACGGCGCAGGCTCTTGGCAGAAGTTCTGGAAGATCACCTTGCCGCTGATGACCCCAGCTATCTTCTATGTGCTGATCGTCAGCCTGATCAACGCATTCCAGCTCTTCCCGCAAATCATGATCATGACCGACGGCGGCCCCAATGGCGCCACACAGGTCATGGTGGAGCGCATCTACAAGTATGGCTTCCGCTACTACCGCATGGGCTATGCGGCGGCCTTCTCCTGGATCCTGTTCGCCATCATTATGGTGTGCACCGCCATCCAGATGAAGGGCCAAGAGAGGTGGGTCAACTATGACAGCTAAACGCAGACTGGGCACCACAGGCTATTATGTGGTCTCCATCCTCATTGCCGTGGTGGCCATGATCCCCTTCCTGTGGATGATCTCCACCTCTCTCAAGAGCCGGGGTGCTCTCATGTCCATCCCCATTGAGTGGATTCCGGCAGAGCCCTCGTTGGATGCCTATGGTGAGGTATTTTCCCGTTTTCCATTCCTAAAGACGATTGGAAACAGCCTCTTTATTTCCGTGTCCTACACTGTCATCACCCTGATTTCTGCCTCGATGGCAGCCTTCGCTTTTGCCAAAATCCGTTTCCGCTGCGCGAACCTACTGCTCAAGCTCTACCTGGCCACCATGATGATCCCCACACAGGTGACTATGATCCCGCTCTTTGTGATCATGAATCGGCTGGGCCTGATCGACAGCTATGCCAGTGTGATCCTCCCCTCCATCTTCCGCCCCTTTGCAGTTTTCATGCTGGTTCAGCAGATGCGTACCGTACCGGTGGACTATTTGGACGCCGCACGGGTGGATGGGGCAAACATTTTCCAGGTCTATTCCCGGGTGGCCCTGCCGCTGTGCGCGCCGACCCTGGCAACGCTGGCGGTGACCACTTTTATGGAGTCCTGGAACGACTATCTCTGGCCTCTGCTGATGTTGACTGACCGGGCCAAGATGACCCTGCCCATCGCCCTGTCCACACTGAACGGCCAGTACAATACCGAGTACAATGTGCTGATGGCAGGCAGCCTGATCTCCATGATTCCAATTATCATCATCTACCTGTTCGCGCAGAAGCACTTCAAAAACGGCCTGATGGCAGGCGGCATCAAGGGGTGAACCGATGAGAGAGATTTTGTGTTCCGGCCAGGCGCGGTCCCTGGAATTTCCCTATCCGGGCGGTATGGCCGCCCTCTGCTGGAGCCCTGCGGGGGAGCGGGGGGAGTTGACGGTCTCCCTGCACTATGACGGGGCCTATGGCATGGGAGAGAAGTACAATGCCGTGAATCAGAAGGGACATACGGCGGTCAATGAGGTGGAGGAGAAGTTCTGCTTTCAGGGAGAGAAAACCTACTGCCCGGCGCCTTTCTTCTGGACAAATACGGGCTTCGGGCTATATGCGGCCACGGATGAGCGCACCAGCTTCCGATTTGGTGAGAAAGCGGTTTGCGCGGAGCTGCCTGTGGATTGCCGCGTCGTGCTGTTTTCGGGGATGCCCGGAGAGATCATTCGGGATTACATGGATCTGTTCGGCCCGGCAAAGCTGCCGCCCAAATGGGCCTTTGGGCCGTGGATCTCCGCCAACCACTGGGACAGCCAGGAGAAAGTGGAGCGGGCGGTGGCGCAGGCGGAGGAACACGGCTTTCCAGTCTGCGCCTTGGTGGCCGAGGCGTGGAGCGATGAGGCTACCTTTTATGTTTTCCGGGGCGCAAGGTATGTTCCTAAGCCGAATGGCGGCGCATTCCGGCTGGAGGACTTCGATTTTTCCGATTCCCCCTGGCCGGATCCCGCTGGTATGGTACAGCGGCTTCACGAGAAGGGGATCCGTTTCCTGCTGTGGCAGATCCCCGTCTACAAAAAGCAGGGGCCGGAGGAGCCGCTCAATGCGCAAAATGAGCTGGACCGGGCGGATGCCGTTGCCCGGGGCCTCTGCGTCCACAACGCAGATGGGAGGCCCTATACCATCCCGGAGGGACACTGGTTCGCCGGCTCCATGATCCCCGACTTCACCAACCCTGCCGCAGAGGAGACCTGGTTTTCCAAGCGAAACTATCTCACAGAGATGGGGATAGACGGGTTCAAGACCGATGGAGGCGAGTTCATCTACCGGGAAGATGTGCGCTTTGCGGATGGCAGCTCCGGCCGGGCCGGAAAGAACCGCTATGCCCAGGAGTATACGGCGGCTTACACCAAACATCTGGGTTCGGCTCAGGCGCTGTTCAGCCGGGCGGGCTACGCTGGTCAGCATACCACGCCTATCCATTGGGCTGGAGATCAGCAGTCCCAGAACAGCGAGTTGGCCAGCGCCCTGCGGGCGGGGCTGTCCGCTGCCCTGACCGGCATCCCGTTCTGGGGCTTCGACATCGGGGGCTTTGCAGGGCCGCTCCCCACATTGGACTTGTACCGCAGGGCTACACAGATGGCCTGCTTTGTACCGGTGATGCAATGGCACTCCGAGCCGGATGGAGGGCAGTTCCGCGAGTTGATGCCCGGGGGAGAGGGGAACAATGAGCGGAGCCCTTGGAATCTGGCGGCGGCTTACGGTAAGCCGGAGTTCGTGGACGAGATGCGGTTCTGGCATAATCTGCGGATGGAACTTCTGCCCTACCTGTACAGTGTCGCGCTGGATTGTGCGGAGGCCTCCAGGCCCATGATGCGGCCGCTGGTCTATCAGTGGCCGGAAGATCCGCTGGTATGGGACTGCGAAGATGAATTCCTTCTGGGTGACAGTCTGCTGGTGGCGCCGCTGCTGGAAGAAAACGCCGAGAAGCGCGCGGTCTATCTCCCGGAAGGACAGTGGATCGGCCTGTTCGACCGCCGCGCGGCGGCCGGAGGGCAGACCATTGTAGCGGGCGGAGACCGGAGGCTGCCGGTCTTTCTGCGGGCGGGCTATGGTCTGGCGCTCCGTTCGGATGCGAACTCGGCCCCCGGCGCTCCGGCGGGAGAGCGGGCAGACGGAAATACTCCTCTGCACCTGCTGTTGGCTGGGGAATGCGGGCGTTTCCGCTTCCGGGACAAGCTGGGCACCGACTTGGATATCACCTGGTCTGATGGAGCCGTCCACATAGAGGGCGACTACCGATTCCCGCTGACTTGGGAAGTGCTCCCCGTGGAGGAATGCTGATATGGGGATGTGCGGTATCATTTTTGATTTGGACGGCGTGCTGTGCTATACCGACCACTACCATTATCTTGCGTGGAAGGCGTTGGCCGATAGGCTGAGCCTGCCTTTTGACGAACAGGTAAACAATCGCCTCCGAGGTGTCAGCCGGATGGAGAGCCTGGAGATTATTCTGAGCCTTGGCAGTAAGACCTATTCTCAGGAGGAGAAGGAGCAGATGGCAGCCGAGAAAAACCGGCTTTATCGGAGCTATCTGGAGCGTATGGGGCCAGAGGCACTGGCCCCTGGGGCAGTCGATGTGCTCCGCGCTTTGCGGGAGAACGGCTGGAAAACAGGCATCGGCTCCTCTAGCAAAAACGCCCCCCTCATTTTGGAACGAACCGGACTGGACGGATTCTTTGACGCGGTGGCAGATGGCAATCAGATTACCAAGTCGAAACCTGATCCGGAAGTGTTCCAGCTGGCGGCGCGGAAATTACGCCTTTCCCCTGATGAGTGTGCTGTGGTGGAGGACGCCTCCGCCGGAATCCTGGCCGCAAATGCAGGCGGCTTTTTTCCCATCGGTCTTGGGGACGCCGCCCAGGCCCCCGGCTGCCGCGCCGTCCTAAACGCTCTGTATGAATTGCCCGAACTCTGCCGGAGCTTATACAGCTGCGCCCCAAAATTCAAGCCTTCCGACCCTACTCCATTTTCATAGGGCGGAGGAGCGGTCAAAAAGGAGGAACGCCCGC
>PPYF01026540.1_pt1 | contig 105964 bp, 111 predicted proteins | sample 1559871 | NCBI WGS metagenome assembly PPYF01 (sample SAMN08240021, study PRJNA423297) | Human gut metagenome, whole genome shotgun sequencing project.
TTTTTCTTGTAAAAACTTTGCAAACGTATAATCGTTATAGTAGCTTCCCATATCATACGTTGAAACAGCCTTACTATTTAATTCATTAAGTGCGGCTGGAAGTGTCTTGGTTCCCTGATCTAATGCAAATGTTTGCGATGTCAAATTTTTGAGTATCTGGGTGGTCAAATCCTCAAGTGTGATAACACCACCCTCATTTGTGGTTGGGTCTACAAATATCAATTTCTTTCCTGTTGGTACTTCTTTTACTGTGGCCAAGGCATTTGCGTTCTGGCCGTCCTGCGGTAATGCCATATTATCTCCTTTCTGGTGCCCTGATCGGGCACCTTACGCATCTACTTGTAAGCATATAGCCTTACTTCCAACTACCAGAATCTTGTCACCAACGACAAGAGCCATATGTATATATCTTGTGAATTGTCCGATAACTACTCCACCGAACATATAATCATTGTTATTTACTGTTACTGAATAGCCATACTGTAGGAACACTTCGCCGCTCTCTGTGCGTCTGCTCCAGGCAAACCATGCAGCCGGATATTCTTTTGTAACATCCTTGCCAGCTTTATATAGAACCGCTGATATCGTAGTAGTTCCGTCGCCATTGTCCTGATACTTCGCATTGTATAGGAGTGTTCCATCTGTAACACCATGCAGATCAGTTATGGTTTGAGATAGTTCTGTTTCAAACCCTTTGATACTGCTCTGGATATTAGCCACCTCCTGAGATGTCGTTTCAATTGCGCTCTTAGCTTCCTGTGCCTTCTTGTCTGCTGCGGCTATATCTTTTGCAAGACCTGCAGCATCTGATATGATCGATACCGTCTGCGTATCCAGGAGCTGCACACCAGATTCATCATACAGAGAGCATTTGATGATATTTACATCCGGGCCAGATGGAGTATATACCTTCATCAGCTCCGGAGATGTGGATCCATATTTGATATTGTAGGTCTTCCCGGAATCCGTTGACTCTTCGATCTGGAACTTTCCGGAATAACTGCTCACCATACCATTGTCATTTTTAAAAGCTGAGAACGTCACATTTGCTGGTTCCAGTGTTTTATCATCTTTCAGTTTCTTAATAATCTGTGTACTAGCTCTCAGGTCATAACTCAGGCCAATCTTACCGTCCTTAGCTTTGGATACAGAAAAACGCTTTGTGATCCATGAGCCCACGGACTTCACTACCATCGTTTTGCCACTAATAATCAAGCCTTTACCGCCTACCAGAAGTACTTTACTTTCCAGTCCGTACAGTGCCGATATATCAACATATCCGCTGTCAGTGGACATTGCAGTAACCTGATACTTTCTGAGATTCGGATCCCATGTTCCGGCTATGCCGGGAGATGTAGTAGCCTTGATCTCATCAATATGATCAGATACATCTGTATCACCCAGGAACACTGAAAAGACAGTGTAACAGGAACTGTAATCCCCTCCGGTTCCATCTGCGTAGGTATGGACCACATGAGCGTCATTATTGAGCGATGCACCAATAGCATCCAGTGTTGAGATACCAGATAATGTTTCCATGGCCTTCTTAGCCGCATCTGTTGCCGCTGATGCACTATCTGATGCAGAACTTGCAGTGTCTCCAATCCGGGTGATATTCTGGCTCATCTTAGTGTATGCCTGATTAAGACTTTGGTTAGAATCATCCAGCCAGATACGGTTACTCTTGATTACCTTGGAGCTGTTATTGATTTCTGTAAACAGGCTGTTTATATCAAGTTTAGATGCTGCTATGTTGGCCGAATCAGACACCATCTTATTGACGATCAGCCCATCTGCTATCGCATCAGGCTTAACACCTGTTGCATCGATCAGGATGCCTTTTCCGGTCTTATCAAACAGGGAGAAGGTGAAATCTCCATTTGCGTCCCGTCCAGCCTGCATCCGGACTGTGCCATCTGTATCGGACCACTGCTGCGTTGCTCCCTGGATACGGATGCCGCCATCGTCGGAAGCTATCAGGAATTTGTTTGTTGAGATTGTGCCGGCAAGAAGATCTGCAACAGATACTGTTTGCATCACCGCTGACCGAATCAGAGCCGAGTCAATGACCGCATTCTGTGAGGTCAGGTGGATGTTCTGTATTTCACCAATACCAGCACCGCCTGATAAAAGTACCTTGATATTCCCGAATTCATTATCCAGGATACCGATTTTGGCGTTAACAGCTGTAAAATCAGTTGTTCTGAGGGTGTAGATATCTCCTTCTACAGCTTCCAGTCTTTTCGTATACGTTTCCTCAAACTGTGCCGTATTTGATTTCAGTATTCCAAATTCGCCTTCTACAGCTGTGATTTTTCCAGACACATCCAGATATTTTACACCTAGCTCTTTGATGTACGCTGATTCAATTATTCCATTTTCCAAATCAATAATCTGTCTGCTATGTATTCCATCGATTGCATCTCCGTCAATCTGGCCATTATCGTTCGTGATGTTATCCACCGTATCTGCGGTATCTTCATACTTTTGTGCCAGCTCATCAAAAGTCAGAACTTTATTCGCCAGTGTGCAGCTATTCTTTTCCGGCGCCTCCGGATAAATTTTCACACTTACAATACGCTGCTTCTCTTTCTCTCCAGTAACGTGATCGATTAAAGTTACCGTATCACCGATTTCGTATTGGAGTATTGAATATTTTTGGGAATTTCGTGATAAATCTACGATGTCTGCACTGTATGATACATACGGCTTGCTCATATCTGCCAGCTTTGCTGCAGCATCTTCTTTTAATGAATCTGCGATCGTATATCTCTCATCTTTCCAGATGCAGCGTTTTTTCTTGCTGCTGTACTGATGATTTTCCAGATAAATCTTTCCTGAATTAACTGTTTCAATGGTTAATCCATCTTTTCCGTATGGCTCTATCTCTGTGTAGAAATCATATGTGGAATACTGTACAGTAAGCTTTCGAAGATTCAGCTGGTCTGAAAAATACACTCCCTTGTCACTTCCGATTTCCGGATATATATCGATGCTCTGTTTTTTAGAATCAATCTTAATCTCAGCCCGATATGTTTTCAAAGCCTGTTTCAGGACATCCAGCGCAGACACATTTGCCATGGACAGTGTTCGTTTTTTTGAAACACTACACTCACCAACTGTCCAGCCAGTTCCTGTAAATGCCAGCTGCAATGCTGCTTTTATCGTTTGTTCTTCTGATCTGAATGTCCTGAACGGTTTTCCTTCCAGGCTTTCCAAGTCCAGTTGCGCCGTTATATTTGCTGTTCCCTCACTGCTTTTTTCGATTTCTTTAACAACAAATCGGTCTTCTTTTGTTTCTATGTACCCTTCAACCACAATAGCTGATCTGACATTTCTGTACGGTACTGAAAACGTAAGTGTCTTATCATCAAGCTCGATCGAGTTCTCGATACACAAATCACTGTATTTTCGCAAACCCTTCACGGGGACTTTATTTTTATCTAATATTCTAAGCATGTTATCCTCCCCGCTTTTTCATGATTATTTTGCTATTTCAAGTAAAGTCATAAGCTGATTTGGAGTTGCGTTCATTTTCTTGAATTCTTCTTCTGAAAAGCGCTCAACATTCACATCGGTTTCTGTATTCATCAACGTGGTGATTTCCGTGTTATATCCAGGGATATCTGTGATACGGATTCTTCCGTCTTCGTCCATGACGATCTTGCCTTTTTCATCTTTTTCGCCATATTTTCTTAAGATATCGTTTTTAACTTTCAGAACAGGATTTAATACCTGAGTAAGGTTATAGTTGTTTCTTGCAATTTTAAGTGCGAGAACGGGATTATCAATTTCTTTATTTCCAACTGCCGTAAGCACGTTCTGCATGTTCTCAATCTTCTGATTTGTAAATCTCATTTCAACTCTCCTTTACATATATCGTGGTTTGTATTTAATAACAATATCGCACTGATCACTTGTGCAGCTGATTGTATTGCTTCCTGGTCTCAGGTGCGGAAACGCCCAGAACTCTGTGTCTGAAAATTTGTTCTTTCCCTCCTGAAGAACTGTGCAATCATCTCCGCTAATCACTATCTTTTTTCCTTGCTTCAGATTTTTGATAATTATTCCTTCATCGGATCCGGAGACCTGGTCGTAAAATGCGCCAAACAACTGAATCTGTGCTATATCTGTTTTTGGAGTGATTTCAATATCGCAAGGAGCCGCTAGATTTCCTTCTGCAAGAATAATCTGTACGGTACCATTCACCGCAACCGTAATCTGCTCTGTACTCTTTTCCCATCCCTGCATTGTTATTGTCACTTTATAGTCCCATCTTTTTATGAATTCTTTTTCGACTCCGGTAACTTCTGCACTGATATTTATATCAACATTGTCCAGTCTGATCATACTTCCGGTCACAAAGTCGTTAACTACCTCACTGATTCTCAGCTCTGCCTCTGTTTTAGTGCTCCCGGATACAATCATTTCTATCTGCACTTCGAAAAACCGCGTCTCAGGGAACCATGATCGGGTCGGATCCGCATTATGATCCAGCCACTCTGTGTAAGTATTTACCTGTCGTGGCTGGATGGTCTGCTGGCCAAATTTTATTTTTCCTTTATATTTTTTTGTCAGATCTTTTCCATCTACTATCATTAACGTTTCCTCGATATTCTCAGTGCTGCCTGGTTCATTAAGTAGTCAATCTCCTGCGCATCTTCAAACTTATAATTTCCGTAGAAATTTACGTTTGTGGTTCCGGCAGTCTGAACACCTGTTACATTTGCAGATACAATCAGGTCACTACTAAGGCCCTGTACTGCTTTCTGTATCATTCCCCGGCTGTTCTCAAGGCTTTTGGCAAGTCCCTGAACGAAGTCCGGCATCCAACTTTCATAGTCAGTCAAAGGTCCTTCATCTGGTACAGAGAAATGAAGGAAAGCCCGAATCTTACCTGCCACGTCCGAAGCAGCGCTTGTCACGGCTCCTATGGCGCTTCTGATTCCATTTGCGATTCCGTTCACGAAATCTACACCCCAGTTCCATGCTTTCCCAGGAAGAGAAACGATAAAGTTAATTGCCGACTGAAATCCATTCTCGACTACGGTTCCTAACCCGGACAAGGCAGTGCCAATGTTTGATACCATGCTTCTAAACGCATCAACAGCTGAATCCTTCAGCTTTCCAGCTGTAGTCGTAACTTTTTCTTTAATAGATTCCCAAATTCCATTCGCTATATCTCTTATGCTAGTGAATAGTGTTGAGACATTCGTTTTTAGCCCCTGTATCAGTGTTGTTACAACCGTTTTGATTCCTGTCCAGATCCGGCTTGCTGCATTTTTGATATTATTCCAGATAGCCTGTGCATCCGTGCTTAATTTGCTGAAATCTCCTGTTACGAGATCTATCAGTAAAAGAACCGGTGCGAGAATCGTGTTTTTCAAAAGCTCCCATGCACCTTTTGCGATATCAACAAGTCCGCTCCAGATTGACTGAATTGTATTAACTCCGGTCTGCCAAAGGCCTGTTATGGTTCCTATAGTTTCTTGTACTACAGGATTCTGCATGATCGTATTCCATGCGTTTGTGAAAAAATCCGAAATCTGGTTCCAGATTCCAGCCCACCATTCCGGGATACTTTGGAATTTTGCCACCAGGCTGTCCCATGCCTGCGGTATCGTTTCGGTAAAAAATGAGCAGATTGATTCCCACACTTGTGAGCATTTCTCTTTCACTTTTACCCATAAATCTCCGAACCACTCCGATATAGCGCCCCAGTTTTTCACAATGGCTATGATTGCGGTAATTGCTGCAGCTACACCGGCAATAATTCCGATGATTGGTCCTAGGACCGCTGTTCCTAGCGTTCCCACAATCATCATAACCGCTGTTATGGCAGGGGCTAAAGTGGTAAAGGCGGCAATCACAGCCCCCAGTATAATCACAAAATTCTGTACCGGCTCTGGCAGTTTTCCGAAAAACTCTCCCGTCTGTTTCAATCCTGCTGCTATCGGTGGAATGATATTGTTTGCCAGGTTCATCAGTGCCTCTCCCAACGGAATCAGGCTCTGCTCCAGCTGTCTCATGCTTGCCTCAAACGTCTGGGAGTCTGTCGTGGACTGGTCGAACATATTCTCTGCTGATCCAGCCACGTCATCATAGGTGTCCCCTACCGTAGTGAGCGACTCGATAAACTTCGCATTGCCGTCCTCGGCCATTGTACCGAATGCCAGCGCTGCTTTGTTCAGTTTGTCCTGCTGGTTCTCTGTGTTTTGAATATCTGTCACAATGGCATCAATAACATCTTTCTGTGTAGCTCCGCCCTGCTGCCACTGTTTGAATACATCCTCAACTTCTTTGCTCCAGCCTCCGGTTCCGGCTTGTACCTCCCCGGTCTTTTCATCAATTTTGCTCAGTGAATCCGCTATAGTTCCATCAACCAGTCTGGTCGTGACTTCGTTAATGGCATCGTTTACCTTGTCCAGGTTATACGCTCCATTGTCCAGTCCGTTCTGCAATAGCTGGAAATACTCCTGAGCGGAATAACCGGCCTGAGCGAACTTTCCAGAATACTCTGAGAGGTTATCCCCCAGCTCGTTTGTCTTATCCAGGCCATTCTGTGTACCCTTTACGATATAGTCCATGGCCTGCTGTGCCGTGAGTCCGTACTGCTCCATGAGGCTGTTGACACCTCGGAGAGTCTCATTCATGTCAATTCCATACAGCTCATCCAGCGTGATTGCCTGCTCTGTCAGATGTGTCAGTGTAGTCTCATCCAGATCTTTCAGGTTCTTTTTGACCGTAATGACCGCATTTGATACAGAGTCCATGGAATCTCCCACGCCCTCAGCATATACGTCCTTGATGACTCCGGCTGTTTCCTCAGCCGTTTTCCCGGTTTCTCCAAAATAAGTGGACGCTTTTACTGTGGCATCTTGTGTCTCCAGAAAAGCGTCCTTTGCTTTGTCTCCTAATTCTGTTATTTTATCCCCCAGTCCAGAAAGCTGATCGGCAGCCTCCATCAATGCGCCTGCTGAGAGGGTTTTTCCCATCTCGTCCAGTTGTTCTGCTGTGTTGTCTGTCTGTGTTCCTGCTTCTTTCAAGTCCTGGATGAGGTTCTTGATTGCCTGTCCATCGTCTACCGTATCCAGAGCGTCTGTCATCTGTTTGATGTCAGCTTTTCCGTCTGTGGCTGATCTTCCGATCTTTTCAATGGCCAGTTTTAACTGATCTGATGATGCAGATCCGTTTTTGATTGCTGTTACCAACTTGCTGCCCAGGACGTCCGCATAATCATCCACGTCCGCTCCCAGAGCATCAAATAATTTGCTGAGACGTTCGGTATTTGTAGCCAGTCTGTCCTGTTCGGTGTTTAATCCGTCCAGTTCTGACTGATACCGGCTCAGTGTTGCCTTGGTTGCCTCAACTTCCCGCTGGAAAGCCATGTACTCCTCCTGACCAATCTTTCCGGCCTCCAGAGCCGCCGTCACATCTTTCTGTGCCGCCTCCAGCGTATTCAATTTGTTTGCTGTGTCTGCTATCGCATTTTTCAATAATTCCTGTTTTTGCGCTACCAGCACCGTATTTGATGGATCTAATTTCAGCAGAGTGTTCACGTCTTTCAGCTGTGCCTGGGTATTTTTCAGCTTGTCGTTTACACCGCTTAGGGCTTTCTGCAGGCCCGTGGTATCTCCGCCGATTTCAATCGTTATTCCTTTGATATTCCGGCCTGTCGCCATCCTGTTCCACCTCCTTAGAACTTGTCAAAATCCTCCTGTGTTGCCATCTTCGGATATTTGTACGAATCATTCTGTTGCTCAGTAAACATATCCATGACCATTCCGACTGTTAGCAGATCAAGATCCCGGATAGAGATTCCGACCTGACAGCATCTCAGGAGGAACAGTGGAGTATTTAACTCCCTGCTACTCGGTCTAAGTTTTTTTTTGCCTGACTTTTCGTCTCCTCATTCATATTCCAGAGTTCCAGAATGGCAGGCAGGATCTGGTAAATAGAGAATGTGTTGAACTGCTCCAGCCAGTCCATAATGTCCGGCGGCACATTCTCCGGATCCGCGTGCTGTGCCATGACATACGCGATATTTTCAAACATTTCCAGGTCCTCAATCGGAATCTCGCTTGACTCCTTATCCTCTTTTTTGCCTTTCTTTTTCACAGACTTTGCAATTTTCTGCAAATCCACGAAAAGATCTCTGCGGAATTTCATCCGGTAGATTCTCGGCACCGCTGCTGACGCCTTGAACTCCACCTCTCTGCCATCAATTTCCACCTTTTTTCTCAGCATAATCTATCCCTCCTATCTCTTTGCTTCAGCTGTCTGTGCCGCCTCGCTTGTCACGGCAACCGGCTCATATACTTTGTTGTACCAACCTGTATATGTTCCATCTGCTGTGTCCGGTCCTGTCTGTACTTTTACCAGACCGTCTTTTCTCGGACTGTTTGTGATTGTCAGAGTCTCTGTTCCAGGGTCTACTGTCTCCTCTTTTGTCTCGGATGCAATAGACGGTCTTGTGCATGTGCAGTTATATAAGCATCTGCGGATTGCTTTCACGTCTCCATCAAACTCAAACAGTAGAGCGAACGGATTCGTTGTTTTGTCTGCATTTTCCGCCAGAACACCATTTTTATCCTGCTCCTCATTGAGAATTTCCACGCGGAACCAGCTCGGAATGAGTGCCATTTCCAAATCTCCCTCATATCCATTGTTTGCACTTGTCACATAGTACGCAATTCCGTCCGCGTAGAACTTGGAAATCTCTCCTTGCGCGTCCAGGCTGATGCTGACTGCTCCAGGAATACTTTTCGGAGCATCATACGTGTATGTAGTAGCTCCCTCTGTGTTCTTTTCTGTCTGCTTGGCCACATGAACGTTTTTAATGTTGTACTTGACTTTGTTCTCTTCTCCAGTCATTTTCTATACCTCCATTTCATATAATGACTCCCACATTTTCTCCGACTCCAGCCATTCAGATGCCGTCTGTTCCCAGGCAATGCCATATTTGTCCAGGACTTCCTCCAGCTTTTTCTCCAGCTCCCAGTCTTTGTCATCTGTGTAGAGTTCAATATCCAGTTTCGTTATCTTTTTGTATGTCTTGCCATCTGCGAAAAAATTATCTGTTCCCGGTGTCAGCCATACAGCAATAGGGAGCGGGATGCCCTGCATCTCTTTCTGTGTGAAATGATGATATCTGAATGGGATTCCCATTTCTCCCAGCATCTGTTCAATTTGATCTTTGGTCATAATCTCATCCTCAGCTCCTTTTCCAGCTCATCTACTGCTTCCTCCTCTGCAGGTGCAATATGCACTATTGCCTTGGTTCTTCCACCGCCCCGTTTCTGGTGTCCTTTCTCCAGTAGATGTGTCAAAGCATATTCCGGTTTATCCGCGTAGACAACCATTGTATGCTTTGTCCTTTTGGTCTCTCCCGTCCCATAGGTCCATGATGCTGCATAGTCTCCTGTCAGCTTTGGAGATGTTTTATTCAGTATTTTTGCTGTATCCTCGGCAACTTCCTTGGACACTTTCTCGACTTCCAAGCCGACCGCCACGCCATAATCATCCAGCTCTTTCATGACTGCCTTGGCTAGGTCTCCGATTTTAATTGCCACCAGAATCCCTCCCATCTTTGAATGGGTGCATCAGCTTTTCCAGTGATAAATACAACGCCGGCGGTTTCGTATCATACTTCGGTTGTACCTGCTTGATCTGATAATGCCCGGCTCTGTCTTTCATCTCTGACTCATCAAATGTCATATTGTCACATAACCAGTCCGTCTCGTTTTCCAGAATAATCACATCATTGACCTCGATCTGCTCTGCATCCAGTACCTCCAGCGGAATTGCTAGAAGCTTATCCACCTGGTTTCCGGCCGTTTGTGCCTTCCAGTATCTTGTTACGCCTACCGTTCTGTTTCCAAAACGTATATGCTCCAACTTTGTTCTGGTCAGACTTCGTTCATCCGCTTCACAGATCGTCAGCAGGCCGTCTCCAAAATTTTCAAAATGCTTACTACTGATCCGCGGCATATCCGTCCACCTTTCTGTCTATCTGCAGAGAAATGATCTCATCTCTGTAATTCTGCCAGAACTGTGGTATCTCCCCCACTCTGGCATACATGACATAATCAAAAAGGAGTGCTTTTTCCTGAGTTTCCTCATAGAAATTGCACTCCCCTATTTTCCCGCTTATGGCAGCCATTCCTCTTTTGACCATGCCCCTGATTTTCTCATCTCCCAGGGAATCATCCCAGGTTATCTCCAGATAATTTTTGATCTCGTTTAGGAGCTTGTTGTCTTTATCGTCTGCCATAATTCATTTACTCCTTTGTCACTGTTACTTTGTAGCTCTTTGTCTGTGCTCCGTCAGTCACTTTTACAGTCACAGTATTGGAACCCTCGGACCAGTTTGCTGCTGCTCCATTTGTCACTTTCACATCTCCCACCGTGATCTCAATTTCCGCTGTGGAACTTGCCGGTACTGCTGTGATTGTGTTGGACGCATTCTGTGTGATTGCTGTGTATTCTGTGGTTTCTGCTGTAAATGTCGGAGACAGTTTCAGTGCACCAATTTTTAAGTCGGCCAGTGTTGCATCATCTGTCTTTGTTTTTTCTGTCTCGCTTACAACCTTAAAACGTAACGGCTGGAGATCCTTGATATCCAGAACCTGGAAAGCATTGTTATCCAGTGCGAAACCATGAGCATACAGCTTGATGAGATATACCCTCTCATCTTCCAGGAATCTGTATTCGTCAGAATATTCAATTTTTCCATTTTTTGCCATTCCGACTCCCAGGAAATACTTGGTTGCCATTCCATATACTGCTTTTCCCTCCGGAACAGCTGCGCTCTGAATGATTTCAGCGTCCACCGGGAGCACAGATGCATAGATTCCATCCGGAGTCAGCATCCTTGTGGCCGGGAGCACTCTGCGGAAATAATCTACCGGATTAACCAACAAAATGAGGCTTGTGACAGTTCTTGCCTGTCCTTTGTCGTTTCTGGCCATGATTGCTGTAACATTTCCCATCTGTGTCATGTCCAGTGCAGTCATTTTGATAGCGTTTTTGTCCGGATATTTTCCGCCTGTCACTACAACGCTCTCTCCGACCTGTTTCATCATACCGATTGGCTCATCTTTTCCAGTTCCCTGTACAATACCGTGCTCCAGCCCGTTTGCCAGTGCCTCATAGAGCACCTGACGCACGTATGTATCCAACCATGTCGGTCCTAAATCCAGCATAGCCTTGGAAACCGGCAGGAATGCGCTCAGTTTTTCCTGTGTTACATCTACCTCTTTGAATCCAGAGGTCAGCTCCTCGATGATCTTGGCTGTCAGCTTGCCCCATGCTGCTTTCTGCTCGCCGTTTGTATTCATCATCATTCTTGTCAGACCTGTCACTGTGGTTGCATTCAGCTTGGACAGGAGTGGGTGGTTTGTCTGGAGTTCATCAAAGACAGAATCAATGATTGTTTCCGGCATAACCACCTCAACGTCATTAAGAGCCTGTTTCGGATCTGTGGATCTCATAGCCTCAATGATTTTCTCATAATACTGTTTTTCCTTAGAGGTCAGCTGGCGCACACCTCTCTGTGCCAGGATTGTTGCATCCTGCTCAACCAGCATCTCTTTGGCCTGCTCCAGAACATTGTCCTCAATCTTCTGGCACAGCTCAGTGAACGCCTCGCTGAATGCTTTTGTATCGTCATCTTTGATGGCCTGATTCATTTTTTCAACGATCTTGGCCTTTTCCATTGCTAATACGTCTTTATTCTTCATATCAGTTCTCCTTTACATATTTTGGAATAATTTTGCTAACTGGTTTGTGAGTTTCTTTTCTTCCGGCTCTGGTTTTGGAGTCGGTACCGGAGGTTTTGGTTCTCCTCCCTGCTGCCGCATAGACTCCAACTGTTCCCGGAATGATTTCTGCTGTGCAATCACACCGGACAGCTGCTGCACGCGGCTCATCAGTCTCTGCTGTACATCCTTATCATCAGCCTGGTAGCTGTCTACCCTGTCAATGAGGCCGTATTCCAGAGCTTTCTCCGGTGTTAGGAATGTTTCTGCCTCCATCATGTCAATGAGCTGCTGTTCTTCCAGGTTTGATTTTTCCAGAAAAATCTGTCTGTTTGACTCCATGAGCGTATCCAGATCATCTGCTGCTTTTCTGAGTTCTTTGGCATTTCCATCCACGCTCATCCACATATTGTGAATCAATGCAGATGTTCCCAGTCCCATGACGCGCTCATCACACGCCTGCAGGATCAGGAACGCTACGCTGTAGGCAACTCCATCCACATATCCAACCTTTTTGCAGTTCTTCTGTTTCAGCTGGCTATAGATCGCCACGCCCTCTTTGACAGATCCTCCGTTTGAGTTGATATGCAGCTCAATGGTTGCTGTATCAGGAATTGCTGCAAGCTGCTCCTGGAAATACTTTGCAGATGTCTCCGATTCCTCATAGCTCCATGTGCTCCAGTTAAATGTGCCGTATGCTGTCACATCGTCATAGATGTATAATTTGTGAGTATCGTCCTCTGCTTTCTGAAAACATACAAATACTTTATCCTGTCTTGGCATTCTTCCCACCTCCTTTCTGTTGTTCTTCCAGGATTTCCTGGATAGTTGAGTAGTTTTTCGTGATGAAATGCTGGTCTGCCCAGTCCTCATCTATCGGAATCTCTCCCAGTGCTCTCAGAATCATATTCACTGTATAAATTCCGGAGCTGATGAGCTTGTCTGCTGATGTTGCAATGTCGAACATGTCAATATGTTTGACTCTCATGGTGTCGATCTGTAGCTTTGTTCCTTTCTGTATCCCGTTTTTTCCAATCCTCTTGCGGTTGATCTCCTGCATGAACATCTGTGCAAGCGGGTCCAGGCAAAACGTCAACATCTCGTCCACTGCTTTCTCGGTGTCCTGCACGTCTCCCTTGGCCAGTGTAGGCGGCATGGAGAATCCTCTGGCTGTAAAGTCAAAGATGTCATCATACTGACTCTTGATATCACGACTGGTTCCCTCACTGTAAGTCTTTGAGCCAATGTCTGTGTATGAATATCCCTCAAACAGTGGCAGGACAGCGTTTGGACTTTCAAAGAATGACTTAAAATACTCATTCATGAGCTTTTCCAGTTTCTTATTGAACAATTTGTCACTCTGAGCCATTGCCGAAATGTCCAGGATTCCTCTACTGCCTCTGCTTTTGAGATACGATTTTGCAGAATAATCAATCAGCTTGCTGTATGAGTCATACAGGTGCTGTATGATCCGGTTTACATTCTTGTTGTTGAGTGTCCAGTGAAGCACGTCTGAACTTCGAAATGACCGCGAAAATGTGTAATTATCCACCTGCACATTGGTATAAGTGTCTCCATACAGTGCATTTTTCGTCACAGAAAAATCATCAGCCACCAGGAGCTGTCCGTCATAGCTCTCTACAATCAAAAGCTCATTGTTTCGGAACAACTGCTCCATAGCCTTTGATAAAAATTCTGCTTTGTTCTGGTTGCGGTTCGGTTCGTAGTTCCATAGATAATATTCATCTTTGAACAATTCCTCTCCCTCGTAAAATGTGCGAAATTCACATTTTGTCAGAGCGTTGGCAATCTTCCCTACACAAGTCCAGAACGCCAGCTCTCTCAGACAAATTTCTGTTACCGCATCACGAACCTGTTGATCTGTAATCTCCACAGTTGATACCCGCTGCACATCTTCTCCCGGTTTTTCTCTTGCCTTGAACAGCTTTCTAAGACTTAATCCCATGTCAGTTTCCTCCTTTCTGCGCTAATATGTGAATACGCCCAGATCCGGCGCGCTTACGCTCTGAGCATACGGCAGGTCATCCTCTACCGTCATAGATGCAGCCAATGCCATGAAAGGGTCTGTCTTTCTTGACTTTGCCTCAATCTTTGCATATACAAAGTTTCCAATATCGGCATCATCTTCCTTTCCCAGTTTCCGGCCGTATCTGACCATCTTTGTGTTATTTGTTGCCCAGCGCAACACTGGGTTATCTCCCCATACGAAATAGTCATTTGCAAAACAGCTGTCTATAACCGGCGCAACTTTCATGATATCTGACGGTCTTACCAGTTTTAGGTTTTTGTACGCTTTTGCATCAAAACCAATGTTCTGCAGATACTTGGCCACCAGAGCATAACGGAAATCATCTATTGCCATTTTCTTGATCGAATAGTATTCCATCTGTGCTTCAATATAGTCCACAATCAGCTCTGGGTGGATTTCCACATCATCAACCAGCGTGATATGCCCCCGATCCGCCCACTCTTTCCATGGTGCCTTTATTCTTGGCAGATCTTTTGACTGCAGGCAGAGCCAGGAATGGTTTAGATCATACCTGGTATCCACGTCTCTGAAATGGAGATTAACAGAAATCATATCAGTGACTTTTGAGAAGTCGATGCCACAGGTGCACATTCTTCCCACCAGATCATCTACTGGCACAGGTCTATTAGTTGCCTTGATTCTTTCATAGGCGCACACTTTGATCTCGCTGGAGCCGTCTGGGAGGTTCATTCTCTTTGTCATGAATGCCGTAAACTTCTCAGGCCGTTTCAACCAATCTCTGTATTCTTTCCGGATTTCCTCCATGAGATCCGGCAGGTATCTCAATGATGGGTTAGCCTTTTCCCAGTTCTTCTCATCGTGTACCTCTTCCTTGCTGTCCAACCGGCAGATAAACGGTAGTAGGCCGTTGTCCGGTTCTCCTCCGAACAGGATTTCCTCTGTTGTCCCCAGCAGGTCATCCAACGGCCCCTCCCTGACATCTCCCTGGGTAGTGTAATAAGACCGGCGCGGGTGTTTTTTCTTACCCAAGCCGGTCGTAAATACATTGATGTTCTTATAGTCCTGATACTGATGGATCTCATTGAGCACTACCATCCCGGAACGGAGACCATCTTTTCCGCCTGGATTGTTTGTGTGCCCCTTTATGGTTGACCTTGTATCCTTACAGACTACTTCTTCCCTCGTCCATTTAAAAAATCGCTGGAGCTTTTTGAGCCACTTCGGCTGCTCAAATGCTCCAACGATATCCTTCACCGGCCGGAGAGCCTGGTCCTCATTATTCGCACAGATATCAACGTCATATTCTCTGATTCCGTTGTACTCAGATGCCAGTGCTGTTGATTCCAGCGCTATTGTTCCGTCCTTTCCTGCACCTCGTCCAATCAAGCAGAACAAATCCGGCCACCTTGGCCGTCCATTTTCCCTCCAGTACGTGCAGTCATGCAATCCAATCACGAACTGCTGCCACGGGAAAACCTCATCATACGGGAAATATCGTGCCAGTCCCAGGTAGTCCGTCAGTTGCTGCTGGTCCACATAGATGTCCTCCGTCTCAAAACACTTTCTGACATGTTTCATCAGTGCCTTGACATCTTTGGACGCCTCCACTTTTCCTGTCTCCACTGCCTCCATGTAGGCTTCTATTCGTGGATCACAGTTTGTCATCATCGTCATCCCTTATGGTTTTCTCCGTGGTTAGACCAAGCTTGTCCAATATCATAAGCATTTGCTTATTTACGGCCACCAGATCTTTGACGGATTGATTTTGTTTTATGATGGTGGCCTTGCCGGATGCAGATTGTGCCTCATAGGATACTCCTCTCTTTTTTATGTCTGTTTTTAGCTTTTTCTTGATATCGTAGAGGGCCATATAGTCATCTATGAGGTCCAAAAAGCATGAAATATCAGCCTGTTTTTTCTCAAGCTGAGAAATTAAACTTTCTAATATATCCGATTTTTTTTGCGCCATATTCCCGCCCCCTATTTTTTATTTTTTATCATGTGCGAACTTTCTCGGCGTTGTCGAGGCCTCCCACCGGTCTCCGTAGTTGAAATTAAAACGCTAATTTTTTCGACCGGGGGTATACGCTTTTTTCTGTGCTTTCTGTCCACTTTCCAGAGCAAAATCCGGATTCGTTGTGTGATCGCACAGCCCGTCTATTGCATTTATATTATGCATACAGAACTCTTTGTCACATTGCGTATTCTTTTCCGGATCACAGTTGAATACCTTTATCTTTTGTCCTCCGCATTTGATGATCTGTTCCTGCTTCATGTTGTCCCTCTTTTATTTTCCCTATCTTCTGAGCGATTTTGTCCACAGTGTCATTGACTGCTGCCACATCATCAATCAATCTGTCTAACTGGTCACGTTCCACGTCTACCTGCACCGTGATTCTGCTCGTTGGTCTCTCCTGTAGTATTGCGTATCCCACGGGCATCAATGGCCCTCCGGAACAATTCGCGCACACTTGACCGTCTTGATACTCTCTCGGTATCACATTCAGCATTCCACACGCCTGGCATTGTGTAACCATATAATCTGCTGCATCGCTTGTCCTTGCCATATCAATCCCACCTTTCCTCTGTCAGAGTTTCTTTCTTCTCTGGTTTCCTGTATCCATGCACTGCCTCATGGCAGTCGTGACACAGACTGACCAGGTTCCTTTTCCGTACACCATGCCACTCATACCATATCTCCAGTGCCATATCCGGATGTTTCCTCACGTAGTTCACGTGATGCACGGTCGTTGCCGGTGTGTATTTGTGATGTTCTCTGCATCTCTGACATTCACTGTGATCCATCTTCAATACCTGCTTCCGGATCTGTTTCCATCGTGTCCACGTGTAGAATCTATGTATGTCGTTCTCCACGCACCAGCGCGTAAATTCTTTTTCCTGTTCTGTCATTCTTCTTCAACAGCAAAGAGCACCCGGATCATTCCGAGTGCTCTTCGTTCATTTTGTCTGTAAATTCTTTCATCATCTTCATTAGTTGTCCTGCCTGGCTGACGTTTGCTTTCCTGCAGGCTTCGGCGTATTGTTCTGCTATATCCCGTTTCAGTTTATAGCTCTTTGATATCCATCCGGCTTTGTCCTGATATTTCTTTGACGCTACCGTCTGTGGCTTCGGATTACCTGTTGGCACTGTTATCCCTCCGTTTCTGGATGAGATAATACACCAATTTGGCTAAACCGATCACTACAAAGAATATTCCCAGTTTCCACAGCATACTTTACACAGATGAGTTATTGTGTTATATTTTGTTTAAGAGAAGGGCTTTCGCCCCTCTCTGCTAATTTAATAGCTTATCGAGAATCAGTAGGATGATTCCGATGACCAAGTCCGTTATCGCTCCGAGTAGCCAGCTCTTTAAGTCGATATCGGACTTTTTCTTTTCCGGATGCTTCCGGTTCTTGTTACTCATCTGTTTCTCACCTCCTTATATTTATATTATACTATATGGTACACCATATGTCAAGTAATATCATAAAAGCACCTAACATAATGTCAGATGCTTTACAGAGGTGTGCTATTGGCCAGATATGGGTATATCTGATCGGAATGACAGGATTCGAACCTGCGACCTCACTTTTGTAGTGCGCTCTTCCACCTGAGCTACGTTCCGAAACCACTGTCTGTGGGTTGACAGTGGAATTTGCGAAAGGAGGATTTCATTTATTTTTCCTGAAATCCATTGTAATAATAACACAGATAAAGTGTGTCATTCTATGTCATATTGAAATTACAGAGAGCTGATGAATGAATTCTGTGTATATGTTTCCAGCTATAACTCATTCGTACAGCTACTTCCTCCCATTTCAGTCCTGTTATATATCTCAGTCTCAGTACTTCCTGTTCATCCTCATTTTCCATCTGTTTGATCTGCCTTTCAATCTTCTGATAGCATCTGGCTTTTTCCAGCCGTTCTGCTTTCAAGAGCTCAATCTGCTCATCCAGAATAGCTATGTAATCTGACAGATCGGACTGACTGCTGCCTTTTGGCATCCCATCATTGGCCACGGAAGGGAACATCTTGTCCGCCCTCAGTCTCTGGATCTCGTCAAGGATATCCTTTTCTCTTTTTACAGCTCTTCTGTAAGACCTTAGATATTCCTTCTTCTCTTCGTTTTCTTTCTGGATTTCTGTTTCCACTGGCATCCTCCCCTTTCGATTCTTTTAGCCGGGAACGTGGATGCTCCCGGCTTTCTCTGCATTTCTTCTATTTATCCGCAATCACGGCATCGGCTCCCTGGACTGTAACCCAGCCGTTTTTGTAGTGAGCTTCTGCCTCCTTCATCTTGATCAGCTCGTCCGTGATGGATGCACTGAGTTCTTTGTTCGCCTCTGCCTGTGCTTTTGCCTTAATCTTTGTGTTCTCAGCTTCAGCTGCTGCCTTAACCTTGGCTTTCTTTGCATCTGCCTCTGCCTTGGTCAGTTCGATCTGAGCGTCCGCTTCTGCCTGGAGCTTTTCTGTTTCCTTCTGGACTTTTACTTTTTCCTGTTCTGCCTGAGCCTGTTGTTTCTCCTGTAGAGCAGTAACACGATTATCAATGGCCTGCTTTAGCTTTTTATCCGGGTGTACGTCTACGATAGAAGCATCCAGAACTTCAATTCCATACTTTTTGTGAAAATCTTCGTTAAGATACTCTGTGATGGCATTATTCAGCTCAGATCTGTTTCCAGAATAGATATCCATCATGGAATAATTGGTTGTAATCTCGGAAATTTTTGATTTCAGAACAGTTTTCACACGGTTTTCGATGATACTCTCTCCGTCCATTCCTTTAAAACGCTTGTATGTATCAATCACCGTGTCCGGATCATACCGGTAACTCATCTGGAAAGATACTGCAATACTGGCATCATCCGATGTTGCTACTTTGAAAGAATCATCTTCTTTACTACCGTCCCTTTTATCTTTTGTAAGGACAAGGATCTCATTGCTGGTACTGAACTCCTTTACTTTATTCATCGGTGTGATAAAATGCATTCCCGGTGTGAGTACTGTGTCCTGTACTCCATCTTTGTAGTTGTAGACGATACCAACTTTACCTGTGCCGATAAAATCCATTCTTGATACAGTGTATCCTCCGCCAAGAACTGCTACTGCTGCCACAATTCCGATAATAATCTTACTTTTCATTTTTGTTCTCCTTTTCTTTGATAGCTTCTTTTACTTTGTTGTATGTTTCATCTTCAATCTCAAACTTCTTCTGCTGCCGTCTGATTGACAGGAGTACTCTGCTTCCTATCCAGATCAGTGCCAGGGCTGCGGCTCCGAACACCATGCCGGAACCAAGAAATATTACCCACATCGTTCTCACCTCCTCTGTGGCCATTCTTTTCCTGTTTTTTTATCTCTCAGGCCCATGATTTCCAGTCCATGGAGCCCCGCCACAGCATTTAAGGCGCAACTGACATTATAAATATGTGTTGGCATCCTGCCTGCTGCCCGGACTGCTTTCCCGGCTGTTGGATCCGGATACCCTTCGTTGTTCTTGTAGCTCATCTCATCCCTTCTTTCATTTCCGCAAGCCTTTCTTCTGCATCTTCCCGGCTAGAAAATATAATCTGCTTGACTTTACCGGCTTTTATGTAATGCAGTGTATTTCCTTCCAGGTATGGATAGTGTATCTCTTTCCAGTTTTCTGGAAGAAGATCTGATGCACCAGGGCAGTGCTGATACAGGATGCAACTGCTGCAGGTTCCATCCTCACTGGCCGGCTGGCTTTTACATCCCTGAATCAGTGTGTTATATGCTGACAGCATCAACTCTGGTGTGATATCCATTTTCTTCTCATGTCTTTTCATTCTGATCTTCTTTCCTGCTGCCCAGTGATGCTCACAGGAATCTTCGTCTTCTACAAGAATCCCTTTGCGGTCGCAAAGACCATCATCGTTGTTGATACAGGTTTTACATGTGTTTCCCATCATTTTCTCCTTTCTGCCATGATCCGGTTGAAATTCTCTACGTTTCTGGTGTTTATCAAGTATTTCGCTCCGTCTGGGATTTTCTCTGTGCAAATGCGTTTGTATGTTACTACTCCGATACCAGTGTAATATTGGAATACCCACGTCTGGAAATTGTGTGGGAGCTTTACAAGCCGGTATCCACATTTTCTGTTGAACAGTTTCTTTTTCTGCCTTTTGTTCACTTCATCCTCCCTGCCGCCTTTAACATCCACTTCCGGTATCTGTCCCATTCCGCCAAAAGCTCGACATCTAAAACCTTGCTCAGTTTAATGTCCTCCGGAATGATCCGGTATTTCTTGTTCACAAGAGCAAAATTGGCTGCTGCCTGGGCTACGTTGTTCTTTGTGCAGCCAGTCTTTTCTGTGACCTGTCTGGCTATCAGCAGGTCTTCAAATACTTGCTCTCCATTCTGATCTACCACCTTATACAGGTTCATTCTCTTTCTCACTGTTTTCCCCTATCTCTACCGGATCCAGGTAGTTCCGGCCGAATATCTCCATAAATTCTTTGTGACTGTGCTGCTTTTCAAATAGTCTCTGTGCTGTCCGCTGTAATTCATGGCGAATCCGGGCGTTGTTGTGCACTGCTTCCGGACCGTAGATGTGATGATCGTGGCACAGGTATACTTTCAGACCATATTCTTCGGAGTTCTTCCGGTTTGGCCCTCCGAATATGTGATGCTCGTCCAGGATCCTGTGTTCGTTCCAGTTATCGTGAAGTGTTACACAGAGATAACAGGTCCTGCTGTTTTTATCATGTAGGATGCTGGCCGGATGGCGCATTCTCTTTTTCTTACTTTTCTGTTTTGGAAATAACATTTCTGCCCCTTTCCGGGGAGGTCAGGGCCTCCCCTTATGTAGTTGTGATATATTTGGATTTTCAAAAACACCCTTTACTCAATCCATGGACGTCCTTTTTTGTCCACTTTTCCACACAGCCATTCTTCCCAGAAGCTGATCTCTCGTAACCTGGAGAATGGTATGCTTCCAAAGGTCCGCATTGCTGCTGCCACGTAATCCGCCCAACCGTATAACGTGAGCGTTTCAAGATATTCTTTCCGGGTTATTGCTTTTTCCGGAATAGCTTCATTGTTTTCCGGTACTGGGTCGGACTTCTGTTCTTCTTTATGGATCTCCGGTACAAAATCTTCTGGTTTCTTCTTCGGGATATCTGATCCTTGCACCGGTTCCGGCATATATTCCGGATGCTGATCGATACTGTCCTGTCCAGGGATCTGTTCTTCCAGTTGCGCCGGCGCAATTTCTGGTTTTTCCAGCATCTTCTCTGCCGAAATATCCACCTGTACCTTTCCGGTGATTTCATCGCTATGCTCTGGCATTTTCGGTTCCACAGGTTCTTCCTGCTTCTGGGCTGTTGTTCCCTCGTCTGGCAGTACCCCGAAGCATTTTTCCCAGGTATGGGCCCCTGCATCGTACTCATCGAGCAGGTTGTGCACAACATCCAGGAAATATCGATATGTGATATCCACCGGCGTCTCTCCAAACACTTTTACCATGATCCCTTTTGATTCATCATAAAACATCAGATACACAGTGCCTTTCCGGTAACTCCTGCTGCCGGACGGGCTGATCATCTCTGCCAGGTCTTTCGGTTCCGTGACCGAGCTGTACACTGCGTTGAGGATGTCTTTATTCTCCCTGCAAAACTCCTGTATCGTTGCTTTCAGCTTTTCTTCCGGGCTTTTGGCATCCTTCCAGTCAAACAGCCGGGCCGGATCTGCTTCATTTTCTTTTTCAAACCTCTGGAATTCTCTGATATCCTCCCTTTTCACTTCCGGCGTGAACATCTGCCGGTCTGCTTCCTGTACCTGCAGGAGTTCGGTCAACTGCGAAAACTTAAATTCCCGGTACTGTTCTTTCAGTTCCGGTGTATCCCCATCTGCAGAATATGTTTCATATACGTTCATAAAACGGCTTACACCGGTCCTGGTCATTCCATATTCTGCGGCTGCAAATTCGGCTATGCTGCTGTATCCGTCATTTTTATAAGCACCTGACCGGTCGATCCTCGTCAGCTGCCATCCGATCCGGACAAAACTCTTTACGATACCCCCAAGATTATTTTTGATGTCATTTTTACTCTGGATGTATTCATCCATGCTCAGCTGTACATATTCCATGCTTTCCTCCTTATGCGGTCACTGACTTTATCTGATCTTTTTCCTTTAATGCTTTTATGTATCTTCTCAGATGCCTTTCTATCCTGATTTCATCTGGCTTTGTATCCCGAATCCCATACCACTGCAGGATCTTTGTCCCGCAGATCTCTATTGTGATATACGGTGTTTCCGGCGCTGACTTTGAACGCAGGAAAAGGATCGTGCTCCGGCCGGTGTTATGCTTATTCAGATAGCTGTCCCCGCCGACGCAATGATGGAGGATCCTTCCTTCTGCAACGATCTCTTCTGCTGATCTTGCCGGCCGTATCAGATAATCCTCGTCTTCGTAAATATATTGATTCCTCAGACCCCTGTAGTTCTTTCGGATGTCCGGATATTTTTCGCTAACTGCCTGTTCTCTCTTGCGGATCTCTTCCGCATTTGTCTCAATGACCATCTGGTCATGGGCAAGCCTCAGGTCTCTCGGAAAAAGGAAAATCTGGTTATGCAGGTCATACCCCCTCTGTATCCGCATATGCAGATAATCCACATAAGTGCGGGTTACGCCGCTTACAGCACCTGCTGCCCTTCCACACATGGGTTCCTGCATAGTATCCGGGATCCCGCATCCGGAATACTGCTCTATCCTGTGCATGAACTTTGCTACTGTGGTATATTTCAATATTTCTTCCAGATCGTTCTGCCGTACCTGACTTTCCGCAAGAAATACGCTTTCCTGTACTGTCAGGTGGAGTCCCATCCGCTTCTCCATCTGCCACATTTTCAGATAATCCAGATTCCCCTGCAAGGTCTTCAGGTCCCTGAGCCTTCTTTTATAGATTCCAAGAAAACATTCCGGCTTTATGGCATCCTTGTCTGCTATGATCCCGCAGTAGTCCTCTACTATAGATTCCGCTATATGATGTAATCCCATTTTCACAAACATCTCTATCTGCGGCCATTGGATATATCTTTCGAGGTATTCTTTCAGGTTGTACATGGTCTTGTGTTTTCCATACATCTCTGCTGCCGAATATCTCAGGAATGTGGTCCGGAGTTCTTTGTAGCTTTCCGGATATATCTTTGCTGCTTTGATCGAAATGTTGTTCATTCCGCACAAATTGCAGTCATCCCAGAATTCTCCGGAGTAAGAACTAAATTTATGATAATCTGTCTGTGGCCTTTTTCCTTTTTCCAGGTAAGTCCTTGCGATCTCAGTTATGATCATCTTTTCGCCTGCGCCTATCATGATCTCTTTTTCATCCAGGAAAGTATCCAGTCTGTATATTTTTTCTATCTCCACGTATCTGATCACTGCTCCGTCGTCCTTATATCTCTGTGCAATAAAGCAGTTCATCCCATGCCCCCATACTCCTTTGGCCTTTCCCTGGGCTTTATACACCCCTGCAGCACCACAATGAGGGCACGTTCCCACCGAATCATGTTGCGGGACCGGGATTATCTTTTCAAACTGTCCCTCGTAGGTGTCTTTTCTTCTGACCGCTGCCTCCGTCACCTGTCCGCATGCAGAGCAGGTTATATCCGCATATCTTCCATGACGCTTGTAGTACAGGAAGTGTTCTGTTCCGATGCCTGTTTTTTTCGCCCAGTCTTCCAGTCCTTTCGGAAGCGGCGGGGTGTTCTGTTCCCGTTCTTTAAGCCTGTCCGCACGTTTGTCTTCCCTTTTCCGGACTCTTTGCGCTTTGATGTTATAGATCAGGCTCTGCAGGGCACCTACCCAGGTGGTGTATTTCCGTTCCCACGTATCTCCAGTAAACTTCCACACCATATCTCCCTGGGACCTAGCCATATAACACTTGTTGTCTCTTTTTTTGCAGTTACTGCCAATCTTTTCCCTTTCTTCATCCAGACCTGCTGCCGACCAGACCCCTGCATCCGGATAATACAAGCCCCAGTCCTTCTGGGTAAACACCATCCGGATCCACGGGGTCTGCAGCTCCCGTTTTTTGTTTTCGTAAACTTCAACAAACAGATGGCTCTCTCCACGGATATCCTGCAAAAATACAACTGCTGTGTTACGATACTGTTTGTCTGCCCTGACGCCACCCCGGAAAGGGATCTTTTCTATCTCCTTTTTCTTCATTTCCTGCTGCCTCCCAGATAGTAATCACGGATCAGTTTTTTTGCGGTACCCATGTCCGGATCTCCGAAGGTCACTTTTCCGGCGTTGACTCCTGCAGCCTTTATGATCTCCTTGTCCACAGGTACCTGGTTCTTAAAGGCATACTTCAAGATCTCTGCGATGCACTGCTTCAGGCTCTTTCCTTTCTTGCGGACCTGGTGTGCGACCATCTCATCCTCCATACAGAGCCCCCGGATATACTCCACCCAGTCATTCATCAGACCGGCCAGTTTCAGAGATCCGCATTCCACATCCAGTTTCCCCATGGCGGCCGTCACAGCGTCACAAAGATACGGGATATCGCCGGACTGATACATCTCAACATAGTCTTCCGGGATGCCATTCTCCTGCGCCATCGTTTTCAGGCTCTGGATATCTCCTTCATTCAGCAGGTTCTCTGCAAGTTCGTTGATCTCCCTGCAGCTACTCATCTCTCCAAATCTTTCGAACATTTACATCTTCTCCTTTCGTTTTTTCATAGCTTCCTGAAGCCAGTTTGAGTAACTGTGCTTCCCGGCTTTTGCTGTTAATGTTAAGCGATGCTCTTCTATCAGCTCCCAGATCCTTTTCCAGAGTTCTGCGTTCCCAATCCTGGTGCCTCTGGCATCTTCCCAATTGGCTGCTGCCATTTCCGGAAGTTTCCGGATACGGGAGACCACATAAACATCTTCTGTATGGACGCAGACATTGCTTGTCTTTCTGATCCGCGATAATGCTGCCACCAGATTTTGAAGGGTTGCACTATGGTATGTTCCAGAAATACATTGGAACCCTTCTGCTGTTTTAATTGCGCCGGCGCAAATCGTTTCCAGGATATATGCACATTTTCTCTCTGTATTCTTCTGGGCCTTGCTGTCTGCCTCCAGATATATGTCTACTTTCCACATGTCAATCCCTTCTATTCCCTGTTCTGACCAGTATGTAATGCCGGTATGCATAGCCTGTCACCTTGTTTTTCCCATGTTTTACTGAACCAGGAACAATCGCCCATCCCTTTGGTGGTTTCGGATCTCTCGGTATCCCCTGCCTGTCCACCAGGCTCCGTTTCTTTATCTCTTCTTTCTCCGGATCCTTGCGGATCAGGTTTCTGGATGGGTGGTACCGTTTCAGGTCCTCTGGCTCATGTTCTTTCAACGGCTTGGTTATGTATTCTGCCAGTTCTCCGGAATCTACGTCATACACTCTCTTCGTCTGTGCATGGCCATGGTTCCATAACATTTCCACTAGAAGCCCTGTATCTGTCTCATTGTTTGATTTCCGGTTGACCAGGATATGTACGTGGGGTCCGCCCTGCTTTCCAATCTCCAAGCGGTATATGTACTTCAACTCCCATCCATATTTTTTATACTTGTCCCGGAGCTTTCGAATGAATTTTGACATATCTTTCTGCATCTGTTTCCAGGGCGGCCGTGAGCCTTTCTTGTACGTCAGCGTGAACCAGTAATCTCCTATTCCGAAATTCCATTTAATCAGACGGCGGACATCCCGTTCCCTTTTCCATTGGTTCTGTTTAGTGATCTCTTCCGGAGTGGCTTTTCTCCTCTTCTGTCTTTTCTGTCCCCTGGCTCCATATCTGCCCGTATGCTTTTCTTCAACTTCCCTGGTGTTCCCACAGTCCCAGATCCATCTTATATATCCACACCTCATAAGCAATCCTTGTCCTATCTCTAATACGTTTAATCAAGCCTGTAAGGGGATTCATACCCCAAAAATAAATACGGGCTTTTCACCCGCGCCGCTTGACTGTTCTCCTCCCAGATGCTATGATGATGTTGAACGTTTACATCTGGGATTTTTCCCTTTGCCAGCACACTGCTATGTGCTGGCATTTTTTATCTTCGTTTCTTATACCCCGTCCCGACCACGGCCACAAACGCCACCTGCCAGAACAACCCTACCATCAGGAGCATCTCTGCCGGGCTTCTCCACTGCCAGAACGGCAGATTTGCCACCGGGAGGGCTATACACAGGGATATGATCGCATCTCGTTTCATTTCTTGCCTCTTTTCTTATGTTCTTCATCCACCAGAGGGCTGAGCTCTGCAAGTTCCTTCTCGATCTGGTTCAATTCCAGGCCGTATTCCGGTTTCCAGTCCACTCCGCTGTGGTTCAGGATGTCCGTTCGTCTGTTAACAAGATCTATGTATCTGCTTACCTGCTGTGCTGTCATGTGTTCCTCCTTTATGCTGTCTTTTCGTAGTTCATTCCTTCCAGGGCTTCTTTTACACGCCGGAGGATCAACTCCGACGCTTCTTCTTTTGTGAGCTCTCTTTTTTCTCCGTTTACCTGGATTCTTGTGATAAATTCAATATCTTTCATGTTTATCACCTCTGTTGTATCTTATGAATGTATTGATTTTTGTGTTTATAGAATTTTCACTACTTTGTCGAACGCTTTTTCTTGCAGTTTCGACGGTGCGCTCCTATTCTGTATATACAGGGCACTGCCATGCCCGAGTAATCTGAAAGGAGATAGCTACATGAGTGAAAAAGAAATCGCAGTTCACAATATTGCCTTACTCTACAATATTCATAAAGAACTGCATCCTGATGACACTGAAACAACTCTTGAAATGATTGCTGCTAATTACGACGGAACAGTTTCAGAAGTCAAAGAGATTCTTTTGTAATCTCGCATATAGCGAATGGTTTCAGTTTTCTGATCCGTTCGCTATTTTGTTTTATTGCGGATTCTAAGTATTTTGGAAGTAATTCAGCCTCTCCCTGCGTCCATCCACTTTTCTGCATCTCTTCTAAAATTCGAGCTGCTGATCTCTGAACCATAAATTCGTCTGTTCCGTTAATTCTGTTTCTAGGGCTCTCTAACATTTTTTTCTCCTCCTTCAGAAATAGTTTTGGTTTCTGTATCGCATACCTCAAATCCCCAAATAGTACAAAAGCATTCCACTCATGGCCTAAAAGAATTAAAACAATTTATTAATGCATTTGTTACTTTTATTGATGCTGACCTGGCATTTCAAGATGCTGCATTATTTATTTCAGGTTCATCGAGTTGAGTCATTTGTCCCTCTGCAACAAGTATTCCATCTTTTGTCCAATACTGGATTACGGTATGCAGAGGGGTTCCTTTTCCATTAATCTCTTTTACCTGTTTGACCTTGATCATAGGTACTTCTTTGGCATACACTATGCCTATTTTACTCATCTCAGCTCACCTCCTTCTGGTCTGACAGCAGGTATTCTGTAATCTGCTGTTGACTTTCTTTTCTTCTGCTTCTATCCTTGTGTTACAGGGCACTGCCATGCCTGAGTAAAATGAAAGGAGCGATTTCTATGGAAAAAATCACAACCAATGATCTTCGCGAACATCTTGACCATTATTCCGCAGAGTTTCAAAAAATGGTCAATGATCCTTCTATTCCACCTGAATATCAGAGTCTTTTTGACACTCTTTCCAGGAATTGTCACTATATGTTCTCTGAAATTATTGATTATCTAAATCAGGCCGAATAGCATCTGATTCTTTTTCTGTACCGCCTACCTCAAATTCAATTTTTGTTGGCATGTGGTACAGAATCTTTCCAGCTTCATCAATCAGCTTTTTTGCTTTTTCCAGATCCTGTAGCACTTCTGTTTTTCCTTTTATATTAATCAGCATTTTCAACTCGCCTCCTTCTGATCTGACAAAAGATATTCCATGGTTACTCCAAGATAATCTGCTACTTTCTGTACTTTCCAAACACTTGGCTCGCATTCATTCCATTTACAGATGCTTGAGTTTGAAAAGCCCAGTTCTCGCTCTACCTGTTTAATAGAAATGTTCTTCTTTTCACAGATAGTTCGGATGTTATCGTAAATCACGTTTCTCCTCCTTTCTAAGATGAAAATATTCTACTTTTATATTGACTTAATGTAGAAAATATTCTATAATCAAGATAATCACAAATTAATTACAAACTATTTTCTACATTCTCTTTATTTCGTAGAAGATTTTCTACGTTATATTTGCATTATATAGCTGATTTTCTACGTTGTCAATAGAATTGTAGAACTTTTTCTACTTTTTTTAAGGAGGAATCATGTCTACATACGAAACCATTAAAACATTGTGTAAAGAAAGGGGTATTGCTGTTACAGCCTTAGAAAAAGAGCTTGGGTTTGGACGTGGATCTATTGGAAAACTTCGTAATAGCCAAACATCGGCTGAACGACTCCAGAAAATTGCTGATTACTTTAATGTTACAGTAGATTATTTGGTAAACGGTTCAGATGCCTCTTCTCTTACTCCAAAAGACAACCGTGACATCGCCAAAGACCTGGACAACATCATGGAGAAACTCACTGCCGGTGAGGACGGCCCTGCCAGTTACAACGGTGAAGAACTCAGCCCAGATGCCGCAGAGCTGTTCCGGGATGAGTTAGAGATTGCCCTGAAGCGATTGAAGATCATCAACAAAGAAAAATACACGCCAAAGAAATATAAGAAGTAGAATTGCGCAAAATTTGGAGGAACTTACTATGGGACTTTATGAAAACGTAAAGGAAGCCGCCAAAGCAAAGGGATATTCTATAAACAGACTGGAAAAAGAACTCGGATTTGCAAGAAGTTACATAAGTAAATTCAAAAACATAACGCCCAGTGCTGACAAAATCCAAAAGATTGCAGATTTCCTTGACGTAACATCTGAATTTCTACTGAATGGAAAAGAAAGCGGTTCCGAATCTGCACTTAACGCCAAAGACAACCGTGACATCGCCAAAGATCTGGACAACATTATGGAAAAACTCACTGCCGGTGAGGATGGCCCTGCCAGCTACAATGGAGAAGAACTCAGTCCAGATGCCGCAGAGCTGTTCCGGGATGAGTTGGAAATTGCTTTGAAGCGATTAAAGATTATCAACAAAGAGAAATACACACCAAAGAAATACAAGAAGTAGGTGAGATGCTTGACTCGTGACATCAAAAAGATTGTTTCGTATTACAAAAGAAAAACAGGAACCGCAGATCCTTTCGCCATTGCCGATCAGCTTGGTATTCTCTACCAGATCTGCAATCTACAATTTGAAGGATGCTACATGTTCCTGAAAAATCACCGCTACATATTTATCAATGAAAATCTTCCGGAACACGAACAACGTCTGGTCATGGCTCATGAGCTTGGTCATGCTCTCCTGCACCGGAAAGAAAACTGTTATTTTATTAGAAATAAAACGCTTTTATTAAATTCAAAGAAGGAAATCGAAGCGAATAAGTTTGCTATGGAGCTACTGCTGCCGGATTCATTCTTAGATGAATACAGAGAATTTACTATTGAGCAGATATCCAGAATGGCCGGATACCATCAGAAATTGATTGAATTACGATTAAATAACTAAATTTGAGGTACTACCATGAATAACACTACCAAAACTGTAAAAATATCAACCCTTCATACCTCTTTCTCATCTCATCAAGCGCTTGCAAACTTATTTCATGAAATACATAGCTTTGACGGAGATACTTTACTTTTAAATTTTGAAGACGCTGCTTTTATTTCAGCCAATCAATTTTCAGTTTTGGGTTGTATTCTATCAACCTTTCATGCCCAACATCCAGAAATTCGTATATTGGTTGGAAATATGTCTCCGAAATTACTTAATATAATTCGGAAAAATGGTTTTGGAAGACATCTTTCTTATGACATGCTTCCTGATATTAATAACACCACTATTCCATATAGAATATTCGATGTAACCGAAATTGATCAATTTGAAAAATATATTACAATTAGCATATTTAATCGAAATGATCTACCTCAAATGTCTTCCGGAGTAAAAAATCAAATAATTGACAATATTTTGGAAATATTTAATAATGTACATGAGCACACGCACAGTCAATCTCTTTTTACCTGCGGACAGTTTTTTCCTAAAAAAGGATTGCTATATTTTACTGTAACAGACTCCGGCGAAACTATTCCGTATAACGTAAAAAACTACTGTCAAAAATATGATATCGAATTAGAAAATCCTGATTATGCTTTGGCATGGGCATTACAGTCAGGGCATTCTACCAAAAATTATGATGAACCTAGAGGACTAGGGTTATATCTCCTTTCTGAATTCATAGGTTTAAACAATGGGGAGTTATATATAGTATCTGGTGAAGAAGCATTCGAACAAAATCACTATGGAAAACGTTACAAACAATTATCCATTTCTTTTCCTGGTACTATTGTAACCATGGCATTCAATTTAACTGACGAAAGTAGTTATCACCTTACAAATGAAATAATTTCAAATTCTATTTTTTAGGAGGTAATTTTATGGAAAGAATAATTAATGTTTCTAATGTTCTTGATTCTCCTTCAGCATTAACACAGGAACAGGGAAAGAAAGTATACGAACTAATTTCAGAGGCGATCCGTGCAAATGATAAAGTATTTTTAGATTTTGACGGTATCGAAAGTATGATATCACCATTTTTAAATAACGCTATTGGAAAATTATATGGTGAGTTTTCAAGTGATACCATCCAAAAGTCTCTTGATCTTGTAAATTTTCCACGTGAAAAAAACTCTACACTTATTATCGTGGTTCAAAATGCGAAAAAATATTATGCAGATAAAGAGAAATATAATTCTACCCTCAAGGATGTGATCGGTTAATGGCAAAATCAAATAAAATACGCTTATCAGACTTTGCGCCTCAGAAAACTGATGTTATTACTTTTGATTCCAATATTTTAATAAAATTATTATATCCGACCATTAGTGAAAAAGCTCCTATTGCAGCTTACGAGGATTTGTATGCAAAAATACTTCGCGCAGGATCATCTTTAATTATATCTTCTGTACAGATTTCTGAATTTGTAAACAGATGTATCCGCTTTCAGTTTGCACTTTTTAAAGACTCTGAAAATAATCCAGCTTTAGATTTTAAAAGGGATTATCGCAGCACTAAAGACTATTCAAACTCTATGAAAGCAATTTTGGATATTATACAAACGGATATTATTCCCAATTATACATTTGTTGACGATAAATTTAGTAATATGCAAAATGATAAAATTTTTCGCTACGGATTCTCTTATGATTTCAACGATTCTGTATTATTGGAAATTGCTAAACAATATAAATCTATTTTGGTTACGGATGATGCAGACTTTGGGAATTATGATTCTAATATCACTATTGTAACAAATAATCGAAAGCTTTTAATGTTTTCCTAACTAAAAAACCGGTCCCTGCGCCAACAGGAACCGGCCAGATCTCCGAAGAGATGCTCAACTCACAAAAATATTGTATCATCTTCGGAAACAGCATACAAGCAGAACGTTTGTGTGGTCGTTATTTTTGTACCCATTTTTACATAATTTTAACCGAGGTGATAAAATGCAAAAAAGAATGGCTGCTTTATATGTCCGTGTTTCCACAGAGGATCAGGCAGAATTGTCTCCGGATGCTCAAAAAAGATTGTTGCTGGAATACGCAAAGAAGAACGATCTCATAACCTGTGAAGAATTTATTTTCTGTGAGAGTGTTTCCGGCCGTCACGCCCAAAAACGTCCAGAGTTTCAGAAAATGATTGCAATGGCAAAACAATCCTCTCATCCCTTTGATGTGATACTGGTATGGAAATTCTCTAGGTTTGCTAGAAACCAGGAAGAATCCATCGTATATAAAAGTATGCTCAAGAAAGATGATGTGGAAGTTATCAGTATCTCTGAGCCGCTCGTAGACGGTCCGTTTGGTTCTCTTATCGAACGTATTATCGAATGGATGGATGAATATTATTCCATACGGCTCTCCGGTGAGGTAAAGCGTGGCATGAAAGAGAAAGCTTTGCGCCATGGTTATCAGAGTACCCCTCCCCTTGGTTATAAGGCGGTCGGCGGCGGAAAGCCATTCGTGATTGACGAAGCCAGCTACGCTATTGTGTCCTATGCTATGAATTTATACGATTGCGAAAACATGGATGAAACCGCTATAGCAAGGAAGTGCAATGATCTAGGATATCGCACTAAGCGTGGAAACCTCTTTGAACGAAGAAGTATTGACCGTATTTTACGAAATCCTTTTTACTGTGGGACAGTCACATGGAATGGAATGGAGTTTGAAGGTTCTCATGAGGTCAGAATCTCGAAAGAACGTTTTCAAGAGCGTCAAAAGCTGATCCAGGCCAGGATGCGCCCAGCTAAGTCCCGTAGCGTATCCACATGTAGACACTGGTTGTCTGGGCTTTTAAAATGTTCAATCTGTGGTGCCACTCTTGCCTATACCGGTGGCGACAAAGATGGCTATCATTATTTCAACTGCTGGCAATATGCAAAGGGCTATCACAGAGGCACTTCTTCTATTCCGGTAAAAAAGGCTGAAGAAGCTGTTATTGAATATTTTGACAAGATTCTTGAAGGTGCTGACTTTTCTTATGTCCGGAAAAGTAATTGTTCTGTCAATAATGAAGTTACAGTTGATCAGATTCACAAAGAGTTATCCCGGATAGATATGAAAAGCAAACGAATCCATGATGCTTATGAAAGTGGAATTGACTCTCTTCAGGAATACAAAGAAAATAAAGAACGTCTGAATGATGATCGATCAAAGTTAGAGTTTGAACTTCACAACCTACTGCACAAGAAAAAAGAAAAGTTTACAGATAAATCAGAGGTGTTGAAAGAGATTAAATCTGTGAATGACGTACTCAAGGATCCGGATGTTGGATATGAAGAAAAAGGCATGCTTATCCGGACTATTGTTGATCAAATCGTCTGGGATAAAGAAAATAACAAGATGTATTTTGATATTATTGTACATTGATTTTTTATCTGCTATTGCACTCCGGTCCGCCATACTGGCTGGATATAAACTGTGCCAGCTTTGCGTTAGACGTCTTGATATTTACAGGATACTGGAGTCTTTTTTCATAATTCCACATACCTTATCTGCACCCTCCTTCCTGTTCCCATGGAAACGGCTGTTCCATCCACTGCCATGACTTAAGATTGCTGTCGTTTCCGGTATCAATGGTCAGCGGTCCATAAAATTTTGCATATTTTTCCAGAAGCTCATTTCTTCTTGCTGAAAGCTCACTGTAATATTCAAGAGCTCTTTTTTCTTTTGGATGCGTATCCAGAAAAAGGAGAAGATCGTCAATGGCAAAGCTTACCTGGTCAATAAACTGCAGCAGTTCTTTTTTGGAAGTACAATTTCCATACATCATCGACTTCCTCCTCTCCTGCCGCAGAACGGCTTGCAAAGCTCAGGGAAAATAGTTCCGACCTGAAGAGCTTTTTTCAGCTCAAAGGTAGGCGCAAATTCCTGGTATGGCACATACGCCATTGCAGGAACCTGTTTTGCCATATCAGAAAATGATCGATCCGTCCGGCCTGCCATCCCGCTATTCATCCCACAGGTATACTGATATGGCCGGCAGCCCGAACGATTCATCTGAAATCGGTCCATAATCGAAATCCTTTCATTCATGATCACGCTATATTTTATGACCGTTTTTTAAACTTGTGAAAACAGGAATGTTCACTTTCCTTCATATATATCTATCTTTCTGCCATTTTTTTCTATATATACAGGAAAATATTACTGTTTAAAAATCAGATATACAGTGCTATAATATCCTTGCCTATCTTTACACGGATGGGCGCTTTTACTTATGATTTGTAGCCCTGACCGGCTATTGAAGGAGGAAATTATGCAGGTAATTATTGTAGGCTGCGGAAAAGTCGGTAGAAATCTTGCAGAGCAGCTTCAGGCAGAGGATATTGATATCACTCTTGTCGACGTTATTGCCGACAAGATCAATGATCTCTGCGAAAATATCGACGCTATGGGAATCGTCGGTAATGGTGCCAGCATCAATACTTTAATGGAGGCAGGTGTTGATACTGCAGATATTCTGATCGCAGTTACCGCTTCTGACGAGTTGAACCTTCTCTGCTGTCTGATCGCGCAGAAGGCCAACCACTGTCAGACCATCGCCCGCGTCCGTAACCCCATTTATGAAAAAGAAATCGGATTCATCAAAGAACGTCTTGGTGTTACCATGATCATTAACCCGGAGTTTGCCGCTGCCCAGGAAATTTCACGGCTTCTCCGTTTTCCATCTGCGATCAAGATTGACACCTTTGCACGTGGTCGTGTAGAACTTCTCAAGTTTAAAGTTCTCCCGGAATTCAAGCTGGACGGAATGAGCGTTTCCCAGATCTCAGATGCTTTCCGAAGTGATATTCTGGTCTGCGCGATCGAGAGCCGTGACAATGTATCCATTCCTGGTGGTGATCACATTATACACGACGGAGATATGGTTTCCATTCTGGCCTCTCCGCTTAATGCAGCGGCATTTTTCCGTAAGATCGGTCTCAAGACCAATCAGGTCAAAAACTGTATCATCGTAGGTGGCGGAACCATTTCCTATTATCTTGCCCATGCACTTCTGGGTATGAAGATCAGTGTCAAGATCATCGAGCAGAACAAAAACCGCTGTGAGCACTTAAGCGAACTGCTTCCAGATGCGACTATCATCAATGGTGACGGAACGAACCGTTCTCTTCTGCTAGAAGAAGGACTTTCCGAGTCCGAATCCTTTGTCACTCTGACAAATCTGGATGAGGAGAATGTATTTCTTGCTCTCTTTGCCAAAAGCATCTCCGATGCCAAGCTGGTTGCCAAGGTCAACCGTCTGGAATTTGATGATGTCATCGACTCCCTGGATATCGGAAGTGTCATCTACCCGAAAAATATCACTGCTGATTATATCCTGCAGTATGTCCGTGCCACTCAGAACAGCATCGGCAGCAATGTAGAAACCCTTTATCATATTCTGGATGGCAATGCAGAAGCACTGGAATTTGCGATCCGTGAGGAATCTGCCGTAACTTATATCCCTCTTGCAGAGCTGAATCTCCGCAAGAATCTTCTGGTGGGATGCCTGAACCGCAACGGCCGCATCCGCATTCCCCGTGGTCAGGATATGATCCAGGTGGGAGATACCGTGATCATCGTAACCACTCACAAGGGGCTTCGCGACATCACAGATATACTTGAAAAATAGAGGTACTGCCAAATGAATTATTCGATTATTATTTATATCCTGGGATGGATCATGAATGTGGAGGCTGTCTGTATGCTGGTTCCCGGCATCACTGCCCTTATCTACCGCGAAAAATCCGGTATTGCCTTCCTGATCACGATTCTGGCATGTCTGGCCATCGGTGTTCCACTGGTCAGCCGCAAACCGTCCAAGAAAGCGTTTTACGCCCGTGAAGGCCTTGTGACTACTGCTTTAAGCTGGATCGTCCTCAGTATTGTCGGTGCTGTGCCGTTTGTGCTCAGCGGGGCTATCCCGAATCCCATTGATGCTTTTTTTGAGATTGTTTCCGGTTTCACTACAACCGGTTCCAGTATTCTCTCCGATCCATCACAGATGCCTTACAGCATCAATATCTGGAGATGCTTTTCCCACTGGATCGGTGGTATGGGTGTTCTGGTATTTATCCTGACACTGCTTCCGCTTGCAGGTGGCTATCATATGAACCTTATGAAGGCAGAAAGCCCCGGTCCTTCCGTAGGAAAGCTTCTTCCAAAAGTCCAGTCAACTGCCAAGATCCTGTACAAGATCTACATTGCACTCACTGTTGCACTGATCATCCTCCTGCTTCTTGGGGGGATGCCTCTTTACGACAGTCTCTGTGCAGCATTTGGAACTGCCGGAACCGGTGGGTTCGGAATCAAATCCGACAGTATGGGAAGCTACAGCTTATATATTCAGATCGTCATCACCATCTTTATGATCCTGTTTGGCGTAAACTTCAATGTCTATTTTCTTCTTCTCACCAGGAAGTTTTCTCAAGCATTGAAATCTGAAGAGGTCCGCTGCTACTTCTTTGTGATCATCGCTTCTGCCCTGATGATCACATTCAATGTCCGACATCTGTTTGACAATGTGTGGGAAGCACTTCAACAGGCATTTTTCCAGGTTGGTTCTATTATCACCACCACCGGTTATGCCACTACGGATTTTAACCAGTGGCCTGCGGTATCCAGAACGATCCTGGTACTGCTTACCTTCTGTGGTGCCTGTGCCGGCAGTACAGGCGGCGGAATCAAGATTTCCCGTCTTCTGCTTCTTGCAAAATCCGTCCGCAAGGAACTGCATCTTTATCTGCATCCCAATGCAGTAAAAAAGATCAAAATGGACGGAAAAGCGGTGTCTCACGAAGTTATGCGTGCCACCAATATTTATATGATCGTTTATCTGATGATCGTGGCTACATCTATCTTTATCATCAGTTTTGATGAATTTGATCTTGTAACAAATTTCACAGCCGTAGTCACCACTTTAAACAATGTGGGTCCCGGTCTTTCCCTGATCGGTCCTACCGGAAACTTCGGGATCTTTTCTCCGCTGTCCAAGCTGGTCCTTTCTTTCGATATGCTGGCCGGCCGACTGGAGCTATTTCCGATCCTGATCCTTTTCCTTCGTGAAACCTGGAAGAAATTCTGATAAATATTCGTCATATTTTGCTATGTTTGTGGCATAAATTGTTCTTTTCACATTTATTTCAAATGTTAGACACACTTTCTTCACATTTTTACTGTATATTATAAACCATAGAAGGTGATGAACTTTCTATAATATTTTTCTTTTTCATACGCGCCGGTACGAAAGTACCGGCCTCCTTCCATTTATGGAGTATTTTTTTCCACTCCCTCATAATCGAAATCCGGAATAAAGCTTTCTGAAGCAGTTTCTCCTTCCTGTATAAATCCATTCTGAATCCCCATATCCACAGCAGCATCCAGAACTTTTTCATACTCTCTTTTTGTAACTTTCCGGTTTAATTCCTTAAATTCCACAAATTTTCTCACCGGCGTATACTGATTCATAATACTGATATAAATATCTTCCCCATAGGTTTCATGAAGATACCTCAGAGCCTTTATGGAATTTCCTGTATGTCCCGGCAGGATCAGATGACGGACAATAGTTCCTTTCCGGATGTATCCATCCTCTCCAAACTCACATTTCCCGGTCTGACGCACCATCTCTCCAATTGCAGCCTTTGCAGCCTGCACATAATCCGGCGCATAAGAAAATTTCTGTGCAAGCTCCGGATCCAGATATTTCAGATCCGGAAGATAAATGTCCACATATCCTTCCAGAAGCTTCAGGGTTTCTGTTTTTTCATACCCGCTGGAATTATACACCACCGGAATATCCAGACCATTCCTTCGGGCCATATCCAGTGCCTCTATGATCTGTGGTACATAGTGTGCACCTGTTACCAGATTGATGTTTGCAGCTCCTTTTTCCTTCAGTTCCAGAAAAATCTCTCCAAGCCGTTCCACACTTACAGCCCGTCCCCTGCTCCCGATGGCAATATCATGATTCTGGCAGAAACAGCAGCGCAGCCCGCATCCGGAAAAGAACACCGCTCCGGAACCTTTTGTTCCGGAAATGCAGGGTTCCTCCCACATATGCAGTGCTGCTCTTGCCAGATAAATTCTCTCATCCATGCCACAGAAGCCTTTTTTCCCTGCACCCCGGTCTGCCAGGCATTCTCTTGGACAAAGAGCACAAGCTGACATAATTTCTTCCGTACAGTGCGCGCTCCCTGCCATACTGCTGATTTTATTTTCATTCTCCACTTTCACTTTTCTCCTGATCTTTCTTCCACTATCGTTATTTTCTGTTATCTAGTACTAGTTTAGCACATCACGTCTGCTGCCAACAAGGCTTTCTCTGTTTACACTATATCCTTAATATAGTACAATGGATTTCATGGAATCTTAAGAATTTACCCCTTTCGTCTTAATTTCCGGCTGCTATTCTAATAACATCAGGGAGGTACAAAAAAGTGGCTAACATACTTGTTTGCGATGACGACAAAGACATCGTGGAAGCTATCGAAATCTATCTTACGCAGGAAGGCTATCACATTCTGAAAGCCTATGACGGACAGGAAGCACTGGATATCCTGAACAGCGAAACTGTAGATCTGCTGATCATCGATGTGATGATGCCCCGTCTCGACGGGATCCGGGCAACAGTCAAGATCCGGGAAAGCAATCCTCTGCCCATCATCATCCTGTCCGCAAAATCTGAAGACACGGACAAAATCCTAGGCCTTAACATCGGTGCAGATGACTATATCACCAAACCTTTCAATCCTCTGGAGCTGATCGCCAGGGTAAAATCCCAGCTGCGCCGGTACACACAGCTTGGCTCCGCTGCACCGGTAGCATCAGAACACATCTACACAACCGGAGGTCTTACGGTAAACGATGACAAAAAAGAGGTGCTGGTAGATGGAGAAGCGGTACGGATGACGCCCATCGAATATAATATCCTGCTTCTTCTCATGAAAAATCCCGGACGTGTTTTTTCCACCACACAGATCTACGAGAGCATCTGGAATGAAGATGCTCTGGCCGCGGATAACACGGTAGCCGTCCACGTCCGTCACATTCGCGAAAAGATTGAGATCAACCCCAGGGATCCCCGCTATCTGAAAGTTGTCTGGGGCCTGGGTTATAAAATCGAAAAACTGAGCCGGTGAGCCAGCCGGCCATGAAGTATCTGTACTTCAGAAAGGGGTATTATGAATAAAAATAAACATACGGAAAAAAACCGTTCATTTATGCGCATTCCTGCTCTTGTCCTTGCCCTTATCCTGCCTCTGATCATGGTCTTTTCAGCGGCACTGGTGATCCAGGCAGGTATCCGGATGGACTCTGCCGAGGATCTTAAAACAAAGGATTATTTCCAGACCTCTGCTTTTGCTGACAGCTTTTACTCAAAAGCTTCCACGATCCTGTCCGGAATCTCAGCCAGAGAAATCCTAGATAAAACAAACGAAGATGCATACATTGATCTCGGAGAGCTTTATAACGGAGATTCTCTCTCCTTCAAAAACACCTCCGGACTAGCCTATTCCTTCAATGATCTTAAGGAATGGAGCTCACAGACGATCCATTCCAATGATGACTGGATCGTCCTGGGCCTTACCACCCCGGAGGGTGAAACAAAATATATGTACTATTCCGATTTCAAAAAAGCTCTGGAAGACGGAACCCTGCAGCTAAATGCCAACTCCGGTGCCCTGAAACACGAGGGAATTTCCCAGAAAGACTGGACTGAGAGGATTCTTTCCGCTCTGAGCGCCGAATATGCAGACGGCGGCATCCAGTCACAGGAACCTCTGAAAAACATTACAGACAAAAACGGAAACGTGGTTTACACAGACGTGGCAGATATGCTCACTCCGATCCTTGATATCCCCTGTGCACCGGAAGGTTACGACAGTCTCCTTGATTACATGAATTCCACCTCATCCAAAACCAGGAATTTCAAGGGGAACCTGAACGATGCCTTTGAGCAGCTGGGTAATGCCCGGGATCTTTTTTCCAGCTGGACAGAAGCTGCTCAGACACTGGATGAGTACAGCAGTGATAATTCCAATATCCATTATGCCTATACGGATAACACCTCACAGAAAATCTTCACAAATACAGATGCAGCCTATACTTCCGACCTGACTGATATTTCCGGTTTTTCAGCCAAAAAGCCTTACGTGTTCCTAAGTGTCAACGAAGCTGCCACAGATGAGAAAAATGCCCGGAATGGTCTTATGAATCTGAATCTTTCTGCTGCTGCAAACCCTTCTGTAGGAAACTGGATCGATCTCCTTCGAAATTCCACATACGATGAAAACTGCAGTTTTCTTGCCTGGATCGATGATACCAGCCTTCCTGTACAGGATTCCATTAAAACTGACAGACAGCATTTCCTGACTTACCGTACTTTATTTATCCCAGCTGCTGTGATCACCATGATCAGTTTTCTGCTCTTTATCATAGATTTTATCTGGCTTACTGTCCACACCGGAAGAAGAAATTCCGATAGCGGTAATACAGACACGGCTCAGCCAGAACTGAACTTTTTTGACAGGATCTATACGGAAGTAGCAGCCGGACTCGTATGTATCCCGGCACTTGGTGTATTGACCGCAGGACTGAGCATGCAAGCTTCCACCTATAACCTTGTCTCCTCCCTGATCATCCTGGGTATCACGATTTTCCTGATCACGTGCCTGTTCTGGATCGGCTATTTAAGCCTGATCCGCAGGATCAAAGCTCGCACCCTGTGGAAAAACAGCCTGCTTCGCAAATGCCTGAAGCTTCCCCGTCTGTGTCTTTGTAAAGCCGGTAAGCTGATCGATTTTTTCTCCAGGAATACCATCAGCAGAATACGCATGATAGTGGGACTTGGCGTATTTCTATTCCTTGAATTTTTCTTCAGTGCCCTGCTCGCGGCATCTGATGGATGGTTCCTGATGTTTTTGCTTCTATTCCTTCTGGATCTGGGTGCGCTTTTCTGCGTCTACAAAATTGCTCTTGGGCGTGAACTCCTCCTTGATGGCCTGAAACGGATCACCAATGGAGAGCTCACTTACAAGATCCCGGAAAAGGAACTCCGTGGTGATCAGAAGGCAATGGCACAGTATATCAACCGCATTGGTGACGGGCTGGACGCTGCCGTGGAAAAAAGCCTCAAAGATGAGCGTATGAAAACCGAATTGATCACCAATGTCTCCCATGATCTGAAAACGCCGCTGACTTCCATCATCAATTACATTGATCTGTTGAAAAGGCTGAACCTCAAAGATCCGGAAGCACTGAAATATCTTGAGATCCTGGACTCAAAGGCACATCGTCTGAAAAGTCTGACCGAAGATGTAGTGGAAGCTTCCAAAGCCAGTACCGGAAATCTTTCTCTGGAAATGACGGAACTGAACTTTGTGGAAATGCTTTACCAGGTGATGGGTGAATTCGAAGAACGGATGGAAAACAGACATCTGACCCTGATGACACATCTGCCTGATTCTCCTGCCATGATCTATGCCGATGGCAGACGGATGTGGCGTATCCTTGAAAATCTTTTCGGCAATATTCTGAAATATGCCATGGAGAACACAAGGGTCTATGCAGAAGTTCTTCTGGAAAAAGATCAAGTCATCTTTACCCTGAAAAATATTTCCGCACAGCCTCTGAACATTCCGGCTGAAGAACTGACCGAACGTTTCATCCGCGGCGATGTTGCCAGAAATACAGAAGGCAGCGGACTTGGATTATCCATCGCACAGAGCCTTACCCAGCTTCAAGGTGGCACCTTTAAACTTTATCTGGACGGTGACCTTTTCAAAGTCTGCTTAAGGTTTCCACAGAAGATCTCTCCCACAGCCTTATCCGCACCGGAAGATCCACATTCCGAAACACCTTCTTAACCATTCATAAAAAAACAGCAGCGGAAGCCCTGATGATATGATGAATCAGGAGCCAGGCTGCTGTTTTTCTCTTATTTTTGTTCTCTTTTACACTTTAATGGTGATCTCACGGTCTGTCCGGTTATATTTATAATACCGGACTCCGGCTGCATCCAGCATTTTTTTGGATGCGATCACCGACGGAGTATCTGCATATTTATCACAGTCGTATACGATAGTCCTGATCCCTGCCTGGATAATAGCCTTGGCACATTCGTTGCAAGGAAACAGGGACACATAAAGCTTGGCACCTTCCAGACTTCCTCCTCGGTAGTTCAGGATGGCATTGAGCTCACTGTGTGTCACATAAAGATATTTGGTATCCAGCGGATCTCCTTCTCTTCCCCAGGGAAACTCATCATCGGAACATCCATTTGGAAATCCATTGTACCCCATTGACAGGATCTTGTTATCTTCACTTACGATACAGGCACCAACCTGTGAATGCGGGTCCTTGGAACGCATGCCGGAAAGCATGGCAACACCCATAAAATACTCATCCCAGGAAAGATATCCCTGTCGTTTCTGTCCTTTTTTATCCATACAGAATCCTCTTTTTCTATTGGTTTCTTACTGATCGATCAATCCTCGATCATGTTGATCCTTCTGATATGACGCTCATCCCCGGAAAATGGTGTATCCAGGAATGTATCCACGATCTTCAGAGCAAGTCCCGGTCCTACTACACGACCGCCCATGGCCAGAATGTTGGCATCGTTATGAAGTCTTGTTGCCTCTGCAGTAAAGCAATCTGTACAAAGTGCAGCACGGATTCCCCTGAATTTATTAGCAGTGATAGAAATTCCGATACCTGTTCCGCAGATCAGGATTCCTTTCTCACACTCACCGTCCACGATCGCCTGTGCTACTTTCTTTCCATAAACAGGATAGTCTACAGATTCCGGACCATTGCATCCAAAATCTTTGTACTCCAGTCCTCTCTCTTCCAGATGCTTCTTTACCTCCTGCATCAGCTCATAGCCGCCATGATCACATCCCAGTGCTATCATTTTCTTTCTCCTCCTCAACGTTGATAATTTTATGACCAGCCGCTTTCAGTAAGCGGTTCATGATCGCCTGTCCCATTCTTGGTGTAAAAAATGCCTCTGAATAAATGGCACTTACATTACAGCTGTCAAAATCACGCAGGACCTCGTACAGATGATGCGCGATGGTTTCTTCCTGCTCCCGGCTTCCGATACTCTTTACGATTCCATGTGAATATCGGCCTTTTGTTTCATCTGTTGCGATGATCCCCACCGTCAGTCCCTTCTCCTCAGCCTCTCCGGCTCTTTTTTCAATCTCCGCGATCACACCCTCTGTGGACCCCTCCACAATGGCAAGATCTGCCTTTGGTGCATAATGACGGTATTTCATTCCCGGTGCTTTTGGATGGACCTTGCTGTCCGGTTTGATCAGCCCCTTATCCATCCTTACATCTCCAAGTGTTTCCCGGAGCATTTCCAGGGAAATATATCCCGGCCGCAGGACTACCGGTATGTCTTCTGTAAAATCTACGATCGTAGATTCCAGACCGATATTTACCTGTCCTCCATCAATGATCATATCAATGGCTTCTCCCAGATCCTCTGCCACATGTCCCGCTGTCGTAGGACTTGGTCTTCCGGAAGTATTGGCACTTGGCGCTGCCACATATCCGCCAGCCGCAAGAATCAGCTCCTGTGCGATAGGATCACTTGGAAAACGTACTGCCACACTGTCCAGTCCTCCGGTTGTTTCCTTTGGCACGATATCTGCCTTGGGAAGGATCATTGTCAGCGGACCCGGCCAGTATTTCTCAGCCAGTATTCTGGCTTTTTCAGGAACCTCCGTAACGATCTTATCCAGGTCACGGATATCTGCGATATGTACGATCAGCGGATTGTCCGAAGGTCTTCCCTTGGCTGCATAGATCTTCATCGATGCTTTCGGATCCAGGGCATTTCCTCCAAGGCCATATACAGTCTCTGTGGGAAATGCCACAAGCCCGCCGTTTTTCAGGATCTCGCCACCTCTGGCAATTGCCTTTCTGTCTATATTCTCCGCTGTCATAACTGCTATTTCTGCTTTCATTTTACGCTCCATTTACTGTCTGATATAAATCCCCTGCTCTTCAATAAAATCTTCCAGATCCTGAAGGGCATCCTGTGCCCAGGTTTCGGATTTCTGAAAAGTCTCCGGGAAAAACATGTCTTTTACTATTTTTTTACCTGTTTCTGTTTTAAAGATCTTCTCTGCACTTTTCTTTATATGTTCTTTATCCAGTCCATCTTCAAAATAATTAACCAGAAAATCAGCTTCCACAAGGATCTGATAATCCAGCCCGTCAATATCCTTATAGGTATGATGATGTCCTACCAGATATTCCACTCTGCGGATCACCCTCTCCTGAAAGCCCAGTGCGGTAAGCATCTCTCTGGCAGCTGCCGGACCTTCTGCTTCCTGCGTCTTTCCATCAGAGCGTCCGTATTTTTCCATACCGACTTTGATCCCGATATCATGAACGAGAGCCGCAGCTTCCAGAACATGCATCGTATCTTCATCCAGACCTTCACTCTGGCCGATCAGCCTTGAAAGATCATGCACCTTCACAAAATGCTGGATATGCTTCGGATCCCCCTGATAATAATGGATCATTTCCATATAAAGTCTGTCGATTCTGTTCATAATATCCTCCTCTCTGCTGCCATCCTGCAACTGTCACTTTTTTCTGTATACTGCTCAGCAGAAATCTCCTGCTGAGCATATCCGTTAACAGATAGCTACATAATAGTTACATTATAGCGTTATTATGGAAAAAATGTCAATCCTGCTCCACTTTCACAATGTAGGTTCCTGACATATCATCTTCAAAGACAATGCTTCCCAGACTCTGAAGAACACGGTCATTAAGCTCTGTTCCGTATTTTTCTTTTTCCTGTCCTCCTACAAAGATATAGGAAATATCATAACGGCTGATCAGTTTTTTTACCGTCTCTGCATCTGTAGATGTATAAATAGTCTGGATGTCCGCACTTTTTTCATTGAGGTCAGGTACATTATTTCTCCAGAGCCATTCATGCACATACCATCCCAGTACGGTCGGAAGCCCCGTAGATGCAGAAACTCTCTCATATCCGGTATAGCTGTCCCCGTTAGCCTCGAGCACCACAGGAGAGCCTTTGATATTCTGCTTCAGCCAGCGGATTGCCGACGCATCCTGAGGAAAATCCTGCTCAAGAAATGTAGTTGCATCCAGTCCCTGATACTCCGAAACCTTCCAGACATCCCCAAACCAGGAATGTACGGAATTTCCGAAATAGCCCACGGTCCAGAGCAGTACAAAAAGCCCCACACCTGAAAGGATCCGGATGATCTTCTGTCTGGATATCACCAGCATACGATAAATCCCATATCCCATTGTCATTCCGAAAAGTATATATGCCTGATACGTCAGCTTGAACATAGTATTGGCTCTGGCATTTCCATTTTCATAAATATCCCGCACATATACAAGCTCCGGGATCAAAACCAGTCCGATAGCACATAAGCCCATGATCACTGCAAAAAGATCCGGAACTGTGATCGCCTCCAGCAGCCTGTAAAGACTTTTATGCTTCAGTCCCTTCATTTTTTCTGTGATGACAGACAGGATCAGCAAAACAGTAAGGAGCATCGGAAGTCCCCAGAGGATCAGAAGCTGATACCACAGTGAATGATGCTGTGCCAGTGCCACCCCCTGTACCATCGTATCAAATTTCAATGTAAAGGGCAGGATCACCAGATAAGAGAGACCTATGATCTCCACTGCCTGTACGATCGTCACTGCCAGGATCCTGATTATCTTTCCCTCAAATCGTATGATATTTGCGATCAGGACAACTCCACCGGTCACTACAAAATAGATCACAAAATCCCAGTAATTAGTCCACTGGAACATGCCAAGAAAAACGGACGCCAGAAGGATATGCGGCATCAGAAGCTGTCTCAGCCAGAAAACACTGCGTTCCTGTTTTTCAGGCTCAGGCCCTCTTTTTCGGATCATTTTCAGCCATGCATAGAGCATTCCCACCAGAAATGTCACAAACATCACATTTACCACATGGGCATGAAGATCTCCCAGAACAAAGGAATAGCATGGGAATTCATGTATGGTCTTATCACTGTCATTCACCGGATTATACCCTATGTAACGAGTTGCATCCGGGAACCAGTAGCTGGCTGTTTCTGCCACTCCCTGTATCTTCCAGATCAACGGCAGTACACAACGGTAGACGATATAATGTACATTTCCCGCGATAGATACTGCAATACCTGCAGTAACTCCTGCCAGTGAAGGAATATATTTCTTCTTTCCATCCAGCCGTCCATACAGCCTGTCCTTCGTCATCTGACGGACCAGGGAAAACGGATACACAAAGGCAAACGCTGCCACAAAGGTACGCATCAGATTATAAGTCACTTCCACTCTGCTTCCTGTAAGCTTCGTAAGAAACACTGCAAAATACTGCCCGCCATAGTAATAATTGATGGTTCCCTGTGAATACCAGAGGTCACGTGCAGGAAGAGTTTTGCTCCGCATCATGGCCTCCATGAAGCCATAATCCATAAATTTCTCTGTTCCATATGCCTGTGGCCGGAATCCTGCCAGATAAGTCCACAGCAGAAAGATCCCAAAAAACAGAAGCTCCTCCCGAAAGATCAGCTGCATCTTTCCTGACGGATAACATTCAATGCCATGCTTCAGCTGAACATGAAAAAGTACAGCACATAAAATGCCAACAGCCACAGATACCCCTACACACACTGCTGCTGTAAAAGAAAGGATTTCCACCGCTACCAGAAGCCAGGTGAGAAATCCGGTAACCGCAATGGCAAGTACCTTTGAAAAAAGCCAGCCCCGGTCTTCAAAACCACCAAAAAGCCTTCCTGTGACCGGCATTGCCACCATTCCCATAAACAGCGCAAGCAGCCACCAGGTCCAGAATGTCCATACATCTCCTCCCAGGAGATACGCAGAAAGTACTGTCAGGAGCACTGTTGCAGTCAGCTCCGGAAATAATTCTCTGATCTTTTTTTTCATCCTTCTGTCCCTCCTGTATCAGATTCTGCCCCGCAGACGGATAAAGTCCGCAAATGCCTGTCTTCCGATCTTTATGATCCGTTTCATGTTGATAGAGTTTTTTCCGGCCTGTCTCGGTCGGAATGTGATGGGGATATATTCCACATAAAGATGATGTTTTTCATAGATCACGGTCATCAGCACATTGGAAAGGAAAAATCCGCTTGGGATACGCTTCAGTACTTTGGCGAGCTGTTTTCCATCCATCAGCCGATATGGCGTATTTGCATCTTTTACCCAGGTTCCAAAAATAAGGAAAAGCACAAGTCGCAATACTCTTGTCACAAAAACCCTGGAAAGCCCGTCCTCTCTCTTCTGCCGGTAACCGATAAGAATCCCGCACTTTTGACGTTTTTCCCAGAACTGCCAGAATTCCTCCGGAAGTGTCTGGCCGTCTGAATCCGTCTGAAAAATATAATCGGCACCTTTTTCTACTGCGTAACGATATCCCCTGAGTATTGTTCCTCCATGTCCTTCATTCGGTTTATCGATTCCTATAAGACGATCATAATTTTTCTGATAATTCTGTATTTTTTTGTAGGTAGCATCTTTGCTGCCATCATTCAGGATCACCAGGCGGCTGTCCCCGCCGATCCTCTCCACTACCGGATACCATTGCTCGATCACGGTCCCGATATTTTTTTCTTCATTATATGCCGGCATAATGATATATAAGCTGTCATGTTTCATAGATTCTTATTCTCCCATCCTCTGAGGTATACACCAGTGGATATGTCTCCCTGATGATATCCTCACGACATTCCTGCTGTTCAAATTCCATATCCTCCTCAAACAGGATATATGTGATCTTTTCCTGTTTTACAGTAGCTTTCAGTAGCTCCGGATCATCCGTGGTATACATGAGCACTGCCTGGCCGGCACGATAGCCCGTATCGTACCCTGCAGACCATGCATAATAAGGCCATCCGCAATACAGCATAGCACCGGACATGGTGACCTCGTTCATGGTATATTCCGGTGTCAGCAGAAGATCATTTTTCTTAAGATTTGCACTGAGCCAGTCCGTCAGGCTGCTTTCCATATTTACAGTCATCCTGTGTGCGGAATCATTGTCTCTTAAGATGATCACGTAATCATAGGTTCCCGTTGCACTAAGGCAGATACAAAGGACCGCTGCCGCTGCGCGACCGGCCCATTTCTTCCAGCTGTTTTTCCCTGCAAGGAAAACACATCTTACGATCCATCCCCAGAAAACTGTCACAAAGGCATAGGAAATCATCACATATTTATGATTGACATTGATGTCCGGAGTCAGAGATACCAGAAATGCAAATGCCATTGGAAGCAAACAGCCCATCAGCACTGCCCGCTGACCTCTCTTCAGAAATACTGCTGCCACGATCATTCCCACAAAGAAAAATCCACTGATCTCCACCAGATACCAGAGTACACCGGAAATGCTTTTATTGTCTGCCAGAAAGCCCCAGTAAAAGGATGGACTCATAACATTTCCCGACACAAAGATCTTCGACTGCAGTTCCGAAAAAAGCACTGCCAGTCCGGCACAGATCACATAATCCAGTTTACCGTCAGAAAACACTGCCAGTCCGGCAAGGATCAGAAGGCCGCCGATCAGCGCAGCCCCGTTCCAGAAGGCAGTTAATCCCAGAAACAGCCCCAGAAGGATCGCCGTCCCCACATTTCTGCAGATCCAGGCTTCTTTTGTAAAAAAACGGTTGCGGACCCACAAAAAGCCCTGCTCCTTGTGACTACATCCGGCTTCCACCCAATCCATAAAGATCCATACCGCTACAGCTGCCATCAGAAGGCCGAAAGCCAGATGACGCTGGTTCAGATATACATTGAAATTCCATAATCCCCAGTTTTCATTGGTAGTATAACCGATAAACGCCGTATTTTCTTCCAGAGTCCGTACAAGATCCCCCGCCTGAAGATGTTCCCACAGATAACGCCAGAACGCTGTTCCGCTGCGGAAAAAAAAGAAAACAATGGCAGCTGCCCCTGCCCAGAAGCTTTTGAACATCCGGTAGCTGATCCCGTAAAGCACCATAAGAAATCCCGCCAGAGACAGGATGCTTACCAGATTATATCCCAGATCAAGACGAAGGCCCAGATACTCCAGATTTCCCACAAGGAACTGGAACATAAAATGATATTTCACATCCTGCCCGCCATAATGCGGATACTGGGTAGGAAAATTATTTCCCCGTGAAAAAGATCGCATCATTGCCGTGTGGGGTGCATAATCTCCGTATACCGAAAAGCCGGAGTACAGAATGCCGTCTTTCATATGGAAAACGTAAAACATCATCCAGGTCACAAAAACCGTCAAAATGCCAAAAAGCAGAAGCTCTTTTTTCAGGATCCATTTTCTGCTGATCATCTGTTCGGATATCACAAACATTTTTTGCTGTTTTTTCTTTTTCCACCGGAAGATTCCCGAAAGCAGCAGGATATCCACCAGAAATACGATCAGATTTCCATAAAAAAGAGGATGCTCTGCCCCCGCGCATATGCTGAACATCCAGGAAAGAATATAGACTGCCCAGGTCAGCATCAGGATTCCCATCCCAAACGCTGCCGGCAGGACCACCCATATCCTGTTTCCTCTTTCAGTTGTTTGACGCGGAAACAGACATCCTGCCATTTCCATTCCTGTTAACATACATAATATAAGATAAATGATTCCAAGCATAGGATTCTCCTTAATTCACGTAAAGTATAGCAGAATCACCTTCCTATGAAAAGGCTATTCACATTTTTTTCAATTATTTTCGTTTTCCTTCTGTTTTTTCAGATATGTAACGATTCCATCAGCCACAGCCTCTGCTACCTTTCTCTGATACTTCTCTGTCTGAAGCAGGGCGGCTTCCTCCGGATTTGTAAGAAATCCACATTCTACGATATTGATCACACCCGGACTTCTCTTCAGAAGATAATAGGTTCTGTTTCCTTTTGCCACCCGCGGCCGTGCAATGGAAAGCTTCCGGTTCATGTTTTCCTGGATCGCAAGTGCCAGTTCTTTTCCGCCTTCCGAATCCTCATAATAAAATACCTGCGGGCCTTTTACTCCGGGATCACTGTAGCTGTTCTGGTGGATACTCACAGAAAGCACCGGTTCATATTTCCGGATCTGTTCAATACGATTCTGCAGATCCTGTGCTTTCATATTTTTTGTACCATTTTCATAAAGACCTTTATCTTCTTCCCGGGTCATTACTACGGCAAGGCCTTTTTTTTCCAGGATCGTTTTTAGCTTCATGGCAATATCCAGATTGATTCCTTTTTCCTTCAGTCCACCGATTCCCACCATTCCGGAATCCACACCGCCATGACCGGCATCCACCAGGATCACCTGATCTGCTTTTATATTTCCGGATACATCTATAAGTCTGCCTGCAGTTTCTGCCGCTTCCCATGACAGAATATAAAAACAGACCAGCATAAGAACTGCCATTGCCAATTCTATGAAATGTTTTTTCAACACAAAACACCCCCGGCATATTTATTTTAATATATGTTGCCGGGAGTGTTTTTAGCATTGTGAAGATCACAATGTTTTCTTCTGTTTATGACAGGTTTTCTGTGATCACGCTCCAGATCCCGCTGTTCTCGAATCCAAGCTTCCACTCTGCCACACCTGCCAGTTTGTATTTTTTGATCAGTTTAACCTTTTCCGCAATAGACTTAGAGTCCTCCAGCCAGATCTGGTATGTGGCACCGTCCCCTTCATAGGTTCCATAATTCTGACTTGTCTTCTTGTCCCAGTATGTTTCTGCTCTGTTATCACTGATCGTCTGCTGTGCCTGATCCATACCGATGGCCTCACTTGTCAGTGCACCGCCATCTGTAGTCTTCCAGAGCCTTGTGTAGAACGGAATCGCAAGGATCGTCCGTTGAGCCGCTACTTCTGAAAGCGTATCCTTAACCCCCTGTTCTACCCATGGCAGAGATGCCACAGAACCGGCATCGGAGCCTACGTAATGCTCATCATAGCCCATAATGATCACATAATCCACAACCTTGCCCTGCTCCGCACGGTCATAATGACTGGTAAAATCTTCCGGAACCGGATTATCTACAGACAGTACCAAATTATTGGCGTGACACTGGATAGAAAGTTCTCTTAAAAACTGAAGGAAATGGATTCCTACTCCTTCGCTCAAAGATTCAAAATCAACATTGATTCCATCCAGTCCTGCTTTCAGTGCATAAGTGATCAGCTGATTCTCCAGATTCTGCCTTGAACTGGTTTTTGAAAGAACCTCTGTGGTACTCATGTTCTCATTAAAATTATCCACCAGTCCCCATACCTTCAGTCCTTTTTCATGTGCCTGCATCACATACTCCCCAGATGCAAGACTTGAAATATTTCCGGAGTTATCTGTTACAGAAAACCAGGTTGGAGAGATCACATTCACGCCTGTCATATTCTGTACCGCATCTGCGAAATAGCTGTTTGCATCTGTGCTGGTAACCTGGTGCCATGCCAGGTTCACCGGCTCATCCATGGTAAGATATGTATAGGACTCTGTTTTAAAATCCCTTTCATAATCCGTTGTATCCACAGCACTTACTTTTTTCTTCTGAATATAACCGATGTAACCGTCATCGGTTGCCACCTGATCCCAGTCCTCTCCTTCATTCATCAGCCGGAGAACTGTATTCTTCGCCAGTTTGGAAAGGATCGGCGCCTTGATCCCGCCCCGGTAACGGATCACGGTATCTTTCTTCGTGGTCACGGTCTCCACATTGGTAAATTTGTACTGTATCGCAACCCTTGCAGGATCCTGCTCTATATAAGAATCGATATCTGTATACTTTTTTACATAATCCAGTTTCAGATAAACCGTGTCATCCTTCAGCCACACGTTTCCGTCTGCCTTATCTGAAGCCGGTTCCTCTGTGAGACTGGATGGTGTTGCATACAGTATCTTCTTGTTTTCGCTATCCCAGTAATATCTCTGATTCAAATATCCGTTCACTACATCCAGCGGAAGATATACATCTTCTCCTGAGATAAGTGCCTTCTCTTCCAGTTTCTCAGTTCCAAGTATCAACGCAGCCTCACCGTCTGCATTCTGGCCGTAGTATTCTGTCAGATCCATCTGTTTCCTGCTTGGTATAAGCTTATTGATCCCGTAAACAGCCCCTCCGGCAAGAGCGACCAGAACGATCAGCAGACCTACCACAAGGACCGGTATGTGTTTTTTTATCATGTTTTTTTCCTTTCGGTATAAAATGTCATAATTTGTTTCATTATAACATATCTTGTCTACATTTCGTTATAAAAATCGACTTTTAATAATTTTTCACAATTTCTTTAGAATTTCGGTTCCCCGCATGGTATGCATGAGTGCAGGGGATGATCGTTATCCGGGGAACCGTTTTTTCTTATGTACGGTCATTCTTTGCGAATAAGATCAAAGCTTACACAGGCGATATGGCCGTCTTCATCTTCCGTATAATCCCGCATATAGACCCCGTTTTCCGCAATCTGACAGGCTTTTGCGATTTTTTTCGGAGTGCTTGGTGCTCCATTGAGATAAAGAGAAACTCCGTTCTCACGATAAAGCTCCAGCTCCCTTCGAAGGGGTTTTGCGGATTTCTTTTTTTCCTGTGATATATTTGGCGTATCCCGACCTCCTTTCCTGGTTAGATTTTCAGAAAACACCAGCAATGGTTCTCGAAAAGCTGCAACTTCCCTGTTAGGATGATACTTGTAATAAAATATAAATAATAAAATGGGGGGAAATTTCTCTGTGTACCGACAGACTCGCCGATGAATTTCACACAGAATCCTTATCTTCAGAAAAATATGACTTTAAGTTATCGTTACTGTCTTCTTGCTTCCGGGAGGAGACAGCTTTTCTGCTTTTTATTATACCTGATTTCCCTTCAGATGCAAGTCTTTTATAAAAGAATCAGAAATTTTCTTTTTTCTCCGGTTTCTACATCTTTACATCTTGTGTATAACTGTTATATAATACAGTATGTAAAAGATTAAATTTATTTACCTATAGGATGTGATCATATGAAAATAGAAAAAATCAATGAAAATCAGATCCGCTGTACCCTGACGAAAGAAGATCTGGACAGTCATCAGATCCGTATCAGCGAACTTGCATACGGTACCGAAAAAGCCAAACGTCTCTTTCGTGATATGATGCAGCAGGCACAGATACAATTTGGTTTTGAAGCAGATAATATTCCTCTGATGATCGAGGCTATTCCTGTCAATGCCGAAAGTATTATCCTCATTATCACTAAAGTGGAAGATCCTGAAGAACTGGATACACGTTTTTCCAAATTTGCACCCTTCAAGGGCAACAAACCTTCCGATACCGTAGAGATCGATGGCGCTGACAATATCATCGATATCTTCCAGAAACTCTGTGAATCCAAGCTTGAGGATCTTTCACAGAAACCGGAAGAAAAAAGGGCGGAAACTTCCGCCTCTCAGGCAACAGAAACTCCGGATGCATCACAGCAGCCGGCTGAGAGTTCTGTAAAGCTTATACGCCTGTACTCTTTCCCGGGGCTGGATGATGTTATTGCCGCATCTCATGGTATGAATGGTTTCTTTACCGGTGATAATACTCTCTATCGTGAAGGAGAAGACGGTGTCTATCAGCTGGTACTTCATCAGTCAGACTGTACACCTGAAGAATTTAACAAGGTCTGCAATATCCTTTCCGAGTATGGCATCGGCCGCGCATTCACACCAGCCGGTGAAGCCTACCTCAGAGAGCACTGTGCACTGATCGCTGATCATGCACTTCAGAAGCTTCTGAATATCTGACAAACCAAATATCCTACAGACAAACAAACCGCTGTCGGAATGCGATCCATATGATCTGCATTTCCCGACAGCGGTCCTTTTGTTTCAGCAAAAAAGCTTCTGTTTATTACTCACCAAGAAAATCATTGATCTGAGCTACGAGGACATCTGCGTCCAGGCCATGGACCATTGCTGCTTCTTCCAGAGATTCCATCTGTGAAGACGGGCAGCCAAGACAATGCATTCCTGCTCTCATCAGGATCGGTGCGATATTCGGGTCTACAGTGAGCAGTTCTCCGATCAGCATGCTCTTTGTAACTTTTGCCATGATTGTATTCTCCTTTACTGTTTTATCGAAATATTTTCATTCCGTTCTGCTATTATAATACGAATCCGGAATGGAATCAACGGGTTACGCATTTTCAGTTTTGTTTATAAATTTATACTTGTATTCTTTATGCAGATATATTAGAATGGGAATAGAATCCCTGGTAGGGGATACATATAATACACAATTTAAAAGGAGGATATCAATTATGGCATATGTAATTTCTGACGAGTGCGTTAGCTGTGGAACATGTGAGGGTGAGTGCCCGAACGAGGCTATTTCTCAGGGAGACGAGCATTATGTAATCGACGCAGACGCTTGTGTTGACTGCGGAACATGCGCTGAGGCCTGTCCAGTTGGTGCTATCTCTGCTGAGTAATGCATCATTAGCTTGATAAGCTGCTATAATGAATGAGGCTGCCGGTTTACCGGCAGCCTTTTCTGTTTTTTTTATTCTTTTTTGCCTCACAGGAAGCTGCCGCTTCTCTTCTTGCCTGCTGCTGCCTGCGGATCGCTTCATCCAGAGAACGACACCGGTACTCTCCTTCTTTCTTTCTCTGCATTTCCTCACGGATCAGGCGTTCCATGATTTCCTGAAACTCCAGTATCTTATCGTTATCTGCTCCGCACTTCTCTGTATTCCCGGGTTCCGTTTTTTCCATGAACTCCTTTTCAGATCCCGTTTTTTTCAATGGGATATCTTCAAGCTCAACAGCTTCTCCCTCCAGGATCCTGGTACCAGATTCTGAAAAATCCGGTGTATCTGTCTTTCTTACCTCCGGTGGGATCAGTGTACGGATTGCTTTCAACTGAAGTCCTTTACTTTTCAGCTCATTTATTTTAAGAAAAAGCTGGATATCAAACGGTGTATAATAGCGATGTCCCAGTTCATTGCGTCCGATCCGAAGCTCCAGTTCTTCCTCCCAGTAACGCAGGACATAAGATTTCACTCCGGTCAGTGTTACGGCCTGTCTGACTGTATATCTTTTTTCCATTGTGAACGCCCCCTTATATAGAGATTCACTGCTGCTGTCTACAGTATAACCCCTGAGATCAGGAAATAGCAAGAATAATCGGTTGACATAATTTTACAAAATATGACTCTTTGCCTATATCCATAGCATCCCGAACTCCACGATCACACAGACAAAAATACAAAAGGCCATCAGGATAACTATAAGCTTTCATCCTGACAGCCTTTCATTTACCGTCTGCACGGCTCTATTTTTTCATATTTACAAACTGGGTATATCTCGGCAGCCATACCAGCTCCACAGTTCCGATCGGGCCGTTTCTCTGCTTGGCTATGATAATTTCCGCAATGTCTTTCTTCTCGGTATCTTTGTGATAATAATCATCTCGATAGATAAACATGACCACATCCGCATCCTGCTCAATAGCTCCGGACTCTCGAAGATCCGAAAGCATCGGCCTGTGATCCGGTCTCTGTTCCACTGCACGGCTAAGCTGTGATAACGCAATTACCGGTACATCGATCTCTCTTGCCAACGCTTTCAGCGATCGTGAAATATCTGAAATTTCCTGCTGTCTGGAATCCGATTTTCCACTTCCACTCATCAGCTGAAGATAATCGATCATGATGATCCCCAGATTATGCTCAAGCTTATATTTTCTGCATTTGGAACGAAGCTCCGCAATGGAGATTCCAGGTGTATCATCAATAATAAGATTGGAGCCACCGATAATATCCGCTCCTTCTACCAGCTTCGTCCAGTCCTCATCTTTCAGATTTCCGGTACGGAGATTCTGGGAATCCACGTGAGATTCCATAGCAAGAAGACGGTTTACCAGCTGCTCCTTGGACATCTCCAGACTGAAAATAGCCACGGTCACATCTTTACGAAACGCCATATACTGGGCAATATTCAATACAAAGGCAGTTTTTCCCATGGAAGGTCGAGCTGCGATCAGTACAAGATCGGACGCGTGCATACCGGAAGTCTTATAATCCAGATCCACAAATCCGGTCGGAATCCCGGTAACGGAGCCCTTCAGCTTGGAAGCCTTCTCAATATTGCTGACTGCATTCAACACAACCTGCTGGATCGGCACATAATCGCTGCCATTTGTTCTCTGCAAAATATTAAACAGCTTTTTCTCGGATTCCTCAAGTATGGTTTCCGTACTGTCCTTTTCCAGATAACAGGCATTGGCAACTTCTTCCGTAGTCCGTATCAGCCGACGGAGAACTGCCTTTTCGCTTACGATATTGGCATAGTATTTCACATTGGCTGATGTAGGAACTGCTGCGATCAGATCACGGACATATTCCATACTGCTGATGTCCGGCGGAAGCTCTTTCTCCTTGAGACGATTCTGCAGAGTGATCAGATCTACTGGCTGTCCTTCATTACAGAGCTCCACCATGGCATCAAAAATGATGCCATATTGTTTTTGATAAAAATCATCACTGGTCAGGATCTCGGAAGCCACCAGGATCGCATCACGATCCAGGATCATGGATCCGATCACTGACTGCTCTGCCTCAATGCTGTGAGGCAGAATCCTCTTGATCAGTGCTTCTTCCATTGATTACGCCTCTTTTACCCAGACTTTGAGACTTCCGGTTACCTTCGGATGAAGTCGTACCGGAACATTGGTAACACCCAGGTTACGGATCGGATTCTCCAGCTGGAGCTTTTTCTTATCGATATCAAGATTCAGCTGTTTTTTGGCTGCCTCTGAGATTTCTTTTGAGGATACAGAACCGAATGTTCTTCCGCCTTCACCTACCTTCAGAGTAAGGATAACCTCCTTTGTGGAAAGCTCCTCTGCAAATGCCTTGGCAGCGTCCAGGTTTTCCTGTGCAACCTTTTCTTCATTTGCCTTACGGAGTTTCAGGTCATTGAGATTCTTGGATGTAGCTTCAACACCAAGCTTTTTTGGCAGGATCATGTTTCTTGCATATCCGTCACTTACATTTACGATCTGTCCCTTTTTACCCAGGGATTTAACATCTTCCAGAAGAATTACTTTCATTTCTATTTGTCCCCTTCCTGATATAACTGGTCTATAATTTCTTTCAGCATTCTTTCGGTCTCATCCATGGTGTCTTTCACCTGTGCACCGGCAATATTCAGATGTCCGCCGCCGCCCATCCGTTCCATCATGACCTGTACATTCACTTCATCAATGGCTCTGGCACTGATGTAAACCTCATTATTATAGCTGGTAAGAACAAAAGATGCCTTGACTCCTGCGATATTGAGCAGCTCATTGGCCGCCTGTGCTCCTACAACGGTAGGACTTTCCAGACCTTCACTCGGACATCTTGCAATGGCAAAATAATCTCTGTAGATCTCCGCAGTACGAACTGCCTCCGCTCTCGCCTTATAGGAATCAATATTATCCCGGAGCATCTTACGTACACGTGTCACATCTGCTCCGCATCTGCGCAGGAATGCTGCTGCCTCAAAGGTACGCACACCCGCTCTTGTTGTAAAGTTGTTGGTATCGATCATGATACCCGCATAAATACAGTCCGCCTCAATACTGCGAAGCTTCAGCCCGTCTGCAAAATACTGCAGGATCTCTGCGATCATCTCGCAGCTTGAGGATGCATATGGCTCCACATAGGACAGAACTGCATTCTGGATCACCTCGCTGCCGCGGCGGTGATGATCCAATACCACAATGGTCTTTGTCATATAGAGAAGATCCTGGCATTCGGTATAGCTTGGCTTGTTGGTATCCACCACAATTACTACCGTATTGTTATCCACCAGTTCTTTGGCCTGATTACTGTCCACAAACATGGACGGCTCATAATCCGGATTCTCCATAAATCCACTCATCAGCGGCCGAATGGATGTGGTCGGATCATTGATCACAATATGCACCGGCTTACCAAGAGTCTTACCGGCACGGTAAATACCGATCCCAGCTCCCAGAGCATCCACATCTGTGATCTTGTGTCCCATAACCACCACTCGATCCTTGGTGCTCATAAATTCCTTCAGAGCCTGAGCCTTCACTCGTGCCTTCACTCGGGTTGATTTCTCCATCTGCTGTGCCTTGCCGCCAATGTAGGTAATATTATTTTCATTTTTGATCACTACCTGATCACCGCCACGGCCCAGTGCCATCTCAATGGCAATTCTGGCATATTCGTAATTCTGGATATACGTAGAAGCATTCAGACCGATTCCGATACTTAATGTCACAGCCATTTCATTTCCGATGTTAACCGTCTTAACCTCATCCAGGATATGAAAGCGCTGTTCCTTCAGTGTTTCCAGTGAACTCTGGCGCATGATCAGAAGATATTTATCTTTCTCCAGTTTCTTCACAAGGCCGTCAAAGTTGGAAAAATACTTGGTGATCTTTCGGTCGATCAGTGCGATAAGCAGAGATCTTCTCACATCCTCCACGCTCTCCAGTGCTTCTTCATAATTATCCAGATAAGCCAGTGCTACAACAAGCTTGTTATCCTCATTTTTCTGGATGTATTCCTTAAGCTCTGTTTCATCATAAAGATACATGGCGATCAGACTGACATTCTGGGACATATTCTCCAGAATATCCGCATGGCTGACTACTTCACCCATAGTCACCCGCTGCATGGAAACCCGATAGATCCGATCCCCGAAATGTATACTCATCTCAGAAATTTCCGGTTCATCGGCTACAGGAAGCTTGTCCGGAGTAATATCCGGGAAAACTGTGCTGATATTTTTTTTATAAAACTGATCTCTCCCCGTGATCTCTGAAAAAATACGGTTGGACCAGATCATGCGGCCTTCCATATCCATAATGGCATAAGGAAGCGCCAGTTCTTCCAGCATCCGCTTTTCTACCACATCATACTGATTGGCAAATGCGATCATATCATTGATGATCAGCGGTTTGTGATATCGAAAAAGCTGTACTGCGATAAAAATATAGATCACAGTACCTACAGACACCAGAATTCCGGCCTTTACACTTACAATAAACACCAGCAGGTCCAGCAGCACGACCAGGACCGAAAGGTACAGCGGCCAGCGCATGAAGTGTTTCATAGGCCCCTTGAATTTAACTTTGTTGTTCATTGCTTTTTCCTGTTCTTAATGTAATTTAACCCACAAGTTATTTAACATTATACCAGATTCCTTATTATAATTCCATAGCAATGATAAAATCTGTTTTGCTCATAAAAAAAACAGGGCCGCTGCCTCCAGATGACTGCTCATCTGTTTCGCAACGACCCCGTATAAGATCAGAATTAGTCCTGAACGTATGGCATCAGGGACATATGACGTGCTCTCTTAACAGCAACTGTCAGTGCTCTCTGATGTTTCGCACAGTTACCTGTAATTCTTCTCGGGAGAATTTTACCTCTCTCGGAAACATACTTTCTTAACTTTGCTACATCCTTGTAATCGATCTCGTTATTCTCTTTACCGCAGAATACACAAACTTTTTTTCTTCTGCGTCCGCCTCTTCTCTTCATCGGAGAATCTGGTCTCTCGCCTCTATTGTAAGCCATGATTGTTTCCTCCTATCTTATTCGTCTCATCTGTCTTGATCAGATGTTCTAATTGAACGGCAGCTCCTCATCAATTCCATCTGGAATGTTCATGAAGCCGTCGGCGCTTGCTGCGCTCGGACTCGGCATAGACGTTGCAGGTGCTGCCTCTGTTCTCGGATGAGCTGCTGCATAGCTGTCGCTTGATGCTTTGCTCTCAGCAAATTCCTGATCCTCAACAACAACCTCTGTCGTATAAACCTTCTGTCCCTCACGGTTCGTATAGCTTCCTGTCTGGATACGTCCCGTAACTGCAATTTTCAGTCCCTGTCTGAAATACTTTTCCGCAAATTCTGCTGTACGTCCGAAAGAAACACAGCTGATAAAATCAGCACTTGCCTCTCCGTCACGACGGAATCTGCGATCAACTGCCAGTGTATATCTGGCGATTGCCAGGGCATTTTCTCCTGCGGAATATCTTACCTCAGGATCTCTTGTCAAGCGTCCCATTAATATTACTTTGTTCATCGTTCTACCTCTCTTATGATTTCACTTAACTGAACAGGTTCTTAATGGTGTTTTCGAAAAATCCGCTGCAAAAATTATGCCTCTTTCTTGACAACCAGGTATCTTAATACATTGTCCATGATGCGGACATGTCTCTCGATCTCCGCCGGGCACTGAGAATCTGCTTCAAACTGAATAAAATAGTAGAAGCCTTCATGCATTTTCTGAATCTCGTAAGCTAATTTCTTCTTACCCCATTCTTCAACTTCTGTGATCACGCCGTTGTAACGTGTGATGTAGCCTTTTGCTTTCTCAACTACAGCGTCACGTGCTTCGTCCTCAAGCTTAGCGCTCACAACTAATGCTAACTCGTACTTGTTCATGCTTGTCTTAACCTCCTTATGGTCTTTTGGCCCTTTGCCTGTCAAAGAGCAAGGATATGAAATATATCACGATTGTTGATTCTAGCACATCTCTCCCGTGATGTAAAGCATAAATTTAATTTTTTTCAATTTTTTTCAAATCTCGTGTATTTTTCTCAACCAGCTTACGTGCCACCATGATCTGATGTCCACAGCCCTTGCATTTCAGGCGGAAATCCGCTCCTACGCGAAGGATCTCCCATTCTTTACTGCCACAGGGATGAGCCTTCTTCAGTGTGACAATATCTCCAACTTCATAATTTAATCCCATTTGATACTCCTCATTTTTAATTTGCAGATTATCCCAGGTTCCCATATTTTCAGACTCTTATCTGAGAAAACACCTGCCCGATCGGTTCTTTAATAAGAAGATCCGCATATTTATCCCTCGGTGTCGGTGCCTTATTGATCACCACCAGATGATTTCCCCGGAAATAATCGATCAGGCCTGCTGCCGGATATACCGCCAGAGAAGTTCCCCCAATGATCAGCACCTCCGCCTCCGAGATCACTCTTACTGATTCCTGGATCGTATAGTCATCCAGCCCTTCCTCATAAAGGACCACATCCGGCTTGATCATGCCGCCGCAGCTACACCGCGGAACACCTTTCGATTCCTTCATATATTTAAAATCATAGAATTTCCCGCATTTCATACAATGATTTCGGTAAACGCTTCCGTGAAGCTCCAGGACCTTTTTACTTCCTGCCATCTGGTGAAGATTATCGATATTCTGAGTGATCACAGCCTTCAGCTTTCCTGTTTGCTCCATCTCCGCCAGCTTAAGATGTGCCGCATTCGGTTTTGCAGTATCACAAAGCATCTTAGCTCTGTAAAATTTAAAGAATTCCTCAGGTTTTCGCATAAAAAATGTATGGCTTAAGATCGTCTCCGGCGGGTAATCATATTTCTGGTTATACAGTCCGTCCTGGCTTCGAAAATCCGGGATCCCGCTTTCTGTTGAAACACCTGCGCCGCCGAAAAATACAATATTTCTGCTCTCATCAATGATCTTTTGTAATTTTTCTATCTCATTTCCCATATCATTTCCTCCCAAACTTATCCGCAAAAGCTCTACTGTGGGTTCACCGCATTCACTCTTTTTCCCTGTACCACAAAACGTGTTGCCTGATTGCCGGTACAGGTTGATAATGTAACGATCTTATCCTTCACATTGGCTTCACTTGCAGTGGCATCTGTTCTGATCTCCGAATTCTGGAACATTTTTTTCTCATATTCCAGAAACTCTTTGCCAGGTCCTTTAAATAAGGTATACGTATCGCTGTTTACAGAAGTCGTATACGCTGCAATGATCTCATACCGGTAATCTTTTTCCGGTGTGAGGATCCAGAAATATTTGCTGGTATTATAAAGCGTCTCATCCGCTCTGTACTTTTTCAGCATTCCAAACATGGAACCATTCTTCATGTTGTGTCCGTACACCAGAGTATTACAATCGCTGAAATCTCTTTTGTTCTCATAATCAATAAAGATCGTTCCCGCAAAATTATAATTTTTCTCATATGTCTGGTGCAGATAAAAATTATTATCCTCTCCCTGTACCACCGGATAACTGATCTCAGGCAATGCTTCCATATAGATCCAGCCGATCACATCCTCATTGATACTCCTGAGAGAATCAAAATCAATGCTCACAGGTGCTACAGGCTGTTCATCCGGCTGATCTATCTCTTCCACCTGGTCCGGATCACGTTCTGTCACTGCCATTTCGGAAATGCTGTTATATTCATCGGTTCCTTTTTTATATTCTGTATAAATATGATAAAGGTTAAAAGCTGCATAACAGAAAATACAGATTGCCACGATCAGAACGATTGTCAGAATATGATCTCCAACTGTTTTTTTCTTTTTCACCTTGTTTTTCCTGCTCATAATCACACTCCTTTAAATCTGTCAGGATCATCTGGTTTCCGTATTTATTATAAATATCCCTCCGTTTTCTTGCAACCGTTTTGTTTTTGTCCTGTTTTATACAAAAAGAAGCCGCCTCGGAATGGGCATCCGAAGCGGCTTGTAAGGTATATTCTATTTCAGAGCTGCTGTTATTTTTCAGGCCAGTTCTTTTCCTGTAAGCATTTTGTATGCCTGGAGATATTTCTCAATAGTCTTGTCAACGATCTCCTGCGGAAGTGTCCAGTCGTTGTCCGGATTGGCTTTCAGCCAGTCACGTGCAAACTGTTTGTCAAAGGATGGCTGACCATGTCCTGGTTCATAGCCTTCTGCCGGCCAGAAACGGGAGCTGTCCGGTGTCAGCATCTCATCACCGATAACCATGTTTCCATCCTCGTCAAGACCAAACTCGAATTTTGTATCTGCAATGATGATTCCCTTGCTGAGTGCATACTCTGCACATTTTTTGTAAAGAGCAATGGTGTTGTCACGAAGCTTTTCTGCATACTCGCGTCCTTTTCCTGGGAAGTATTTCTCAAGATGATCGATACTCTGCTCAAAGGAAATATTCTCATCGTGATCACCGATCTCAGCCTTGGTAGATGGTGTGTAGATCGGCTCAGGCAGCTTGTCGGATTCCTTCAGTCCCTCCGGAAGCTTGATGCCGCATACAGTGCCGTTCTCCTTGTAGCTTGCCCAGCCGCTTCCTGTGATGTATCCACGTACGATACACTCGATCGGCAGCATGTTCAGTTTACGGCACATCATGGATTTTCCTTCGAATTTCTCCTGCTGGAAAAACTCCGGCATATCCTTGGTATCTACAGAGATCATGTGGTTCGGAAGAATGTCCTCAGTCATGTCAAACCAGAATTTGGACATCTGGGTCAGTACAGCACCTTTCTTTGTAACTTCGTTATTCAGAATTACGTCAAAGCAGCTGATACGGTCTGTTGCAACCATGATCAGACTGTCTCCATTGTCATAGATCTCACGTACTTTACCTTCTTTGATTGGTTTTAATTCCTGCATGTTCTCACACCTCATCATTCGGTTATTTGATTTTTGTTTTCGACACCGTTACCGTATCACCTCACAAGCCCTCCTGTCAAGATGTCAGGCCCCTTTCAGTCATAAGTATTCGTTAAGGGATCATTCATATTTCTAATAGCGACGCACATTCCTCCTGAAGCTTTTTCTCCTGCTTCCGGTAAAGAAGCTTCTCACTACAGGCAAAATAAGGATCACAGCCATACTCCCGGATAAAGGCCGCCGCATGGCTGTTCCGAGTCAATCCAGTGACAAAAAGCACCGTTTCCTGTCCGTCCCCGAAGCATTCTTTCATAAATGTAAATGCCTGTTCCAGCTCCCCGCTGATCTTTTTCGCACAGGCCTTTCTCTTCTCCGCCATTTCCGTAAACAGCTGCCGGATCCGTTCAAAGCCAGCCTCTGTTTCTGTGATATGCTCCTTTCGGATAGTAAGGCTGAATTCCTCCAGAGTGCGGATCACAAGCTCTTCCGTAGTCTGCTGATCTGCGGTAAGAAGCTCCGCCTCCAGACGGACAGCCAGACTTTTCTTCTTCATATCTGTAAATTCATCCAGCGCTGTCATGTCCTTTTTATCCTGAAGAAATGCTTTCAAATGCAGAAGTTCCTGATAAACAGCACCTGTCTCACCATCCATCTTCTCATAGGTCAGAAAACTTCCGTTCAGACCGTCAAGCAGAAGCCCTGTCACAAGGAAGCGTTCCTCAAAGGAAGCTTCCTTCGCCATTTTTACCTTTTTCTGCTGTTCCTCCTCCGGCATCTCTCCGGAAAGCAGGCGTCCCAGGCCATAGTCCTCTCCGTACTTCCGATACAGCTGATAGCTGGCAAAAAAGCTTCTTGCGATCTCCTCTCTGCATAAATACTCCCCGACCAGATTCTCTGTGATCTCCACGCCCAGCTCCTCATAAGCCTTCAGGATCTCAGACAGGTCTTCCCAGCCTCTTGCTGTCACGAAGAATTTCCCGTCCACTGTATTTTCCACAGAATAAAAATGATCCTTTTTCATGCCGAGATAAGCCAGGATCGATCCGTGGATCTCCTTTTTCCAGGCATACTCCATCCACACCTCAAGATCTGCCTCGATATCCATCCTCCGCACACGGTCCAGTGTTACAATATCAAACTCCCGGACCGATTTATTATATTCCGGAGGATTTCCTGCTGCCGCGATCAGCCATCCTTCCGGCACACTGTGGCTTCCGAAGGTCTTGTTCTGAAGGAACTGCAGCATGGTAGGCGCAAGTGTCTCGGAGACACAGTTGATCTCATCGATAAACAGGATTCCCTCCTTCTTTCCGGTACGTTCCATACAATCATACACAGAAGCAATGATCTCGCTTAAGGTATACTCTGTGATGCTGACCTCTTTTCCGTTGTAGCACCGGGTCACGATCCTTGGCAGTCCTACCGCACTCTGTCTTGTATGATGGGTAATGGTATAGGCTACCAGACCTACATTACATTCCTCTGCCACCTGCTCCATGATCGCTGTTTTCCCGATTCCGGGAGGCCCCATAAGCAGGATGGGACGCTGCCGGAGTTTGGGAAATGTGTAGCGTCCGGCTGCATCCTTCCGGTTGTAAGCCAGTAAGGTATGTTTGATCTCTTCTTTTGCCTCTTTTATGTTCATGTTCTGTAACGCACTCCTTCCTGCTCTGCCACAAGCCGGATCGCCCAGGGCGGAACAAGCTCCATTTTTTCTGTTTTATGTAAAAATACAAAGGCCGTTTCATAATCCGGTTTGCTTCCGGGATATATCCCGTCCCCGTCTGTAAAATAGATCAGAGCCTTAAGACTACGGATTTCTTTTTTCTCCTGCTGCTCCTTCACATACCGGAACACCGGCCGGAAATCTGTTCCGCCCCGGCCCTGTATGGTGATATTTTTGCTGTATTCCTTCCATTCTTCCTCGGAATGGATCACCTTAACATCCTGGATACAGCAGTCACACTGGATCAGGTACACCTTCATTTTATGGAAAAAATTCTCTTTTTCACTGAGAATGGAATACGTTTCTCCAAGGAATCTCCGCACAGTCTCTCCATCACAGGAGCCGGAAGTATCAATGGCGATCACCAGCTCCTCCAGACGGTTCACTTCCTTATATTCCAGCGGCTCGATCAGCGGAAGATTTCCATAATGCTCCATCCCGTAATTATAAAAAATATAATCAAAGCTTTCCGTATCCAGCTCCACCTCTTCCCGCAGCACAGAAAACTGACGGAGAAACTTTTTGTAATCGTACCTTCCGGATCTTACCGTTCCTGCCTCTTCCTTCTGGTCCCCTTTCTGACTTCCCCGCCGTTTCCGGTGATCCTGACGGTTTGCGGCAGTATAGGAAAGAAGCTTGTTCCATTTTTCCTTTGTTCTTTTTCCTTCTTCTCCTGTGCAGATGTCCCACAGGGTGTGGTCATCAAAATGAAAGGCTTCCTCCAACTCTTCCAGGTGAAACGGAAAAGCCTGTTCCTTCAGCTTCCGGCATATCTTTTCTGCGGAATCCGACCTGTCTCCCAGAATATGAAAAACCTTTTCACGGATTTTTTTCGCATCGCCGCCTGTCTCCAGAATCGGGATCTTTTCCCTGGAAATGATCTGTTCCACCGCAATATCACAGGCCAGGTTCCATAAACGTCTGTCCTCCTGATCCTCCCGAAAAAGGTGCAGATACAGACAGTGCAGCAGCATATGCAGATAACCTCTTCGCACTGCCTCCGGCTTTTTTACATAAAGCTTCAGAAGATATTCCGGGGAAAAAAGAAAAAAAGCTCCATCTGTTCCAATGGTTCCGGTCTGCTCTGAGCCCTTCCCGGAAATGCAGGCAAAAGCACCGTCCAGATATGGAAAATAGTAGTACAGTTCGTTCTTTATATTTTCCAGGATATGTATTCCAAGCTCTTCCTGCCTCCGTTCCACCGAATCCGCCTCCATTCCCGATTTCCTGAAAAAATCACAGCTCGAATTCCTTCTCTTTAAATCCATAATTTGCTTTTTTCAAATGGAGAAGTCCCATCAGCGCTGCAGGTCTCCTCCACTCTTCAGCCAGTTTCAGGAACACCTCCAGCTCCTGTTCCCCAAACCATTCGTTCTCATAAAGCTTCTCGATCTTTTCCCAGTCATCTTCCAGGATCAGGCGTTCCACAGCCGGACGGATCCTTTTCTTAAGATATGCTCCATAATGCGCGCGTTCCTCTTCCTCCACACCTTCCTCCAGAAAATATCCCCGCAGGGCAACTGCCAGCCGCAGCGGCTCCTGCTTGGTACTTCCGAATTTCCGGTAAAGATGAATGGCCTCTTCTTTGGCATCCTCGTTCTCCGCCCGCATTTCAAGAGCAGTGGCAGCAACTTCCACATCTTTTTGAAAACGGCTTAATTCTGTCATAATGATCCCTCCTGTCTGCTGTCTGTTTATAGTGTTCGAGAAAATGCTTTTGTATGACATTATCATATCACGTACCGCTTTGTTTGAACATTATTTTTTGATAAAAAAGAAGCCGCCACTGCCTTTTTTCTGACAGTGACGGTCCGAAATTATTTTCTCAGATTCCCTTTTTATAAAGAATAAATGAATAGATCATTGGCACAAGGATGACCAGCAAAATTACCGCAAAAACAATTTCCGTTTTCAGGAGCAGCGAATTCATAAGAAAAAGCAGCCCTGACAGGATCAGTATCCAGCCTGTCATACGGTTGGTACGGTTCCAGTTCTCCTCACTGTTCAAGGTCCAGGGAAGCTTCATTCCCACTGTATAATTCTGTTTCACCTTATGAACGTAATTTCCGAGAATGATAAACATGATCCCCACCATGATATTCACGATCACACCTATATCAATGTCCATACCCAGAGCAAGACCATAGATTGACATGCAGGTGATCACAGACACCACCGGAACCAGCCACAGGATCATAGTAAAAATACGCCTGTTGATATTTTTTCGCTTTGGATCATTGGCTGTAAAAAACACGCAAAACAGATGGATCAGCAAAAGCAGAAACGGAATTCCAAAAACTGCCATCGGTTTGCTGCTCCAGCCGTTGGCCAGATTATGCTGATCAAAATGTGTTGCGATCTTCTCCGGCAGACGGTTCCACAGCAGGATCCCTGCCAGTGACGGCGAGACCGTAAGGATACTCCCGGAGATCAGAGACATTTTATATTCCTTCAGAAACTTTTTTCTTTCTTCACCTTTCATCATTCTTTCCCCCTTTCAGATCACTGAGCCACAGAAGCAGTTCCTCTACAACTGTGGTATTCAGTTCGTAATACACGAAATTCTTCACCTTCGTCTCCCACACAAGATCTGCTTTCTTCAAAATTTTCAGATGATAGGATATGGTTGCACCTGTCATGTCAAAATGTCCTCCGATCTCACCGGCTGACATTTTCCCGTTTTTCAGAAGCTGCAGGATTTCTCTCCGCACAGGATCCGAAAGTGCCTTGAAGGTTTCCGCAAACGCCATCGTGTATGTCTTCCTCCTTTCGGATAGTATTTAGAAATATTTCTAAATAGAATATAGCATTTTCGAATTTCCCAGTCAATAAGTATTTAGATTTTTTTCTAAATACTTACATTTGTCATCTATAAAAAAATGAGGATACCGATCATCGCCTCTGCGATCTTACGATATCCTCATTCACCATCGATCAACCATTATTTATTTTTTCCCCTCTTAAACCTACCTCATGCAAAAACCAAGACTGGATGTGATCTCCGGCGCAAGCTCCGGCACATGTGCACAAAAGTCCATCTCTCTGCCAAGGCCAATGGATGCAACTCCAAGAATGGATTTGCCATTTACTGTTCTGCTTCCCCTTTTCAGATCCACTGCAAACGGAAAATGCTCTGTCACATCAAGAAAACGGTTCACTTCATCCATGCTCTCAAACTGTACTTTTCTTACTGTCATCGTTTTTTCACCTCTTTTCTCTGTATATACTATTATATTACTATGATATAACCATTTGCATAGAGTAATTTTTTTATAAAAAAGGTGATTTTTTTAGATGTTATCTTCTTCTATTTCTGTTACAATATAAAAAAACAACACCCAGGAGGTATCAGAATGTCAAAAAAGAACCTTATCGCAGGACAATCCGGCGGACCAACCGCAGCTATCAACAGCAGTCTTTACGGTGTGGTATCTGAAGCACTTAAACATACAGAAGAGATTGACCATGTTTATGGTATGGTCAACGGCATTGAGGGATTTTTAAACGGAACAGTCCTTGATTTCCAGGAAGCACTTCCGGGAGAGCAGCTTCTCGCTCTTACCTGGACCCCCGGCGCTTACCTTGGCTCCTGCCGTTACAAGCTTCCGGAATCCCTGGAGGATCCGGTTTATCCGAAGCTTTTTCAGAAATTCGAGGAGATGAATATCGGCTGGTTCTTTTATATCGGCGGCAACGATTCCATGGATACCGTCAGCAAGCTTTCCCGCTATGCTGAAAAGATCGGCAGCGACATTCGTATCCTCGGTGAGCCGAAGACCATTGATAACGACCTTGTAAACACCGACCATACTCCCGGATTTGGAAGTGCTGCCCGCTACGTAGCCTCCACCGTCCGTGAGATCACCCTGGACGCCTGTGTCTATGAGAAAAAATCCGTCACTATCATCGAGATCATGGGACGTCACGCAGGCTGGCTCACCGGAGCTGCTGCCCTTGCCCGGAAATATGTTGGAGACAATCCGCTTCTCATTTATCTTCCGGAAACCGATTTCGATGTAGAAGAATTTCTCCAGAAAGTTCATGCTGCCTTCGAGAAAAACTGCAACGTCGTAGTCTGTGTATCTGAGGGAATCCATGATAAAGACGGCACTTTCATCTGCGAATACGACAGCGCTGCCGGAACCGACGCCTTCGGTCACAAGATGCTTGCTGGCTGCGGTAAATATCTTGAGAATCTTGTACGCAGCCGTCTTGGCGTCAAAGCCCGCTCCGTAGAGCTCAATGTAAGCCAGCGCTGCTCTGCAGCTATGCTCGCCGGAACAGACCAGCAAGAAGGCATCCTCGCCGGTGAATTTGGTGTACAGGCTGCCCTGAACGGCGAAACCGGAAAGATGATCGCATTTAAACGTCAGAGTGATTCTCCGTACTCCATGAAATGTACACTGGAGGATGTCAACGTTATCTGCAACGAAGAAAAGACGGTCCCTGTGGAATGGATCACAGAAGACGGCTCCGATGTCACCGAAGACTTTATCCGCTATGCCCGCCCGCTGATCCAGGGAACTGTAAATGTTCCGGTTGGTGAGGATGGACTGCCGGCGTTCGTGTATCGGAAATAAGATTTGTGGTAATGCGGATAAAAATATCCACATTTGCTGCGTAACTCTGTCCTGAGTAACTGTTTATCCGTCATTCAATAAAAAATGCACCGGGAATTCCTGATAGTTCCCGATGCATTTTCTTTATTTCTCTATATATATTTTTCTTTTTTATTTCTTACTGCGGTATGCTTCTGCTTCCCAGTGTGTGATAAAATATGTGATCTCATCGGTCATCTGCAGCGGGCCGCCAAAGCTCTCTGCATACACTGCAAGCTTGATCGCATCCTTTACCAGAAGCTGTGCCTTTGCTGCCTTTCCTTTGTCATCTTCCATGATAAATGCGCCAACGCCCTGTACCAGGATCAGTCTTGGCTCTTTATCATGCTCTGTCATAAATGCATCCAGCGCATTTTTCGCCTCATCAATATTTTCTACAAATAACGGATAAGGTCCGCAATATACAATATGATCCGGAGTAAACGGCTTCAGAAGAGGTGCCGCAGCAGTTTTATCTTTTACAAAATTATCCGCCTCCGCAGCCGGTACGACTTCCACCGCATGTCCGAGCAGACTGGAAAGCTTCTGTGCTGCCTGCTCTTTTTCAGGTGTAACTGCATCACTTACATCCGCAGTTCTCTTTACCTGCTTTTCCAGCTTTCCGATCACACCATCGAATAAAACGCCGATCTCCTCTACAGTATCAGCCGCAACAAAAATTCCGTGATTCTGAAGCAGAAGAACCTGCACGTCTTTTCCTGTTTCTTCTTTATAGGCATTCATTTTCTCGAAGCAGATGCGGGCAAGTGTGTATCCCGGTTTGCAGATATTGATCCAGAGTACATCTTTTCCAAGAAGCTCTTCGCAAAGAGCCTTTGCGCCCTTTCCGCAGGTCAGTCCATTGATAAGTGTCGGATGAACATGCAGGACATACGTATAGGCAAACAAATTGTGGAGCAGTGCTTCCACGCTGGGACGTTTGGTTTTATCCTCATCGGTCACTGCCGCCATTACATCTGCAAGATATGCAGATTCACGCTTCACATCATCCGCCGGATATTCCGTTTTCATGATCTCATTCAGACGGGCTCTGTCCATTTTGACAAATTCCTCTGCCTTAATGGTAGCAAGCTGTGTACCGGATCCCTTTACATACAGTGTTGTATCGTCTTTTACAGAAGTATTACCGCCTCCTGCCAGAACATAGGCCGGATTGCTTCCGTAAGTGTTTGACATTTTTACCAAAGTTGAAAGCTCCATAAGTAAAATTCCTCCCTGTTGTGTCATTATATGATTTTTCCATATATTTATAGTACACGATACAAAGTGAATTATCTATATGAATATTTTTTCCAAAATTAGTACTTTCGTATCCTTTTATTATTTTTCCAAATGTAATATCTATGCATCTACTCTTTCCAAAGGAAATAATCTGTTTCTGCTTTTCATATTTTTTCCAATTCTCATCATCTCACGTCAGCAGTTCAAAGGTATGATACAGATCCACCTTCCCGTACCCCCACTCCGGGTTTGGGTACTGCATGTTTTCTTCTCTTCTTGCGCCTCTCTGCAGATAATATTTCACGCTGCTCCCGGTAAAAAACGGCTGGTTATCCCGTATGATCGCCCATTCAAACAGAAGTGCCGCGATGCCGGCGGTCTGTGCGGCGGAGATACTGGTCCCGGAGCGGGTTCCAAAGCCGCCTCGTACCAGCGGCACTTTTACGTTAACGCCAGGAGCTGCCAGATGTGGAGTTATCATGCCATCTGGCGTATAGCCTCTGCCTGCTGCAATGTAGATGCTTCCGTCACGATGCTGGTAGGCAGTTGCCGTAATGCTGTTCCTGGCGTCTCCCGGCGCTGTCACCGTGGTATAGGGGGATGGTTCCAGAAAATAGGTATCCTGGGAGATCAGCCCTTCCACAGGAAGCCATATATGGAACTGTACGTTCTGTTGATTTCTTGCCTGGGTAAAAATTTTCCAGATACCGGACGCCGGATGGAAAAATCGGATATACACCAGGGAATATCCGGTCTGACGCTCGATCAGGATATAATTCACATACACCTTTGTTTCCACAAAAACAAATGACAGCTCCTGGGTTCTGGAACCTATGGAACTGCTGACTTCCAGTATCTCACCGGTTGGTGACTGGATGGAAAGCTCATAGATTTCCGGCGGTTCTCCCCAGAATTCTATGGTAAAGCCCTGCTCTCTTTCCGCTACACGGAGTTCTGTCACGATCTGTTCCCTTCCCTGAGAAAAAATCCCCGTACTGTGGTTTCTTGTATTTCCTTCGTTTCCTGCTGCCACAGATACGGATACCTGAGAAAAATTTGCCACATAGTCCACATACTGGCTTAACGCATTGGTCCCCAGATGCGCGCCCTGGCTGCTTCCGATCCCCAGGCAGATAGAAAGTGGCATCTTCAGCTTTTTGGCCTGGGAAATCGCAAAAGCAATGGCCATCATCACATCATTTTCCTGAAAAGCTTCTGCCTCCGGAGGATAAAGATAAAAATTCCGGAGATATTGCTTTGCCGGCTTTACCTTGATGATGATCAGGGTTGCCTCCGGCGCTGCTCCGGTAAAATTTTCTCCGGGTACCATATTTCCGGCAGCAATACCCGCCAGTGCCGTGCCATGGCCGTTGGTATCTCTGGATGGCACGATGGCAAACGGCTCCTCGGAAGCCAGTGCCCGGTCGATATCCTTTTTCCGGAATAATTTGCCATATGGAACTTCCGTATCTGCTATATCATCCCCCGGCAAATTATCTGCATCTCCATTTTCAGCTTCCAACTCCCGTCCAGACTGATTTTGTTCTTCCTCTTCTATGGACTGATCCCATAAATAAGCGATTCTGGAGCCGCCTGCATTTCGAAACACTTCATTCTGATAATCAATCCCCGAATCGATCACCGCCACCGCAGTACCTTTTCCACGCAGCTTCAGATAAGGGTGATCGTGCAGCCTGTTGATCCCTGATTCCCCTGCTGCCTCCATATCCATGTAGGTATAACATTTCGGGATCGAATTATAGGAGGTTCCCGTGACCTCAATTTCTCCCATACTTTCCAGCGGAACATAAAGAACCCCGAAAATTTCATTGATTGCCCGAAAAGATGCCCCCGGAAAAAGTTCCATAGTATCCTGGACATTCTGCATATATTTCACGATAAAATCCCCGAAGCGCTGACTCTGTGCCGGATTTTCCGTCTGCGCTCCGGGGATCTTATCCTCTGTTTTCATATTTGGTTCAAAATCTTCTTTTCTGAGCATGACAGGCCTGCTTTCGCCTTTTTCATAGATGTATGCAGCGAAAACCTGTCCTTATACCACTATTGTCCAACTTTTTCCTGATACATGGGACTTCCCTGATCCGTTTAAACACTGCTCTTGCTATCTCTTTTTTTCCTGATCCGTATCAGCAGCACGATCCCCGCAATCCCTGTAAAAATACTGATAAACTGGGAAGTCGACAAAATTCCCACACTTCCACGGATAATATCCCCACGGAAAAACTCGATCACAAACCGTCCAATGCTATAAAAGATCAGATAACAGGCAGTAACCTGACCATCTTCTTTTTTGTTCCGTGCGATCAGCAACAACAAAAGAAAATGCAGAAAATCCAGTCCGCTAGAATACAACTGCGTCGGGATCAGCGCCACGTGATTGGGCGCATATTCGGAATTCTGAAATATCACAGAAAAAACACTCTCTGTCTCTTTTCCATAACAGCAGCCCGCCAGGAAACATCCGATCCGTCCAAATCCCTGGGCCAGTGCCACAGATGGCAGGATCACATCCGCATATTTAAAAAATACAAGCTTTCTGATCCTGCAATACAGAAGCCCCGTCAGTATACCGCCGATGATACCGCCAAACACCACAAAACCGGAGCTTAAAGTTTCCATTATAAATCCCGGATCCTGAACAATTGATTTCCACTCTGTGATCCAGAAGAGAAGCTTTGCACAGAAAAATCCACCCACCAGGCACCACAGGATCATTGGAAAGATCTGTTCACTGTCAAGCTTCTGTTTTCCGGCTCTATATTCTGCAGTCAGGCAGCCTGCCAAAATTCCAATGGCGATCATCAGACCATAACCGTATACCGTAAATGGCCCAATGGTAAGAAGTTCATTTTTCATCGGTTTCCTCCTGTTATCTCATTCTTATTTCCGTCATGATCTTCGCTCCCGTATGCGGACAGAAAACACTCCAGCAATGTAGCATTGGCCCGGTCATTCAAGGCGCTGTTTCCAGATTCTGCTACATCACATTCACCACAGATATCCACGCCCAGGATTCCCTCTGCACATATTTCTCTGACTCTCTTCAGACATTCCAGCATCGTATTCAGGCGCATATCCCCCTGGCTCCAGTTCGTGTCCGCATCATCCTTGCAGAGAACATCTTTATCCACAGAAATGTACAGCGGCAGCTTTCCCACATGCTTGCTTACAAACGCACACACCTGCGCCTCTTCCATTTCCAGAAGCTTCTCTCTGCTCAAGAATTCCACCTTTTCCTGAATCTCCGATTCCACTCTGGAAAAAGCTTCCTCATCCGGGCCGATCAGGATCACCCTTTTAAGCAATGGAAGTTCCATAACAGAATCGTAGATCCATCCTCCGCAGGAAAGCAGACCTCCGAATGCCGGCGGCTGCATATCCGTGTGATTGTCAAATACAAGAAGCGAGAAAGGCTCCGATATCTTTTCCAGCCAGATCCTTGTCATATAGTGATAGTTTCCAGAATCAATAAAATGGATTCCTCCGGAAGAATAAGGGGCAATACGGCTGCGAATGGCATTCATCGCATCCTCATCACAGTAGCAGTTGGTTCCGGGAATGTCCCTGGCCTCCACCCGGGATACTTCTTTTCCCCTCCAGAACTGCTGATCCTCATATATTCCGGAAAAATCCATCATCAGTATCTTTATATTTTTATCTGTATTTTTCATGTGCACATCTTACCACGGAATGGCAGATGATGCAAGAGAAGGGTCAGTCCTTCCACTCTTCCAGTTCTTCATCGGGACCGTCCAGAAGATCCTTCAGGCTGCCGGTTTCCGCCTGGTCTTTGCCTACAGCCCAGAGCTTCATCTCCACATTCTCCGGTTCTTTTTCCCATCGGGAATTCTTCTGCTTTTGCTCTTCTTCCGGTTCTGTGGATTCTTCTGTCTCTTTTCTGTCCGCAGAATATCCGTCTGCATCCTGCGCCGGCATAGCCGCTGTAGTCTCTGCTGTAGTTTCTGTTGGATATTCTGTTTCCTTCCCACTCTGCTGCTCACTCGGCGCGTTTTCATCCTGGGTTCTTGTATCATTTGGCACATCCATATCTGCCGTTTCATTTACAGCATCTGAACTGTCTGCACCAGAATCTTCCTTCTCTGTCTCCGCCTTTTTTGCGATCTTTCGAAGCCCCAGCTTCATAATAATATAGAATACGATATCCGCAGCTCCGTCACACACCAGCACCCAGCCGGAAAAAATCAGCAGAGTCATGATCTTCGGAAATCTTCCAAACAGCATCACGATTCCAAGTGCAATGAAAACAAGACTTCCGATCAGAAGCACGCTCCATGCGCCGTTTCCTCCTTTTTTCAGAAGGAAGGCTCCTTTAAACTTCCACAGACTGTCAACCAGTACAAATGCGCTGAGCATCCATGGAAGCAGTTTGATCACGATAGACGGTGTCATAAAAAGAAACACCCCCAGCACAAAAACAACCACACCACTTAGAAGATCCATGATCGTAGCTTTCGCTTTTCCACGTATGTAAATATAGATATGATAAATGCCAACTCCGATGAGGATCAGCCCGAATACTACTTTGCAGATCACGTCCACCGTCTGCGTGGGGATCAGGATCAGGCAAAGTCCCAGCAGTATATAAAATACTGAGGAGATGATCTCACCCTTTAGAATGTTGTTGATTTTTTCACCCATGTTCCTTCATACCTCCTCTGTTATTCCAACAGTATAGCTCTTTTCCACTGGTCAGTCCACCCTGAACCGTCAAAAAAATTTCTTTTTTCCAGAAAAATATTCTTATAATTCAATACAGCCCGAAGGACTTTTCCGGCGTCATTTCGCCTTGTTCCTTCAGGCTGTATTTTACTTTTTATGTTTCTTCTTTTTTGTCATAAGACCACCGATCCGTCCGGTTTCTTTTGCAGAAAGGCTTTTCCACCCGTCTTTGATCACTTTATCCAGAACTCCCATCTCATCGGCAATCTCGTATTTCAGTTTTTCCGCCTGGGAAAGCTTTCCCTCAAGATATGCTTTTACTTCTTTCTCCCTGTTCATCTTCCACACTCCTCATCTTTTTTATGGAGTATGGACAATTTCCGGATAAATTATGCATTCTGAAAAATATGTCCGTCCTTTATGGGTACTGTCATTTTTAATCCGGGATAATGATCGCCGCAATGATATACGCCAGGATTCCAGCTCCGCCCATCAGCGTGATGATCACCCATACCAGCCGGACAAGAGTCGGATCGATATTAAAGTATTCCGCAATTCCGCCGCAGACACCACATAACATACGGTTTACTGATGATTTGTATAGTTTTTTGTTACTCATAATGCTTCCTCCTTTAATCTTCTTCAAATTCAACCTGAACATTTCCCATTCCACAATCCAGTTTTATATTTTTCGTGGCACCTTCATTTGTGATCTGTTTATTTCCGGAAGTAATGGATGTTTCCAGAGAATCATCCACCTCCAGATTTCCAAGACCACATTTCAGCTCATAATTATACTCAGCAGCTTTTCCTGTAAGTGTAAGCTCCATATCTCCCATACCACAGCTTCCTTTTAAATTCTCCACCTGAAATTCACTGATGTCAGCAGTTCCCACTCCGACTGTAAAATCTGCTTCCTTTATATCCAGGCTGCCGGAATTTTCAATGGTTCCGGCCCCCACATTTACTTCCATCTGCTCCGCTTTAAAATCACCATCCAGTTCGATGGTTCCGGCTCCCATCTGAAGTTTTATCTTCTGAAAGCTTAAGTTTTCCGGGCAAAAAATTTCTATGGAACGGTTTCTCACTTTTTGATTGCTTGCAATTCTCAGACTACCGTTGTTATTGCTGATCTGAATGCGATTGTGATCCTTCCCTGAAACTTTCACCTGAACTTTATCCTCATTCCATGTTTTCAAAACCAGTTCTTCGTATCTCAGATCACAGAAAAGGTCTGACACAGCCGAGGCCTCATATACTTTCGTATATACAGAACTGTCTGCACTGTCTGCCAGAACGCCCTTCTCAGTTACCGCGCTCTCTGCATCTGCCTGAAAATCGTCCTCCTGCTCATCCATATCTTCCTCGGAATCTTCCACTTCCCAGCTGTCTTCATGATCCAGAACACGAAGCACCTGCGTGATTCCATGATCCAGAACACTCACATCTCCCATAGTCGCTCCCATGGCAGCTCCACCGGCAGTAAGTCCCAGGCCTGCCACACCGAATACTGCTGCAAGGATCAGAATTACCTTCAGAAAACGTTTCATACTTTTTCCGCCTTTCTTCCATTCAGGAGATTGCTGCAGAATCCCGTAAATTTCCGCAGGATCGCCGGCAATATCTTACCTGTAAACCACACCGTCAGTAACAGTAACAAAAGTCCAAGTGCCATCATCAGGCATCCGATACCGATAGTCAGGATCCCGGCCGGCGGAAGAGACACCGTCATGGCAATCCCAACAACAATGCACGCAGCTGCACCGATCACAAGGATGATCGATCCCGCTCCTGCAAAAAATGTCAGCAGGAAAGGCAGCAATGCCAGTGTCACCAAAATCCCCAGTACTCCGCCAAATAATCCTTTTATCAGAGGAGCCGCAAAAACAAGAACGATCAGCGCAAGAATGATTCCTGCCTTATTCTGCTTTTTCTCTGCGTGATAGCCGCGCTGGGCACGTCTTTTCCTGCGGTCTTCGAAATTTTCTGTATTTCCCGTATCACGATGGGCCTCTCCCTGTTCATTTCCGTATACGGTTACTTCTGTATAATGGTCCGGCATTTCCCCGTTCTCTTTCACACGGGTATCCTGATATCCGTTCTCTGTGTATTCCCCGTAATCTTCACTGTTCTCCTGAAGATCTGCCTTAATGATCGCAGCAACCTTCCCCGGATTTCCCAGTTCCCGGATCACTTCTCCTTCATTCTCAGGACCTGCATCATCAAAATATCCTTCATAATATTCCAGTGCTTCCTGTCTCTCTGCCTCTGAAATATCGGAAAGCAGCCGTTCAAGCTGTTCCATAAACTGCTTTCTGTTCATAATCAAACTCCCTCCTCAAACATCCTGGTGATCTTGGATGAATAGATCTCCCATTCACTTCTGTAAAGATTCAGCTGCGCTGCGCCCTTATCTGTCAGCTTATAATATTTCCGGTTTCTGCCTGCATATTCCATATTGTAGGCTTCCAGACATTCATCCTTCTGAAGCCTGCGAAGGACCGGATACAGCGTAGATTCTGAAACCTCCAGAACACTTCGCACATCCTGGGTGATCTTGTACCCGTAGGTACCGTCCTTCTCTCTGGAAATAACAGCCAGGACGATCGCATCCAGGAGGGCTGCTCCTGTATTAAATACCATCTGCTCACCTCTCTATGACCTGTAAAACGGACCTTCACATTCCGTCTTACTACATGCTGATGAACGCGATCACTTCACGATCCAACGCTCACATGATAAGTCATGTAATATTGTTCTGTGAATAATACTATATATCGTATAATATAGTTTTGTCAATAGTATTTAGAAAAATCCCTCTATACTTTATAATATTTTTCGGAAACCACTCTTTTCACACAATATCCGAGAGAGTCAAGTTTATATTATGGAGGAAATTATGACAGATTCAGATAAAATACAGACATTACCGCTTCCTTTTCTGGAGCGTATGAAAGAAATGCTGGGAGATGATTATGATGCTTTCCTGAAAAGCTACAAAAATCCCCGCACCTACGGTCTACGTGTAAACACCGCCAAGCTCTCCTGCCAGGATTTTCAGGCGCTTTCCCCTTTCCCTATCCGGCCGATCCCGTGGATCAATACCGGATACTTCTACGAGGAGGAAAGCCGCCCTGCACGATGTCCTTACTACCAGGCGGGCCTTTATTATCTCCAGGAACCAAGTGCCATGACACCGGCTTCCAGGCTTCCCATCGAACCTGGAGATTTTGTCCTGGACCTCTGCGCAGCTCCCGGAGGAAAAGCCACTGCCCTGGGTGCAGCCTTAAATGACACCGGATTTCTCCTTGCCAACGATATCAGTACTTCCAGAGCCAGAGCCCTTCTTAGGAATCTGGAGCTTTTTGGCATGAAAAATATGCTCGTCACCGACGAAAAGCCCGCCAAACTTGCCCAGCGTTTTCCTGCTTTCTTCAATAAGATCCTTCTGGACGCTCCATGCTCCGGGGAAGGCATGTTCCGAAAAGAGGAAGCCCTTGCCCGCGACTGGACACCGGAAAAATCTGCTGAGCTTTCTGATATCCAGAAAGACCTGGTCTTAAAAGCTGCCGATATGCTCCGTCCGGGCGGAATGCTGCTTTATTCCACCTGCACTTTTTCCCCATGTGAAGACGAAGAAGTGGTAGCCTATCTTCTCAGACAACGTCCGGATATGGAACTTATGGAAATGCCAGGATATGAAGGCTTCTCCAGCGGCCGCCCGGAATATGCCGGCACAGCAGACACTTCCGATTCCGAAATCGCGTTAAGCTTAAATGCATTTAATCCGGAAGAACTTCAAAAATGCGTCCGAATCTTTCCACACAAAATGGATGGCGAAGGTCATTTTCTCGCCCTGTTCCGCAAAAAAGGTGACTCTCTTCCACCCGTTTTCCGCTTTTCCGCAAAAGGACCGGACAAAAATACCCGGAAATGGCTGGAGGAATTTTTCTCTGAGATCAGCCTGAAAACCATTGGCGGTCAGGAATTTGACTGGAACCGTGTGGAAGTCCGCAAAGATAAAGTATACTATCAGCTGCCCTTCCCTCTGGATCTCCGCGGAATCTCCTTTCTTCGAAACGGCCTCTACCTGGGTAATCTGAAGAAAAACCGTTTTGAGCCGTCTCAGCCTCTGGCGCTGGCGCTTCACAAAGGAGATGTGGAAGCAGTTATCTCCCTGCCGGTTTCCGACGAGCGGCTTACCCGTTATCTGAAAGGCGAAACTCTTATGATCGAGCCGGAAGAGGCCGCTCACAAAAAAGGCTGGCACCTTCTCTGTGTGGACGGTTATCCTCTCGGCTTCGGAAAGCTTGTAAACGGGATCCTGAAAAACAAATATCCTGCTGGCTGGAGAGTGTAATCTCTCCGCCGCAGGATATCAGCCCACATTAACATATCATTTCATTTTCAGATCAGAGACTGAACGCTTCTCCAAGAGTAAACGAATAAATATACCGTTCCTTCACCTTCCGGCCTGTCATCCGTTCCAGCGCCTGGGCGTAATCCTCCAGCTGTACATGATAACGGTCGATCAGCTTCTGTTCTTCTCCACGTCTCACAAAGTCCGTTTTATAATCCACCAGAACGATTTCTTCATCCTCTATAAAATACGCATCAATAATTCCCTGTACCAGAACATTTTCCTCACACTGCCACTGCGGATCGAGCTCCGAAGCTTTTCTTGCGATCACAAAAGGCTGCTCCCGGAACAGAAGTCTCTTCTCTGAAGCTGCTTTCATCCGCTGTCCGAGAGGTGTTTCCACAAAATTCCAGATATCCTTTACCCGAACCGACTCAGCCTCTTTTCTTTCCATCTTCCTGGCGTCAACCCATTCTCTCAGCTGTCTGCGGATCTCATCCCTGCTTGCTGTCTTCTGATAGTCCAGGCATTCCATTACACGATGATAAGCCGTTCCACGAAGTGCCCCTGTATACCCTTCCTCTTTCTTCTCCTCGATAAATCGGGGAACCAGCGGCTGGATCTCTTCTTCCATCTCATAATCCACCGTTTCTTCCAGATCCTGCTCACTGTGGTAGCTTCGCTTTTTCAGTTCTGATACACTCACCTTCACAGGAAGATCTTCCAGATATTGATAGGGATATACAAAGGAAAAACGTCTCTGGATCTCCTCCCGGATCTCACTGTCAAAAACTCTGCCCGGATTCCAGTTCTCCAGTGTTTCCTTCTTCATTTCCCGCTCTGCCTGTTCCATAACCTCACTTTCTGTCAGTTCCCGTGCTGTGACCCGTGTAACTTTGAATTCTGCCGGATCTTTGTACAGAGGATTTGCGGTATTCATAAAGATGCCATATTCATGAAATAATGGTGCCATGCAGCGATGCCTTGCCAGTGCCGGAAGCACATAATCCCAGTAAGTCTTCCCGCCAAGCCTCCTGCCCAGAGAAAGCAATGGTTCCTCACTGTCCCTTAATGCGGACAATTCCCCCAATTCCGGTTGCAGGGCTCCAATGATTCCACTGAGGATCAATTTTTCCTTTGCACGTGTAAGCGCTACATAAAGTACCCTCAGCTCCTCTCCGAGGCTTTCCATCAGGAGCGCTCTCCGTATGATCTGCCTGCAAAGGGATGGAGCGATGATCCTCTTCTCCGGCAGGATCGCATCCGCACCGATCCCCAGCTCCGGATGGATCAGAATACTTGCGTTCATATCCCGGAAATTAAAGCGTTTTCCCATTCCTGCTGCAAACACTACCGGAAACTCCAGTCCCTTGCTCTTATGGATCGTCATGATCTGTACTGCACTTTCCCCGGTTCCGGAAAGATTTACCTCCCCGTAATCCACCTGATACTGCTGAAGCTTCTGGATATATCTTACAAAATTAAAAAGGCCTCGATAGCTTGTCTTCTCATATTCCATTGCCTTTTCCACAAGCATGTTCAGGTTTGCATTCCTCTGTTCACCATTTGGCATTGCCTTTGCATGGTCTCCATATCCGGTACGTGCAAGTACCTCCAGGATCAGCTGATGGACCGGCGTGTAAGCCGCCTTATCACGAAGTGTATTCATGGTGTCCATAAAACAGGACAGCTTCTCTCCGAGGATTTTTTTGTTTTCCTCAAAGCTCCCATGCTTTCTGTAGTCCTCCACAAACCTGCACACACATTCATAGATCATTCCTTCCGGATATGCGATCCGAAGCTCAGCCAGCTCTTCTGTGGTACATCCAACGATCGGTGAACGCAGTACGCCGGTCATGGGAATATCCTGCAGCGGATTATCCAAGATCCGGAGATAATTCAGCAGTGTCACAACCTCTGTTGCAGAAAAATATCCGGTTCTGGAAGCCGTATATACCGGTATCCCTCTTGCACTCAAAACCTCCCCGAAGGTTTCAGCCCAGCCTGAAGCAGATCGGAGCAGGATCACGATATCTCCATATTGAAGAGGTCGATACTCTCCCGTTTCCTTATCCAGCACCCGTTCATGCCCTACCATAGATCGAATCCTTCCTGCAATGGCAAGGGCCTCCAGCTCTCTCTCATTCTCCGTTACTTCTTCATCCTCCTCTTCCAGCAGCGGACTGTATTTATCCACAAGAAGGATCTCTGTTTTTACAAATTCCGGATCCTGGCCTTCCGGAAAAGAAGCTCCGGGATACAGAGCTGCCGCCTCGTCGTAAGCAATTCCTCCCAGATCTTCCCCCATGATCTGCCGGAAAATAAAGTTGACACTTTCAAGGACTTCCGGTCTGCTTCGGAAATTTTTGTGCAGGTCGATTCGCTGTTCCGGACTGTCTTCCAGTGAATAGCTCTTATATTTTTCCATGAACAGTTCCGGACGGGCCAGACGAAAACGGTAGATGCTCTGCTTTACATCTCCTACCATAAAAATATTTTTGCGTTCATTGACCCAGCCGGAAACTGTCTGCATCAGAATCTCCTGAACCAGATTACTGTCCTGATACTCATCCAGCAGGACCTCATCATATTTTTCAGAAAGCTCTCTTGCCGCCTGGCTGGGCACATAGGTTTCTCCTTCCTTTTTCAGAAGGATGTCCAGGGCAAAATGTTCCATATCTGAAAAATCCAGAACATTTTTTTCACGCTTCTTTGCCTGGAAACGTTCTGCAAAATCCTTTGTCAGCTTTACCAGCATCTCCAGCGGTGGTGCAGATGCTTCTGTCAGTTCCGTCAGCTCAGCCAGATTTCCGTAAAAATATCGGATTCCCAGTTCCTTCAGATTATCTTTTGCATCTTCGCGAAGAGCTTTTACCAGATTTTTCAGCTGCTCCGATACTCCCTCCATTTTTTTTGAGGAAAGTCTTGCAAACTTCAAATTCCGGAGATTTTGCGCTATCTCATCATAATCCCTTTTAACGGACAGTTGTTTTAACTGCCGGATCAGTATCATATCTTTTTCCAGAGCCTCCAGATAAAGCTCCGGTCCATCCTGGAGCTGACAGGTCTTCATTGCGGTTTCTGTAAGCTCTTCCGCTTCTTTCAGTGCGCAGTCTGCAGCCTCCCACAGATATCGGAACCATCGCGTTCCCTCAAGACCTTTTTCCGGATCCAGATGATAATTCTCCACACAGCTGTCCAGCCATTTTTCGGGCCATGGATTACTCATCGCAGCATTATAAAGCTCCAGCACATGTTCCTTCAGTCCTTCATCCGTTTTTCCTGGCGCATAGCATTCCACAAATGCAGTAAAATCTGCCTCTCTTTCTGCATAATGATCTTCAAAAAGCTCCTTCAGCACATCTTCCTGCAAAAGCTTCAGTTCACCCTCATCTGCAGTCCGGTAACCCGGATCCAGTCCGATCAGATGAAAATAATTTCGGATCACATAGGCGCAAAAGCCGTCAATGGTAGTGATCTGTGCCGTATGGATCAACGTCATCTGTCTCTGCAGATGCTCATTATCCGGATCTTCAGCCAGTGCCTGATCCAGTCCACGTTCGATACGTTCCCGCATCTCTCCCGCTGCCGCCCTTGTAAATGTCATGATCAGAAGACGGTCAATGTCCACCGGTTTCAAAGGATCCATGATCTTACTTAAGATCCTCTGCACCAGCACTGCAGTTTTACCGGAACCGGCTGCTGCGCTGACCAGAATATTCCGGTCGCGGAGCGTGATGACCTTTTTCTGCTCTTCAGTCCATTTCACTGCCATTCTCTTCCTCTCCCTTCATGATCTTTTTCCACAGTGCATCTTCTTCTATGGACGACAGCCTGTGAAACTCATATCCCGGTATCTTCCTGTCGAAGCCGCACACAGTAAGATACGGACAATATGTGCAGGCATTCTTTTTTCCAAGTTCATAGGGTTCCACTGCCGCATTTCCATCCAGGATCGATTCCCTGATGTCACAGATCTTTCTCCGCACATACGCTCCCAGAGCATCAAACTGCTTCCTTGAGGCAACAGAAGATCTTTTGCTGAAGCTTCCGTCCCGGTTCAGGGATACCGGTATGGAGGCCATAGTGCTGTCGATTTTGGTACTCATATTATCATCTGCCTGTACAAGCCCGTTCATTTTCATTTTCTTCAGCATCTGCTCATTGATGCTTTCCATATCCGCATGGATCTTCTCCTGTATCATAGGATCCTTCACATTATAATAAAACACACCGGCCGGAACGATCTCGCGATCCGGATACTTCCTTTTTTCCACCTGTAATGCTCCATCCAGATAGACCATCAGCTGAAGCTGAAGGCCATGATACAACGCCAGCAGATCAAACGAAGTATTTCCGGTTTTATAATCGATCACCTTCACATAGACCCGGTTGTTCTCCGGCTCTTCCATGATATCCACACGGTCGATCCTTCCGCCCTGAAACCTCACCTCAAATCCTTCCGGCCGGAATGCTCCATGCTTCAGCTGTTCCTGCAAAGCCCACACGGTACGCCGCAAAATACGTCTGGTCCGTTCGATCATATATTCATTTCTCGCACTGCTTTTAAGGATCGTATTTCCGTAATCTGCGGAAACCTGATCCAGACAGCTGTCTATGATACGGTTTCGCTCTTCCTCCGTAAGCTCTGCCCAGTCCAGTCCCTCTTTTCGGACTTCCGCCGCAAATTTTTCCAGTGCCATATGCATGACATTTCCCATATCCATAGCCCGGAACTCATACTCTGCACGTTCTGTAATCTTCAGTCCATACTGCAGAAAATGTGCAAATGCACAGGCCGCAAAACGCTCCAGCCGGGTAGCACTGTACGGGGAAATTTCTCCATAGAGGATCTTTGCCACTGTTTTTCCGATCTTATCTGACGGTCGTTCTGAAAAAGATGCCTCTGTAAGTTTTTTTACAAGGATCCGGTATTCCGGGCTCTGAAGATACCAGCTGTACAGTTCCTGGAAGACCGCATTATCCTGGTAAGCTTCTCCTGCAAGCCCTCTCAGGAAATAATCCAGGCTGATTCCCGGAAGCTCCAGTAATTCCATAGGTTCCTGCATATCTCCGCACTGCCGGATCTCCATTTCCGGAAACATCTCCCGGATATTACTGACAAGAAAGGCCGGACTCAGGGCTTTTCCCTGGCTGTCGGACTGACAGAAGGACAGACAGAGCAGTTCTCTTGGCTTGGTCATGTTCAGATACAGATAAAATCGCTGCATGTTCATCAGTTCCTTTGGCCCCGGTGCAAGCTGGATCCCCTGATCTTTAAAAAATTCTCTGTCAATCTCCGTAAGCATTCCTCCACCGGATGTATTCTTCGGAATATTCCCTTCATTTACTCCCACAAAAAACAGTGCACGGATATCCTTTAGCCTGGTTCTCTCCATATCTCCCACAAGTACCTGGTCCATACTTGGCGGGATCAGCGCCACCTTGGCCTGGTTCAGTCCTGTTTCCAGAAGCTGACGGAAATCCTGGCGGTTCACGGTTTCCTCTCCAAGGATCTCCACCATATTATCCAGAAGTTCCATAACAATTCCGTAAATCTGGGCATATTCCTTTTCCATGGCCTTGTCGCCCTGTTCCTTGAATTTCAGTTCCTGATGCTTCAGTTTCTGCTGCACCTGGCTCCGCACTGCAAACTCGTAGAGAAAAGTACAGTATTCCCGCACCGTCTTTTTCCCACCTTTAAAGCTTAGCGCAAGCTCTCTGGTCTCATCTGCGAACCGCTGCCGGATCTCATTAAGCCTCTGAATGCTTTCCGGCGGCATTCCCCGGTAAATACGCACCCACACTTCATCCCATTTCTTAAATCCACGGATACCAAGAGCTAGCACATAATTCTCCAGAAGGTCTGCTTCCTCCCTGGTCACACAGGACATTCCGCACCGGAGATAACGGAATACACTCTCATAGGAAAAATCCTGCACTGCCATCTCAAGTGCTGCCCGGAAATATTCTACAAACGGATTCATCAGGACCGTATGCTTCTCATCAATGAAATACGGGATCCCTGCTGCTGTAAATACCTGCTTTGCAAGATTTCCATACTCCTCCAGGTTACCTGTGATCACGGCGATCTCACCGTAACGGCAGCCCTTTTCCCTTACAAGTCTGGCGATCCGGCGGGCAGCTTCTTCCATTTCCTTCTGCGGGTTCACTGCCGAAAACATGCAGATCTCATCCTGCGCTTTTTTATATATATTTTTTCGGTAACGGAAGATATTTTTTTCAAGGAAATGAAGGGCAGGTGCCTGGGAAAAGCGGGATTTTCCCACATCCTTCAAAAGAACCGGTGTCTCGATCTCCCTGGTCAGCTCCGAAAGCCCGTGGATCATCTGACGGCTCATATAAAAAAGCTGATAAGGTTTTCCTCTCATGCTCAGATTCTCATCCGCATCCATGGTCACCGTTACCATCACCTTCTCACAGACAGCAAGAAGTTCTCCCACAACACGCATCTGAATAGGCGTAAAACCGGTGTAACCATCCAGAAGGAGTACACTGTTTTTCATTTTTTCAGAAAACGGAAGAGCTTTTTCCAGCGCATCCATTACTTCTTCTCCTGTCATATAATGATCCTTCAGATATCCGGTAAATGCCTGGTAAAGAACAGCTACGTCTTTCAGCTTCATCTGAAGTAACGCTCTGTCACCGGAATCCTCGATCATCTCCTGGATCTCACTGTCCCGGATATCGTACTGCATAAACTCCGACAGGATAGACTTCACTTCATCCAGGTATCCCGCTTTACGCATCTGACCTCCCAGATAGGAAAGCTCCTTTCCATGCTGCTGTACCATCTTCTGCAGCACCATACTCTTACCGGTTTCTTCCAGAAGGATGCGGCTGTCTCCTCCAACTTCCTCCAGAACACGGTATGCAAGACGCTCAAAGCTCAGGATATCAATATTCAGGATTCCCCTGCCCGGACTCATCTCCACCAGTGTCTTCTGGGTCTGCATGGTAAACTGCTCCGGCACGATCACATAAAAAAGTTTCTCAGGATGCAGCCCCGCCTGTTCTATGATATTCTGATAAGCATAACAGGATTTTCCGCTTCCGGAACTTCCTATGATAAACTGTAATGACATCTTCATCCTCCCGATCACTTGCAGATTTTCAGTCATTCCGGCGCCATCCTGCGCCTGAAGTATTCCTATCATACCACAAATTCTACTCCTATAGAACGGTCGTTCTCTATATTCTGAAATATCTGCCTGCTCTTTTCCTTATTTTTCCAGGCACAGTATCGGATAACCTGCGCACAGCTGTGGCATAAATCCTCCCTCCCGATAATAAACTATATAAAAAGCTTTGGGAGGCGTGCGCCATGAGTTCCAAAACCAGGATCATCGTCCTACATATGAAAGAGATCATTTACACAGCTGTCTTTCTGGCTCTCGCTGTTGTTCTGGCTGTCGTTCTTTTCTTCATGTTCGGTCCCGGAAAAAATGCCAGTCATACAGCCAGCGAAAAATCCCGCTACAAGCCGGGCGTCTATACCTCTTCCATCACCCTGAACGAGAATACCTTCGATGTGGAAGTTACTGTAAATGCTGACAGGATCAAGGCCATCCGTCTGGTGAATTTAAATGAAGCCACAAAAGCTTCCTATCCTCTTATGGAACCGGTTCTGGATTCTTTGGCAAGTCAGATCTATTCCAGTCAGTCCCTGGAAGACATTCAGTATGCAGGAGACCGAAAATATACCTCCCAGGTACTCCTTTCAGCTATCACGGATGCAGTAAAAAAAGCGGAGAACACTTAAGCTCTCCGCTTTGCGATCTACGTTCAGATTTCAATCTTCTCCAGCACATCCTGCCAGATCCTTGCACTTGCATCACTTGGCATTCTGAGATCTCCTCTTGGAGAAAGTGCCACACTACCTACCTTCGGGCCATCCGGCAGACAGGAACGCTTGAACTGCTGGGCAAAAAATCTCCGATAGAAGGTTTTCAGCCATTTCAGAATCGTCTCTTTATCATAAATCCCCTCAAAGGTCAGGCAGGCAAGCCTGTAGATCTTATCCGGTGTAAATCCTGCACGCAGCATGTAATACAGATAAAAATCATGAAGCTCATAAGGTCCTACCAGATCCTCCGTCTTCTGGGCGATCTTGCCATCCTTAGGAGGAAGAAGCTCCGGGCTTACCGGAGTATCTAGGATATCCAGAAGAACCTCCTTCAGTTCCTCATCTCCGCAGGTATCCGCATAATAACGTACCAGATGACGTACCAGTGTCTTCGGGACAGAAGCATTTACACCATACATGGACATGTGATCGCCATTATAGGTTGCCCAGCCAAGAGCCAGCTCGGAAAGGTCTCCGGTTCCCACAAGAACGCCGCCTTCCTTGTTTGCCGTATCCATCAGGATCTGAGTACGCTCACGTGCCTGACTATTCTCATACGTCACATCGTGGATCTCCGGATCATGTCCGATATCCCGGAAATGGATATTTACCGCCTCTTTAATATTTACCTCGGTAAGCCTTGCACCAAGGCAGCGGCTTAACTTGCAGGCATTCTGATAGGTTCTGTCTGTGGTTCCAAAGCATGGCATGGTCACACAGTGGATCTGTTCTCTCGGCATTCCCATCCGGTCAAAGGCACGTGCCATTACAAGAAGCGCCAGGGTAGAATCCAGTCCTCCGGAAAGTCCTACCACCGCACTCCTGCTGTGGATATGCTCCATACGTTTCTTAAGTCCCATAGCCTGGATGTTCAGGATCTCCTCGCAGCGCTCATCACGCTCTTCCTTCACAGACGGAACGAAGGGATACTGTGGATATTTTCTGGTAAGTCTTGTTTCCTCCTCTGCTACGGAAAAATCAACTCTTGTATGACTGCAGGTAGAAACTGCCGGATACGTGGACATTCTTCTTCTCTCATCAGCCAGTCTCTGCACATCGATCTCACTGTAAATAATGCCGTTCTCAAAGCGTCTGCTTTCCGCAAGCATGGAACCGTTCTCTGCGATCATATTCTGTCCGCCAAACACGAGATCCTGGGTAGACTCCCCTTCCCCTGCACTGGCATAAATATATCCGCAGATCAGTCGTGCTGACTGCCCGCTTATCAGAGTTCTCCGGTAGGAATCCTTACCTACCATCTCATCACTGGCAGAAAGATTAACGATGATATGCGCACCGTTGACGGCATGACGGATACTTGGCGGCGCAGGGACCCAGAGATCCTCGCAAAGCTCTGCTGCAACGGTGAATTCCGGAAATTCCTTACATTCAAAGATCAGCTCTGTTCCAAAAGGAATTTCATCCCAGAACTCATCCTCCTCATTTTTCTCGCACTTCAGGAAGTCCACAAATTCCACATCTTCTTCCTCTGCACCTGCAAACTGTCTCTGCTCATAAAACTCATTATAATTCGGAATATGCGTCTTCGGCACAAATCCCACGATACGGCCATGATTCAGAGCTGCTGCCACATTATAGAGCTTGCCTCTGTGACGCAGCGGGAGTCCCACAAAGATCAGGGCGTCCGTCTCCCTTGTCTCCTCTGCAATATGCAGAAGCTCATCCCACGCACTGTCCAGAAGACATCTCTGGAGAAAAAGATCGTGACAGGTATATCCTGTGATACAAAATTCCGGAAATACCATCAGCTTGACATGTTCCTTTTCCATTTCATGAATGGCCTTCAGGATTTCCTCTCCGTTTGCCTTGCAGTCTGCAACGGTAACTCTCGGCGTTGCCGCTGCCACCTTGATAAAACCATGCTTCATTTTTTCTTCCTCCCGAGTTTTATCGCTTGCACTCTCTTATGATCCTCTTAAGATCTTCCACGGTAAAATTATAATTCTTATTGCAGAAATGGCAATTCATCTCAATGTCCTTGCCTTCCTGGATCATCTCGTTAAGTTCTTTTCTTCCGATGCTGATCAGCGCTTTTTCCACACGCTCTCTGCAGCAGTTGCAATGAAACTGTGTGGGCAGTGTATCATTGATCTCTATGTCAAAGCCTTCCAGTACTTTTTCAAGAAGACTTTCCGGTGTGTGTCCCTGCTCCAGAAGATTGGTAACAGAATCGATCTTTGATACGTTTTCCTCAAGCTTTGCGATCACCTCTTCCTCTGCAAAAGGCATCAGCTGTACAATAAAGCCTCCCGCCTGACGGACTGTATTATCCTTATTCATCAGCACACCCAGTCCTACTGCAGACGGAACCTGCTCGCTGGTTGCAAAATAATAGGTGAGATCTTCTGCGATCTCGCTGGTCTGAAGAGCAACCTGTCCCACATATGGCTCTTTCAGTCCCATATCCTTGATCACATCCATAAAGCCTACGCCGACAGCTCCCGCAACATCCAGCTTGCCTTTGCTGTTTGCCGGGATACATACATCCGGATTCCCCACATAGCCCTTTACATTTCCGTGAGAATCTGCAGTTACTGTGATTCCCTGCAGTGGTCCGCCTGCATGGATCCGAAGTGTAAGGAGATCCTTTTCCCCTTTCATCATAGCTCCCATCATGGCACCGCCGGTAAGGAGACGTCCCAGTGCCGCTGTTGCCACCGGACTGGTGTTATGATTCTTTCTCGCTGTCTCCACCATATCGGTTGTAACAGCCGCAAATGCACGGATCTGGCTGTTCGCCGCTGTTGCTCTTACAATATAATCACTCATATAAAAAATTTCCTCCTTTATTTCTCGTCTGACGGAATTTCCTTTCCATGTTCTCTGGCCACAAAAGTCAGTCTTCCGCTGTCCGGCTTCGGTGCATCCTTGGTGTATGCGTCATAAACCGCCAGCGGGATCAGGCCTGCCTTTTCAAGAAGTTCCCTTACTTTCTCCGGATCATAGGCCTTCTGGTAATGAATTTCCTCGTCTCTCTCATAAAGACCATCTTCTCTCGGAAGAAACAGAGTCAGATCATACACATTGATCCCGGTCTCCTCATCAAATTCATTTTCCCAGATAAAGCTTCCCTCTTCCCGATTCTCTGCAATAGTCGTATTTCCAAGCATTTCCCGGTATTTATACGGGGTGTTCATATCAAATATGAAAATTCCATCCGGATCAAGATAATTGTTCACCAGTTTAAATACAGTAAGCAGATCATCCTCCTCTGTGATGTAATTCATACAGTCACAGACGCTGACGACAGCACGTACCGTTCCATAAAGTTCAAACTCCCGCATATCCTGTTCCAGATAAAGGATCTCATGACCGGATTCTGCACGTTTTTCCATGGCTTCGCCAAGCATTTCCTCAGAGTTATCCACACCGATCATATCATAACCGGACTCAGCCAGAAGCTCTGTCATCACTCCGGTCCCACAGCCAAGTTCCAGCACGATCCCGTCTTCAATTCCGTATTCTTTAAGACTTCCTATAAGATATTCCGCCCATTTTTCATATTCCACATTGTCCATGAAAATGTCATAAACTCTGGCGAAATCACTGTATGCTTCCATAAAAACCTCCAAATATTTTCCGGGCGTTCCATCGCCCGCAGCGTTCACATTATACCATGTCTTCCTGTATAAGTATACGCCTCTGACATAATATGACACAAAAAATCCGGGACCGCAGCCACAAAAGCTGTGATCCCGGAATTCTTATCTAACCGAATCTCCTGCTACTCCAGGCTTTACTGTACAGGCATATAGTATACGTCTGCAGCCTCACCGTGCCAGTAGAAGCTTGTTCCATCCTCTTCATATACATCACAGTCATACTGAGAAGAGAAGGTGAAACGGTTTCCTTCGTTATCCATCCATGCACCGTTTCCGTCCGGAACGATAACACGTGGTTTACCATCGGAGTTTCTGTAAATAGTTCTTGTCTCATCTGTGTTGCCAAGCTGCTCATCTGTAAATCCGCCATTTACGATAGCACCGGAGGAGCTGCTGTCAGTGGATGCAGTTCCATTGGAAGAACCATCAGATGTACTGCTTCCGTCTGTAGATGTTCCGTCAGATGCTGCACTTCCGTCTGTAGATGTGCTTCCGTCGGCAGCTGTAGTTCCATCTGCTGCTCCGTCAGAAGAAGCTGCTGCATTACCATCTGCAGATGCACTTCCGTCAGAGGAAGCTGCTGCATTACCTTTACCGGCAGTCTTGGCTGCGGAACCATTTGCCGCACTCTTCAGAGTGGAATCACCAAGGATCGCAAAGCTGTCGACAGACTCCTGAACCTTTTTCAGAGCATCCTCTTTTTTAACAGATGCCACAAGGCTGTAATACTCACTGTCATTTACAAAGTATTTATTGATAGCATATACATAACCGTCACTCTTGGTCGTATCCTTATATTTCACAGTATAGGAATAAATGTTGATTCCGTCTTTCTGATCTGCCTTGTAATCCTGGATCTCAAAATCGGTTCCATTTACCATGTTCTCTGCCTGTGTCATGGAAACTGCCATATCCTGGGAGTTCGGGATCACTGCGGATTCCAGATCTGCTCCGGAACCGTGAAGGATCAGGATCCTGCCCTGGTCAGGAGACTCGAAGCTTACCATATCTGTCTCGTCGGACTTGTTGGCCCAGGTTGCATCCGGAAGCTTGATCGCTACGGATTTATCCTTGGATGTATAGGTTGTATTCTGTGCGTCTGCTGCAACAGTCGGTGTAACCTTCGCTTTTTTCGCCGGTGTCGGAGTAGGAGTAGACTCCACAACCACGCTGTCCTCTTTTCCTCCTCCGAAACTACATGCCGTCATGACACCAGAAAGAGCAACAGTCATAGCTAAAAGTGCAATAAATTTTTTATTCTTCATAGTATCCTCCTCATAATCATCATCAGTCACAAAGTGTGTCCGGAATATTCACTCCTGAACACACTCTTTGCTATAGTTTACGATTTTATTACAGCTTTGTCAATTGATTTCTCCCTGTACTTTATGAATATCCTGTAAGCAGATATCCTGCTCCGTACAGGATTTTTCTAACATTATAATTTTCCCAGATATACCTATCTTATTCTCTTCTTATGCTGATCCTGTATTTCCCGTTTTACGCCTTCATTACGAAAGTTCTGATTTATTCCCCACCAAGTAAGCCTCCTGTTTTAATGACAAATATCTCCTTGAATCTGTCCTCTTTTTTTTTTCTATAATTGTGTCTTTATTCATGTACACTCATGTTGTAAAGTATACCCAACCAAAAATATATGAAAAGAGGACATCCATACATCGATGTTTTCGGGAAAGGATCTATCACTATGGAAAAAGCAGTTCAGACATCTCAGAGAACTGACCAGGAGCTTTCATCTGTTCAGTTTCTCACCATTACAGCCGCATTTGTTGCACTGACTTATATCTTCACCGCATTTATTAATGTTAAGCTTCCGATCGCTGCCAACGGCGGACTGATCCACCTTGGAAATGTACCGTTATTCATCGGTGCCATTTTATTCGGAAAGAAAACCGGAGCCATTGCCGGTGGGATCGGAATGGGGCTCTTTGACCTTCTCTCCGGCTGGACCCTGTGGGCACCATTTACTCTTATTATTGTAGGGATCATGGGCTTCACAGTAGGTAAGCTCACAGAGGATCCCCGGCACCAGAACATGAAATGGTATGTGATTGCCATTGCCGCAGCCTGCGTGATCAAGGTTGTGGGATACTACATTGCAGAGGTTATCATCTATGGAAATCCACTGGCACCGGTATCTTCCATCCCGGGAAACCTGGTCCAGATCGGTGTTGCAGCTGTCATCGTTCTCATAGTGATCACACCATTAAACCTTGCAGCAAGAAAAACCGGATTAAAAAAACAGCTGTAACAGCTGCCGTAATTTGCGGAAATAATATAAAGATCAAGAGGTGAGCTTATGTATAAGATCATGACACCGGGACCTACACAGGTCGCAGAAAATGTCCGTCTGGCAAGAAGCATGGAATGCACAAATCCGGATCTGGACGAAGATTTTGTCGAATTTTATAAAGAAACCTGCGAGAAGATCAGTTCTCTTCTCCATACCTCCAACGAAACTCTCATCTTAAGCGGTGAGGGTATCCTTGGACTGGAGGCTGCCATTGCTTCCATGACTGAGCCCGGAGATAAGGTTCTTGTTCTGGACAATGGTATCTACGGAAAAGGCTTTGCCGATTTTGTTTCCATGTACGGAGGCAGACCGGAGCTTTATACCAGAGATTATCAGAACACTCTCGATGTAAAGGAACTGGAAGCCTTCCTTGCGGATAACCATGACTACAAATACGCAACCGTAGTACACGGCGATACTCCAAGCGGCATGCTTAACGATGTATCTGCCATCTGCCCGCTTCTTAAAAAATACGGGATCCTTACCGTTGTAGATTCTGTCTCCGCTTCCTTCGGCGAGCCTCTGAACATTGATGCATGCCAGATCGATATCATGTGCGGCGGATCACAGAAGGTGGTATCTGCACCTCCGGGACTTACCTTTGTTGTAGTCAGCAGCGATGCAAAGAAGGCAATGACTGAAAGAAAGGCACCCATCGCTTCTTTCTACGCAAACCTCACAACCTTCGCACATTATTATGAAGAAAAATGGTTTCCATATACCATGCCGATCAGCGATATCTATGGTCTGCGGGCTGCTATTGACAACATTGCCGATGATCCCGGGATCCTTACACGCCACGCCAAAATCGCCGCAGCCTCCCGAAAGGCCATTACAGGAGCCGGACTTAAGCTGTATCTCCACAGCGGCTATTCCAACACGGTAACTGTTTTTGAAGTCCCGGAAGGCACCACTGCCGCTGCGATCCTGGACGGAGTCAGAAAAGACTATAACATCATGCTGGCAGGCTCCTTCGATGTCCTTGCCGGAAAGGTTATCCGCATCGGTCACATGGGAAATAATGCAGCTTTCTACAATGTACGTGAAGTTTTCCATGCTCTGGACGGAACCCTGCAGAAGCTTGGCGTTCCTCTTACCGGATCCATGGAAGAAATCTTCTGCGAAAATATGAAATAAACAAAAAAACGCTGTAAAAGGAAATTTATCACTGCTGTTTCTCCATTTTGCTGGTATAGCCGGTAAGATGAAGAGACAGCTCACATTTCCATTTACAGCGTTTTGTAATGTTATTTATTCTGTTATTTCATACATATACAATTCATGCAGCGCCCTGGTTGCCGCAATATATCTGGCTCTCTGCACGATCGGACTTCTGTCAGTCCCCGGAAATACAGAAAATACCTGATCAAATTCCAGTCCCTTTGCCATATAAAACGTGGTAACAGTAAGACCTTTTTTGAAATTTGTGCTGTCCCTGTGAAGCAGTGACAGCCTTTCCTTTGTGTCAAAGCCCTCTGCTTCCAGTTTTTTCTGAAGAATATAATATGCCTCTCTCGCTTCATCTGCAGTTCTGGTGATCACCGCTGCTGTCTCGTAAGAAAGCTCCTCCCCGGTCTCAGTCCCATCTGTCTCCGAAGCCGCATTTTCCGGCATGTCTTCGTCGGCTTCCGCCACTGTCTGCTTCTCCAGTCTCAGTTCCTTTACCACACGCTCCAGTGCCTCGGTAAGCCCCGTAAATTCTTTCTCTTCCACCGGTTTTCCATGGCGTTCAAAAAGCTCCACCTCTGTGATCCCCGCAAGCTTATTCGCATAGGAAGCAATCTCAATGGTATTACGGTAACTCTTATTCATCACGATCCTTCTGATATCCTTGCCAAAGATCTTCGGAAGGAATGTAAGCACATCCTGCTGGTCCCCATCCATGGTCTGCTCCCGATCTCCCAGGATCGTCATTTTGCATTTAAAAAGCCTCTGGATGATGAGATACTGGATCATGGAATAATCCTGCATCTCATCCACGATCAGATGGCGGACACCGCTGTCTTCCTGCTGGGTCTCCAGACGGTATTTCAGATACAGAACCGGATACACATCCTCATAACGAAGCTTTCTTTTTTCGTACTGTACCTGTGGAAGCGCCGGAAATCCCTCCTGCCTCAGGAAACGATTGTATAACACATAAAGATCTCTTGTCTCATACATCCGGTAAAAACGACTCTTCACAGCATCCCTTTCTTCCTCCGGAAGGTCAAAGCCCTTCAGCGTTTCCACCTCATCAATGAAATACTCTGCCACTGCATCCATTCTGGAAAGCAGCGGGATATCCATGAATTTAAAATAAAACAGTTCAATAATTTCCTGTTCTTTTTTTACTACGCCACGATGTTCTATATCCCGGAAATTCATAAGACTGTCTTCCAGTTCTGCCAGATACCCTTCCATACGGTCCAGAAAATCCCGGGACTGTTTTTCCTTCAGAAGCTCCTCATCACATAAGCCTGAAATCTGCCGCTCGATCAGATCATAACGATCCTCGCAGTCAGACACTGTATTTTTCAGTCTCTTATAGGCAAAAAGATCAAAGCTCATCTCCCGGATGTTCTCCTCACCAAGCTCCGGCAGGATATGGGAAATATAATCCGAAAATACTCCGTTGGGCGAAAGTACCAGCACTGAAGAGGATTTCAGATTCTTTCTGTCATGATAAAGGAGATATGCGATCCTGTGCAGGGCAATGGAAGTCTTTCCGCTTCCTGCAGCCCCCTGAATCACCATGATCCTGTCCGAGGTGTTTCGGATAATAGCATTCTGCTCCTTCTGAATGGTTCGGATAATGTTTTTCAGCTGTACATCTCCGTTGCTTCCAAGCTCTGCCTTCAGGATCTCATCATCAATTTTCACATCGCTCTCGAACTCGTAAATCATTTTTCCGCCACGGATCTTATACTGCCACTTTGCCGCAATATCTCCATGGATCTCACCCAGCGGGGCCTGATAGGAGGCCGGTCCTTTGTCAAAATCATAGAACAATCCGGACACCGGTGCCCTCCAGTCATAGATCAGAGGCAGACCACCGTTTTCCTCCGCAAGGTTTGCGATACCTATATAAAAGATCTCCGGCTCATCATCACCTTCATAGCAGAAATCCACTCTACCAAAGAATGGTGAATCCATCATCTTACGGAATCTGCGGCGCAGCTCGATCTTTTCATTGCTGGCATTGATCTCATGGAAAAGTGCCTGCTGGTTATCGAAATTTTCGTAGCCATACTGGTCCATCTCTGTGTAGTTTTCCCAGTAATACTCGTGCATTCCTTCGATTTCTTTCTGACCGGCCTCTATGGAATCATCCAGCTGTGTGATCCGGTGACGCAGAGTTCCTGTTACATGTGCAAGATATTTCCGTCCGTTTTTTACTGCTGCCATACGCCTTAATCCACCACTACCGCTGTTCCGCTTGCTGTAACCATCAGCATGCCATTATCCGCGCCAAGTACCTCATAATCAATGTCCACGCCAATCACTGCATTGGCGCCCATTGCTCCTGCCCGCTGTTCCAGTTCTTCCAGTGCCTCTTCCCTGGCCTTCTGAAGCTCTTCCTCATAACAGGCACTTCTGCCGCCAAAGAAATTCCGAAGACCCGCGCCAAGATCTTTCATAAAATTAACTCCTGAGATCACCTCTCCAAATACGATTCCTTTATATTCACGGATTGCTCTTCCCTCTACCGATGGTGTTGTTGTTATGATCATGGTAAAATCCTCCCGTTTCTGTCATTTTTCATGGACACTCCAGGATTATTTCCGAAAACATGCTCCGGAGTGTTTATTACAGAATTATACCCGAAAGCGGAACAGATGTATAGAGTAAAAAAGCGAAGCGGACATTCGAAATCCGCTTCGCACCTTTTAAATAATAACGATCGATCTCAGTCTCACGCCTGAGCCTCTTTTTTCTCAAACTGACTGTTATACAGATCCGCATAGAAGCCCTTCCGTGCCAGGAGCTCTTCATGATCTCCCTGCTCAATGATATCTCCGTCCTTCATCACCAGGATCAGATCTGCATCCTTAATGGTAGAAAGTCTGTGGGCAATAACGAAGCTGGTTCTGCCCTTCATCAGGTTATCCATAGCCTTCTGGATCTGCATTTCTGTTCTTGTATCAACGGAAGATGTGGCCTCATCCAGGATCAGGATCTTATTGTCTGCCAGGATCGCTCTTGCAATGGTAAGCAACTGCTTCTGCCCCTGAGAAACATTACTGGTTTCCTCATCCAGGACCATCTGATAGCCGCCGGGCTGCTGCATGATAAAGTTGTGGATATGGGCCGCTTTTGCTGCTGCGATCACCTCTTCATCCGTTGCGTCCAGTCTTCCGTAGCGGATATTTTCCATAATGGTTCCGGAAAACAGCCAGGTGTCCTGCAGCACCATTCCGAACATCTCACGGAGATTGCTGCGGTTGAAGTTCCGGATATCATGTCCGTCAACCTTGATGCTTCCGCCATTTACATCATAAAAACGCATCAGCAGCTTTACGATCGTCGTTTTTCCTGCACCTGTAGGTCCTACAATGGCGATCTTCTGACCGTCATGCACATCTGCGGAAAAATCATTTACAATGATCTTATCCGGATTATAACCGAATCTCACATGCTCAAACTGTACATTTCCTTCCAGTCCCTCAATGGAATCCGGGTTCTCCGGCTGAAGCTCCTCCTCCGGCTCCTCAAGAAACTCAAATACCCGCTCAGAAGCTGCCGCCGAAGACTGCAGAAGGTTTGTAACCTGGGCGATCTGCTGGATCGGCTGTGTAAAGTTACGAATATACTGGAAGAAGGACTGGATATCTCCAACCTCGATAGTTCCTTTGATGGCAAAAAGCCCTCCGAGAAGTGCCACCATCACATATCCCAGATTTCCCACAAACTGCATGATCGGCATCATCATCCCGGAAAAGAACTGTGACTTCCATGCAGACTCATAAAGCTTCTGGTTGTCATGCTCAAATTCCTTCAGCGCATCCTGCTCTTTGTTGAATACTCTTACCACATCATGGCCGCCGAAATTTTCCTCAACCTGACCATTTACTTTTCCCAGGTACTCCTGCTGTGCCTGGAAATATTTCTGGGAGTGTTTCATTACTTTATTAATGATAAGCATGGAAACCGGCAGGATCAGCACTGCTGCCAGTGTCATCCACACGTTGATGGAAAGCATCATGATAAATACACCGATCAGTGTTGTTACGGATGTGATCAGCTGTGTCATGCTCTGGTTGATGCTCATCTGCAGGGTATCCACATCATTTGTTACCCTGGAAAGGATCTCACCGTTTGTTCTGCTCTCGAAATAATTCATTGGCAGACGGTTGATCTTCTTTGAAATATCCTTTCGGAGATTGTATGTAACATCATTGGAGATCCCCGTCATGACAAATCCCTGGATCAGGGAAAAGCATGCACTTGCCACATACAGTCCCAAAGTCCACAGAAGGATCATTCCGATCTTACTGAAATCAATACCGCCTGTACCGTTTACCTTGGCAACCAGACCATTGAACAGCTCTGTGGTAGCTTTTCCAAGGATCTTCGGGCCTGCAATATTAAACGCTGTACCTGCCACTGCAAAGATAAACATCAGGATAAAACGGAATTTATATCTGCCCATATAGCCAAAGAGCTTTTTCATGGAGCCTTTGAAGTCCTTGGCCTTCTCTGTTGGCTGCATTCCGTGTCCGCCCATCGGGCCTCTTCTTCTCTGCTGACTCATGCCAATTCCTCCTCTGATAACTGACTCATGGCAATCTGGCGATATACCTCGCAGGACTTCATCAGCTCCTTATGGCTTCCGATCCCTGCCATATGTCCATCGTCCAGTACAAGGATCTTATCTGCATTTAAGATCGTACTGATACGCTGTGCCACGATAATGGTTGTTGCTTCTTTTGTATGTTCTTTCAGCGCTTTTCGAAGTGTGCTGTCTGTTTTGAAATCCAGTGCGGAAAAGCTGTCATCAAAGATAAAGATCTCCGGATCTTTTGCGATAGCTCTGGCAATGGAAAGCCTCTGCTTCTGTCCACCGGAAACATTGCTTCCTCCCTGTGCGATCGGAGTCTTATATCGCTCCGGCTTGGTGTCGATAAACTCCGTAGCCTGTGCAACCCCTGCTGCTTTTTTCACTGCATCCTCCGAAATCTCTGTCTTTCCGTAACGGATATTGGAATCAATGGTTCCTGAGAAAAGTATACCCTTCTGCGGAACGTAACCGATCCTATCACGGACATCCTTCTGTGTCATTTTCCGGACATCCACGCCATCCACTTTCACAGATCCTTCTGTTGCATCATAGAAACGCGGGATCAGATTGATCAGTGTACTCTTACCGCTTCCTGTACTTCCGATGATCGCTACTGTCTCACCTTTTTCTGCCTTGAAGGAAATATCTGTGATAACATTCTCTCCTGCCTCCGGATATGCGAAGCTTACATGATCAAATTCTACAGTCCCCTTCACATCCTGGGAAGGCTGTACCGGATCCTCCGGATCCTGGACACTGACTTCTGTCTCAAGCACCTCGTTGATACGGCGTGCAGATACATTTGCTCTCGGCAGCATGATAGACATTGCTGTGATCATCAAAAATGACATGATGATCTGCATTGCATACTGGATAAATGCCATAACATCACCAACCTGCATGCTTCCGCTGTCTACCGCATAAGAACCGCTGTAGATGGTCAGTACGGAAACTGCGTTCATGATCAGCATCATCACCGGCATCATAAATGTCATACAACGGTTTACAAAGAGGTTTGTCTTCATCAGAGTGATATTTGCATCCTCAAAACGCTCCTCCTCATGTTTTTCACGGCTGAATGCACGGATAACCGGAATACCGGTAAGGATTTCTCTTGTTACCAGGTTCAGCTTATCTACCATGGTCTGCAAAGCTGTAAATTTCGGCATTGCAATCCTGAACAGCATTGCCATAAATGCCATGATCAGTACAATGGCCACCCCAAGGATCCATGTCATGGAGGAATCTCTCTGAAGCACGCGGATCACACCACCGATTCCAAGGATTGGCGCGTAAAGCACGATACGGAACATCATAGCCATTACCTGCTGGATCTGCTGGATATCGTTCGTGCATCGTGTGATCAGGGATGCTGTTGAAAACTTATGGTACTCTCTGCTGGAAAAACCTATGACTTTGTTATAAACCAGTCCACGGAGATCATGTCCCATAGATGCAGCAACTCTGGATGAAAGAAATACCACACATACTGCAGCCATCATGGTGACCAGTGCCATCAGCACCATGCGGATACCTGTTGCTTTCATGTAATCCATCTGTATGGCATCCACATCTTCACCCATGGCTTCATATTCTGCACGAACATAGGAAACACCTGCCTGTGTGATGATGGATTCCTGCATCTTGTCGATCTTTTCTCCGACCTGGTCCTTCATAGCAGCCAAAGCCTCTGCCGGCATCTGAGAAAGAGCCGCCAGTGGATCCGTCCCTTCCGGGATTCCCATTTTTGCAAGAGCTGCCTTTGATTCTTCACTGTCGGACATCAGAGTAGAAACGATCACCATCGGTTTGCCGAAGATATCGTTGAGTTCTTCTCTGTCTTCTTTGGAGATTTTATCCTTTAATACCAGATCATCTCCCTCTTCCTCATAAAATCCATCCACAGTTTTCGCATCATCCTCTTCCATAAACAGCTTCAGACTGTCCATAGACGTCTTTCTGATCTTCTCAGGAACACTGTCTTCAATACCGTTCTGCTGAATTCCCACATTAATGATATTTGATGTGTAATTCGGCAGAGACAGATCACAGTATGCCTGAAGAAAAAGAAGCGCAATGATGAGTACGATGTAACCTGCAGATCGTTTCAGATATTTCATCAGTTTAATCACGTTTCTGTTCCTTCCTTTCTGTCATTTCATCCGGATGAAGCTTTTCTATGGCTTCCTCCGGCTGGATCTTTTCGATATTTACAAGGATCTGCTCCAGAAATCTCCGAAGCAGGCACTGTTCCGCCTCACTGAAGCCTTCCATCATCACAGCCTCATTTTTATGGATCCGTTCCAGTGCTTTTGCCTTGATTTCCTTTCCCTTTTCTGTCATGTAGATCCTGGTCACACGCTGGTCCTTTTCATCCGGTTTCTTATAAAGAAAGCCTGCTTTCTCCAGTCTCTGTATCGATACATTTACCGTAGGCGGCTTGATATGCAGGATCTTTGCAATTTCCCGCTGACTCAGGCCATCCCTTCCGGACACAAGCCCCAGAACCGGTATCTGTCCCGGATAAATCCCAAGCTCCTGCATCTGACCAAAGCATTTCGTCATAAAATAACGGTCTACCTTCATAAACAGAGATAAAAAGCTGCTCTGCCTTTCTTTCTCATCTTCCTCCTTACAAAACACGCTGTCACTCCTCTCTCATCCGATCAGACACCTGCTCTTTGTTAATGATATACGAAGCAGTGATCTTCTTTTTTAATTAGTCGGCTAACTATATATAATATACATCTGCACAAAAAATGCAACTGGTTTTTGTGAATTTTACACTTTTTTAAGATTTACAGCTTCTTTAATTTCCACCTGAAATCTATTAATTAATTTGTCAAGCTAATTTATTTTCTGCTGTTTTTCCTATTTTTTTTTTTCAAAAAAATACCCGCTTCGTTTTTTTATTCGAAACGGGTACTTCTTTCTGTTCCTGATTTTCTTATACAAACTGATTCACAGCCGGATCATAAGCATAATCGATCATGTCAAGCTTATCCTCCAGTTCTTTCCGGTTAAGTCCTCTGTCCTCACAGAAGGCATCCAGGGATCTGTAAAAATCCCGCAGCTGTGTATTTACGTAACTTAAAAGCATTACCGGGTCCTTTGGTATCATAATCTGTTTCCATCCTTTTATCTGATATTTATCCAATATCCCAGATGCTGCTGGATAGCTGTCTGATCTGAAATATCAGATTTACTATCTTACCAATTCTATTTTTTGTCAAGAGCCAGTAAAAAAATTTTTCAGGATTTTTTATTTCTTCAGTATCTGATAAAAATATTCCATTCCTTGTCCCCAAAAAAGAACTGCCTGGTTCCGATTTTCATCCTGAAATGGATTTCTATCAGAACCGACAGTTCTTTTCCTTGTCAATCTATCATAACTTTATGGAGTTATTTTTTACTTCGTGCTGACGGTAAACGCTCCGTCCTTCACATCCAGCACAATGGTATCTCCGGCATGTACATCACCGGAAAGGATCTTCTTGGCTGTCAGTGTCTCCACATAATTCTGGAGATAACGCTTCAGAGGACGTGCGCCGTAAACCGGATCATAACCGTTATCCACTACCATCTGTTTGGCAGCATCTGTAAGCTCCAGAGAAAGCTCCTGGTCAGCCAGACGGTCGCTGAGCTCTTTGACCATAAGATCTACGATCTTACCTACATTATCCTTGGTCAGCGGCTTGAACATGATGATCTCATCCAGACGGTTCAGAAATTCCGGACGGAAATGACCACGAAGATCATTCATAACCTGTTCCTGTGCCTCCGGTTTGATATCTCCCTTCTCGTCGATACCGTCAAGAAGGTACGGAGAACCAATGTTGGAAGTCATGATCAGGATCGTATTCTTAAAATCAACCGTACGTCCCTGTGAATCCGTGATACGTCCATCGTCCAGTACCTGCAGAAGTACATTGAATACATCCGGGTGAGCCTTCTCGATCTCATCAAAAAGAACAACACTGTACGGTTTTCTTCGAACGGCCTCTGTCAGCTGTCCGCCTTCCTCATATCCGACATATCCTGGAGGCGCTCCGATCAGACGGGACACGGAATATTTCTCCATGTACTCACTCATATCGATACGGACCATATTCTGTTCATCGTCAAACAGTGTGGCAGCCAAAGTCTTGGCAAGCTCTGTTTTACCAACACCGGTTGGTCCGAGGAACAGGAAGGAACCGATTGGCTTTGTGGGATCCTTGATTCCGGCTTTGGAACGAAGGATCGCATCTGTTACAAGACGAACACCCTCATCCTGTCCTACTACACGTTTGTGCAGCTCATCCTCAAGGCCCAGCAGCTTGGTTCTCTCACCTTCTGTCAGCTTGGTTACCGGAATACCGGTCCATCTGGAAATGATACGTGCAATCTCATCATCCGTAACAGCCTCATGTACCAGACTTCTGTCACTCTCTTTAACCTGCTTTTCCTCAATCTCCAGCTGCTGCTGAAGCTTCGGCAGCTCGCCATACTGCAGCTCTGCTGCTTTCTCCAGATCGTAATTCTGTTTTGCTTTCTGGATCTGTTTATTGATATCCTCGATCTGCTCACGTAATTTCTGAAGCTTCTCTACGGAATGCTTCTCATTATCCCACTGAGCTTTCTGGGTATTAAAAGTATCTCTCAGCTCTGCAAGTTCTTTCTGCAGATCAGCCAGACGCTCTTTACTTAAGTTGTCAGTTTCTTTTTTCAGGGCAGACTCTTCAATCTCCAGCTGCATGATCTTACGTCTCTGCTCATCCAGCTCTGTCGGCATGGAATCCAGCTCCGTCTTGATCAGCGCACAGGCTTCATCAACAAGGTCGATGGCCTTATCCGGGAGAAAACGGTCTGTAATGTATCTGTGTGAAAGTGTGGCAGCTGCAACCAATGCACTGTCTGTGATCTTAACACCGTGGAATACCTCATATCTTTCCTTCAGGCCACGGAGAATGGAAATGGTATCTTCCACTGTCGGCTCATTTACCATAACCGGCTGGAAACGACGGGCAAGTGCAGCATCCTTCTCAATGTACTGTCGGTACTCATCCAGAGTTGTTGCACCGATACAGTGCAGCTCACCTCTGGCAAGCATAGGCTTCAGCATGTTTCCTGCATCCATGGCGCCATCTGTCTTACCTGCACCCACAATCAGATGAAGCTCATCGATAAACAGAATGATCTGTCCTTCGCTCTTCTTCACTTCCTCAAGTACCGCTTTCAGACGTTCCTCAAACTCACCACGATACTTGGCACCTGCAACCAGCGCACCCATATCCAGGGCAAAAATCTTCTTATTCTTAAGACCTTCTGGTACATCTCCTGCCACAATACGCTGTGCCAGTCCCTCGATGGCTGCTGTTTTACCAACGCCAGGCTCACCGATGAGAACCGGGTTGTTCTTGGTCTTACGGGAAAGGATACGGATAATATTCCGGATCTCCATATCACGGCCAATCACCGGATCAAGCTTCTGGTTCTTCGCCTTCTCCACAAGATCCTCACCGTATTTATTCAGGGTATCATAGGTTGCCTCCGGGTTGTCACTGACAACTCTCTGGTTTCCCCTGACTGTAGATAATGCCTGAAGAAAACGCTCTCTGGTGATTCCGAATTCATTGAATAGCTTCTTCATGCTCGGGCTTGGATTCTTCAGCATGGAAAGAAACAGATGCTCAACCGATACATACTCATCTCCCATAGCCTTCGCTTCGTCCTCTGCACTGACCAGTGCCTTGTTCAGATACTGACCAAATCGAAGCTCTCCACCGGAAACCTTAACTCTGGCATCCAGTGCCCTCTTAACTGTGTCAATAAAATATTCCTTCTGGATTTCCATCTTCTCGATCAGCTTGAGGATCAGGCTGTCCTCCTGTGTCAGCAAGGCATACAGAAGGTGTTCCTCTTCGATCTCCTGATTGCCATATTCATAAGCAATCTTTTCAAGATCCTGGACAGCCTGTACGGATTTCTGTGTAAATTTACTGATATTCATAGGCTTTCCTCCTATTCTATGAAAAGCATTTCCAATATTCGCATACTGGAAATGCTGTGCTTTTTTCTTGTTCTAGGAGAACTATAACACCGTTTGTTAGCACTGTCAAGAGGTGAGTGCTAATTTTTGTGTTATTTTTTTGCAACCGTAAAATGAAAAACTAATTTCCGCCTTTAGCCCTTTATGCTCTTTTATTGGAAGGTGTTTCTTTACGAGCTCAAGTTTCAACTCCTTACTATACTGTTTCCTAGACATAAAAATATGCTCCTCATATGATAGATTTTTGGATATTTCCATTGTCTACCATATGGGGAGCATATCAATCCAACGGTTTTCAGTGCTTTTTTCATATTACTTTATTGAATATCCCTCATTCTGCCTATATAAGTGAAACTTAGCGAAACTTAAATTAAATCTCTTTCAGACAATTCAATTTGGATATTCACCAACTGTGGATTATTTCTCAGTGCACCAGTTTCCAACTTACCGCCTGCTGCCTTGCATCCACAAATCTCTTATAAATACCTTCCTGTTTCATTAATTGCTCATGTGTTCCCTGCTGTGCAATTCTTCCTTTTTCAACAACCGCAATCTGGTCTGCATGTCTGACTGTTTTTAATCTGTGGGCAATCATAATAATCGTTTTTTCCTTTGTAAGTGCATCTACTGCATCCATAGAATTCTGCAGAATCGCCTCGTTTTCCGGATCCGTGTAAGCAGTAACTTCGTTCCGATTAGCACAACCAGCGCAAACCCGCATAAAACCGGGACTTTTCAAAAATCTAAAGACAATTAAACCTCTCTATAATCACACCTGAAATGCCTTTTTCGTAAGTCTGCGACGAAAAAGGCATTTCTTTTTGCCCAAGGAAAGGAGGTGACGGGGTATATGCCATGATTAACAAAGATGAGCGCCGTGATGTGAGTATTCGCAAGCCCCGGCCATCTATCCGCAAGCA
>PPYF01494373.1_pt1 | contig 105946 bp, 102 predicted proteins | sample 1559871 | NCBI WGS metagenome assembly PPYF01 (sample SAMN08240021, study PRJNA423297) | Human gut metagenome, whole genome shotgun sequencing project.
GACTTCATTTTACAGGACTCAGGCTATGAGTTCTTTTTTATTTTCTTCTTACTTGTTGCACTTCAATTGTAAATTCGTCCCACTTGTAATGGCCAAGGCCGCTAATACCGCCAACGGAGGCGCTAGCATGATGGTGTAATAAGGATGAAAGAAGTTAGCAACGCTAAAGAAGGCCCACCCCGCCCAATAAAGAACATCTTGTTGCTTCCGGTTAGTCTGCCACCACTTCTTCTTACGATCGTACGCAGCCAAGTAAGCCGCTACCATTCCAAAAAGGGCCAATGGCAAGAACCAGCTAATTTGCCGTCTCAATGCCGTCTCAATGCCGTCTGGAATAGGCGGGTCACCCCAGCGGTCCCAACGTTGAAGATACCATTGCCACCTTGGCCAGCGCCCCCCTTCATACCAGTTGGGCGTCCCTTGGTGGTTTTTGGCATACTACTTAACGACTTGCCGGAAGGCTTCCCCCCGTTTGTAGTCCCCTTCTTCATCCCGCTGGTTGGCTTAGCCTGCCCAGTTGGGGCTCCGCCAGCTGGCTTTTTCATTCCCCCCTGCTTAGTACCACCCGTTGGGGCCCCGGTCTTAGTTTTACCACTCGCTTTAGTCCCCATCCCAGAGAAAGTCCCCCCGGTTCCAGTGGTTTGCCCAAATAACCGTTGCGTCCCGTTATAACCGAACGCTAGGTTCAAAACCGAGTTGGTTGAAGAACTCCCAATGTAAGGGCGCGTACTTTTACTTGTCGAATCAACCGCCAGGGGCCAACTGAGGCTAACCACGGCTAAAGCCAAGGTGGCCAACACGGTCTGAGTAAGTACCCTTTTCCAATTCTGCCGACTAGCAACCCAGTAGTAAAGATACATGGCCGGCAAAACCATGTATGCCTGTAACATCTTGATGTTAAAAGCGACCCCCACTAGGGCAAAGGATACCAATACCAGCCATCCCCGTCGCTTTCGAACCGCCCTTTGTAAAACCCAACCGGCTAACAGTAAGAAAAAGACCAGCGTGGCATCCATGTTGTTAGTTCGGGAGTCGGCGACCACGATCGGGGTGATTGTCATAAAGAAGGCGGCTATCCGTGCGGTTAAGGGACCAAAAGTTGGCTTAACCATCTTGTAAATCAAATAGACCGACCCGATTCCAAACAGGACCGAGGATAAAACGATACTCCAACCGTTAAGGCCAAAGATTTTAACACAGATAACCATAAACCAGAGGGCTACCGGGGGGTTGTCGACGGTGATAAACCCAGCCGGATCAAAGCTAGCATACCAAAAGTTATGCCAACTTTTGGACATGCTAACGATAGCTGCCGTGTAAAAATCGTTAGCACTGCCCGCCTCCCAGATATTCTACCCGTACATGAATAAACTTTGAGGATTTTTACGCTAAAGCGGGGTTAATTGTTTATAAGGTTCTTAACGATCCTGGTTTTATAAACAAAAAAAGCTGCGACATCCCTATCGCAGCTCCTTTGGGGAAAATAATGAAACACCCTTATTAGTTGATAACCACGTAGTAGCTTGGCGTGTAAGCGGACATGCTCGTGATCTTAACCGTTTGACCAGTATCTGGGGCTTGAATAAAGGTCCCGTTCCCGAGCGAAATCCCGTCGTGGTACGGTGCACTATCGGAGCCAAAGAAGACGATCGCCCCAGCCGGTGCGTTTTCAACGTCGTAATGGTGGGTTCCCAAGGCTTGTTGTTGGTAAGTCGTCCGGTAAGTAGAACTCAGGCCATATGCCCATTGAACTAGCCCGGAGCAGTCAAAGCCGCTCGTGGTATTTCCACCGTATACGTATGGTGTACCGATTACGGATTCGGCACGGGCCACCGCTTGGGCGGCGCTGTAAGTAGCCACTCCCGACGTGCTTGTGGTAGTCGTGGAAGTGGTGGTCGTTGATGAAGCCGTTGATGAGCTTGCTGAGGACGCACTAGTGGCTGAGGCCGTCACCATCGTGGTGTTGGCCGTACTCGTGGCGGAAGCGGAGCTAGCAGCACTGGAGGTGGTGGCAGAAGATGCCACCGCACTCGTGGCTGAATCGCTAGATGCACTTACTGCAGAGTCGGCACTAGCAACGGCGGAACTAGCACTAACAACGTTGGTTGCGCTCGTGGTACTAGTAGCGCTAGAATCAGCAGCCGAATTAGCACTAACTACGGCGCTGCTTACCGCACTCGTAGCGGACGTGTTCGTGGCCACTTCACTGGCACTTGAACTCGTCACACTCGAGCTTGGCGCTGAGTTAGCACTAGTGGCGCTAGTAGCGGTGCTCGTCGCCGTTGAACTGGCCGTGGCCGCCGTGCTTGAAGCACTGGAGCCCCCACTCGTTGGAATATAAATCGTCTTTCCGGCAATAATTAAGTTCGGGTTCTTTAAGTTATTTGCTTTAACAATGTCACCCATCGTCACGTGGTAGCGCTGTGAATAGCCCCACACCGTGTCACCCTTTTGAATCGTGATCGTGTCTGCATGGGCCGTTGCTCCGGCGGCTGCAAGGCCAATGGTTCCAAATCCTAAGGCCACCGTGCACTTGAGCATCAGTTTCGTTTTGATAATCCTTCACATCCTTATATTATTTATCCTTTCACAAGGACCCCCTTAATATAAACGAAAGAAATTACCAGACCATTACAGAAGGTATACAATAGATTGTTATAAGTATGATAGATTTATGAATATTTACGGTAATATATCATTTGTAACGATTGACACCGTTCGTTACCTAGCTGTTACAAAAACGAAAAGAGGTTGAGAGAAACACGAGTTTCTCTCAACCTCCTTACTTAACTTATTCGCCCTGGTCGGCATCTTCAACGAAGGCTGCTTCGTAAACGTCAGCCACGTCATCGTTGTCTTCCAATTCATCGATCAAGTGTTGGTATTGACCAACCTTGTCGGCAGGAACCTTGGTCTTGTTTTCTGGGATCATGGTTACTTCGGCCGTTTCCAGTTCGTAGCCTTGTTCTTGTAAGGCGTCACGAACGGAAGTCATGGCGGAAGGATCCGTGAAGATTTGGAACTTGTCGTCAGTGGCTTGCATGTCGTCAGCCCCAGCGTCAAGTGCGTCCATCAACATGTCGTCTTCGTCCTTGTCCAAGCCGTCACGAAGGATTTCAATTAACCCTTGCCGGTTGAACATGTAGGAAACGGAACCCGTGGCCCCTAAGGAACCACCGGAGTGAGTGAAGGCGGACCGGATAGCGGCGGCCGTCCGGTTCTTGTTGTCGGTCAGGCAGAAGACCATTACGGCTACCCCACCAGGACCGTAACCTTCGTAAGTGATTTCTTCGAAGTTGGCCCCACCAGCACCAGTGGCCTTGTCAATGGCCCGTTGGATGTTTTGCTTAGGCATGTTAGCTGCCCGCGCCTTATCCATTACCAACCGGAGTTGAGGGTTGTTGTCGGGATCCGGGTCACCTGCTTTAGCGGCTTGGTACAAGTCACGTGAAATCTTTTGGAAAATTTTACCACGCTTGGCATCCTGAGCGTTCTTACGCCCTTGGATGTTATGCCATTTTGAATGTCCTGACATGAACTAACTCCTCTTTTCTTTAAATGATAACAAACAGTCAAATTATACTAAATCATGGGCGTTTTTTCAAGCCCGTCTGCTAAACCGCCGCCAGACCCGCACCAATAGGCAGAGCAAGAAAATGGCCACCGGGATCACCACTAAGGACCAGCCCTTGTTCACAACGTCAGTCTCCACCTGTGAAACTAGGGGCGCCAGGGTTTGATCATCGGTGATCGCCCCCGACCAGAGTTGCGGCAAGAGCAATAGTCCGCTAAACAAGAGGCTAACCCAGGCCATTGCATCGCCAATTGTAATTGGAAACGAGACCGTTCGCATGAAAGTGGCGGTCACTAGGCACAGGGCCAAAACGACCAAGGACACTAGTAGTACCAAGTTGGTGATTACCTTGCAAGTTTTAATGGCGCTGGCTGCTTCCTGGAGCTGACTCGTGTTTAACTGGGAATTGACCTGCTGGCTTAGCTGATTTTCAATGGCGGCAATCGCCGAGTTGTTGGCGAGGCTAACCGAAATTCCCAGCGTCGAAGCTAATTGCTCGCTAGCCTGGTTCGTAAGGCTACTTTCAATGCTCGAGAGGTCGACTTGAATCGTCTTGTCCTCGTAAACCTCTTCGACCACTTGCTCGATTAACTGGTTGGCTTGCTTGGTGGTTACCACCGTTCCCGAGTAACCGTACTGGCTCACGCTTTGGTTGATCATATTTTGTAGGGAGGTCGCTAAACTGGAATTGGTTAGTTCCTGTTTAGCAAAGGACTCGTTTAACACCGTTCCATTGATCAAAATGGTGATCAACAGGGTGAGGGTCGCTAAAACCGTTAGCAAGGCCAAGAAGAAGTGGTGCCCGATTCGTGGCCCTAAGTCAGCTTCTAAGGGGGCCGCCGCTTGTTCTTGGTGCCGCCGTTGGTACTCCGCTCTTGAGATCAAGCCATCACCCCCAGTGATTAGCGGGTCGTTTGCCGTTCTTCAAACCCGTGTGGCAAGATTACGTTTTGCTCGTCATCGCCATCTTCACCATCGGTAGCTTGGTTGTTACCCATCAGCTTGGTCAACAGGCGCATTGAAACGGCACCAATATCATAAAGTGGTTGGGTAACCGAAGTCATCTTCGGCCGAGTAATTTCCGTTAACTTAGTGTCGTTAGCGGCAATCAGTTCGAAATCGGCTGGCACCTTGCTCCCGTGGTCGGTCAGGCCGTTTAACAGCCCGGCAGCAATCCCATCGTCGGAGACAAAGGCGGCCTTGGCGCCACTTTCCAGCACCTTTTCGGTTAGGTCGTAACCTTCCCGGTAGGAATCGTGAGCTTCAAAAATTAAGGCTTCATCTAAGGACTGGCCGGCCTCTTTAAGGGCCGCTTCATACCCCGGAATCCGCATCTGGGCATTGATCGTACTGGCCTTAGAGCCGATCACCAAGGCAACCTTGTCGTTACCGTGGTTAAGCAGGTATTGAACAGCTTCTTTCGTTGCTGCTTGGTAGTTGATCCGCACCGTTGGCAAATCTTCATCGTTGATGGCAGAGCCGGCGACGACCACCGGAATCGTGGAGGAAGAGAATTCTTGCCGCAGTTCTTCGGAGATGTCGTGGCCCATGAAGATGATCCCGTCAACTTGCTTGGCCATCATGCTGCGTACCACTTGTAAGGCCTTGTGGTCATCGGCATCCGAGTTGGTCAAAATCATGTTGTACTTGTACATGGAAGCAATGTCGTCAATCCCGAGGGCTAACTTGGAGAAGTAGTCGTTGGTCACGTCCGGAATCACAACCCCCACCGTGGTGGTCTTCTTGGAGGCCAGGCCCCGGGCCACCGCGTTCGGGCGGTAATTCAATTCCTTGATGACGTCTAAGACTTTCTTACGGGTTTCCGGCTTAACGTTAGGATTCCCGTTGACAACCCGCGAAACCGTGGCCATCGAGACCCGGGCTTCACGTGCAACCGTGTAAATGGTTACTGATTGTTTTTGCATGATGCTCTCCTTCTTGATCTATTATGTTTTCATAGAGTTTTCAATCCAATCCATAATATAGCAAAGTTCCCTTTAAAGGGCAACTTTATGGATCAATCTTATGGTAATTTTGCGTTATAATCGACTTAATCGCTGTTACAAGACGGAAAGGATTGATTTGATGAATTACGAAAAGCTGCACCACCTTCAACAACTGCTAGCCGACCAACAACTAGACGTCGCCTATTTGAGCGACCCAATGACGATTAAGTACCTAACCGGTTTTGGTTCGGATCCGGTTGAACGGGTCCTCGCCCTGCTGGTCTTTGCTGACCAGGACCCCTTCTTGTTTGGGCCGGCCCTCGAAGTCGAAGCCATTAAGGGCACTGGTTGGCCCTACCCAGTCTACGGGTACCTAGACCACGAAGCACCGTTTAAAATGATCGCTGACCAGGTTCAAAAACGGATCGCTAACCCTACCAAGTGGGGTGCCGAACTAGGCTTTTTGACGGTGACGCGGTTACGGGCCCTGGAAGAACAATTCCCGGCCGCCCACTTTGATTTTGACCTGACCCCCGCCATCGAACGGATGCGCTTGATCAAATCGGCCGATGAAATCGAAAAGCTCAACGAAGCCGGCAAGTGGGCCGACTTTGCCTTCCAGGTCGGGTTCGACGCAGTTAAGGTTGGCCAAACCGAACAGGCCGTGGCTGCCGAATTGGAGTACGCCTTAAAAAAGCACGGCATCATGCAGATGTCGTTTGACACCCTGATCCAAGCGGGCCCCCACGCAGCCGAACCGCACGGCGCCACCAGTAGTCGCCAAATCGAAAATAACCAACTGGTCTTGTTTGACCTCGGGACGATTTACGATGGCTACATCTCCGACGCCTCCCGGACTGTGGCCGTCGGGGCGCTCAACGATCAACAAAAAGACATTTACCAAGTCTGCTTAGAGGCCCAGTTAACCGCCCAGGCCGCTGCCAAACCGGGGATGACGGCCGCTGAATTGGATAAGGTCGCCAGAGACGTGATCGAACAGGCCGGCTACGGTGAGTACTTCATCCACCGCCTCGGCCACGGAATGGGGATGAGCGAACATGAATTTCCGTCCATCATGGAAGGAAACGACATGCAACTAGAACCCGGCATGTGCTTCTCAATTGAACCGGGGATTTACATCCCGGGCGTGGCCGGCGTTCGGATCGAAGACTGCGTCCACATTACCGAAGACGGCTGCCTCCCCTTCACCCACACCAGCAAGGAACTACAAGTCGTCGGCTAAGCCAAGCAAACACAAAAAAGCCCGTACCAGCCCAATCGCCTTCGATTGGCCCGGTACGGGCTTTTATTACTATTCTTTTGGTTATGGTTCATGCAATGGCTCACCGGCTGTCTTTTCCGGTTCTTTTGCTTGCTCTTTAGTTTGGTCGATTACGATGTCTTCTTCTGGCGCCGCTTGTGCTTGGTGCGCTTGGGCCAAGGTTTGGCGCAACTCCTCAGTTTGGGCGTCGAAGTTGTCGTTGGTGAAGTGGTTACCAACCTTGCTTGCCTGATCCTTCAAGGTGTCCTTTAGGTTATCAAGCTTGTCGCTAGCAGCTTCTTGGTAATCGCCAACCGCCCCGTCAACGACGTCCAGCGCTAACAAGGAGTACTCCGTCAGGTAATCCATCAGGTCCTTAAACCGTCCTTGGAACTGTTCGCGCAGTGCTTGGCGCTTTTCTTCGCTCAGTGCCTTATAGGCAGCCACGGCGGCCACACTTCCCAGTGCCAGCCCCGTTAAAAACTTTCTTGCCATTCGACGTCCTCCTACTGATTCTTCTTGCGCTTAAAGACCCGGCTAACAACCCCCATCGCCGCTGCTTGGGCCGCGGACTTCATGAAGCTGTTGCGGCGCTTTTCACGCCGGCTCGCTAAGTTTTCCACCAGTGAACGGGAGGCTTGGTTGACGTCTGAAACGCTCTGTCCCAGGTCAGCAATCGCCTGAACGGCTGGATCGACTTGAACCGCCTTTTTGTTGATGTCCTCCAAAAGGGAGTTGCTGTTCTTCAGGATTTCGTTTAATTCCCCGCTGAGGGTATCAACATCCTTGGTGAGTTGCTCGACACTAGTAATGGCATCCCGAATTGCCCCGGCCACCTTTACGAGGAACCAGGCGATAAAAATTACCAACACGACGAGCGCTAGGGCCGCAATTAAGCCCGCAAGTTGTCCAACAGTCATAGTGAAACCTCCTTTATTTAATCTTAAGGATAGCATTATTAGGTATCGACCGCAAATTGATTTGCCGGCGTGCCACTGGGTTGTTATGATAGAAAACAATAACGTTTTTATGGATAAAGGAACAATTTTATGGAACTACTTGCCTCCACCTCGCTGACCAACCAGGCCAGCCAAATCAGCCATTACTTCTCCACCCTTAATTGGGATGCGATCGTCAAAAATCTGGGTGATCGGATCTTGTCCATTCTCCTCGCCTTTGTCATCTTTGGCGCCATCCTCTGGGTTGGAAAACTAATCATTGACGCCGCCTTTCACCAGACCAGGCGCATCCAGGTGCTGGGCGGAACGCACCGGGCGGCTACCTTTCACGCCTTAACCCTCAACATCTTTCGCTACACCTGTTACTTTTTCTTACTCTACGCCCTCTTATCTTTAATCGGGGTTCCCGTGGGCACTCTGTTGGCCGGGGCCGGAATCTTCTCCATTGCCCTGGGGCTTGGGGCCCAGGGGTTTGTTTCCGACGTGGTTAACGGTTTTTTCATCCTCTTGGAACAACAGATTGACGTTGGCGACGTGGTTCAAATTGGCACCACCAAGGGAACCGTGGCCGCCATTGGGTTACGGACCACCCAGGTTCTCTCCGCAGACGGGACTCTGACCTACATTCAAAACCGCAACATCACCATGGTACAAAACTTCTCCCGCCACAATCTGACCGCCAACGTCGACATCCAAATCACGCCGACGACCCCGCTCGACCAGGTGGAGGCGATCGTTAAAAAGGCCGGCCCAAGCCTGCTAAAGGAGGTCGACGGCTTAATTAAAGAACCCGACGTCACCGGGCCAACCACCGATCAAATGGGACGGCTGGTCTTCCGGGTGGTCATCACCACCCGTTCCGGCACCCAGGGTAGCGCGGCGGCCACCTGCTTAGCCACCTACCTAAAGGATTTAAATGACGCTGAAGTTCCTCTAGGCAACGAATGGGGGCACCCGCATGGCCACTAAAATTAAAATGATCGTCACTGACATGGACGGCACCTTTTTAAACGACGCCCACGGTTACGACCACCAACTCTTCTCTAAAACCTACACCCGGATGGTCACCGCCAAGATCCCCTTGGTGATTGCCTCCGGTTCTTCTTACCACCGCTTAACCCGGGAGTTTGCTAACCAGGTCGACCAGCTAACCTTTATCTCCCAAAACGGGGCGGTCGTCCACCTGGGGCGCCAACTGCTATCGGTTAGCCCCCTAACCAACGCCCTAATCACCGACGTCCTAGCCTTAATCACCGACCACTTTGCAGCGGGCCAACTAGCACAACTGGTAGTCTCCGGGGTTAACGCCTCTTACATTGACCAGTCGATGTCCCCCACTAATCGGGCAATCGTTAAAACCTTTTATGAGAAGGTGATCGCCGTTTCGGACTTGCGGCAGGTGGCAACCCTGGTCGATGACCAATTAACCCGGGTCTCGGTGACCTTTAGCCCGACCGTTGACTGGCAAGCGGCCACCGCCTGGCTAACCGCTCACTTACCCGCCGGCCTCGCCCTGGAAAACTCGGGCTTTCACACCTCCCAAATCGGCCTCGCTTCGGCCACTAAACAGGGCGCCCTACTGACCCTCACCGACCAAGAACGGGTAGAGGCTGAGCACGTGGTGACCTTTGGCGATAACGAAAACGACCTTGGCCTTTTGACAATGACGCCCCAATCCTACGCGATGAAAAACGCGGCGCCCTTCATTCAAGGACAAGCGGCTAACGTCACTACCCACACCAATAACGAGAGCGGCGTTTTGCGGACCATTAACGCCCTGCTCGACCAACGAATTAAATAAACGCAAAAGAGAGTGGAAAATAACCTTCTCGGCAGGTTGTATGACTAAGCTAGGACGAACGGTTAGTGCGAAACGCACTGTTCTTCGGCCTGCTTAGGCACTAGGTCTGCGGTTATTGACCACGTTTTCTGTCTAGCATTCGGGAATACAACAAGGGGCTGGGAGAAAACTGTGTTTTCTCCCAGCCCCTTGTTAATTTGAGGGATCGGGAAAAGCTCCGTTTCCCCCTACACCTCTGTTATCGTTTCAAGCGCTTATCTAAGCCGACGTTGACCAGGTCGCGGTTGAAGTAGCGCACGATGAAGTGCTCAGGCGTCGTTTCTACCATGGCAAAGGTGCCGCCCAGGTAATCGTACTCGCCGCGGGGTTGGCTAATTGAGCCCGGGTTTAACAACAAGATCCCGTCCACCACCTGGCAAGCCAGTTGGTGGGTGTGGCCGTACGCCGCCACCGTAGCGCCCGCTTCCTTGGCCGCTAGCTTCAGGTTCAACAAGCTCTGGTTGACGCCATACAGGTGGCCGTGGGTCACGAAGACGTGCTCATCGCCTACTACTTGGTCCACCACCCGCGGGAAGGGATCCCAATCGGTGTTGCCCACCACCACTTGAAAACCGGCTAAGGCTGGGTCATCCGGGGATAAGTTTGAATCGCCGCAGTGAAACATAGCGTCAACTTGATCCGCCAAGCCTTCCTTAACCCGCTCTAAAATAGCGGCGTCACCATGGTTATCGCTAATAAATAGTGCCTTCATTACTTCTCCCACCATTCTTCAAAGTCTGCCATCAACGCCCGCAGCGCCCGTCCCCGATGGCTAATGGCGTTTTTTTGTTCATCCGTTAGGTTCCCCATCGACGTTGCCAATTCGTCAACGTAAAAGAGCGGGTCGTAGCCAAAGCCGTTCGTCCCGGTTAATTCGTGAAGAATGTGACCATTGACTTGGCCGTTGGCGACTAGCTTGGCGCCGTTTGGCTTTAGGCCCACGATCGTCGTGTGGAAATGGGCGGTCCGCTCTTCATCCGGTACCCCAGCTAATTTGGCTAGGAGCTTTTGGTTATTAGCGGCGTCATTATGGTCGCCGGCATAGCGCGCCGAGTGAATCCCGGGCTCACCGTCTAAGGCGTCAACCATCAAGCCCGAGTCGTCGGCGACCACCGGTAAGTTGAGGGCTGAAACGGCTGCCTGGGCCTTTTTTAGGGCGTTTTCTTCAAAACTGTTTCCATCTTCGACAATTGGAAATGGGGGGAAGTCGGCCAACGTTTTGACCTCGATCCCCATGGGTGCGAGCATTTCTTGAAATTCCCGGGCCTTGCCGGGGTTGTTAGTTGCAACGACGAGTGTTAACACGTTAATCCCCCTCTTCAATTTGGGCGGTTCCTAAGTCAAAGTGCCCCGACAACAACCACTTATTCACCCCGGCCCTTAAGTCAGGGAGGTTGCCCGTTGAATATAGGTGGTAGTTGGGGTGGGCGTGGTTACCCATTGCTTGGTGCTGTTCCAGCCAGGACTTGGCCGTGGCCACCGTTTCCTTAGCCGGGTCGACTAAGGCCACCGTTGGTCCGACCGCCTTACTTATTTCCGGGGCCAAAAACGGGAAGTGGGTGCAGCCCATAATCAGGGTTTTTACCGGGTGCTCTTTAAAGGTCATTAGCTGTTCACTAACCACTTCTTGGGCCTTTGCCGTCTCGGTCTGGCCGTGCTCAACGATTTCGACCATTGGCTGGGTGGCCTTTGCAATGACCGGGGTACCCGGCGCTAGCCGTTCGATCGTAGCTGGGTAGGCGCCGGCCGTGGTGGTTGCCGTGGTGGCGATCACCCCAATCGGTCCCTTTTTATCCTGGGCCAGGGCCGCCCGGGCGCCGGGCTCAATGACCCCAATTACGGGAATTGGGAGCGCCGCTTGCAGGGCCGGCAGTGCGGCCGCCGTCGCCGTATTGCAGGCCACGACCATCATCTTTACGTCATGCTTGAGTAAAAAAGCACCAATCGAAAGCGCCAGTTGACGGACCTCCGCTTGATCCTTGGTTCCGTACGGGAAGTGACCTTGGTCGCCCACGAAGATGACCTCTTCGTTGGGTAGTTTTTGCTGGATAACCCGGACGACTGAAAGGCCCCCCAAGCCAGAATCCATCACTCCAATTGGGCGATTGTCCATTTTATGTTCACCCTTTCTCTTTTTCAACAGGTTGAAACCTTATTTTCGCCCAAATCCAGCTGCTTTGCAATCCTCGCCCCTAAATTTTCATTAAGTCCCTCGCCCGGCTGCCGATTTCCGGTATAATAAAATAGATTTCCAAAGAAAGAAGTTATTAAAATGACCCAAACACGTTACGACCACCTCATTAACAGCCACCGGGGTCTTGGAGCCGCCACCCTGCGTGACATCATTATCCCCGCCCTTTTAGGAACCGAAACGGAGGGGATCCTCTACTGGATCGGTAAGGACCTGGCCCGTGAATACCCGGTTGCCACCGAAGAAGAACTGATCGTCTTAACTAACCAACTAGGCATGGGTGAATTAAGCCTGAAAAAACGGAGCGCCACCCAGCAAATTTGGGAGCTGGGCGGCCCCATCGTCGACGAGCGCTTGACCCTCGACAAGGAAACCACCTCCTTTGCCCTGGAAGCCGGCTTTTTAGCCCAGGAAATTGAATTCCAACTGGGCTCGGTTGCCGAAGCCGAGGTCCAAGAACGCGGCCGCCACATTGCCACCTTCCTGGTTCAAAACGACCCCCAAGGCACCTCCGATTCCGAACGCACCGAACTCGTTGAATTCATCCACCCCCAAATGCCGACTACCGAAGAACCCACGTCCAAGAAGCGTACCAGCTTGTTTGGGCGAAAGAAAAAGAAATAGGAAGTGCGACCCCCACCGTTAAACGGGCCGTGGGCTAAAATGGTGACTACCTTATCCACAGAGATAAAAAAAAGAAGCTGGGATTTTCCAGCTTCTTTTTTTTAGTTGCTCGCCGCACTCAGCCACTTATTAACGGCGATCGATAAACCCGCCGCTAGCGCTAGCATCAAAAAGGAACCGCTAGCCAGGTGGCAAACTTCAAAGAGCATAAAGAGGGCCATTAAAGGCGCCGTTTGCGAGGAGGTCAAAAAGGCGACCGCCCCGACCACGGCGAACTGGGCGAGTGGGATGCCCGGCACAATAATGGCGTACACCATCCCTAGCAAGACCCCCAGTGAGGCACCAATTGAAATGGACGGGGTCAAGACCCCACCGTAGCCCCCAAAACGAATCGTCATCAGGGTGACGATTGGTTTGGCCACCAAACCAAAGAACAGGGCCACGATGGCGATGCGGCTCGGTGCCGTCGTCGACATTGCCAACTGGGCTAACCCCCGCCCGTTCCCCATGATTTGGGGGTAAACGGCGGCCACTAACCCGGTCACCAGGCCGACGATTGGAAAGAGCACCAATAGTTTGACTTGGTGGGGTCGCTTGGCGCTACAAGCCCTGATCGCCCGCCCAAAGAGGTGGCCTAACCACCCCATTAACGGGGCGACCACGATAACGTAGGGGAGCAAGCGTAACGAAAGCTCCCGGTTAGAGACCAGGTAGTAAGGAACGTAACCCTTGACCAAAGCACCAATCATGGTGGCGATCGAAGACATGGTCAACGAGACGGCGATCGCCCGTGGGGTAATTCGTTTGTAGAGTAGTTCCATGCAAAAGAAGGCGCCGGTAATCGGGGCGATGTAGACCCCGGCAAAGCCCGCTCCGGCAGCGGCCGCCACCAACAAGCGTTTATCGTCGTCTTCCAGTGTTAAAGCGGGGTGTTGGTTAGCAAAATCTTCCCACTTCTGGGCAAAGGCGGCCCCGGCCTCCCGTGGTGCCAATTCACGCCCAATTGAGCCCCCGGTCCCAACGAAGAAGATCTGGGTTAAGACGTGGGCAAGGGTGCGGAAAAGGGGCATCCGTTGTCCTTCCACGGCCTTAGCTAGCCCCACCGGACGGTAGCCCTTTTTTTGTAGGAGGTACCAAGAGAACCCAGCTAGGATTCCCCCCGCTATTACCGACAAGCCCCGGTGAATAGCGCTGGCGTCCAGGTTCACCGGCATCCGGTTACTCTCTTGAAAGCCCAAAAAAAGGTGCTCAACGTGGTCCAAAAAGAGACTTAGTAAGGCTGAACTGGTCCCCACAATCACCCCGATTACCACCGTGGCAATAATAATCGGGAGGTTCCTTTGTAGTTGTTGTCGGAGTTGCATCCGTCATTCCCCATTTCACTAAAATTCACACCTTCCTAGTTAAGCGCGCTTAGGGAAAAATTACAAGTCCTGGTCCAATTTTTAAGAAAATCGAAAAGGAGGACGCCAATTAGAAACAAGCTTCTAACCAGCGTCCCCCTTATGACTAGAGGTATTGTTTTAAAAGTTGGGCGACCTGCTCTTTGCTGTGGTAGCCGATTAATTGGTCGACTACCTGGCCGTCCTTGGTAATCATTAGGGTGGGAATACTCATGATCTGAAACTGTTCGGCCACGTTGGGGTTAGCGTCCACGTCTAGCTTGTGAAAACCAACTTGCTCCCCCATTTCCTGGTCGAGGGCTTCAACAACTGGTGACTGCATCCGGCACGGTCCACACCAGGTCGCCCAAAAATCAATTAGGGCCACGCCGGTCGCCGTGTCTTGTTCAAAAGTGGCGTCGCTTGTTTCGTGTACTGACATGCTCCAACCCCCCTTTGTTTAATTACCCCTATTTTACCATTTATTTAATGGTCCGGCGCCCCGATTCACCCGCTAAAAGTAGGCGATCGTTGCCCCGTCGCCCCCATTGCTAGGGCTGGCGTATTCAAAGTTTTTTACCCGGGGGTTGCTCTGGAGGTACTGTTGGGTCCCCTTACGTAGGGCCCCGGTCCCCTTCCCGTGGATGATCGTTACCGACGGCAAGTTGTTTAACAAGGCGTGGTCAATAAAGGACGCCAGTTCACTCATCGCCTCTTCGTAACGGTGACCCCGCAAGTCTAACCGGGCACTGGTTTGCCGCGTTTGAATCGTCCGCACCGCCATTCGCCGGGGCTGAGCGTGCTTTTTCTCGGCTTGCTTAGCCTGCTTAGCCGAAATCTTTTCGAGGTCGGCCTCGTCAATGGCCATCTTCAAAATTCCCAGTTGGACCTCCCACTTATGGGCGCCGCGCTTGTTTAACAAGACCCCTTGCTGGCCATAGGACTTGACGTTGACGTGGTCCCCCACCTTAAGTTGGTGCTTTTGCTTGGCCCGTTGTAAAACGCTGTTGTGATTTAAGCGTGGGTTGTCCTTGTGTAGGGCGTTTAAGGCCCCCTGGGCGTCAATTAATTCATTTTCCTTAACCGTGGCGCCCTGAATTTCTAGTTGGCGGAGGTGGTGGATAATCTGGTTGGCCTTCTTTTTAGCTTGGGAAACCTCGTGGTTGGCCTCCGAACGGGCCCGTTCCAAGAGCTTATCGCGCTGCTCGTTAAAGCGATCGAGTTTGGCGTCTAACTCCTCTTTGGTGGCCGCGTTTTCCTTAACTAACGCCTGAAGCCGTTCGTTTTCCTCCCGGGCCCGCTTGCGTTGTTCGACCAGGTCACCGATCATCTTGTTTAAGTCCTGGCTGTCATCAGAGACCAACGATGAGGCCTCGTCAATGACCGCTTGCTCAATCCCTAGCCGCTTGGCGATCGCGATCCCATTGGACTGCCCTGGCACCCCAAGTAAGAGCCGGTAGGTCGGCTGAAGGGTTTGCTGGTCAAATTCCATTGAGGCGTTGATTGTCTTGGCCCGGTCGTAGCCGTAGACCTTCAGTTCCGGGTAGTGGGTCGTCACGACGACTTCGCTACCCGTTGCCCCAATTTGGTCGAGGATTGCCATCGCCAGGGCCGCCCCTTCCTTAGGGTCGGTCCCGGCCCCCAGTTCGTCCAAGAGTACCAGGGAGTTAGCGGTGATTTGTTCTAAGATCCGCTTAACGTTTTCCATGTGGCCAGAGAAGGTCGACAGGTTTTGTTCCAACGACTGCTCATCCCCAATGTCGGCAAAGACGTTATCAAAAATGGCGACCGTCGAGTTTTCGTTGGCCGGGATAAACATCCCCGACTGGGCCATTAACTGGATTAAGCCCAGGGTCTTTAAGGTGATCGTCTTCCCACCGGTGTTCGGCCCCGTGATCACGATTGCCTGGTAGTCCTTACCCAGGGCAATGTCGTTGGCAACCACCTTCTCCTGGTCGATCAAGGGGTGACGGGCCATCCGTAAGTTGACCTCACCCTCCTGGTTTAAAAGCGGTACGCTCGCCTTCATCGCCGCCGCCAACTTGGCCTTGGCGTTAATCAAGTCGAGGTGGCCTAGCAACTGGGCATTTTGCGCGATGTCGTTGCGGTAGGGGCGCACCAGGTCTGATAACTCCGCTAGGACCTTACGTACCTCTTGGCGTTCCTCAATTTGGGCTTGGCGCAAGCGGTTATTTAACTCCACCACGCTCCCCGGCTCAATGTAGAGGGTTTGCCCGGACGCTGATTGGTCGTGGACCACCCCGCCAAACTGGTTGCGGTACTGAGCCAAGACTGGGATTACGTAGCGGTCGTTTCTGATCGTGATAATCGGGTCCGACAGCTTCTTGGCCTGCTTGCCCCGGGTGTAACGCTCCAGTTCGTGGCGAATATCAACTTCGGTTTGGGTGATCAACTGACGAACCCCATGTAGCTTAGTTGATGCCTCATCGGTCACCCGGCCGTCCGGATCCAGTGAGTGAGCGAGGCGCCGGGTAACCTCCGGAATCGTCACCAATGACGTCGCCAGGTTATCAATGGTCCGCAAGCGAATTTTCTTTTCGACTAGGCCCTCAAAAAAGTTTTGCACCGCCATGCTGGTCCGCAAGACCTGGGTGATCTGGGCCAGTTCGGTCCCGTTTAAGCTGGCTTGCACCTTCAAGCGCTTGAGTTGGGGGCTAACGTCGGCTAACTCCGGCAGGGGAATTCCCCCGACCAAACGTAATAGGTCGGCCCCATCCTCCGTTTCTTCCACCCAATGGTGAATGGTGGTGTAATCGGTTTGGGGTTCGAGCTTAGCCAGTTCCGCCCGTCCCGTGGCCGAAACGATAAACTGGGCGAGCTGCCCCTTGACCCGGCCGTACTCTAAGGTTTCTAAAATTTTATGGTTCATTGACAAATCGATCCTCCTTAAATGACCCAGGAGATGACCACCTTGGCCATCCCCGGGGTTTGATTAATGATCCACTGGGCCAATCCCGACGCCGCTAGTTGGCTTTGCCACCAATCAACGGGGAGGAGCTGGAAGATGAACAAAAAGACGAAGATGATTAAATACCCCAACAGGCAATCTAGCGCCCCGCCGGCCCAGCCGTTAACCGTCCCGACCACCGGAACCTGGCGGACCCAGTTAAAGCGGTGCAACAACCAGCGGGAGAAAAAGGTGATCGCCCAAAAGATCAGCATAAAGCTGACCCCACTGTAGAAAAACTCGCTGGTGCTCGTCTTTAACAGGCTCGTGACCGTTGAATTGGTGCTGTCGGTGATCGACGGTAAGATACCAGCCAACGCGGCCCCCACAAACCGGGCCCCCAGCCGGGCCATCAACCACGCCAAAAAATAAGCGACCGTCGTAATTACCAGGCCGATCAGCCCCATCCGGCGGCCGTGAATCCAACAACCCATTAAAATGATGATGATAATGGCGGTAAGGATCATGTGTTCCCTCCTAAATTTTCACTGAATATTTTAGCATTTTCACCCCGGATTTGCTATCGTAGGGATTGCAACAGAAAGGGGAGCAACATGAACATCGTAATTAACGTTGATACACCGACCTTTGAACAGATGAAGTCAACCTACCAGGCCCCGGGAACCCTCCCGGCCGGGGCGTCCTTTCACGCCAAGCTGAAGGGGGTCACCGTGACCGGCTACACCAAGAGCCACAAGGTGATGTTTCAGGGCGCCCTTGCCAACCAAGAGGCCGCCCGGTGGCAACCAAACGACGCCCCAGCCCCCTCGCGTTCGACACCTGCCCCGGCTGGCTTACCCGCCGGTTTTGCCACCTGGTCGGTCTTGGGGTCCGATGAGGTCGGGGTGGGCTCTTACTTTGGCCCCCTCACCACGGCGGCCGTCTTTGTCGCCGCCGACCAAGTCGCTTCCCTCACCCAGCTGGGCGTCGCCGATTCCAAAAAACTAACCGACCCGGAAATCATTCGCTTGGCCAAACAGATCATGGCAACTTGCCCGGTCACCTACCTCAACTTGATGCCCGCGGCCTATAACGCCCGCATGAAAAAGTATAACCAGGCCCAGTTAAAGGCCCTGTGCCACAACTACGTTCTCGCTAAGACGTTAGAACGGTTAGCCACCAAGCCGCAGGCCATCTTGATTGACCAGTTCGTCAGTGAACGGACCTACTTTAATTATTTGCAGGGCCAACCACAGATTGTTAGCCACCACGTTTATTTTCAAACCAAGGGGGAACAAGCTCACGTGGCGGTGGCAGCGGCCTCGATCGTCGCCCGCTACCAATCGTTGAAGGCAATGGATACCCTGTCTGAACAAGCCGGCATCACCCTGCCAATTGGGGCCGGTCACGCCGTCGACTTAATCGCCGCCAAGCTAATCCGCAAGGGCCTCGACCTCAACCAGTTTGCCAAGGTCCACTTCGCTAACACCCAAAAGGCCCGCCAGCTGGCTCGCCAATAAAATAGGGAAAGCTTCCGTCTTGTTTCGGTGGCCCCCACTTAAACTACTGCTCAAACTAGCACATCCGGATATACAGCAAGAGGCTGGGGGAAAACATGGTTTCCTCCCAGCCTCTTATAATATTAGGCGTTAAAATTGCCATCGTCATCGATAAAGGTGTTAAGCACCTCTTGGACCATTTCCCATTCGGCATCGTTTTCGATCGGCAATAGTTCTAACTCGTCTTCTTCTGAAGTAGGTTCTTCAAAGGCAAAGGCCTGAATCCCAACCTCCTCGTCGTTTTCTTCGTCCAGCGGGTAGAGGCAGATGTACCACTTGCCCGTCTCCGGTGATTGGAAACGCATTGCCTCTTTGTATAATTCTTCGTTGCCGGCTTCATCAACCAGGGTGAAGATTTCGCCGTCATCGCGTGGCGTTTGCTCACTCATGACAATTCCTCCTATAGCTTGGCGCACAACTTACCGTGGCGATCCAAGTAATTCTGTAAGATTAAGGTGGCCGCCAATTCGTCGATCACCTTTTTTTGTTTGCGCCGGGAAACGTCAGCCTCTTCGACTAACATCCGGTGGGCTTGGACCGTGGTTAAGCGCTCATCTTGATAGTCGATTGGCAAACCAAACCGCTCCTCCAAGAGCTCACCGTAATGGCGTGCCGCTTCAACCCGTGGTCCCTCCGTGTTATTCATGTTCTTGGGTAGGCCGAGCACAAAGCCAGCGACCTGACGGGATTTAACCAGTTCCGCCACCCGCTCTAAGCCAAAGACCTCCGCTTCCTCATCAATGGAGATGATTTCCACGGCTTGGGCCGTCCAGCCCAAGGGATCGCTTTCCGCCACCCCCACCGTCTTGGAGCCAACGTCTAATCCTAATAAGCGCATTACTGAACGTCCCCACTGTTCTTCAGGTAGGACCGAACGAGTTCTTCGATAATTTCATCGCGCTCGTGCTGGCGAATCAAGTTCCGGGCGTTGTTTAGCCGCGGAATGTAGGCAGGATCACCAGACAAGAGGTAACCCACGATCTGGTTAATCGGGTTGTAGCCCTTTTCTTCAAGGGCATCATAGACCGTCTTAAGGGTCTCTTTGACGTTTTTTTCGTGCAACTTATCAAAGTCAAAAAACATCGTTTCATCAGTTGCCATTTCAGTCACCTCCATCAAATGTACCATTGCTAATTGTACTATATCCCCACCAAAAGTACAATTTAGCCCCCCGGAAATGGGGCCAAACAAAAACCCCTACCAGCTTGCGCAAGCCGGTGAGGGGTTTTATTTCGTAATGGTGCCAGGAAATTCCCCGCGGACTTAGTGTCTAAATCCAGTCTACCGAGGAGGAAAATGTCGACTTTCCCTTAATCATTCATGAATTGGCTAGCCAGCTTGAGAGCTTCGCTAATCCCGGCTGGGTTCTTTCCGCCGGCCTGGGCCAGGGTTGGGCGACCGCCCCCGCCCCCGTTAATGGCCGGGGCAATTGCCTTGATCAAGTCACCAGCCTTGACCGTCTTGGCCAGGCCATCCTTGACTGCTACCAAGAGGTTGGCCTTGTCACCAGCGGCCGTGGCTAAGACCAAGACATCGGAGTAATCCTTTTGGCGCCAATCGTCAGCCATTTGACGCAGTTGGTCCATTCCGGCCACCTTAACTTCGGCGGCAATCAAGGTTCCCTTCGCCGTTTCTTCCGCCTGGTTGAAGACGTCGCCGGCTTGTTGGGCGGCTAACTTAGCTTGCAGGGCCTCGTTTTGCTTCGTGGCTTCCTTGAGCTGGTCTTGCAACTCACTAACCCGGTGGGCGACTTCCTTAACTTGAGCCACCTTCAGGTCGGCGGCGATGTGGTCTAGGCTGTCGACCCGCTCTTGCATGAAGGCAAAGGCGTCACTGGACGTCACGGCTTCGATCCGCCGGACCCCGGCGCCGACCCCACCTTCGGAAACAATCTTGAAGAGGCCGATTTCGTTGGTGTTTTTGACGTGGTCCCCACCACAGAATTCGGTGTTGAAATCACCAATCTTAACGACGCGTACCTTGTCACCGTACTTGTCGGAGAAGAGGGCGATTGCCCCCATTTTCTTAGCGGAATCAATGTCGGTTTCGACCGTCGTGACCGGAATTTCCTTCCAGATCTGTTCGTTGACCATGTCTTCAACCTTCTTAAGGTCCTCTTTAGTAACCTGACCGAAGTGGTTGAAGTCAAAGCGTAGGTAGTGGGCCTCCACTAAGGACCCGGCTTGTTGGGTGTGGCCGCCCAAGACGTTGCGTAAGGCTTGGTCCAGCAAGTGGGTGGCGGTGTGGTTCTTTTCAATCTTGAGGTGGCGGGCCCGGTCCACCACTAACTTGTAGCGGGCGCCCTTCTTAATTGGGGCGGTTAACTCTAAGGTGTGGAGGTTTTGTTGGTGTGGGGCGTGTTGGACGTCTTTAACCGTGGCAACCACCTTGCCGTAGTTATCGATAACCTGACCGGTGTCAGCTACTTGGCCCCCCATTTCGGCGTAGAACGGGGTCTGGTCGAAGATGACGTCGACGTGTTGACCCGGTTCCGCTTGGTCAGCTTGCTTACCGTCGGCGGCCAACCCGATTACCTTGGCGTTATCAACCACCAGGTCGGTGTAGCCCACGTACTTACTTTCGTCCGTGAAGTTGGTCCACAGGTCGCTTTGCACCCCCATCCCGTTGTCCATGTCACGGGCGTTGCGGGCGCGGTTTTGCTGTTCGGTCATCGCCGCTTCAAAGCCCTGTTCGTCAACGGTCAAGCCCTCGTCGGCTGCGTATTCACGGGTCAGCTCAACCGGGAAGCCGTAGGTATCGTAAAGCTTGAAGGCCGTTTTCCCGTCGATTTGCTTGCCATCAGTTTGCTTAGCCTCATCGATCACGCTGTTTAACAGGCTCAGCCCCCCGTTTAAAGTGGCGGAGAAGCGGTCTTCTTCAGAGGAGATCACTGAGGCGATGTAGTCGGCGTTTTCTAAGACGTCTGGGTAGTAGTCCTTCATGATTTCGCCAACGGTGGGTACCATCTTAGCTAGGAACGGTTCGTCAATCCCTAACTTCTTGCCGGCCACCACCGAACGCCGTAAGAGCCGGCGAATCACGTAGCCACGCCCGACGTTGGATGGCAGGGCCCCGTCGCCAATCGCAAAGGTGATCGAACGGATGTGGTCGGCGATGATCTTGAACTGAACGTCATCGGCGGCGTTTTGGCCATACTGCTTGTCGGCAGAGAAGCCTTCTACCTGCTTGATCAGCGGCATGAAGAGGTCGGTTTCAAAGTTGGTCTTGGCGTTTTCAAAGATTGAAACGACCCGTTCCAGCCCCATCCCGGTATCGATGTTCTTGTTCGGTAACGGTTCGTAAGTGTCTTCTGGGGTGTGGTTAAACTGGGAGAAGACGATGTTCCAGATTTCCAGGTAGCGTTCGTTTTCGCCCCCCGGATAGGATTCCGGATCGTCTTCCGGTAAGTTGTTCATTTCCTGGCCGCGGTCGTAAAAAACTTCCGTGTCCGGACCGGACGGCCCCTGGCCAATGTCCCAGAAGTTATCCTGGTCGGCTAAGAGGTGGTCTTCTTTGACCCCGGCGTCCAGCCAGAATTGGTGGGCGTCGTTATCCTTCGGGTAGTAAGTGATGTAGAGGCGTTCCGGGTCAAAGCCAAACCATTCGTCACTGGTTAACAGTTCCCAGGCCCAGGTGATGGCTTCCTTTTTGAAGTAGTCACCAACCGAGAAGTTCCCCATCATTTCAAACATGGTGTGGTGGCGGGCCGTTTTCCCCACGTTTTCAATGTCGTTGGTCCGGATACTCTTTTGCGAAGAGGTCATCCGCGGGTTGTCCGGAACCACCTTACCATCGAAGTAGTTCTTCATTGTTGCCACCCCGGAGTTGATCCAGAGCAGGGTCGGGTCGTTAACCGGCACTAGGGAGCGTGACGGCATCTCGGTGTGTCCGTGTTGAACAAAGAAGTCTAAGTACATCCGCCGAATCTGGGCGGAGTTCAGTTTTTTCAGTTCTTTCATTGCCTTTCCTTTCTAAAACAAAAAATCCACCCCTGCTAGACAGAGACGCCGGTCGACGCGGTACCACTCTGCTTGCAACGATGGATTCGTTTGCCACTTTTAATCCCCCGTGGGGGTTGATCACTAAATTATCCCCTGGGGAGCAACCTGGTTTGGTTCGTCGTGCTTTGCAGCCACCAGCACGTTTCTAAAAGTTCCCCCAACCGGTCATGTCCCAGATGTGTTTCATTATAACCAAGGGGCGGGGCAAAATCAACGCCCATTCTGTTGACGAGCCCGCTCCGCCCGGTGTTGTTTTTGCCGAGCCCGCTTCGCCTTGCGCATTTCGTGGCGCTGGGCCTGCTTAACCTTTTGGCGCTCGTCTTCTTTAATCCGCTGCTTGATGCGGCGCTTGTAGCCCGGCTTGACCTTTTTCTTGGCCTTCTTGACAAAGCCCTTAACGGTCGGGTCTAAGGCCGCCTTCTTACGGCGGTGGGCCTTGCGGCGGTTCCGGTCGTAAGTCGTGACGATCCGGCCGTTTTTCAAGTCCTTTGGAATAAAGGTGATGCCCCGTTCCTCTAACTTTTCAATCAGGACGTCTTCGGCGGGCGCGTACAGGGTGATGGCGGTCCCGGCCATGTTCGCCCGACCCGTCCGGCCGACCCGGTGAACGAAGTATTCTAGGTCACTTGGAATGTCATCGTTTAAGACTAAGGAAACCCCCTCCAGGTCAATCCCCCGGGCGGCTAAGTCCGTCGCCACGATGTATTGGTAGTCCATGTCCCGAATTTGGCGCATCGTCCGCTTGCGGGCCCGTGGTTCCAGTCCCCCGTGAATCAGGGCGACCTTTAAGCCCCGTTCTTGCAAGTAGTTAGCCAGTTCTGTCGCCCGGTCACGGGTGTTGGCAAAGACCAGGGCCAAGTACGGGTCCCCTAGGGTCAACAGGCGGTAGACCAGGTCGTTTTTGTCGCGCCCCTTGGTCGACATCAACCAGTTTTCCACGTTGGGGTTGATGACCGTTTCGGTGGGAATTTCTTCAATCACCGGGTTTTCCAAGTACTTCTTCAAAAATGGCCGTAGCCCTTGGGGAATCGTGGCCGAAAAGACCATCATCTGGAGCTTTTCGGGGAAGCGGGCGGCGATTTGGTCAACCGTTTCTAAAAAGCCCATGTCCAAGGTCATATCGGCTTCGTCGATCACGAACTGGCTAGCCGTGTGGATATCTAAGGCCTGGGAGTTAATCAGGTCTAAGATTCGCCCCGGCGTCCCAATCACCAGTTGGGGTTGGCGCCGGTTCAATTGTTCGACTTGGTGCTCCTTGTCGGTCCCACCGACGTAGTTGTGAATCGTCAACGGGGTGGTCGCAAAGCGGTTTAGTTGCTTGGCGGCGTTATAAATTTGGTAGGCTAATTCCCGCGACGGGGTGGTGATAACGGCTTGGACCGTCTGGTTGTTGGGGGCTAGTTGGCTAAAGATCGGCAACAAAAAGGCATGGGTCTTCCCACTCCCGGTTCGCGATTGGCCCACCACGCTCTTACCGTTGAGGATCAACGGGATCACCCGGGCTTGAACGGCGGTTGGTCGTTCAAAGTGAAGGTCCTTTAGAGCCGGCGTTAAAAAGTCGGCCAAGTGAAGGTCCGCAAAAGATTCAATCATTAAAGTTCTCCTTTTAGAAACTGGGTCGTTAACTCATCCAGTTCCTGCATAATTTGTTTCATTTCTGCTTCGTCATTGGCCCGGGCCCCGGAGGCGAGCGGGTGGCCCCCTCCGTGGTGGCGCTTGGCCAATTCATTAATCACCGGCCCCTTGGAGCGCAGGCGCACCCGGAAACCGCCATCCTCTTGTTGGACGTAGATTGCCCAGGCCACGACGTCTTTGATCCGTCCTGGCAGGGAAACGACGGCCGAGGTGCCGGCTTCAGTCAGCCCAAATTGGTTGAGGACTTCATCGGTTAATAAGACGCTCCCCGCCCCGCTGTCGGTAATCGTTAAGTGTTCGTAAACGTAAGCGGACAACCGGGCCAGGGGGAGCGAAATTTCGTTTTCGCGCTGGGAAATGGCGGCGGCGTCCGCGCCGGCGGCCATTAAGGCTCCGGCCACCAGCATCGTCTTGGGCGTCGTGGCCGGGTACAAAAAGCGTCCCGTGTCGCCAATGATCCCGGCGTACAGAGCCGTTGCCGCCTCCTTGGTCATCGTTAGTTCCTTAGCAAAGTGTTGGTAAAAACCGTAAATCAGCTCGGAACAAGAACTCGCCTGGTCATCGACCCACATGAGGTCACCGTAGGGCTCGTCGTTAGGGTGGTGATCAATTTTAATCAACTCATCGCCGTTATTAAAGCGCCGGTCGTCAATCCGCGGGGCGTTGGCCGTGTCGGTAACAATCACCAGGGCGCCATCGTATTCGCTACTGTCGACGTCGTCCATCTGGCCGATCCAGTTAAAACCGGGGATTTCCTTACCCACGACTGCCACTTCCTTGTAGGGAAAAGACGCCCGTAAAATCGACGCTAGGCCCACCTGTGAACCAATCGCATCTGGATCCGGGCGTTGGTGCCGGTGGATAATGATCCGGTTGTACTTTTTAATTTGTTCAAAGATCGCATCTAAGTCTGCCATCGTAATCTTCCTTTCGTCCGCTTGGGGTAACCGGTTCTTAGTATACCAGTTTTTGACGGCGAACCAAAAACTCACCGCCCGACTTTCCCCTCTTCTCGGCCCTAACTTCATTCGCCAAGAACGCGAATGGGCCCCAGCCGTCCGGAAATCCCGAACCAAGCTGGAGCCCAATCCCGTTTTTAGCGCGGGGCCACCGAATTTTAAATTGTTCTGCTGGCCTGCGTACTACTTTTCGGCTTGTTCCGCTGGCTTTTCGTCGTCAGCGTCGGTTGCAGCCGAAGTAGGCGCTTGTTCTTCTTCAGCCTGAGCAGCCGCTTCCTTGTTGGCCGAAGCTGATTCAACTGGTGCTTCAGTCACGGTCGTTGCAGCGGCCGGAGCTGGCGTTGCCCGGTTGACCTTGGCAACGGCGGACAGGTCGAAAGTTAAGTAAATCCCTTCGCAGTCAATCGTTACCGTTTGTTCGGCCGTATTAACTTCGTGGACCATCCCGTGTAAGCGACCAATCGTCACCACGGCATCACCCGGCTTCAATTGGTTCACCATTGCTTGGTGTTCTTTTCGTTGGCGCTGTTGAGGCCGGATCATGAAGAAGTACATGAAGGCGATCATCAGCACGATCAAAATAATGCTTGACATGTTAGCGTTCACAAGAATTCATCCCTTCTGGTGTTAATCTTAGTAATATTTTAACTATACCAAAAACCAGCTTAAATACCAGTTAATTTAACATTTCCCGGTGTTTTTTCGCAAAGTAAGCCGTCCAGTTCTTCACGTTAGCCTCGGTCAACAGGCGCGTTGCTAAGCCGACGTGGCGCTCGGTTAAGTAGGGCCAGGCTTGCTTGGGTAAACCATGCGGCGCCCCTTCTTCGACCGGCACGTCGCTGAGGTCTTCTTGCAGGTAACGGTGGTGGCGCGCCAAAGTCAGCGGTAAATCGGAAATGATCAAGTGGACCCCCGCTTCAATCGCCGCCTGAATCCGGAAGGGCGTTGCCGCTTCAACCATCACCAAGCCGTTGGGTGGTAACAAGTCAGTGGTCATCTCCAAACTCCGTTGCCACTCCTCGTCTTCGAGTGGTTGCTCAAAGCCGCCCAGGTAAAAGTTGGTAATGTTTTGCTCGACCAAGTAGGCAATGCTCTCCTGGCGGGCGGCCTTTAGCCCCGCCCCCTGCACGACGCCCCACCCGGTTGGCGTTTGAGCGCCCCAGGCGGCGTTCACCGCCACGGAGCGCACGATGTCGTCAACCGGGGCGTAGTGGTCAGGCGCCTGGCTTAACGGGAGGGCCACCGAAGCGTGGGCTGCCTTTAACCACTCCTCGTATTCGGCACCGTTAACGGTTTTCTTGGCGCCCCCATGGGGGAGTTGGTAGTGGACGCCGACCCGTTCGCTGTTTTTCTTCACCTTCGTTAGGGGCTGACCGAACCCGGGGAGGGCAACGGTGAGGCCTTCCCACTTGAGCCAAGCACCGAGGCCGCCAACCTCCTCCAGGGTGGCCGCGCCGGGGGCGTCCATGGCCGGTGCTAGCGGTAAGGCGACGATCCGGACCCCACAGTGGGAAAATAACTCCCCGGCGGTTAGCGGATCGGTGGTCAAGAGGGGGAGCTTTAATACCGGCATCGGGACCGTTAGGGGGTGGCTAGTCATGGTCATGTTAATTTCCCTCCTGGTCAAAGGGTATCTTGAGGTGTTCGTAGGCCACAGGGGTCACCACCCGCCCCCGCGGGGTACGCATCAAAAAGCCGATCTGAAGGAGGTAGGGTTCGTACATCTCTTCGATCGTGTTGACCTCTTCGCCAATGTTGGCGGCAATCGTCCGGATCCCCACCGGGCCACCGTGGTAGTGCTCGATCATCGTGGTGAGGAGCTTGCGGTCAATCTCATCAAGCCCCTGGTCATCAACGGCCAATAAGTCTAGGGCCCGGTCAACCGTGGCCGGGTCAATTGCCGCCTGACCGCCCACCTGGGCAAAGTCACGCACCCGCTTTAAGAGCCGGTTGGCAATTCGGGGCGTGCCCCTGGAGCGTAGGGCTAGTTCGTGGGCCCCGTCTTCTTGAATCTTAGTGTTGAAGATGGTCGCCGAACGGTCAATGATTTGGCTGAGCTCCGTAGTAGTGTAATAATCCATCCGGGCCACGATCCCAAACCGGTCCCGTAAAGGCGCCGCTAGTAGCCCGGCCCGGGTGGTAGCCCCAATCAGGGTGAAGGGCGGCAGCGGGAAGTGGACCGGGTGGGCCGTGGGACCCTCGCCAACCACGATGTCGATGTAAAAGTCCTCCATCGCCGAGTAGAGCATTTCTTCGACCACCTTGGGTAGGCGGTGGATTTCATCGATGAACAAGACGTCCCCCGGTTTGAGGTCGTTTAAGAGTGCCACCAGGTCACCCGGCTTTTCAATCGCTGGCCCCGAGGTGGTTTTGATGGCCACTTGCATTTCGTTGGCGATCACCATTGCTAGGGTCGTCTTCCCTAACCCCGGCGGCCCGTACAAGAGGACGTGGTCTAAGGCCTCCCCGCGTGACTTAGCCGCCTGAATGTAGACCGCTAGTTCATGTTTGATCCGCGCTTGGCCGATGTAGGTCGCCAGGGTTTGGGGGCGCAGGCTAACCTCGTCTCGCCCCTCCTGGTCATCAGTGACCTCATTTGAAAGAACGTCATCAAAGTCTTGTTCCATGAAAACCTCCTTATCTGCTCAACAACTTCAGGCCCTGGCTGAGGTAGTCGTTGGTGGACAGCTCGCCTTGCAAGCCTTCCAATTGCTTTTGAACCCGTTCGACTTGCTTGGTCGTGTACCCTAGCGACTCCAGGGCTGCCAAGGCGTCTTGGAGTGCCGCGGACGGACCCAGTGGCCCTGGGGCCGTGAAGTCGAGTTGGACCTCGTCTTGAACCGCCACGACCTTGTCCTTTAACTCAATAATGATCCGCGAGGCCGTCTTCTTACCAATCCCCGGGAACTTGCTCAGGTACTTATCGTCGCCGTTTTGAATCGCGTCGATTAGCCCCTGGTGGTCGGGAGTGGCTAAGATTGCCAGGGCACTCTTCGGCCCAATCCCGGAGACCCCAATTAGCTGGGTGAACAGGCGCTTTTCGGCCTGGGTTGCGAACCCAAAGAGGGTAATGGCGTCTTCTTTGACCGCTTGGTAAATAAAGACCTGGACGGCCTGTTGATCGTCTTCTTGGTAGGCGTAGGGGTTGGCCACCGCCACCCGGTAGCCGACCCCGTTGACGTCAACCACGATAAAATCGGGGCTGACCATTGTAATTAAACCGGTTAAATATTCAAACATCCGTGTTCCTTACCTTTCGTCTTCGTTCCCCTATTTTAGCACACCTGTTCGCCTTAGTCCTCGTGGTCGTCAAAGTCGTCGGCAAAGGGTTGGTGGGACTCTTGGATCCGCTTAAAGAGCTTCTCCAAGTCGGTGGTGGTAAAGTGAATCGTTACCGGCCGGCCGTGGGGACAGTTAAAGGGGTTCTCACACTGGGGCAGGCGGGCCAACAGTGCCTTGGCCTGGCGTTCGTCCAAACGGTGGTTGGCCTTAATCGCCCGCTTGCAAGACATCATGATCGCCGCCTTGGCCCGGAAGTCCTTGACGCTCAGCTTGCCACTGGCCAAAACCCAATCGATCATCTCGCGGGCGGTATCCTCTTCTTGGCCCGCCACAAACCAGGTCGGGTGGCTAGCGAGCATAAAACTGTTTTGCCCAAACGGCTCTAGTTTTAGGCCGCAGGCGGCTAACACTGCTTGGTGTTGTTGGATCTTTAAGGCGTCGGCTAAGGAGTAGTTTAAAACCAAGGGGGTCAAAAAGTTTTGCTGGTCGGCAGAGACCTTGCCGATCTCTTCACGGTAGTATTCGTAATTGATCCGCTCCTGGGCGGCGTGTTGGTCAACAATGTACAGCCCATCTGAGGCTTGGGCCAACAGGTAGGTCCCGTGGAGCTGCCCCAGGTAGGTAAGGTCCGGGAAACGTTCGCTCGCGACGTCGCCCCGGTCGTCGATGTCTAGGCTCACCTGTTCCACCGCCGGTTGCGCCTGGCTAACCTTCGCGTCCGCCTGGGCGCCAAAGGGGGTCGCCACTTCTTCATTTTGGTAGCGCCGGTCAAAGGCTTGCACCGCCGGGCTAGCTAATTCGCTACGGCGACTAATAATCACCGGTTCCCCACTGGTCGGGCTGGGCTGCCAGGCCGGCGGCTCGTCGCTGGCCCGTTCGCTGACCCGGGGGGCGGCGCTTCTCGGGGCGTGAACGGTCTGCTCCCTGGTTAAAAGTTCGTCGGCCCGGTCACCAACGTCGGGAATCAGGTTCTGTTGGTCGATGGCCTGGCTGACGACCCGCTCAAGTAAGTCCACTAACTGGGGTTCCATGCTCAAGCGAACCTCCCGTTTAGCCGGGTGGACGTTGACATCCACGAGCACCGGATCGAGGTCAATGTTGATCACCGCTAGCGGGTAGCGGCCCACCATTAACTTGGAGCGGTAACCGGCCACCAGGGCCTTGGTCAGCTGGAAGTTCCGAACGTAGCGGTGGTTAATCATGATCGTCATGTACTGGCGCCCGGCCCGGGTTAACTCGGGCAACGAGACCAAACCAGATACCTTGAAGTTCGGGTCTTCTCCTTTAACCTCAACCATCTTACGCCCGGCTTGGACCCCGTAAATAGCGGCGACGACCTGTTTTAAATTACCGTTCCCTGCCGAGCGAAAGACCTCCTTGCCGTCATGGGTCAAGGAAAAGGCCACGGTGGGGTTGGCCAGGGCGAGGCGGTTAACGATGTCCACAATCCGGGCTAACTCGGTGTGGGGCGACTTCATGTACTTGAGGCGGGCCGGGGTGTTGTAAAAGAGGTCGCTAACCAAGATGTCGGTCCCCGGTCGGGCACTGGCCTGGCCGTGGGCGAGGATCTCGCCCCCCTTAATGTGGATCTGGCTGCCCGCCGCCCCGCCAGTCGCCGTGGTTAACAAGACATCCGCTACCGAAGCAATGCTGGGCAGGGCTTCGCCGCGAAAACCCATCGTCGTCACCTTAAAGAGGTCGCCTTTATCGGCGATCTTACTGGTGGCGTGGCGCAAAAAAGCCCGGGCCACGTCGTCTGCTTCGATCCCCTGGCCATCGTCAATCACCCGCACGCTCTTGAGCCCCGCTTCTTCAACGATGATGTCGATTCGGTGGCTGTTAGCGTCCAGGGAATTTTCCGCCAATTCCTTCACGATTGAGGCGGGGCGTTCAATCACCTCGCCGGCCGCAATCTGGTCGGCTAAGACGCTATCTAATTCATGGATTTTGCCCATCGTGTTCCCTTCCTTGTTACTTTAGATTCTGTTGCCACTTGTAAACCTGGTTCATCACGTCCATCGGCGTCATGCTCATCAGGTCCAAGTTCTTAACTTGCCGGGCAAGTTTATCGGCCTTACCGTCCTTTTTTTCGACCGGGGCCGTGGCAAACAATTCGAGTTGACCGCTACTCTCCTCGACTAACGGGGTCGTTTGCTCTTTGACCGGCGTTTGCTCCTTTGCTGGCGTCGGTTCTATCACCGCTGCTGGTGGTTCGACACCCCGCGAAGGAACCGCCGCCGTTTCTTGCCCCTCCAGGCTGGTTAGGATTTGGTTGGCCCGGGTTAAGAGCGGCGTCGGCATCCCCGCTAACTTAGCGACGTGGATCCCGTAGGACTTATCAGCTGGCCCCGGGGTTACCTTATGCAAGAAGACCAACTCGCCGTTTTCTTCGGTCGCCCCGACGTGAACGTTTTGCAGGTGGTCCAGTTCGCCTTCAAGGGCGGTTAATTCGTGGTAGTGGGTTGAAAACAGGGTCTTGGCGCCAACCCGGTTGTGCACAAACTCAATAATCGCCTGGGCTAAGGCCATCCCGTCGTAAGTAGCGGTACCGCGGCCAATTTCGTCAAACAAAATCAGGCTGTCGGCGGTAGCGTTTTGCAGGGCGTTGTTGGCTTCCATCATTTCCACCATGAAGGTCGATTCACCGGATACCAAATCATCGGCGGCCCCAATCCGGGTGAAGATTTGGTCAAAAATCGGCAGCTGGGCCCGCTTGGCTGGCACGAAGCACCCCATCTGCGCCATCACCGCCGTCAGGGCTAGTTGGCGCATGTAGGTTGACTTCCCAGACATGTTCGGCCCGGTAATCAACAGGATGCTGGTATCGCCACCCATCAAGACGTCGTTAGGCACGTACTCCTGGTGGCCCATGAACTTTTCCACGACCGGGTGGCGCCCGTCTTCAATCTGCAGCTGGTGATCGTGATTCAGGCTTGGCCGCACAAAGTGGTAGTCCTCGGCCACCTTAGCAAAGGCCTGAATAACGTCTAGGGCCGCCAGGTTCGCCGCCAGCTTTTGCAGGCGGTCAATCTGTTCTTTGACGGCTTCTCGAACCTTCACGAAGAGCTCGTATTCCAGGGCGGTTGACTTGTCCTGCGCCCCTAAAATCAGACTTTCCTTTTCCTTTAGTTCCGGGGTGGCAAAGCGTTCCGCATTCACCAGGGTTTGCTTTCTTTCGTAGCGGTCAGCGGGTAACTTGTCGATATTGGCCTTGGTGACCTCAATGTAGTAGCCAAAGACGTGGTTGTAGCCAATCTTTAAGTTATTGATCCCGGTCGCCCGGCGTTCTTGTTCTTGCAGGTCGGCAATCCACTGCTTGCCGTTTTGCATGGCGCCCCGGTATTCATCGAGTTGGTGGTTATAGCCATCCCTAATAACGCCACCATCCGTGACCGAGATCGGTGGTTCCGGGGCGATTGCCCGGTCAATCAGACCCGCTACGTCCTCAAGGGGGTCTAAGGCCTGTTCCAGGTCATCAAAGGCCGGCACGTCTAACGTCTGCAAAATGTATTTAATCTTAGGTACCTGCTCCAGGGAGGTCTTTAACTGGATCAAATCACGCCCGTTCACCGACCCGTAGGCGACCCGACCGGCCAAGCGCTCCAGGTCGTACACCTTGATCAATTCTTCTTGCAGGTTTTGACGCTCAAAGTAGTGATCGAGTAGCTCCTGGACCCGGTCGTAGCGCCGCTCAATCTTTGCCTGGTCCAACAGCGGTCGGTCTAACCACTGCTTTAACAGTCGTGACCCCATCGCCGTCTTGGTCTCATCGAGGAGCCAGGCCAGCGTCCCCTGCCGCTTGCCCGAGCGCAAGTTGGTGGTCAACTCCAGGTTCACCTTGGAACGGTGGTCAATCTTCATAAAGGAAGAGAGTTGGTAGGCCACCGCCCGTTGTAGGTGGGCCAGGGAGCGTTTTTGCGTCGTTAACAGGTAGGAAACCAATAAGGCGACCACGTCTCGTTGCCCGGCGTCCGTGAGGTCTTGGCTCAAGTAGGCCACCTCGGCTTGGTTCACCACTTGCCCTTGCGTTGAACGTAAAATGTTGCGCTTGGTCAGTTGGTCAAGCAGGCTCGCTGAAACTTCCGGTTCGGTGACCACCTCCCGCGTTTGCAGGTTAACTAATTCGTTAATGGCGGCGGCCTCGTTTGACACCTTAGTGACCTTTAACTCCCCGGTTGACAGGTCGGCGTACGCCAGGTTGTAGCCGCCTTGCTCTTGTTTGAGCGCCGTTAGGTAGTTATTTTGCCGGGCGGCGTCCCCCGCTAGGTCCATCGTCGTCCCCGGGGTTACTAGCCGGGTAACTTCCCGCTTAACCATCCCCTTGGTCGTCTTGGGGTCCTCCATTTGCTCGCAAATCGCTACCTTGTAACCCTTATCGATTAGGATATCGACGTAGTTATCGACCGCCCGGTGGGGTACCCCACACATCGGGATCGGGTTATCCTTGCTCTTGCTACGTGACGTTAGGGTCAGTTCCAGTAACTGGGCCCCCTTAACGGCATCCTCGTTAAACATCTCGTAAAAGTCGCCCAAGCGGTAAAACAAAAAAGCATCCGGGTACTGATCCTTGACCCGTTGGTACTGTTCCATCATCGGCGTTTGTTTACTTGCCACACTGCCACCCCTTTTTAATTACTGCTTTCATTCTATCATTTTCTCTTAGAAGAGAACAAAAGAGCCGCTAGCAATGCTGCGGCTCCCCTATCTCTACTTGGCATAATCGACGGCCCGGGTTTCCCGAATTACCGTCACCTTAATGTGCCCTGGGTATTCAAGTTGCTTTTCAATCTCTTGCTTGAGGTCGTGGGCCAAGGTGACCGCTTGCTTATCGGAAACCTTGGTTGGTTTGACAATCACGCGAATCTCGCGGCCAGCCTGGATAGCGTACGAATGATCAACGCCGCTATTTTGGTTGGCCAACTCCTCTAGCTTCTTGAGTCGTTGAATATATTGTTCCAACGACTCACTACGGGCACCAGGACGGGCCCCGGAAACGGCATCGGCAGCCTGAACCAGGACGGCAATGATCGAGGTTGGCGCCACGTCGCCGTGGTGAGATGCGATCGTGTTAATAACGACCTTGTTCTCCTTGTACTTGCGGGTTAGTTCCACCCCTAGTTCAACGTGGGAACCATCAACTTCGTGGTCGATGGCCTTACCAATGTCGTGCAGGAGGCCGGCCCGCTTAGCGAGGGTCACGTCTTCACCGAGCTCAGCGGCCATGATCCCCGCTAACTTGGCGACTTCAATTGAGTGCTGTAAGACGTTTTGACCGTAACTGGTCCGGTACTTCATTCGCCCGACCGTCTTAATCAGGTCCGGGTGCATGGTGTGCAGGCCTAGGTCAAAGACCGTTTGCTCCCCGACTTCACGCAGCTGGGTATCCATGTCCTTGCGGGCCCGTTCAACCGCCTCCTCAATCCGGGCCGGGTGAATCCGGCCGTCTTGGATCAAGCGCTCCAGGGCCATCTTGGCAATCTCACGCCGTACCGGGTCAAACCCGGATAAGACGACTGCTTCCGGCGTGTCATCGATGATCAGGTCGATCCCGGTCAGGGTTTCTAAGGTCCGGATGTTACGGCCCTCGCGCCCAATGATCCGCCCCTTCATGTCGTCATTGGGGAGGGTTACTACGGTCACGGTGGTTTCTTGAACCATATCCGCGGCTGAGCGTTGAATTGCGGCCACGATTAAGTCCTTGGCGTTCTTTTCCGCCGTTAATTCGGCTTCTTGTTCGCTTTGCCGAATCATCGTTTCCCGTTCACTTTGCAACTCTTCTTTTAGTTGCGAAAGGAGCCGTTTTTTGGCCTCTTCGTGTGATAGCTGGGCGACCTTTTCGAGCTCGGCTTGGCGCTGCTCGACTAAATCCGCTGCCTGTTGTTGACGCTTTTGAATCTGCTCCGTCTTTTGATCGAGCTTCCGTTCCCGGGCGCTGATCGTAGTTTCGCGGTTCTCCAGACTGGTGTCCTTGCGGTCAAGGGTTGCTTCGCGTTGGAGCAAGCGCTCTTCTTGTTTTTGGACCTCACTACGACGGTCCTTGAGTTCTTGTTCCACGACTTCCCGGTAGCGATGGCTTTCTTCTCGGGCCTCTAAAATGGCCTCCTTTTTCGCCGTCGCCGCCTCCTTTTGGGCAGTTGCAATAATCCCCGCGGCGTTTTCCTTCGCCTGGGTTAATCGTTGTTCGAAAACAATTTTCCTACCCACGTAACCGGCAATTAGACCGACAACAATAGCGACAGCGGCGATTAATAAGCTGATTGCATTCATCAGTTCACCTTCCTATCAACTATTGACTTGTTGGTTCAAAAGTTTGATTAATTTTAAGTAATGCAAAAAAAATTCACATACAAAATAATTTTAAGCGTCCCGCCATGGGGTGTCAATCAACTTCGCTGAGATTTGGAAAGAAAAGGAAGTGCGAACCAACCTCCTCGACAGGCCGTTGGGCTAAGCTAGGATGAAGGTTGTTGCGGCACGCAGCGTTCTTCAGCCGTACTTAGACACTAGGCCTGTGGTTGGGGAGCACGTTATCTGTGTAATAGTTAAAAAACAAATTCAACAGCCTGCTTAGGTGACATGGCTGACCTCGTTTTCTACCTACCATTACGGAATACAGTAAGGGGCTAGGAGAAAAGACGGTTTTCTCCTAGCCCCTTGTCCATTATTTGTCACTCGACGCTTCTTCAATCGTTTCTTGTTGCGGTTCGCCTTCCTTGGCGGCCGGCGCTTCGTCCGGTTCCATCCCGTAGGCCACCCGCACCTTGTTCATCAGCTCGTTCATGGCGTCTTCGTGGTCCGCAAACCACTGCTTGGCGTTTTCACGCCCTTGGCCAATCCGTTCGTTACCATAAGAATACCAGGCCCCGGACTTGTTGACCAGGTCCTTTTCGACGGCCATATCGAGCAGTTCCCCCGTCTTGGAGATCCCTTCCCCATACATGATGTCTACTTCGGCCTTGCGGAACGGCGGTGCCACCTTGTTCTTCACGACCTTAATCTTGGCCCGGTTCCCGATCACATCGGTCCCGTTCTTCAGTTGTTCACCGCGCCGGATTTCCATCCGAATGGTTGAGTAGAACTTCAGGGCTCGACCACCAGGGGTGGTTTCCGGGTTCCCAAACATCACCCCCACCTTTTCCCGGATTTGGTTGATGAAGATGGCGATCGTCTTGGTCTTGTTGATTTCCCCGGAAAGCTTCCGCAGGGCTTGGGACATCAAGCGGGCCTGTAACCCCACGTGGGTGTCCCCCATTTCCCCTTCGATTTCGGCCCGGGGAACCAGGGCGGCCACGGAGTCAACCACCACGATGTCGACGGCTCCCGAAGCGATCAGGGCGTCGGCAATTTCCAACCCCTGTTCACCGGTGTCTGGTTGGGACAAGAGCAAGTCGTTAATTTGAACCCCCAGGGCGGTAGCGTACTGGGGATCGAGGGCGTTTTCGGCGTCGATGTAGGCGGCCGTCCCCCCACGGCGTTGCACTTCAGCGACGGCGTGGAGAGCGACGGTCGTCTTCCCGGAACTTTCCGGACCGTACATTTCAATGATTCGGCCCCGTGGGTACCCCCCTACACCGAGGGCTTCGTCAATGGCTAAGGAGCCACTGGAAATGGTTGCAATCTTGGTGTCGGCGGCGTCACCCATCCGCATGATCGAACCCTTCCCAAAGTTCTTTTCAATCTTACGCAGGGCGTTATCTAAGGCTGCTTTTCGTTGATCTGCCAACTTGTGTTCCTCCTTTGATCCGTAGGTGTCTTTAATCATTCTATCAGGTTCTTTGCAAAAGACAAGCAAAAAGTCGAACAGGGGTTCGGAAAGTTACCGTAGGGCGTTGTAGGCCAGGCGCATCCCCTCCTGGACGCTTTGCTGGCGGACGAACTGGCGTGTTTGCCCCGGCAAGCGGAGGAGGTGGCTTTCGACGGGGCGTCCCTTGATCGCCAGGCCGAGCCATACGGTGCCGGCCGGGTGGCCCTCTAAGTCATCCGGTCCGGCCACCCCAGTGAAGGAAAGACCCACGTCAACGCCCATTTTTTGTTGGCAGCCACTCGCCATTGCCTCCGCCGTTTGCTTCGAAACCACCCCGTATTGGCGCACCGTTTCAACCGGAACGCCGAGCAGTTGTTCCTTGGCCGAGGCCGCGTAGGTGACAAAACCGCCGTCAAAGACCTCGCTGGCCCCCGCCACCGAGCACAGGGTGGCTTGAAAAAGGCCCCCGGTTAGACTTTCGGCCCCGGTAATCTTAAGCCCCTTTTCCTTTAAGAGGGCCACCAGCTGGCTGACCATGCTGACCCCGGCGCCCCGGCCAATGTAGTAGTCCGCCTCTTGTCGGGCGATCTTGGCGATGGCCTGCTCCAATAAGGAAGTCGCTTCTTCTTTAGCCACGTCATGGAGTGTCACCCGGACCTGAATTTCATCAGGCTGGACGTAAGAGGTCACCACTAGGCGTTCGTCAAGCCCTAGCGAGGCCAGCTCTTGCATTAGCAGCGACTCCGGGCGGCCAACGAAGTGCAAAAGGGCGGAGTAAGTCTGGTGGCCCTTTCCGAAGTCCGCCTTTAGGTGCGGCAAGAGGGATTGGTCAACCATTGGCTTAAATTCGTGCGGTGGCCCCGGTAAAACGACGTAGGTATGGGCGCCGTCTTTTAAATAGACCCCGAGGGCGAGGCCAGTAGGGTTAGACAGCGGGGTCCCCCCCGCTAAGTAGTAGGCCTGGCGGATGTTTTCCGGGCTCACGGTCGCGGAAATCGACCGGGCCTCCAGTTGGGCCTTGATCTGTTGCCAGTAGTCTTCATCGAGCCGTAGTTGGCGCCCCAAGTAGTCCCCCACCGCCGCCATCGTCCGGTCGTCTTCGGTCGGGCCTAGTCCGCCACAAATAAAGATCAGATTGGCACGTTCCTTGGCGGTTGCAAGGGCCTGCTTGATGCGGGCGGGGTCATCATCAACGTTGGTTTGCCACGGGGCCTCAATTGCCAACTGGCGCAACTGGTCGGCGAGGTAGCGGGCGTTGGTGTTGGTGATTTGACCCAAAATGATTTCGGTTCCGACAGAAATGATTTCCGCTTGCATGGCGGTTCCCCCTTAATCAATAAATACGGCAAAATAGCAAAAAGGGACGAACCAAATTGGTCTCGTCCCCGAAAAATTATTTGAACCCGTCGGCAAAGACGCCGCGGCCCTTCACGAAGTAATCCACCCCGGAGTACACCGTGAAGAATAAGCAGATGTAGAGCATGATTTGGCCGAAGGGAATTCCCCACATGGCAAAGATCACGTTGTTTAATAACAAGAAGATGATCGCGATAAACTGCGTCGTCGTCTTGATCTTACCCGGCATCTTGGCGGCTAGGACCTGACCGTTTTGTTCCACGATCAATAAGCGTAAGCCGGTCACGGCTAGTTCACGCCAGATAATAATCGTCGTGACCCAGGCCGGTACCACCCCGGACCCCGTCATGACGATGAAGGCCGTCATGACCAAGAGCTTATCGGCCAGCGGGTCGGTAAACTTACCGAAGTTCGTAACCAGGTGCTGGCGGCGGGCGATTTGACCATCGAGGTTATCGGTGATCGTCGCGGCGATAAACAGGATCGCCGCAATCAATTGGCTCACCGGGATGGTGGCCCCCCAAAAGGTGACGGCACCCCAGTGGAAGGGGATCACCATCAGGATCAGGAAAAACGGGATTACAATTAAGCGGACCACGGTCAGCTTATTTGGTAAATTCATTGCAAATTAACTCCTTTAGCGCGTCGATGAAGATTGGGTGGAAGTGTTAGTCGTCGCCGTCGTTGACGTTGAGTTCGTCGTGGTTGCGACACTGGAACTAGCCGCACTAGTTGAAGTTGAACTAGCACTGGAACTAGCGGTCGTCGTCGCCCCAAACTTAATCGTCACCGTCCGGGTGTTGGCGTACTTACCGCTGTCAGTCAGGTCTAGGGTTTGGTCGCCGATCTTAACCGTCGTTGCGCTTGCGTTCCCCAGGGTCAAGACCACGGTTTGGGCACCCTTGGGCAGGGAAACCGTTGACGTCGAATTAGCCGTCAGGGTCTTAGAAAGTTTGCTAGTCCCATCAACCGTCACGCTAGTCCAGGCTTGACCGCTGGCCTTAATCGTCATGTCGGTATCCTTGGTCAGACTACTGGTAGTTGAAAGGGTGACGGAAGAAGTCGTCCGGTTCGCAGCGGTGAATTCCAGCTTAGCAGCCTTGCTAGACGAGCTGGAAGACTTAGAACTGGAGCTAGAGGAGGACGACTTTTTCGACGATTCCCCGGAAACCGACACGGAGCTGGAATCGATCTTGGTAGCGGCGTCCTGGCGGTTACGAACGATCGCCGTTGCCCAAATCGCCCCCAAAATAATTACCACCACCACCGCAATGATCACGGTTGGTAAGTAACGGCGCGCCCGGTCAACGGTTGGTTGGCGGTTGCCAGTCCGGGTTTCCACCGCTTGGGCAAGGTGGTTAGAATACTCGGCGGTCTTGGTTTGCGGCAGATCGTCGTCGTAATCCTTTAAAAGGGTATTACCGTCTAACCCCACCGTGTCAGCGTATTGTTTAACAAAGGCCCGGACGTAAAAATCCCCCGGTAATTCGTCAAACTTTTCGTCTTCAATGGCGATCAGGTAGCGCTTTTGAATTTTGGTGGCTTGTTGCAAGTCATCAAGCGTTAAGCCCTTTTTCTCCCGTGCCTCCCGCAGCTTTTTGCCGACGTTGACTCTTTCTTCGTTTTCACTCATTACCTAATTCCTCATTCTTTTTTACAGTATTAACAGTTACCAAGTATAGCATACTCTCTTGAAATTGCTGGGCTTGCCCGTAAATCATAATAAAGTTTAAACTTCTTGCTTCCCCTCCGGAAGGACGAAAAAGGCACTCAGTCGTTGCGGGACAATTAACTGGGCGACTGCGTTTTGCAGGTCAGCGAAGGTAATTGACTCCAGCGACGCCAATTCATCGAAGATCGTGGCCTGATCAAAGAGGTGGCCGGAAAAGCGGTTGGCAATCTGTTCTGGTGAGTCCAGGCAAGCGACTAGGCGGCCCACTTGTCCCCGCTTAATCGCTTCAAACTGGTCCCTTGCAGCGTCGAGTTCGCCGGGCGCCCGCCTTAAAATGTCGATAATCGCATCGGCAAAGGCCTCGGGCCGGTTGGTTTCGCTCGCAAAGGTGGCAAAGTGGAACCCACGTTCAATCTCCAGCCCGAAACCAAAGGAATCGTCCAAGACCTCTTCGTTGTACATCCGCAGGTAGTTTTCCGACGTGTCGTCAAATAGCAGCTCCAGCGCCATCCCGATCGCTTGAACGAAACGGAGGCGCTCCTGGCCACTTTCAAAGTCGCTAATCCCCCGCAGGCCAATCATCGCCTTGGGCCGGGCCACTGGCATCTCTAAGGTCGCAAAGGGAACGACGTCGTTTGCCTGGGGGTCCACCGGGGCAAAGGTGTGGACTGGTAGGGGCGCCGCCGGCCAGTTGGCCAGGGTCTGGTTAGCTTGTACCCATTCAACTACCCGGTCCGGGTCCAAGTTACCGACCACAAACAGGTTCATGTTACCGGGTTGGTAAAAGGTCCGGTGGATCTGGTACAGCAACTCCGGGGTAATCTTGGCAATCGAATCCTCACTCCCGGCGATGTCGATTTTAACCGGGTCCTCCGGGTACAGATTCCCCAGGGTCCCCATGTACAGCCGGTTATCCGGACTGTCAGCGTACATCCGAATTTCCTGGCCGATGATCCCCTTTTCCTTGTCCACCGTTTGTTCGGTGAAGTAGGGGTCAAACACAAAGTCCAGCAAAACGTCCAGGCTCTCATGAAGGTGCGCGGTGGTCGAAAAGAGGTAGCTGGTCTGGGTAAAACTGGTAAAGGCGTTGGCGTCGGCCCCCAGCGCTCCGAAGAGGTCAAAGGCATCGTGATCGGCCTTTTCAAACAGCTTGTGTTCTAAGAAGTGGGCCACCCCGTTGGGTACCGTTTGTTGCTGACCATCGATAACAAAGGTGTTATCAACCGAACCAAAATCGGTCGTTAAGATCGCGTAGGTTTTGTGGTAATCCGGCATTGGCAACAGGTTAATCTTCAAGCCGTTAGCGAGGGTCGTTTTATAGAGTTCCCGCCCGTAAGCAGGGTAATCAAGCTTCTCCATCGGTTTCTCCTCCCTTCCCGTCGAGTAAAAAGACGGCCTCTAGTGTCATCTGGGCCGCTAAGTTGGCCACTTCCTCTTTGGTAACCGCCCGGAGCCCCTCTGCCACCTTTTGCGACGGCTCGAGGCCCATTAAGGCGGTGATCAAGCGAGCTTGGGCCAAGACGTTGGGGTTATCTAGCCCCGTCACGTATTGGTTCACCAATCCCTCCTTGACCCGCTGGAACTGGGCGTCGTTAAACTTACCCGCCGCCAGGTCGGCCACCTGTTGTTCGATCAGCGCCCGCGCCTGCGTTTGATCGGCCGGGTTAATCCCGGTTTCAACCAAAATCTCGCCGCTAAAGGCCCGCAGCGAACTGGTGGCGTAATAAGCCAAGCTAGCCTTCTCCCGCACGTTGGTAAACAGCAGTGAGTACGGGGTGCCCCCGAGCAGGCCGTTTAAAACGATCGCCGTTAGGTAGTTGTCCTGCCGGTAGTAAGCGGGCAGGTGGTAGGCCAGGTCCAACTTAGCCTGGGCCAGTGGCTGAACCTCAGTTGCAAAGGCTGGTGTTTGGCGGGCCGCTTGGTGGTACAAGAGGCTTTGGTGCAGGGGAGATTGGCGCGGGGAAAAGTCCAACGCACGCATGGCCTGACACACGGCCGCTTCGTCAACGTCCCCCACCACCACGATGTCAATCTTGTCGTGGGCCAGCATTTCTTGGTAGGCCTGGTAGGTTTGCTGACTAGTTATATTTTGGACCTCCGCAACCGTCCCGCTGGCCGGGCGGCGCAACTCAGCCCCCTCTGTAAAGTAGGTTTGTTGCAGACGCTTAAGGGCGTAAAAACGCTTGTCATCGTCCCAAGATTGCAAGTTCCCAATCGTGTTGGCTTGCTGTAGGCGGTAGGTTTCCGCATCAAAGGCGCCGTTTTCGACCAGGGGGTTAAATAATAGCTCCTTTAAAAGGGCGCTCCCCCGTTCAAACAGGGGGGCCTTGGCTGCCTGATCATTAATCAGCGCTAGCTTGAGTCGGACGGTGTGGGCCAAGCCAACCCGGCTCACGTAGCCGCTCAACGAGGCTCCGTACAGGTCGTTTAAGTGGCGGGCTAACACCGTTTGGGTGCGGTACTTGGCCGACGAGGTTACCAACAGGTTCGCCACCAAGTTCCGGGCACTCGGTGAAATTTGGCGCTGCTCGGTCGCAAAGTTCACCAAAATCCGGGTCACCTTAAACTGCTTGGTGGCAATAATGTGCAAATCAACCCCGGTGGTTAATTGAATGTCCAAGGATTATTCTTCCTTTCCTAAGCAAAACGAGGCCGGGAGAAAACCGTGTTTTCTCCCAGCCCCTTACTGTATTTCCGAATACTCGACAGAAAACGTAAGCACTAACCAACGCCCGCGTGTCCAAGTGCGGACCCAACCGCTACGTGCTGTAGTGGCTTACGACCGCCCCTCCAGGCGACCGGCTTGGTTATTTCCCACTTTCGTCTTCTTATTGATCCGTTTCAAATGATACGTGATTACCAGTTTAATTACAACCTACTTGATCTTGTAATTAACCGGGCCCAAGAAGTTCGAGGCCTTGCCGAACCACTTCTCATTGATCTTTTTAAGCTGGCCGTCTTCTTGGAGGCGCTTGAGCCCTTCGTTAACCTTCTTTTTCAGGGTCTTGTCCCCCTTGCGCATCCCAACGGCAAAGTAATCGGCGCCCATCTTGTTACTAATGTACGTTGAATAGGACTTGGCGTTTGCTTGGTGTTGGATGTAGTAGTTGGCGTAGACTTCATCCATCAAGATCCCCTGGATCCGGTTAGCGTTTAAATCGATAAAGGCGTTCGGGAAGGTATCGTACAGGATCGGGCTCTTGCCCTTAATCTTGTCTTTTAACAGTTTCGGGTATTCATCCAGGTCGGTCATCCCGGTCGACCCGTTTTGTACCCCTAACACCTTCCCCTTCATGTCGTTAAAGTTGTTAATGTGGTCCTTTTTCTTGGTGACCAGTACCTGGCGGTTTAAGAGGTAAGGCCTGGAAAAGGCTACTTGCTTGGCCCGTTCCGGCGTCATCGAGTACCCGTTCCAAATCAGGTCAATCGTCCCGTTTTTCAGTTCGGTTTCCTTCATTGACCAGTCAATCGTCTGGAAGTCCACCTTAATCCCGTACTGCTTGAAAACGGCCTTGGCTAAGTCGATGTCGTACCCAACCAACTTCCCGTCCCGTTCCCGGAAGCCCATCGGCACAAAGGAATCGTCCAAGCCGACGATTACCTTCCCCCGCTTTTCAATCCGCGACCAGGTATCCTGGGTGCCGGCCCGCTGGGTCACACTCTCACAGCCGCTCAAGAGGACCGCCGGAATGACAAGCAGGACCAAGACAAATAAGTATTTCAGTCGTTTCATCCCACTGCTCCCTTTCTACTTTCTGGCGTCTAAGGCTTGCACCTTCAAGATCTTGTCGGCAATCTTTTCGGCAAAATCCATGTCGTGGGTAACAACTAACTGGGTCATCCCCTCCTTTTTCAGTGACAAGAGGAGGTTGGCCACTTCATCACGCAGGTTCGGGTCCAAGGCACTAGTTGGTTCGTCATAACACAGGATCCGTGGGTTCATCGCCAGGGCCCGCGCGATGGCGACCCGCTGCTTTTGTCCCCCGGACAATTGGAACGGGTAGTGGTCACCGAGACCGGTCAAGCCCAGTTCTTCTAACAATTCGGCCGCCTTCTTATTGGTCTCGTCTTTACTTTGCTTTAGAACCATCGTTGGCGCCAAGGTGATGTTTTCCAGCACCGATAAGTGGGGGAAGAGGTTGAAGTCTTGGAAGACCACCCCGATCACGGCGTCGCTTTCCTCGGTTCCCTGGGGGTCGAACGGTTGCCCGTCAATTAAAAAGGTCCCACTGTCGGCACTCTCTAACCCGGTGATGCAACGCAACAGGGTCGTCTTCCCGGCCCCGGATGGACCAACGATACTGAGGATTTCACCGTCTTCCACCGTCAGGTCAACCCCGTTTAAAATCTGACGCCCGTCAAAACTCTTTTTTAGGTCTTTAATTTCTAACATCTCAATCCCCCCGATTACTTGTAGTATGAGTACCGCTTTTCAACCCAGCGCAGGATGACCGTGCAGACCCCGACCATCAGCAGGTAGATTAACCCAACCAAGAGGAGTGGCACTAAGGTAACGTCACGTGAGGTGGCAACGTTCCCGGCCCGCAGCAAGTCGCCTAACCCGATTACGTATACCAAGGAGGAATCCTTGATCAAGTTGATGACTTCGTTTCCGATTGACGGGATTACAATCTTGACCACTTGTGGAATCACGATCTTCCTGACCGTTTGCCAGTATGACAGGCGCAACACCCGGGCCCCTTCGTATTGGCCCTGGCTAATTGATTGCAACCCACCACGGAAGATTTCGGCGAAGTAAGCGGCGTAGTTTAAGATAAAGGCCACCAAGGCGGCATCGTAACGTTGGAAAACGATTCCGATGATTGGCAGGCCGTAAAAGACGAAGATTAATTGCAGCAGCAACGGGGTCCCCCGCATCAGCCAGACGTACATTTCCAAGACCCACTTGAGCGGCTTGATCTTAGAAGTTAAGCCCAGACTGACGATGATCCCCAATGGCAAGGAGCCAATTAGGGTCCAAAAGAAGAGTTGCAGGGTTAATCCTGCACCCTGAAATAACGATGGTAAAATTTCCATGATATATTTAAACGACATGGTTGATCCTCCTTTGTCTTCCCCCATTAAGCAAATTAATAAAAAACGCCCCTTGAATCGTGGTGATTCAAGGGGACGCCTTAACGTGGTTCCACCCCAGTTCATTACCAGCTCACACTGGTAACCTCAGCAAGTTTACAAAAGACAAAACGCCCTCCTAGCCACTTGGCTAAGAGGGCGTTGCCGCGGTTCCACCTCATCTTGTCGCCCCCTCACGGAAGACGACCTCAGTAAGTTCACGAATTGTAAACTTTGCGCGCTAACGGGCTTCCCCGGACCACCTTTTGGTCAGTGGCCAACTCACAGTTGTGATTCGAACGGGAGTACTGTAACCTTCCCACCACCGGTTACTCGCTGATAGCACGCATCGTTCTACTAATCTGCTCAATGTCGTTGTTAATGTTGTAAGTATCTTAACTAGATTTGATTTTCTTGTCAACAGTTCTGGCCGAAAAATTAAATTTTTCTCATCGATTCTAATGTTGCTCCCCAAGCGCCCGTTGGTAGAGGCGGTGAACCGGCCAATACAACAAGATGAAGTAGACCAGGTTCAGGGCCAAGGTTGGGCCAAGGGTATCCAACAAGAAACCGGCAAAGCCCACCCGGGTCACCCCCACCAAGTAGTATGCCCAATAGTTGAGCAACTCCAGCAGGGCAATTGAAACAAAGAAAATTAAAATATGGGATAAAAACGACGGAGTGTAGTAGCGGTTGAGGGCCCGGGCAAACATCACGATGGCCGGGTATAAGAACATAAACAACCCTAGAATCCCCGAGTAGTAAAGGTCCGCACAGATCCCCGCTGCAACGGCAAAGCCAGTCAGGGGAATTTGGATATCCTCTTCAAAAAAGGCCCCGAAGATCAGCCACAAAACAACCAGTTGGCTAACCATTAAGTAGGGGTAGCTGAAGAACTGGTTGGCAAAGATCTTGCTCAGTGAGCCATCCAGGAAAAAACAAATAAATAGGCCAAGCGGGAACAGGAACCTCAGACGTGATAATCGGTACATGGTAACCCTCCCTACTTAATCATCAAGCTTGGCGACGGTCACAATGTTGATCTCGTTGAAGTTCGTGGCCGGGGTGATGTAAACCTTTTGGGCCAGCCCGTAATCATCCGTTCCGATCTTAGCCACCTTACCGACGTAGAGTCCCTTTGGCGTGATTCCCCCTAATCCAGAAGTCGTCACCGAGGTCCCCTTCTTGATCTTGGCCTTGGAAGTTACCTGCCCCATGATCAACTGGTTGGTTGACGAGTTGTAGCCAGTGATGATCCCGTTAACCGTCTTACCGTTAGTACCTTGAATCGTAATGGCAAAGCGGTTCGATGATTCACTAGTATCACTAAGCAACTCAACAATACTGTTGGTCTTGTTAACTTGAGAAACCCGGCCGACCAAGCCCCCACCGGATAAGACCGGCATGTTCTTTTTAATTCCGGCCGAGGAACCCTTATTGATCACTAACTGGGCCTGCCAAGACGACGGGTCCCGGCTTAAAACGGAGGCGGCAATGGTTGAGTAATCAGTCAAAGAGGACTTTACCTTTAGTTCCGCCTTTAACTGCTTATTTTCCTTGGCCAGGGTTTGGTCCCTAACCTTAACTTGGGCTAATTCCGTAACCTGTTGCTTGAGCTCCTTGTTTTCCGAGTAGGTATTCATTAACTCGTTAACGTTGGACAGCCCCCCCTGGATGATGTTAGCCGGGTAGGTTACCACGCTACCGGCAATCCCGACAATGTCATCACCAAACTGCTGGATCAGAGGCGGCGTGCTCCGCCGGTTCCGTAAGGCCACGGAACCGGCCATCAAGCTAAAGCAGACCACGAGAATCACCACTAAAATAACTAGGCGACGGTTTGAAAAAAACTTTTGCATGGAAGAAAGCTCCTCTTTAGCCCCCGAGAACGATGAACGGGGCTGGGCAAAAACATTGTTTTGCAACCAGCCCCGCCCGTTTCACGATTTCTCGTTGGTGATTTATCAATGAAATCCGTTACTTCTTTTTGCGCATGGCGTCGATGCTCTTCAAGGATTCCCCAGTCCCGATGGCCACACAATCCAGTGGATCGTTGGCAATAAAGACCGGCACCTTGGTCGCTTCCGCAATCACTTCTGGCAAGTGCTTCAATAAAGCGCCCCCACCGGTCAGCACAATCCCGTGGTCGATAACGTCAGCGGCAATTTCAGGTGACGTTTCTTCCAACGTCCCCTTGATAGCGGCGATAATTTCGTTGACCACATCTTGAAGGGCTTCGGAAACGTCCAAGGCGGAAACCTCCATCGTCTTCGGTAACCCAGTAATCAGGTCCCGACCACGCACTTCGGTTGTCCCCATTTCCTTGGCAGCGTCCAAGGAGGCAGAACCAATGTCCCACTTCAACTTTTCGGCCGTCCGTTCCCCAATCAAGAGGCTCTTGTTTTGGCGGACAAATTGGGCAATGGCGTCGTTCATCTTGTCACCAGCCATCCGAATTGAACGACTGGATACGATGCCCCCTAAGGAAATCGTCGCCACGTCCGTCGTCCCACCACCAATATCAACCACCATTGAACCGGTCGGATCCATGACTGGCAGGCCAGCCCCAATAGCAGCAGCGTATGGTTCTTCAATAACGTAAGCATCACGCGCCCCGGCAACCCGGGTTGCGTCAACCACGGCCCGCTTTTCAACTTCGGTGATCCCACTTGGGACACAAACCATTACGTATGGCTTGCCGCCGTTGTTGCCCAGCGCCTTGTCCATGTAGTACTTCATCATGGCAACGGTGGTGTCATAATCGGCAATGACCCCATCTTTCATTGGCCGGATGGCAACGATACTTGCCGGGGTCCGCCCAATCATGTCCCGAGCTTCGGACCCAACGGAAATTACTTCGCCGGTACCCTTCTTACGTGCAACCACGGACGGTTCCCGCAAGACAATGCCCTTTCCATCAATGTAAACAATTGTATTGGCAGTTCCGAGGTCGATACCAATATTTTTAGTTCCAAATCCTAATGGCAATCTGTTTCTTCCCTTCGTTTGTACGTTTAATACGTTCTTTTGTGGTAATCCATATCGCCGATATTATACCATAGCCAAACGTTAGATTAACAGACCCTACTATACTATAATGGCCCGGGAATTGACAGATCCGCCCTAGAGCGTTAACGATTATTTAAGATTTCACCAATCGGTTTCTTCCTCTTCTTGACGGGCCTCGCGCCAACTATAGTAATCCCTTCTGCCCACCACGAGGGCGTCAATCAGGGCGATGCCAATTAATTTACCGGCTTCTTCCATCCGTTTAATAAAGATCATATCGGCCGTTGAAGGGGCCGGAGAACCGGATGGGTGGTTGTGGGCCAAGATCACCCCGTGCGCCCCGGTTTTAATGGCGAAGCGGAACACCTGATTAGGATAAGTGGAACACTCACTGGTCCCGCCAATGAAGAGCCGCTTGGTGGCGATGATTTTATTGTGGACATCGGTACACATTGCCACCACCATTTCCTGTTCTTCGCCGGCAAACTCGTCGATCAGCGCCGTCCCCACCGAGGTCGACGAGGCCGCCTGCCCGTAGAGATCGTGGGGTGAGCGTACCGCCATCGTCCCCAGGTTGACCGCCGCCAGCAGTGGTTTAAAGGCTTGTTGGTCGTATTCGGTCAACTCCTCTTCTTCTTCGGCCGTGATGTTATGTAGCGCCCGGGGAGTTGGGAAGCGGTCCAAAAAATGCTGGGCCAAGTCGGGATCCGGCAAGGCCTCGTGAATCGTCTGGTGGTAAAGCGGGAATTGTAATTGTTGTTTTAGCATATTAAAACCTCCTCACCATCTAAGTACGGTGAGGAGGTTTATTTTAACGAAATTAGTCTAATAAAAATTGGCGAACTTCGGAAACAAAGTACAAGGAGCCGGTGATGATGATTACGTCGTCACCCTGGGCCTCTTGGGCCAGCCGGGCGATCCCCAGCTGCCAGTTAGGGACGTATTCCACCGGGTAGCGGGTCGCCAGTTCCTTAACGGCCAATCCTAGGTCCGCACTGGGGCGGCTCGCTGCCGGCCCGGCAAAGTGAGTCACCAGCAAGTGAACGTTGGCCAGGCTCGCTAATTCGCCCAGCATCAGTTCATACTGCTTATCGGCCAGGATCGCCACTTCCAAGTAGACCTGCCGATCAAAAAAGTCGTCCTTGATCGTTTGCACGAGCGCCTGCACCCCCGGCAGGTTATGGGCCCCGTCTAAAATCATCAGTGGTTCATCGTTAACTACTTCCATCCGGGCCGGCCAGGCACTTTCTTCTAAGCCCCGCCTGACGTCCTTGGCTAGCACCGGTAGCCCCAGGGCGGCTAAGGCCAGTTGGCTAACCGTGATCGCCACGGCGGCGTTTGCCACCTGGTAGTCGCCGGCCAGGCCCAACTTAAACTGGGCCCGGTGTAGCCCTAGCCCCGAGTATGAAATGGTTGGGTACAGGGCGTGGGGAGTGACGTTTGGTGCGTCAAAGTCGGTCCCGAGCTCATACAATTTAGCGTGGTGAGCTTTGGCCACTTGGGCCACCACTTCCCGGGCACTGGTCGGGAGGTGACCAATGACTAGCGGCGCCCCCTCCTTGATGATTCCCGCCTTGTGGCTAGCGATCTGTTCATAGGTGTCGCCCAGGTAGCGCATGTGGTCGTAACCGACGGTCGTAATCGCCGTTACCAAGGGGGCTTCGATCACGTTGGTTGAATCCCACTTGCCCCCAATCCCCACCTCTAAAATGACCAGGTCGGGGCGTTGCTCATTCATATAGCAAAACATAATCGCCGTACCGATTTCAAACTCGGTCGGCCCGCCCTCCGTTAGCTCCTGGTCTAACACCGTCGCCACCTTGGCGACCCGGTTAGCGATCTGGGTCAAATCTTCGTCACTAATTGGCTGCCCATCGATGGCCATCCGTTCGTTGTAGCGGGTAATGAAGGGCGACGTGAAGGTCCCCACGCGCAGGCCACTGGCGCCCAAGATGTCCCTAGTCATCGCCACCGTCGACCCCTTACCGTTGGTCCCGGTGATGTGGATCATGTTCAGGCCCTCTTGGGGGTTGCCGAGCCGCTCCAAAAAAAGGCGCATTCTTTTGAGGGTCGGAATTTTTTTGAACCGGGTCCGGCCGTGAATGAAGGCTAGGACCTGGTCGTAAGTTGTAATCTCTTCCATTATTTTCCCTTTTCATTAAAGGGGCTGGGAAAACTTTCCCAACCCCTCATCTGATTCTTAACTATGACGGATAACGTGGTCCGCTGAGAAGGTTGGATCACACTTCCTGATATCGTGCTCCCAACCACAGACCTAGTGCCTAAGTACGACCGGAGAACGATGCGTTCCGCATCAACCCCCGCCCTAGCTTAGCCCAACGGCCTGTCGAGAAGGTTGGGTCACACTCACTTTATCCTTCTTGCAGGCTCGCCAAACGTTCCTTGGCGCTCGCTAACTTTTGTTGCCACTCTTCGGCCTTGGCCCGTTCCTTGGCCACCACCTGTTCAGGGGCGCTGTTGACAAACTTTTCGTTCCCCAGCTTCTTGGTTGAACGAGCAACCTCTTTTTCTAGCTTGGTAATTTCCTTTTCCATCCGGGCCCGTTCTTCGTCCAGGTCCACCAGTTCGGCCATCGGGATGTAAACCGCGGCGCCGGCCAAGATCCCACTCATCGCCAGCTTCGGCACGTCGACTTCGGTGGCAATCGTTAGGTCTGACGGGTGGCAGAAGCGGTCAAGGTAATCCCGGTTTTCGTTGAAGACGGCGGCGTGGGCCTGATCATCCACCTTAATCATCATTTTAACCGGTGACGACATTGGGGCGCCCGCTTGGTTCCGGATGTTACGAACGGCCTTGATCAGTTCGATCAGGTCTTCCATTTCCCCTTCGGCCTTTTGGTTGGCCAGTTCGACGTGTTCAACCGGGTAGTCCGCTACCATGATCGATTGACCATCGTGCGGCATTGCCTGCCACAGCTTTTCAGTTACGAACGGCATGATTGGATGGATCAGCTTCAGGGTCTGGTCTAAGACGTAACCCAAGATGTTCTTGGTGGCGTCCTTTTCTTCGTCAGTCCCGTTGTTCAACTTCTCCTTGGTCATTTCGATGTACCAGTCACAGAAGTCGTTCCAAATGAAGTTGTATAGGTCACGGCCAGCTTCCCCGAATTCAAACTTCTCGAACTTGGCGGTAACGTCCTTGACGGTCGTGTTCAAGCGGCTCAGGATCCAGCGGTCGGCCAGGTCCCACTTGCTTTGGTCCGGCAGTTGTGGCGCCGGCATGTCACCGAGGTTCATGATCACGTACCGGCTGGCGTTCCAGATCTTGTTGATGAAGTTCCAAGAGGCGTCCATCTTCTTGTAAGAGAAGCGGATGTCTTGGCCCGGCGTTGAACCAGTTACCAAGAACCAGCGCAGGGCGTCAACCCCGTACTTTTCTACCACGTCCATCGGGTCGATCCCGTTACCCAGGGACTTAGACATCTTACGCCCTTGTTCGTCACGGATCAAACCATGCAAGAGGACGTTTCTAAACGGCGCCTTGCCGGTGAACTCCAGGGATTGGAAAATCATCCGGGAGACCCAGAAGAAAATGATGTCGTAGCCCGTTACCAGCGTGGTAGTTGGGAAGTAGCGCTTGAAGTCTTCGGCATCGGTGTTTGGCCAGCCCATCGTCGAAAATGGCCACAGGGCGCTGGAGAACCAGGTATCTAAGACGTCCTTGTCTTGAACCCAGTTTTCCGCATCGGCTGGGGCTTCCATTCCGACGTACATCTCGCCGGTTTCCTTGTGGTACCAGGCCGGGATTTGGTGCCCCCACCAGAGTTGACGGGAGATCACCCAGTCGTGAACGTTTTCCATCCACTGGTTGAAGGTGTGTTCAAACCGTTCCGGAATGAAGTTGACTCGGTCATCGGTCTTTTGGTTAGCCAAGGCCCGTTCTGCCAGCGGCTTCATCTTCACGAACCACTGGGTCGACAGGCGGGATTCGACTTGCACCCCGGTCCGTTCGGAGTGACCAACGGAGTGCACGATTGGGTCGATCTTGAGCATGTAACCCTGGTCTTGGAGGTCCTTGACGATCGCTTTCCGGGCGTCAAACCGGTCCATGCCGACGTACTTGCCGGCGTTTTCGTTCATCGAGGCATCCTCGTTCATCGTGTTTAATTCCGGCAGGTTGTGGCGCTTACCAACTTGGAAGTCGTTCGGGTCGTGGGCCGGCGTAATCTTCACCATCCCAGTCCCAAAGTCCGGCGTCACGTAATCGTCGGCAATGATTTCGATTTCGCGGTTAACCAGCGGCACCATTACATGCTTGCCGACCAGTTCCTTGTAGCGTTCGTCGCTTGGATTCACGGCGACGGCTTCGTCACCAAACATCGTTTCTGGCCGGGTGGTGGCGATTTCAATGTAGTCCTTGCCGTTGAAGGTCGTCCCGTCGGTGAACGGGTACTTGACGTGGTAAAAGGCGCCCTTATCGTCCTTGTGTTCGACTTCGATGTCGGATAAGGCGGTCCGCGCCTTCGGGTCCCAGTTGATGATGTAAGTGGCCCGGTAAATCAAACCCTTGTTGTAAAGGTCAACGAAGACCTTGCGCACGGCCTTGTTTAACCCTTCGTCTAAGGTAAAGCGTTCCCGGTCGTAATCAACGGAGATCCCCATCTTGGCCCATTGCTGGTGAATGATGGCGGCGTATTCGTCCTTCCAGTCCCAAACCTGCTTAACAAACTTTTCGCGACCCAGGTCGTAGCGGGAAACCCCTTGCTTGGCCAACCGGGCTTCCACCTTGGCCTGGGTGGCAATCCCGGCGTGGTCCATCCCTGGCAGCCACAAGACGTCGTAGCCCTGCATCCGCTTTTGGCGAATGATAATATCTTGTAAGGTCGTGTCCCAAGCGTGGCCCAGGTGCAGCTTCCCGGTCACGTTTGGCGGCGGGATCACGATGGAGTAAGGGTGCGCCTTTTTATCCCCAGACGGCTTGAAAAAACCTTGGTCGATCCACCATTGGTAGCGCCCTTCTTCGACCGCTTGGGGGTCGAATTTGGTTGCCATTTCTTTTTCGGTCATTTAAATTTCTCCCTTCGGTAACGGGTACAAAAAAAGACCCGCCCTAACATAGGACGAGTCTTCTCGCGGTACCACCTAATTTGAAGTGGCCACTGCCACTCCCTCTTTGCCATTTGATAACGGTAAATGAACCGGGAACCCCTACTTAATTCAGGACTCCTGCTCACGAGCTACCTTCATGATCAGAGTACCGGGATCCTTTCCACCACCGGATCCTCGCTTAGGCGGTCCCTCTATTCATTACTCTCTCGTTCATCGCATTGAATGACTTAAATCATAGATAACTTTTCGCCAGCCGTCAAGTCCTAGAGCAACTTTTTCAGGGCGGCTAAAGCGGCGTCGTAATCTGGTTCGTCAACGACTTCTGGCACCACTTGTTCGTAGACAATCTTGCCATCGGCATCCAGCACCCAAATTGAACGGGCCAGGATCCCTTCGTCCGGAATCAAAACCTTGAGGGCGTAACCAAAGGATTGTTCCGAATCGGCCACCATCTTCATGTTCTTAACCCCTTCAGCGGCGCACCAGTTTTGCTGGTCTTCAATCGTGTTCGTCGACACCGTTAAGAAGTTGGCGCCTGGGTATTGGTCCATCAGTTGGTTGAACTTCTTGGTTTGAATTGAGCAGACCGAGGTGTTGATGTTAGGCACCACCGAAATCAAAGTGGGCTTGCCAAACAGTTCCCGGGTCTTGATCTTTTGGTTATCCTTATCAAAGACCTTAAAGTGCGGAACGTCTTCACCGACGGCCGGCGGGTTTCCTACTAATTGACGGTGTTCACCATTGATCGTTACTTCCACGATTGTGGCCTCCCTTTAATGATTCTTTAATCTAGCAACTATGGGTTAAGTATAGCAGATTGGGCTTGCCTTTCACCAGAAAAACGCCCACCGAAATTGGTGAGCGCTTGGACTGGGTAAAGGGGTACACCCTTACTGAATTGAAAACAGGTTACTTAAGCTGGAGCATGTCATCAACATCTCCATCGCTCGTAATGCGGTAGTTATCAGCGCCCTGTAACTTCCCATTTTTGAAGGTAAGGCCATCTAATTTACAGTACAGAGCTTTTTCGTCTGAGTCACTGTCAGAATTAGTGTAAACCAAGATGGCTTCATACTTATTGCCATCACTATAGGTGTCCCTCCCTACGTAAACCTTTTGAAGGTCACCCAATTTGGTAATGCTCGTTGAATAAACGATTTTGGAATCTTCTTCTTTTTTCTTCTCGCTATCAACGTAATTGACTAGCTTACTGTAGTCAGCACTCTTGTCCACTAATCCGCTGACCGTGTACGTGTGGTTCCCCGAGCCGGTAAACTTGTAGTCTGGATTATTTTCACGTAACTTTTTTAAGAGGATGCTTGCCTTGACAGTGACTTTATTACCGTTTACGTACCCCTTGTTATCGTAGGAATCATCCAAGTCACCCAAGTCTAACTTCGGCTTACCGGTGTAGCTAAATTGAATGCTGTTCTCACTCTTATGCTTAGATTTAACACCTTCAGCTTTCATCTTTAAGTTACTGTACACAGAGGAAAGGCTGATCGTTTTCCGTTCCTTCAAACCGGAAACCTTGTAGGTCTTCTTGCTTGCCCGGATCGGGTTCTTCTTTTCGGCGTCCTTAGCAACCTTAATTTCAAACGTAACCTTATCACCGTTCTTCAGCCCTGATGTCGAGGTTTCCTTTCCGTTAACACTGACAGAAATTGTAATCTCGCTTGCCTAGCGCTTGAACAGGGAGAGGTGTTCCTTGTCGGTGTTTGAAAGATCAAAGTAATGCTCTTCTAGGTAGTCATTAACTTTGTCGCCATCCAAAATATAGCTAGTGTTCGACCCATCCCCAACGATCGCTTCGGTTTCCATCTTGGTCAACTTAGCCTTTTTTGCCAAGATATCCCCAATTGACTTGTAGAGTTGGTAACGCGATTTGTATGTGATATAGCCTTGCGTGTCGATCCCTTCGTACTTCGGTTCAAAGTACTTGTTTTGCAACACGTTGACCGTCCGGCCGTGAATCAAGACGGCAATCACAATGATTAAAATCGCCGCCCCGAGTCCCCCAAGCATCCGGCGATCCTTTAGTAGCTTCGTCAGTTTTTCTTGCATGATGATCCTCCCTATCGTCAACTCCTGAATTAATGAAAAATGTCCATCTGATGTGGGGTGGACACTTTAATTTAGTTTAGTTAAACAATCTTGGTTCCACAGTGGGTGCAGAACTTAGCTCCCGGTCCAAGTCCTTCACCATAGTTTGGGCAAAAGGCCATTGAGCCAGCTGCTGGCTGGTTCTGTTGACTTGGCTCGCCCGGCTTGCCCCTTCACAGCGTCCACGATTGCCTGAGCATTTTCCCGGCTTTGGGCCATTGACTTTTGGGTTTGCATCCGAACGTTGCGGTCATCTTGGAATCCTTGGATCCGTGCCAATACCTTTTCCTCAAATTCCCGAACGTGATTGGCTTCAAAGAACGGAACATCGATTGACTTAGCAATCCCTGACCGTTCATAGGAGAAAGTCGTCTTGATCCCGCTCCCAAAGATGGCGACCCCGATCAAGATGAGAATCAGGGCGCCGACAATTGATGACCCAATCATGCTTAACCCTAACAAGACAAATGCTCCCAAGATAATGGCACCAATCTTGTAGGAGTTAGACGTGTAAACGTTGGTCACCCCACTGAGCGGCGTGGAATCCTTAGACTTCCCCGCCGGAAGCATCCCAAACAAAACGGTGTTGGGCATGTCAATCTGCAGGAAACTTTCATCGATGTCCATGGTCCCTTTGATCCACGGCGTTACTAAACTAACGGCGAATTGATCGCCCTTACTATTTGATGCTGCTAATTCAACCATAATATTTCTCCCCCATTTTTTCTGTTGTTTCAACATTAATCGATTCGTTCAAAGTTGGTGGCTTTCTTACTAATCCCGCTCCCAGCATCCGCAATCTGGTATGTGAAGTGCGGCGAATATAATTTACTTCCCAGCACCGTTACCCAGTCATATTGCCATTGTGAACTTTTACCATCGCGAACTACCGCCACCGTCAAGTGACTACCCTGCCCCTTATAAGTCCAGGTGCCTTGGTCTTCTGTTTGCTCTTGGTAAGCCTTGTTAAAACCACTAGTACTTTGATCCGCACTGAGCGCCGTTTGCTTTGATGAACTAATCACCACGGCATCGCTGGTTGCCGAAAAGGTCATGTAAGCCTGCTTACCATTGGCCCCGGTGTACTTATAGACGTGACCTGGAACCGCCGAGGCAACCGAATGGGTAGCGTAGGCCAGCCACCCACCGGCTGCGACCAACACCACTAGCAACGTAAGTTAAATTCCTTTTTTCTTCATCACGCTCCCCCCTTACTTCCAGAGGTAAACGCGATATTGCTGGTCTCGATCGTTATCGTGGCTAACATATTCGATTGCGATATGCTTATACTTTTGCGAAATTTCCTGATCATCCATAATTAAATCAAGGTTAATTTTTTTTAAAGCACTTGCTTCAGCTTTTGGATCATCATGCTTAAAGATCTTTTTACCACCTTCCCCCATCATTACTTCGCTATCTAAGGTCAAGGCCTTATAATTCTTGTGGTTCTTTGGAAGTCCTTTTGTTCCATACTGAACTTTAAGATCTACCCCCTCATCCCACTTGTCATCGTAAATCTGTTGTATCTGTTTCACGGTCTTCTTGAAGAAGGTCTTGCGGTTCATCGTGTCATTCTCTGAATCGGAATCATCATCTGAAGAGGTTGCGGAACTGGAACTTGCACTTGATGCACTGGATGAGCTCGAACTGGAACTTGATGAAGAGCTAGCGCTGGACACTGAATCGGCATCACTTTCCTTGCTAGAACTAGTGGCTGCCGAAGCCGATGAAGAATCGCCATCACTTGAAGAATCACTTGCCGACGAAGCACTATCGGCACTGTCGGAGCTTGAACTAGCGGAACTGGAACTCGATGCGCTAGAAGCCGAACTTGCTGCCGAGTCGCTTTCCTTGGCACTGGCTGCCGCAGCACTATCCGTATCATCTGCCTTAGATGGATCGGTTGCCGCAGCGCTATCATCCGTTGCGTCCGAAGCGGAGTCTGAATCTGAAGATGAGCTTGAACTAGAGCTCGATGATGAGCTGACACTATTGGCGTTGTTAATTGGTGAAACAACGATCTTCGCTTGGTTCTGGTTTTGATTCAGATTGGTATGAGTCTGGGCAACCCCCTGCCCATTCCCAGAATAGGAGTAGCTTTGCGGCACGTAGCCATTAGCGTTTAGAATCAGTACCTGCCCAACGTAGATCAGGTCAATATTCTTGATCTGGTTATCGTAAGCCAACTTAGCCACTGAAATGTGGGTGACCGCTGAAATTTGCGAAAGGGTGTCCCCCCATTGAACGACGTAACGCGTCCCATTAAGATCACCCAAGTTAATGTTTTGCCGGGACATATTAGCGCTAATCTGCTCCGGTGTGTTGGCAATCCAATTCGTAATGTCGGCTTGCTCAGCAACCGGCTCCGTCGTCGTCGCCGCCCTTACGGACTGAACCGCTAGTGGCGTTAGAATTACGGCAGAAAGCAAGCCAGTCACGACGTAGCGTTTGTGGTGCTTGTTCATAATTAATCCTCCCTAAATAACTGGGTTCCCCGACCCCTGGTCCTCCATCCATAAAAATTAGAATCAATAATTTCGATATTATTTCAACTAATGTTCATAAAGATTGTATTATTTACCACCTGATACTTTAATTTGAACATTTTCAAACTCTCACTCTCGTAAAACGATTTATTTAATCGTAAGTTCCTTAATGATTTAATCTCAATGGTCAATCGATACAACGACAAAACCCCTGAACCATAATGATTCAGGGGCTCTATTAGCTAACGTATTCACCTTCGACCGATCTTACATCCGGCCTGCCAAATGGTTGAGTCACACTTCCCAAGATAACGTGCTCCCAACCACAGGCCTAGTGGCTAAGTCTGGCCGGAGAACGATGCGTACCGCATCAACCCCCGTCCTATCCTTAGCCCACGGCCTGTCGAGTAGGTTGGATCGCACTTCCTTATTAATGACTAACCTTAACCAGCCGGGCAACGTTCTCCGCGGTCAGCGCCACGTCCTGGGCGGCGTCGGCAATCGCTTGTTCTAAGGACTTGGCTCCAGACGGGCTGGCAAAAACGGCGTCGATCACGCCCTCGTCGGCTAGTTCGGCCACGCCCTTACCGAGGTGACCGGCGATCCCAATTACCGGCGCTTGGGGGGCCACCCGCTTGGTTGTCTTAGCCACGCCGTACGGGGTCTTACCAAACTTGGTCTGAAAATCGATGCTCCCCTCGCCGGTCAAAACGTAATCGGCGCCGGCCGCCTGCTCCTCTAACTGGCTGTACTCAACCACCAGTTCAATTCCTTTTTGCATGGTGGCGTTGGTAAAGGCCAAGAGCCCGGTCCCCAATCCGCCAGCCGCCCCGGCTCCCGGCTTTTCCTCCAGGTCCCTGCCCAGGTCGGCTTTAATCACCGCTGCGTAGTGGTGCAGGTTGTCATCCAAAAGCTTGACCATCTCCGGGGTCGCCCCCTTTTGCGGGCCAAAAACGGCCGACGCCCCTTCCGGCCCGGTCAAGGGGTTAGTGACGTCAGAGGCGATTAACACCTTCACTTCCTTGACGCGGCGGTCGACCCCACTGACGTCAACGTGGGCGACTTCCCCCAGGGCGCCGCCGCCGAGGCCCACCTGCTCGCCGGCATCATTGAGAAGTTTCACTCCCAAGGCCTGGGCCATCCCGGCACCCCCATCGTTGGTGGCACTGCCGCCAATCCCGATGATGATTTGATCGACCCCGTGGCTAACGGCATCCAAAATCAGCTCCCCGGTCCCGTAAGTGGTGGCGATCAGCGGGTTCTTGGTTTCTTCGGTCACGTAGCCAATCCCGCTGGCCTCGGCCATCTCAATCACCGCCGTGTTGGAATTACCCAGCAAGCCATAGTGGGCTTGAACCGGTTGGTTAAGCGGGCCGTGAACGGTCTTGATCAAGAGCTGGCCGTTGGTAGCGTCGACTAAAGACTGCACCGTTCCCTCACCCCCATCGGCCATGGGCACCAAGGTTAGCTCGGCGTCGGGATAAACCCGTTTAATGCCGGTCGCCATGGCGGTGGCCGCTTCCTTAGCCGTTAAACTGCCCTTAAACGAATCAGGCGCAATCACAAACTTCATTTTACTTCCCCCTTAAATCAGGTGTAAGAAACCGTAGAGAATCGTGGCGGTCAGCATTGCCGAGCCCCCAACCATGGCTTCATATAGGATCCCTTGCGACCGTTGCCTCAGGTCCATGTGCATGGCGTTGGCCGTCACGTGGAAGTAGTTCCCCTGTGGCAGCTGGTCGATCACGATCGCCCCGGTGTGGACCATGGCGGCGGCGGCCAGTGGCGCGACCCCAAAGCCTAAGATCGCCTTAGCAAAGGAGCCGGTCGCTAGGATGACCCCGGTCGAAGTCGAGGCGGTGGCGGCCGCCATTAAGATCCCGGAGATCGGTGCCAACAAGACCCCGGGCATGTGGCTAGCCTCCACTCCCTTGATTAAGAGTTGTGGCAGGTTCGACGAGGTAATCGTCGCCCCGATCGCCCCGGCCCCGATCAAGATCAAGACCACGTCGGTCATCCGCGTCATCCCGACCCGGGCGTAATCGCGCAACTCCCGGCCCTTTTTCATCACCAGGGCGCCGACAATCGCGGCAAACGGCAGTACGTAGGTCGCGTCTAAGTTCACCTTAGTCAACAGCGTCAAATGGGCAACTTGGCCGATGGGATTTAATAAGAGTAAGACAATTGCTAAAATCGGGGTCACCACGGCCTGACCAAGGGTGGGTAAGTTGCCGGTGTCACTATCCACCATGTCGCCTAAATCGGCTTCCATAACGGCGTCGCCCTTTTTAACCAACAAGCGGGCCACGATCACCGTCACAATCAGGGCCACCACCGCCGGGATAAAGTCGGCGATCATGACCTGGCTTAACTCGAGCCCAAAGCCCTTGGCCGCCGCAATCGTGTTGGCGTTAGGCGAAATGATGTTCCCGGCCTTACCGCCACCGGATAAGGCGACCAAGAGGGCTAGCTTGGAAATATGCATCCGTCGCCCCACTTCCAGGGCAATTGGCGCCACGATCAAAACGGCCACCGGAATGAAGACCCCCACGGCGGTAATGACCATCGTCGCTAGGGCCAGTGACAAAATCGCCATTCGATCGCCCAGCTTATCCACGATCGTGCGGGCCAAGGTTTCGGCAGCCCCGGATTCCATCATTACCCCGGCTAGCACTCCGGCGGCTAGCACCCGTAGCACCGTCCCCATGACGCTTTGCTCCCCCTTGACCAGGATGTCAATGGTACCAGTCAGGCTGGCCCCACCGAGCAAGGCCCCAATAATCGCCCCAAGCATCAGGGAATAAACCGGATTGAGCTTCTTTAAAATTAAGTAGATTGCGAGCGCCAAGCCAATCAGCGCTCCCCACCACGAAATAACCATCGTCAACCTCCTTTAGGTTCTGTGTAACCGATTACATTAGCGATTATACTCCACCTTGGTGTAAAAGAAAGTCGAAATTAGGTTAGTTTCAATGGTCAATTGGGAAAACTGAGTAGCGCAAAGCCGAAAGTGAGACAGGACAAATATTTGGATTTGTGCAATAAAAAGGAGTGCGACCCAACCACGGGCCTAGTATCTAAGTACGGGCGAAGAACGGCGCCGAGGGCGACAACCATTTGCCCTAGCTTAGCCATACGGCCCGTCGAGAAGGTTGGATCGCACTTCCAGTTTGCGTAAATTTGTAGATTTGTCCTGTCCCCAAAGGTAGCAAGCAACAAAAAAAGAAGCCAGGAAACCGTAACTGGTTCCCTAGCCCCTTGACTAACAATTATAGTAATTCCGCGAAGACGTCTTGGTTTTGGTTCAAGAATTCGTCGCCGGCGTGAATTTCGGTGATCTCAATTCCGTCCAAGGCCCGTTGCATCAAGCCTTCCACGTCTAGGCGCGCCTCGTATGAGCGGGCCCGCTTCAGGTTTGGCTTGGTCTTTGGCGAAGGCGGCGTGAAGACGGTGCAGCAGTCTTCGTAAGGCAAGATCGACAGGTCGTAGGTGTCGATGCCTTCGGCGATCTTGATGATCTCGTTTTTGTCGTAGGACAGCACCGGACGCAGCACTGGCATCGTGGTAACGTCTTCGATCGCCAACATTGATTCCATCGTCTGGGAAGCCACTTGCCCCAGGGACTCACCATTAAAGACGGCTAAGCCCGCCCGCTTTTGGGCTAGGGCACAGGCCAAGCGCAACATCAAGCGGCGTTGCACGGTCATCAAGTAGCCCTCCGGTACCTTTTCCTTGACCGTTTCTTGGATCTCGGTAAACGGCACCTGAATGAACTTGATCGAGCCGGAGTACTTAGCCAACTTCCCGGTCAATTCCTTGGCCTTGGCCAGGGCTTGTTCGGAGGTGTACGGCGGGGAGTAGAAGTGGACCATTTCTAAGGAAACGCCCCGCTTCAGCGCTAGGTAGGCGGCCACCGGTGAGTCGATCCCCCCCGACAGCATCATCATTCCCTTCCCGGCGGTGCCGACCGGCAGACCACCGGCCCCTAAAATTTTGGCGCTGGTCAGGTAAATCCCGTTTAAGCGGATTTCGACCCGCAGCGTGATGTCCGGGTGGTGAACGTCCACGGATAAGTCGGTTGGGAATGCCTTCAAAAGGGCGCCCCCCAGTTGCTTATTCATTTCAAAGGTCCCCATCGGGAATCTGTGGTCGGCCCGCTTGGTTTCCACCTTGAAGGTGGTCGGCCCCTGGACCTGTTCCTTAAATATCGCTACGGCCGCTTCGACCACGGAATCAAAGTCCTTTTCCACCCGCAAGGACGGGGAAAAGTTTTGGATCCCAAAGACCTGCTTGAGCTGCTCCATGACTGGTTCGGCGTCGGTCCCATTTAACTCCACGTGCAACCGGTCCTGGTTCGGGTGAATCTTGACCTGGTCGTATTGGTGGAGCGCCTTTCTAACGTTGGAACCCAAGCGGTCAATGAATGACTTCTTGTTGTGGCCCTTGGTGGACAATTCACCGTAGCGGACCATAATTTCATCGTACTTCATGAACGGTTCTCCTTAATCAATAATCTTTTTAAACCCGGCGTAAAGCTGATCAAAAACCCGGTTAAATTCTTCGGCATCGGCGAGGGTGTTTTGGTCCCCCAAACTAACCCGCACGGCCGAGGTGGCAACGTTATCCGGCACCTTCATAGCGGCCAAAGTAGAGGCCTCCGAGTGCTTCTTTGATGAGCATGCGCTGGTGGTTGAAATGTAAATGTCGTGTTCTTCAAAGGCGTGGACGATCGTTTCGCCCCGCACCCCGACGATGGCAAAGGTCAACACGTGAGGGGCAAAGCCGGCGCCTAAGCCGGAGAAGACTTCCACGTGGTCAAACTGGCTGATGTGATCGTAAATGGCCTTGCGGACCGCCTGTTCGTTAGCGACATCCGTGGTTTCTTGTTCCTTCATTAAACGAATTGCCCGGGCCATGGCGGCGTTACCCGGGGTGTTTTCGGTTCCCCCGCGCAATCCGCGTTCTTGCCCACCGCCATCGATCAGTGGGGCTAACTTACGGCCGGCCCGCTTGTAAATAAAGCCAGTTCCGCGGGGGGCGTGGAACTTGTGACCAGAGAAGGTGGCAAAGTCGACCCGTTCGGAAAAGACCAGGTCGTCTAAACCCTTACCAATGGCCTGAACGGCGTCGACCATGAAGTGGACGGTCGGGTAGTCCTTTAAGATTGCACCGATTTCTTTAATTGGTTGGATGGTGCCGACCTCATTGTTGACGGCCATGATCGAAACTAAGATCGTATCCTTACGCAGGGCGGCCTTCACGTCTGCGGGGTTCACCCGTCCCTCCTTGTCAACCGGCAGGTAGGTGACTTCAAAGCCCAACTTTTCAAGGCTTTGCATCGCGTTACGAACGGCGGCGTGTTCCACCGATGAGGTGATGATGTGCTTGCCAAACTTTTGCTTTGCAAGCGCCGTTCCCTTAATGACCCAGTTGTCCCCCTCCGAGCCGCCGGAAGTAAACAGGATTTCACCGGGTTGAACGCCAAAGGTATTGGCGATCTGGGTCCGGGTTTGTTCTAGCAGGTTCCAAGCCGTTTCGCCGAGCTTGTGTAAAGAACTGGGATTCCCCCAAATCTTCTCGGAAACCTGTTTGTAGGTCGCAAGGACCTCTGGGCGTGCCTGTGTGGTGGCACTATTATCAAAATAAATCATTGTGTGTTCCCTCTTTTCACACGCGCTGGATACCAACGCAAGATATGCCATTAGTGTGGATAGAGTGATTGCGTGCGTCACCAATGGCCTGTTCGACTCCAAATACCGATCAATTATAACAGATCACTAGGGGCTTGGATAGCAAAAGGGGCGCGACCAGCGTCGCACCCCTTTTGTTATCTATGACTCTTCTTCATTTAATTCATCGTAGTAGTTGTCTTCCAAACGCTTGAAGGAACCCGGTTCTGCCTTCTCGAGGGCCGCCCCGATCGTTTCCAAACTCTGCTCGTATTCGTAGCGGTCGTAGAGTTTTTGCGCCTCGGTAATGGCGGCGTCAATCTCTTGGTTGTCATCGACAAAGCGGAGCCCGTATTGCATTAAGCGGGCGGTCAGTTCCGCCGAGTCACGCACCTTGTTGGTTCGGTCGATTAATTCGCTAACGTCGCCTTGAACCTTTAAGAGTTCCTTAGTGATGGCCTCCATGTCGATCCGTTGCTGGTTCATGTCCTTGGCCAAGTGGCTAATTTCATCGGAGACCAGGAAGAAAAAGTCCAGGTAATCTTGCGGCAGCCCCGGCAAGTTGAGGGTCTCAACGTGGCGCTTGGTGGCCCGGACCGTGGTAACGAAGCGTTGCAAGGCCTTGCGGGCCCGCTGCTCGTCTTCGCTGAGGTAGGCCACCCCATCATTGATTTCCTTTTGCTGGGTTTCGATCGCCGTTAAGACCCTTTCGTCTTCCATGAAGCGTTCTAGGACTTGACTGGCGACGGCCGCTTGGGCGTTAACGGCTACCTGATCCTTTTCGTATTCCTTTTGGATCTGCTTAAGTTGTTCTTCTAGCTCGCGGGTGTGGGCAACCTCGTCGTGATTAAGGGTGTAGCTTTCGGACAGTCGGTCTAATTCGGCCATCAACTCCCGGTTTTGCTGGCGAGCGTGATCTAGGTGATCGCCAACCACCCCGACCAATTTTTCAACCTGGGGCCGGGCATCCATTTCGTTCTGCATCACATCGTATAGGTGATCGATTTTTTCTTCCAAACTCTTGTTGGCCACCCGGACCGGGGCTAGCGAAAGGGCGGCAATGTGATCCAGGGCGGTCTGCCGTTGCGCCTCTAAGCCTTCAATTTGGTCATCCAAATTGTTGACCGGGAAGCGGTAGTGGTTAGCCACTAGCTTGCGGTAGCCCTCACGCAGCTCGCTAATTTGGTCCGGGAAGGTGGTAAATAGTGGCTTATAAAGTTCTGGAATCTCCTCAGCCAGCTTGGTAAAGTGGGCCTCTTTTTCCTTTAAGTCGGTTAAAATTTCGGCCGCCGCTTCGTGATCACCCTTGGCGGCGATCTCGTTAAAGCGGGTAAACTGCTCTTGCAGATCGGCTAACTGGGAACGCAAGGGCCGAATGGCATCCCCATACTGGTAGGCGGTGTCATCCAGTTTCTTTTGGAAGTCGCCTAGTTGCTCGCCCATCGTGGCGGTCGCCTTTTTTTGCTCTTCTTCTTTTTGGTCCGCCTTTTGGAGCCGGTCAACGACCCGCTTTTGCTGCCGTTCGGCCTCTTCGACTAACTCCCGAACCTGGTTCAACTGTCCCGTCACGGTGAAGACGTTGAGCCCGTTTAGGTCCTTGCTAACCTCTTCTAATTGTTCGTTAGCGTCGTCAACGGCCGGGGCCACCTTTTTTAAGTAGTCATCTTGCAAGGCGGTGAACACCTTCAACGATTCCCCCATTAAGTCAGCGAGGCTGGCGTCATCCAACCGGCGTGCTAACCGGGCTTCTTCCAGGGCCACCAGCCGGGCCCGTAAGTCTGTAATGACCCGCATCGCCCGTCGTTGGCACACGTAAAAAATGATGACAACGATCACGGCAATCGCAATGATCCCAATTAACACTTGTAACATCCGAATCCCACCTATACTTTTAAGTCTTAATTAACTTTTGATTATAACATAATCTTACCCTACTTATCCCCAGACAAGCAATTGAACTCCCGGATTTCTAACCGTTTTCCTTCAAAGAATTGCTTGACCCGGTCGATTTAAGCGTTGTATGATAGTGGACGTGTAAAATAATGCAGCAATGAAGAGGCAAGCTCGTCAACAGACCAATGCCAAGTTGGTGTTTCTAGTAACCCAGCTGCGAGGGTGAACGATCCAATTGGCCTGCACGAATGTCAGCTTCACCATCGGATTATTTTACTCCAATACAAATTATTTGGAGGAATTCAATTATGTCACGTTACACTGGCCCAAGCTGGCGTCTTTCCCGGCGCCTGGGCGTTTCACTTTCTGGTACTGGTAAGGAACTTGCTCGTCGTCCGTACGCTCCTGGTGACCACGGGAACGACCGTCGCGGTAAGCTTTCCGAATACGGGACCCAACTTCGCGAAAAGCAAAAGCTTCGTTTCATGTACGGGATGACCGAACGGCAATTCTCTAACCTGTTCGTTCGCGCCGGCAAGATCAAGGAAGGTACTCACGGTACTAACTTCATGGTTCTGCTTGAACGTCGTCTGGACAACATGGTTTACCGTCTTGGTTTAGCTACCACGCGTCGTCAAGCACGCCAACTAGTTAACCACGGTCACATCACTGTTGACGGCAAGCGCGTTGACATTCCTTCCTACGAAGTTAAGGTTGGTCAAGTCATCGCCGTTCGTGAAAAGTCCAAGAACCTGGACGTTATCAAGGGTGCTGTTGAAGCCGTTGTTGCTCGCCCGGCTTACGTTGAATTCGACGCTGACAAGCTCGAAGGTAAGCTGACCCGTCTTCCGCAACGTGAAGACATGAACGCCGACATCGACGAAGCCCTGATCGTTGAATTCTACAACAAGTAATCTCGGTTACTTGTTAAAAAAGCCGACTCCGTTACGGGGCCGGCTTTTTGTTTTGGTAAAACATTAGGAGCGTCCTTCTTCGGTGCTTGTTCCTGTGATTCGACATCGATATTTTCCGCAACGTTCTTTGGTTGCTCGTTAACATCTTGTGGCATGTTGAAACCTCCTACTCGCATTTAACGGCTTGGGAGCCTGTCTCGGGTTTTATTTAACGTCCACAACTGCACGGAAACGGACATAAAAAAAGGCCGACAACTGTCAGCCTACTTAAATAATCTGTGCCAGAGCCCATAAGGCTTTGACTCCAGGCATACCTCGACGCCCTTCAAATTTAACTGATCGACTAGCTCGATCGTCTGCTTCAAATGGTCATTGAGGACATCCACTTTCTCGATTGCCTCATCGACGCCTTCTGAATCAATTTCAATTCGATACTCGAACGCATCTTGTGCCATTTTTATACCTCCAACAAAAAAACGGCTACCATCTGGTAACCGTTTATATCCATTCTTTAAACGACTTAAAGATTCTAAAAGCTTTCTGCATCATTGAGTTCTCGGCCAGGTATTCCAAGCCTTCGATAGTGATTCTTGCGTCCTGGAACGAATACAAGACTCCCTCCTTCGTGTGGGTGAAGGTAACTCCTTCAATGTAGTTGTGATCGCTCAACATTCGCAATGTCTCAACGTACTGGGCTTTAGAAATCAGCAGCGTTCGCTCATTAATCACACCTGGATCAGGTTGTTCACCATGTTCATAACAGTACTTGAGGTAACTTAGAATTTTATAGGCTACCGTGAAGAAATCGTTACTTCCAATTGTTTGACCTCTCTTGGCGACGTTTCTCGATCTCCCTAAACCTTTTGTGGGCGGCTTTTTTATAAGCTTCCCGTCTTTTTAGTTCTTCAGGAGTTAATTTTGACTTTGGGACATCCTTCAACCACTCTCGTAACTGTTCAGTAGTTGGTCGATCCAAAGCTCTCAATCGTCGCATCTCTTCATCATTCAACTTCTTCCACATCGATTATGTTTTTACCATTCTCATCTTGGTAGTATTTTACAACTTTGAATCGAGTCCCACGAGGGAAAAGAATTTCACCTTCATCACTTCGAATACTAGAAACATATCGTTCACTATGGCTCTTTCCAATGATGATCCTAAAAGTATCATCTTTATCGAATACCTTTTCCCGATTCCCCCTAGCCAAAGTCAATCTCAGACGTGATAATAGAAGCAATAACTAAACCTAAGGAGGATTTTCATGACCGTCCGTCGCAACCTTATTCGTGTCTCAATCGCCCTGGTTTTCGGGCTCCTGTCGGCCGTCGGGGTGAACATGTTCTTGGTTCACGCCAATTCCTATTCCAGTGGCTTAACCGGGGCTTCCCAGTTGGTCCAAGCCCTCTTAAAGTTGGCGGGGATCAACGTCTCCCTCTCGCTTCTGGTGGCGATCTTTAACATCCCGCTCTTCATCTTTGCCTGGCGGGTGTTTGGGACCCACTACATCACCTTTTCGGGGCTCGCGGTCCTGTTTAACATCATCTTCTTGCAGATCATCCCCTCCTACCAACTGGTTACCGATCCCCTAACCAACACGATTGTCGGTGGGATCTTTATTGGGGCCGGAGTCGGCCTGTGCTTCAACCGCGGCTTTACCACCGGGGGGATTGACATCGTCACCACTTACTTGCAAAAGAAGTTCCACCGTAACGTTGGTTCGATTGCCAACATCATCAACGGGGTCATCCTCTTGATCACCGCCCTGGTCTTTGGCCCCAGCCGGATCGTCTACTCCCTGATTGGGATGTTGATTACCAACTACACGATGGACCACTTCTTCTCCTCGCAGCGAGACGTCATCGTTTCGATCTACACGAAGAACCCGCAAGCCATCGCCGACCAGCTCAAAGACTTTACCCACGGGGCAACGATGATTAAGGGGACCGGGGTTTACACCAACCAACCAACCACCGTCGTTCAAATCGTGACCCCACGCGGGCAGTTCCGCCACATCCGCCAACTCGCCCTCACCGCCGATCCGTCCTCCTTTATCGTGGTGGCGCGCGTCGACGTCGAGGTCGGCAACTACCGCCACTTCACATTCTAAGTTTACGCCCGTTTTCCTTGTAGAACGGGCCTTTTTTGTGCTCTTTTTCACACCATTTGTGAAGGCGATTGCATGGCCAATCGCCGCTAATTATATAGCGGGGCGTTGCGTTGATTTAACTAACTTTCCCTGGCCGGCAACTTTTTTCTGTCAACCGCTTGACACAGAACCGAACCAGTCGTAAATTTAGTAACCGTAAGTGAATAATTTCACCAACGAGAAGGAGAATAAGATTATGGAATCAAATGCTGCTAGTGCGACTAGCAAGCCGGTACAAGGCCGGACCATTTCAATGTCCGCCTCCCTGGCTTACTTCGCCCTTTCAATCGTCGTTAACTCGATGGGGAACGTCTTAACCTTGGTCACCAGTTCCCACATCCACCCGCAATTTTTAGGATCCGCCTACTGGACCGCCGCCGAAAATAACCTCGGTTACGCCGTCTTAGGTAAAGGAAATTCGATGGCGCTCTTTTGGGCCTTCATGATCCTGGGGATGCTGACTTCCGTTCTAAACGCCATCTTAATGCACAAGTGGGACTGGCACCGGATTTTCGGGAACTTCTTGTTCATGCTGCCGTTCTCAATTTTCATCCAGTGGTTCTCCAACATCTTCAACCGGATCATGCCCGACGCCCACTCCCTGCCGATGATCATCCTCTACGTCTTGATCAACTTCTTAGGGGTGACCTTCATCGGGGTGGCGATCTCGATCTACCAGCGGGTCAACCTGGTCTTGCACCCGGCCGATGACCTGTTCCAGATCCTGCGCTTCCGCTACTTCAAGGGCAACGCCACCTTGGCTATGTGGGCTTCATACATTCCGCCAACGATCATGGCTTTGGCCGCCATCCCAGCAATGGGCCTGGCCAACTTCGGGTTGGGGACGATCTTTGCCCTCCTCTTCCAAGGTGGGATCACGGGCTTGGCCGATAAGTTGATCTTCCCGAAGTTAAAGCACCAAGCCTTGGACCTTGGGAACTAGTTGTTTGTTGTTTGATTTTGAAAGCGAGGAATTATCATGGCATTTAACAAGAGCTTAGCGGGTTACTTTGACGATCTTCAACACGTCGGCATCCCAACCGACGACCTCGACAAGACGGTCGCCTTCTGGGAAAAGTTGGGTTTCAAGATGACCGGGAACTTTGACACTGACGATAAGGGCAACCAAGTGGTCTTTATGTCCTACGCCCACTTGACCCTTGAAATCTGGACTGGTGACGGCGCCGTTAAGAAGACCGGGGCGATCAACCACCTGTCTTTAAACACCTCCGACGCCGACGCCGCTTACAAGGCCGCCAAGGCCGCTGGCTTCACGATGAAGGAAACAGAAGTCCAACACCTCGACTTCTGGGATCACGGGATCAAGTTCTTCAACATTGAAGGCCCCAACGCCGAAACGATTGAATTCTGCCAAATCGTTAAGGGCTAATCATACCTCCTATATTCTTAATTCAGGCTCGCTTCGGCGGGTCTTTTTTCGTGGTGTGCTACAATGGGAACACGAAAAGGAGGACTGGCATGGATAACCAAGAAAAAAGCAGCTTAGAACAGCGCCTGCAAAACGGGGTTTACGGCACGCCCAAGATTAACCCCGATGAGCAACGGCGCTACTTAGGTACCTTTCGGGAACGGGTTTGTTTAACCATCAGCAACGCCCAGATTAAGGAGCGCTCCTGGACAACCGCCGTCGAAACCGAACTAAAAAAGGGGGTGGTCACCCAGGTCTTCATCAACGGTAACCTCCCCGATCAATTGACCCACCCCTACGTCCAAGTAATTGCCCAGGCCGGCGGCAACTTCACCTTAAAAACCGACCCCCAGTTTGAGACCGACCCGGACCGCTTGGCTTTAGTGATGGCCGCTGATGACGCCGTCTACCAGTCACCAATTGACGTGGCCAAGCGCTACCCGGTTCCAGCCGCCGCTCAAGACCAGCCGGCGCCCCAATTATCCTGGTGGCAACGCCTCTTTAAAAAGGGGGGGCAGGAATGATGGAACCCCTTGCCTTTCGCATGCGACCCCGCACCTTGGACGAAGTGGTCGGCCAGCAACACTTAATTGGCCCTGGCAAGATCATCTGGCGGATGGTTGAGGCCCGGATGCTCTCTTCGATGATCCTATACGGGCCGCCGGGCACCGGGAAGACCAGCATCGCCAGCGCCATTGCCGGTTCGACTAAGTACGCCTTTCGGACCTTAAACGCCGCCACCGATAGCAAAAAGGACCTGCAAGTGGTGGCCGAAGAGGCCAAGATGTCCGGTACCGTTATCTTATTGCTCGACGAAATCCACCGCCTCGATAAGGCTAAGCAAGACTTCCTCTTACCCCACTTGGAGAGCGGCCGGATCGTCTTAATCGGGGCAACGACCGAAAACCCCTACATTGCCATTAACCCGGCCATCCGGAGCCGGGCCCAGATCTTTGAAGTAAAACCCCTGACCGCAGCTGAGGTTGGCCTGGCCATCGACCGAGCACTAAAGGACCCGCAACGGGGACTGGGAAAATTACCCCTCGTCCTTGATGACGACGCCCGCACCCAGTTAATCACCGCCACCAACGGTGATTTGCGCAGCGCCTTGAATGGGTTAGAGCTCGCGGCCCGCTCCACCGCACCGGCGAGCGATGGTCAAATTCACCTCACCCTTTCCGTGATCGAAGAATCGGTGCAAAAGCGGTCGCTGGTCGCCGACAAGGACGGCGACGGCCACTACGACGTCATTTCGGCCTTTCAAAAGTCGATCCGCGGCTCCGATACCGACGCCGCCCTCCACTACCTCGCCCAGTTAATTGCGGCCGGAGACCTGGTTAGCATCGCCCGGCGGCTAGTGGTGATCGCTTACGAAGACATCGGGCTGGCCAACCCGCCGGCCGTCGAACGGGCGGTCACGGCGGTCCAAGTTGCGGAGCGGATCGGCTTCCCCGAGGCGCGGATTCCGTTAGCCAACGCGGTCATTGAACTCTGCCTCTCCCCCAAGTCCAATTCGGCCATTGCCGCCATTGACGCGGCGCTTACCCGCGTCAACCAAGGCAATAGCGGCGCCGTGCCTGATCACCTAAAGGATGCCCACTACCAAGGGGCCCAAAAGCTGGGGCGCGGGGTCACCTACCGCTACCCGCACGACTACCCCGAGGACTGGGTCGCCCAGCAGTACCTCCCCGACCGGATTAAAAACGATCAGTACTACCAGCCCAAGCAAAACGGGACTTTCGAACGCGCCTTTGCCAAGCAATACCGCCAACTTTTGGCGGCCCAGCGCGGTCAGCAACCTCCCCAGCGCTAATTTGAAGATTGGCCAAGCATGTGCTAATATACTTATAGAAGCTCTGTTGTGTACGCCTTGTCTATCTAGTAGGTTTGCCTTACAGTCTTATTACTTTGGGACGAGTGCTTCGTTTAGTTTACGACATGCCTTTTCTCTTGGTAGCCGAATGCTAAACTGCCATGTCCCACCTGTCTTACACACAGGTCAACACTGTCGGACAATTAACGGCACGAACGGAGCTTGATACATACCTTTTAACCAGGCTAGCCGGCCTGGCTTTTTTATTGGGAGGAATTACCATGCTGATCCAACTGCTCACCGCCTGTTTCAACCTAATCCTGCTAATTGAGGGGGGCTACCTACTAACCCACCGCCACCGCCCGCTCTTTAACCTCCACTTAAAGGGGGCGGTCCCAATGCCCGGCCTCTACCTCTTTTGGGGGGTAGCGTTAATCATCGTGGCCGTAATCATTGAAATCTTGGCCCTGACCTGCTCGGTGGTGATTACCTTGAGCGCAATTGCCGTCGCTTGTTTGCTTGAATTAGCAATGACTTTAACGGTGGTCCGGACCTTAATCCCCTAGCTTTTGTAGACTTACTTTGCGTAAACCCTTTCAAAGGTGTAGAATAGGGATAGATAATAAACAAGGGGGTAGCCGATTATGACTCAACAATACCAACACATCCTGGTGCCCGTCGATGGTTCCAAGGAAGCCGAACTAGCCTTTAAGAAGGCCGTTGCCGTTGCACTACGGAACGGTGCAGATACCGAATTGCAGCTCCTGCACGTCGTTGACACCCGTGCCTTCCAAAACGTTTCTAGTTTCGACTCGTCAATGGTAGAACAAGTAACTAAGACCGCCAAGCAAACCTTAGATCAATACGTTGACTACGCCAAGAAGCAAGGTTTGACCAACGTGTCTTACACGATTGAATACGGTGCCCCGAAGACCCTAATCTCCCGGGAAGTGCCAGAAAAGATGCACGCTGACCTGATCATGATTGGGGCTACTGGTTTAAACGCCGTAGAAAGGATCTTAATCGGTTCAGTTACCGAATACGTTACCCGGATGGCCATCTGTGACGTCCTCGTAGTCCGGACCGACCTCGACAACCAACCGACTTCCTTTAAAAAGCACTAGTAACTAATAACAACGCCCCCGCCTACCAGATTGGTAAGCGGGGGCGTTGTTTTGGTTATTCAACTAATTGACTCAATTCTTGTGAGAGCGTCTCTTGTGCGGTGTCGTCTTCCATGATCTTGTAGATTGAAAGGGCGACGGTTAAGCTTTCCTGGGCCACGTCGCCCTGGCCTAACTTAGCTTGCGCCTGGCCACGGGTCATGTAAAGACCACCCAATAAGAAGAGTGTTTGCTCTTCCCGGCAGATCTTAATTCCCCGTCCAGCCATTGAAATTGCCCGCCGGTACTGGCCTAAACGATAGTACAGGCCGGAAATCTCGTGGTACAAGATGATCCATTGCCGCTTACCACCGTTAAGCTGCTTGTCATCGATCAGGTGGATTGCCCGCCCGACAAACTGGAGCGCCTTTTCGGTGCCACCGCGCTTCTCGTATGCCAAGGCCATCCCGATCGTGGTCATGGCCAAGTAGATGTTGGCACTGGTGGTGGAGAATTGCGTCAAAATCAGCTCAAAGTTAAAGATAGCATCATCCACTTGGTCACTCGCCACTTGGAGCATCCCCAAGAGGTAGTAGTAGTGTTGCTTGTCAAAATCATTTTGTAGCTTCTTGACCTTCACCCGGTTCAGCTTCTTGCGGGCTCCTTCAAAGTCATGGTTGACTAACATCAAACTGATTTGATCAAAGAAGACCGTCATTGAAACGTCATCGTTTTCGATGATCCGGTCCACCGGAATGTCCAAGCGGGCACACAAAGACGTTAAAATATTCATCTTTGGAATCCGGTTTTGCTTTTCCATTAAGGAAATGGTCGCTTGGGTACAAATTCCCTCGGCCAACGCCGTTTGGGACAATCCCCGCTTACGGCGTACCTGTTTTAAAACTTCTCCCTTTAATCGCATTATAATCACTTCTTTTCTGTATCGTATGGTTGTTTGATTGCTCAACTCTTTTCTGATTGAACTAACTAGATAATAACTTTTTTATTTAGTTTTATCATATCATAAATTCGGCTATTACGTTACTGACTTACTTTATACCATCATAGGGCGCAAAAACCATCTTTTATTGAATAAAAGCATAATCTTATCAATAATGATTTGTGATAAGTTCACATTATTTATATATATCATCCAATAATTGAGCTGAAAACCAAATGTACTCTTTGGATTTTACTTGAAATCATTTATAACTGCAAGGTGAAATCACAGGATTGATGGCTTTTATAAAGTTCGCTTAGTAACTCGCTTAACTTAATTTATCATCAGATTTTCGAAAAGTCAAAAAAAGAAGCAGTACAGGACCACTTCTTGGGCAAAACTAGTTATAACGCTTTTCGCCGACCTTTTCGACCCCCAGGGCCTTGAAGTCGTACCGGAGCTGGCCTTCGTGTTCAAATTCTTCAATCCCGAGTTGAATCAGACGATCAATCAATTCAGAGTAACTAATCCCCGAAATATTCCACATTTGTGGATACAAGGAGATATTGGTGAAGCCTGGCAGCGTGTTTGGTTCGCCCAGGTACGGGACGCCGTCTTCGTCTACCAAGAAGTCGATCCGGGCCATCCCCTTCATCCCTAATGCTTCGTAGGCCTTCAGGGCCATGTCGGTGATTTCCTTGGCTAAGTCGTCGTCAACGATTACCGGCAGGTCAAAGACCACCCCGGAAGCGTCGACAAACTTGTTTTCGTAGTCGTAGAATTCGTCACCCTCTGGTACCCGAATCCCCCCTAACTTAGAGGCAATCGGATTTTCGTTCCCCAGAATCGAGATTTCGATTTCCCGCGGGTTCTTAATCCCAGCTTCAACCAGAACCTTGTAGTCGTAAGTGAAGGCATCCTTCATGGCCGTCTCGTATTCCTCTTCGGTATCAACCTTGTGAATCCCAACGGAAGACCCTTGCTTGGCCGGCTTAACGAAGACCAGGTCCCCTAGCTCTTCTTTGATCCGCGACCAGGAGTATTGATCCTTGTTTTGCGGGGTGACCAACAGGTACTTCGTGTTCCGAATCCCGGCTTGGTTCAGGATCCGCTTGGTGAGGTCCTTATCAAAGGACATAGCCGAAGACGCAATCCCTGAGCCAATGTACGGCTTCTTGAGGAGACGGAACAGGCCTTGGACGGTCCCGTCTTCACCCAGGTTACCGTGAATCACCGGGTAGAAGAAGTCGATTTCTTTAACCGTGCTTAAGGCGGCAATCGGGGCTAATGGGGCATCGAGGTCCATCTTTTGGTAGGCCTCTTGAACCACTTGATCTTCTGGTTCGCCATCAAAAATCCGCTGGGAGGCTTCGTTGTCGAGCAAGATGCCATCCTTAGTGAACATGAAGATTGACACATCGTACTTGTCCTTGTCCATTCCATCGTAAATATTGTGGGCGGACCGCTTGGAAACATCGTGTTCTGATGAGTTTCCACCGAACAGGAGGGCAACGTGTAATTTCTTTTCTGTCATGATGTGCTCCTATCTATTATTTAATTTTCGTACGCTTCCTGGAAGCTTAAGTATAACATAAATCCGTTTTCATTGCTCGTCTTGATTTGACTGATTTGTAATTTGGCGGGCAATAATCTCCGGCAGGTCAGCGCTCATCAACAGGGCCTGCATTAACCGGCGGTAGTTAAAGACCTGGTGCCAGCCCTGTTCGCTTTGGGGCCGTTCTTGTTGCAGGTCTCGTTGCCAGTCACGTAAAAAGACCATGAAGTAGCGGCGGTAGACGGGGTGTTGATTCATCATTTCAATTAAAAAATCGGCACCCTCATCAGCTTCGCCCATGATCAGTGGGGCCTTAAGTTGGCGGTAGGCCACTAAATAGGTCGCCATTAAGAAGACCTTTTCGCCGCGCACCAGTTCCCTGCGCCGGCATAGTTCTCCCACCAAGACGGTGTACTCACCAAAGAGCTGGATCCAGCCTAACCGGTTAACGTACCCCCGGTTATCATGCTCCCATAACATGCCTAGCGCCACCCGGTCAATTAAATCACTCAGGTCTGCTTTGGTCACAAAGAAATAGCCAGCCCGGTCGGCATATAGCAGCGAGGCAAGGCCAGTCACCGCGCTCACCCGGCGCACAGCACCCTTATTGATTGGCTCCTCGATGTGGTCAAACAGGATCTCCCACTTTTTTAGCGTGTTCATTGCGTGCCGAAGTTGATCCTTGGTCAACAGGTCATTGGCTAAGGCCCCGTTAAAGAGTAAGGTCGCCTCACCAAAACGAACGGCTGGGTCCTCGTTAGCTAACTGCGTCAAGAGCAACTCCAGTTGGGTGTCGCTAAGTTCGGTTAGCTGGTCATTTTTGAGGTTGCTCACCAGTTGCTCTAAAATCGCCTGTCCCGTTTCCGTAATGGCCGGGAGACTAACTGTCGTCCGCCGGTGCCTTTGTAAGCCCCGTTGAAATGATGCCAAACGGGCCGCTAGGTCCTTAAAGGTCTTCCCTTCTTTTGCTTGGCGGTGGAGCGCTTGGATCATTTCTAACTTCGGTGCCAGGTCTGTTTCTTTCATCGACTTGCTCCCCCTTTAAAAAGTGGGTGGAAATAACCTTCGTTGCAGGTAGCATGTAAGGGCGGGCGAACGGTTGGTGCGAACCACACCGTTCTTCGTCCTGCTTAGACTCTGGGCCTGCGGTTATTTGCCACATTTGATGTCTAATACTCGCAAATACAGCAAGAGGCCGGGGAAAACGGAGTTTTTTCCCGGCCTCCATGTGCGTTAGTTACATTCAATTCTTAAAATCCAGTCGGTAGCCCCGCGCTCAGCCCAACCAACGGCCCGGGGATTGCGGGCCACCACCGTTCCGTTCACCGGTAAGGTTAGATCGGTGTAGCGCCACTTAGCCATCACCACGATCAACGGCTGGTTGGCCACCACTTTAGCGCCCACCTCCGGTAAATCCCAGTACTCAACGGGCCCGAGGATTCGCTGGGCTTCTGTCGTTAGTGACAGGACCACCACCCTCCCTTGGTACTCTTGGTGCCAAGGGTTCGCTAATTCACGCATCTGATCACTCCCTAGTGGAAGTTTTGGTTATTACTGAACATGTAAGACCGGTGGTGATACCGCATCGACATAATCATCCCGATCCCAATCAGGTTCCCCACTAACGAAGATCCCCCCGCGGAGATGAACGGCAGCGGGATCCCGGTCAGTGGCAAGAGCCCGATGTTCATCCCAATGTTTTCAAAGACGTGGAAGAGGATCATCATGATGACCCCGGTTGAAATGTAGGCGTAAAATTCGTTTTTGGTGTCAAAGGTAACCCGAATCATCAGGTAAATCAACAGTAAGTAGAGTAGAATCAACAAGATCCCCCCGACAAAGCCGAAGTTTTCCCCGATCACCGAAAAGATCATATCCGATTCACGAACTGGAACGTAGACCTTCGAGTTATTGAACCCGGTCCCAGTTACACCACCGGAACCGACGGCCTTGATACTTTGCCACAGTTGGTAACCCTGGTTACTCGTATCTTGGTCTGGGTGCAGCCAAGTATCCACCCGGCTGAACTGGTAGGATTGAAAACCGACCTTTTCTAAGATTGTCCGGCCGGCCGTCGAGGTCACCATCGCTAGGGCACTCCCCCCGACCACGGCCAAGATTGAAAAGGCCGGGACTAGGATCCGCCAGGTCACCCCGGAAACCAGAATCATCCCCACGAAAATGGCAAAGAACACTAGCGAGGTCCCAAAGTCATTTTGAAACTTAAGGGAAATGAAAATTGGCAGGAGCCACATAAACATTTTACCAATTAACCGCCAGTCGGAATCGACCTTGTGGACCGGGTACTGGCTGTTATGGGTGGTAATTACCCGCCCCATCATCAAGATGTAGGCCGGCTTCATAATTTCGGAAGGCTGAAAGGTAAAGGGGCCCACGGCAAACCAGCTTTTGGCCCCGGTATTAACGTAGTACGACCGACTATAAAAGATCAAAATCGCAAACATCAAGAAGATCCCCGCCCAGTAAGCAATCGGCGCCAGCTTCCACAGCTGTTCCGAATCAAACTGCATGATCACGATGACCATTACGGTCCCGACGAGGTACCAGGCTAACTGGGTCACCACCTGCCTGACAACGCCACTCCCAGAGCTATCGTGGGAAGCAGCCACGTAAATCGACGCCAGCCCAATTAGGGCCAATAGAAGGACACAGAAAATGATCCCCCAGTCAATCCGGGATTCAACCTCCGTGTTGTCCGTCTTCGCACGTTGCATTCATCAATTCTCCTTTGTCACCATCCCGTTATTTCCCGGGAAATTAGGGAATGGTTAGTGTTGGTGGAGGTGGTATTGTTGCAAGATCGTTTCTAGGCCCTCCTCTTGGGAGCGCACCCGAAATGACGTCTCGTCCTTTAACATTACCGCCTTAAACCGTCCATCATCAGGAACGACTTCCCCAATCAGCCGCTTGCCAATAAAGACCTGCTGTATGGCTTGGTTATTCCGTTCGCTATCTTGGACGCTTACTTCAATTGCTTTTTCTCTTTTTGACATGTTTCACCTTTACTTTGGTTGGTTTCTCTTCAGAGTAAAATGGTTGGGAAGCGGATCGTATCCCCCGCGTGCAAAAGGCTGGCACCGTAAAATGCGGGCCAGCCCCATTAAAATCCCCCGGCTGTGATACCGGTCAATCGCTTGAAGCATGTACTCCGAACAAGTTGGTTCAAAGCGACACACCCGGTACGGTCGGCGAGCCGAGAAAAACCGCTGGTAGGCGATCACCAGAGCTTTTACTAGCCTGGTCATTTACTTGCGCTTACGCTTCCGTTTGCCGTTGTTAGCCGGGTTGGCTTGCATCCGTTCCAGCAATTCCCCGGCCCCCTTGGCAACGTTATCTAATGGGTCTTGGGAAACGACTACGGGTACCTTCAACTTCTCGGAGAAGAGCTGGTCAATCCCGTGTAAGAGGGCCGTCCCCCCGGTTAACATAACACCGCGGTCGATAATATCGCTGGCCAGTTCCGGCGGCACCGTTTCAAGAACGGCGATGGCAGCGTGCACGATTTGGTCCAGGGTATCATGCAGGGCTTCTTCAATTTCGTTCTCGTTAATCTGAATTTGCCGTGGCATCCCGGTCGCAACGTCGCGGCCCCGTACGTCCATCGTTTTCGGTTCGGCTACTTTCAAGGCCGTCCCTAACTTGATCTTGATTTGTTCTGCCGAGTGTTCCCCAATCACCAAGCCGTGCTTAGCCTTGATGTATTCGGTAATATCGGTGTTCATCTTATCCCCGGCCATCCGAACCGACTGGGAAGAAACGATGTCACCTAAGGAAAGGATGGCAATATCGCTCGTTCCACCACCCATGTCAATTACCATGTTTCCACTTGGCTTAAAGATATCCAGGCCTGCTCCGATGGCAGCCACCTTGGGCTCGTATTCGAGGTAGACCTTACCGCCACCGGACTGTTCAGCCGCTTGAATAATAGCCTTGCGTTCAATCTCGGTGATGTTAGTTGGTGCGCAAATCATGATGTTGGGCTTGGACATGAACCCCTTCACGCTTAGCTTACCGATAAAGTAGGAAAGCATTTCCTGGGTAATATCGAAGTCAGAGATCACCCCATCCTTGAGGGGCCGCACCGCCCGGATGTTACTTGGGGTCCGCCCCACCATCCGGTATGCTTCCGAACCAACCGCCAGGATCTTACCGTTGTTGGTATCAACGGCCACCACTGATGGTTCATTTAAAACAACGCCCTTACCCTGGACGTAAATTAGAACATTGGCTGTTCCGAGATCAATTCCGATGTCTTTAGCCATGTTTTTCTCCTTCCGGTTTTAAAACTATCGTTCGTTATTATACCACAAACTACCCCGAGAATCGGCGAAGTCCCTTAGAGGGGGGCACTAATTTCAACTTGAATTCCCTGCTTAGCCACGGCGGCTAAGTAAGGAGCGATTACCCGGGCTACTTGGTCGGTCACCTCAACTTCGATGCTAGCCGCCCCGCGCAGGCTCGCTAATAGCCACATTAAGGCGGCCGGTAAAGCCAACGGGGTCACTGGCCCCTTAATCGAATCGGTTGGTTGCCCCGAGAGCTTCAGGCACCCCGCTTCCACTTGGGGGGTCACCCCCAGCCGTTCCAAAACGGTCAGGGCTGGGCTTAAGTCATCCAATTTGGTTCCGGCTAAGGACCGCCGCCCGTTCATGAAAGTAACCAGGCCGAGCATGAGGCTCTGATCAATTAAAGAGGGCGCCAAGAAGTCATCCATCGACAACGCGGTTGGCAACGGGTAGTGGGTCCCGATGATCCGGACCCCGGTTGCTTGTTTGACAATCGTATTCCCGGCTTGCTCCAGGTGGTTTAATAACGAGGTCATAAAGGTCGGCGAGGCCCCATCCACTAAGAGGTCGCCGGCCGTTAACGCCGCTAAGGTTAGCCAACGGGCTGCCGTCTGCTGGTTACGAGGAATCAAAACGTCTCCTCCGTGCAAGAGGGTGACCCCTTGGATCCGGACAATTCGCTCCCCAGCCCCGTGAACCCGGGCCCCCATTCGGTTCAGCAAGTCCGCCAGGGCGACTACCGCCGGTGAATGGGGAGCATTTTTGATCACGGTAATGTCGCTAGCCACAATTGCCGTCAACATCAGGGTGATCATCACCTGTGGATCAGGCTCTTGCAAGGTAATCGTGGTTCCCCGCAGGTTGGTGGCCTTAACGATTATCTGGTCCGTTTGGCCTTCTACCGTTGCTCCCAAAATCTTCAGGGCATCAATCAGGTGGGGATTGAAATCGGGGGTGAGGATCACCTTACCCTGCCGAAGCATCAGGGGACCGGCGAACTCCGCTAGTGAATTATCCAACGGTTGATCCGTTAAACTATGGGTGGCATCAATCTTCAGACTGGTACCTGCGGTTTCCACCTGCGCACCAATCTGCTTTAAAAAGCGGGTCCCTAACGTTACCCGCTCGTTTGCTAAGGGGACCTGGTCTAAGATAACCTTCCCCCGTGACGACAGTAGGGCCGCCGCTTGACCGGCGACCACCGCTTCTGGATCGCCCGCCAGGGTTACCGTCCCGCTTAGTCGCCCCCCATTTTCAACTCTGATCCGCACCATCAATCCCCCTTACAGTGACCCCAAAATAGTTGATAGGGTCGTGAAAAAATTAGTAAAGAAACTCGCGCACGCGTACCCGATCGCAATCGCCACTAAAACGATCAGCAGGGGTAAGCCCGCCGGTGGTTGGCGAAAGAAGCGCTCGACTTCGATGCTTTTAATCGCACGAAAGGCAATCAAAATAAAGCCAATTTGGATAATTAGCGTAATAAAAGTTTTTAACTCCGCCATTCAATCACCTCATACAATGGCTATCATACCATAGCTCACCACCGGAACCGAAACCAAAAAATAAGCTTAACTAAATTTTTAGCGGTCATAAAAGGTGGGGAAACTAAAAAGACCGGGAAGAAATTTTACTTTCTCCCGGTCTTTTCAATTGTCGCTGTTAGACAGATAACGCGGTAACCAACTAATGAGCGCTTGTGTAAGCAGTCATAAAAGTTGGTTCCCACTCCCCGATAGACTACTTCCCGCTAAGGTGCAGCCGGTTAATGGCCCGCCGCAAGTGAACTTCCGCTCGATCGAGGGCGTCAGCATCCTTAGCTTCCCGTGCCTTTTTAATTAATGCTTCAGAGCGTTCCTTAGCACTTTGGGCCCGGGCAACGTCAATGTCTTCAGGTAATTCAGCACTTGAGGCCGCAATCGTTGCTACGTTACCGTGGAACTCGATAAAGCCCCCGTTAACGGCAACCCGTTCGTCTTCCTTGTCGCTATCTTGGTGCTTAATCAACAGCGCGTCGATGGCTAACGAGGCGATTAACGGTTGGTGGTTGGCCATCAGACCGAGCTGGCCGCCCGTCGTGGTCATTACCAACATGGTTGCGTTCCCGTCGTAGACGATTCCGTCAGGAGTGGAGATAGTGACTTGAAAAGTATTCTCAGCCATTTAAGACCCCCCTAACCTTCAGCTGCCGTATCCGCCTGCATCTTCTTTGCCTTGGCAACAGCTTCGTCAATCCCGCCGACCAAACGGAAGGCTTCTTCCGGCAGGTCGTCGTATTCCCCATCGAGGATGGCCTTGAAGTCCTTCACCGTTTCTTCCAGCGGCACGTAAGCCCCCGGTTGACCAGTAAATTGTTCGGCAACGGCGAAACTCTGGGATAAGAAGTTTTGAATCCGCCGGGCACGGGCCACGATGGTCTTTTCTTCATCGGAGAGTTCGTCCATCCCTAAGATCGAGATGATGTCTTGTAATTCACGGTAGCGCTGGAGAACGTGTTGAACCCCAGTTGCCACTTCGTAGTGTTCTTGCCCTACCACTTCTGGCGTTAAGGCCGTCGAAGTTGAAGCCAGTGGGTCCACCGCCGGGTAGATCCCAATCTGGGTCAGGCGCCGTTCCAAGTTGGTCGTGGCGTCCAAGTGGGCGAAGGTCGTAGCCGGCGCCGGGTCGGTGTAGTCATCGGCCGGAACGTAAACGGCTTGGATTGAGGTAATGGAACCCTTCTTCGTTGACGTAATCCGTTCCTGGAGTTGACCCATTTCAGTGGCCAGGGTTGGTTGATAACCAACGGCGGAAGGAATCCGACCTAAGAGGGCGGAAACTTCTGAACCGGCCTGGGTGAAGCGGAAGATGTTGTCGATAAAGAGCAACACGTCTTGACCCTTAACATCCCGGAAGTATTCGGCAATCGTCAACCCGGTCAGGGCCACCCGCATCCGGGCACCCGGTGGTTCGTTCATCTGACCATAAACCATGGCCGTCTTTTCCAAAACCCCGGAAGCCTTCATTTCGTAGTACATGTCGTTCCCTTCACGGGTTCGTTCACCAACCCCCGTGAAGACGGAAATCCCGTTGTGCCCTTGGGCAATGTTATGGATTAATTCCTGAATCAAAACGGTCTTCCCAACCCCGGCACCACCGAAGAGACCAATCTTACCACCACGAACGTATGGGGCGAGGAGGTCAATCACCTTAATCCCCGTTTCCAACACTTCCGTCGTGTTACTCAAGTCTTCATACTTTGGTGCATCGCGGTGGATTGGCATCCGCTGTGCGTCCGGACCAAATTCCGGTCCGTTATCAACGGGTTCCCCTAAGACGTTAAAGACCCGACCGAGGGTGTCGTCACCCACTGGTACACTGATGGAGGCGTCGGTGTTTTCGACAGCCATCCCCCGCTTCAAACCGTCCGTCCCGTCCATGGCAATCGTCCGGACCACGCCGTCACCCAGTTCAAGGGCAACTTCGACCGTTAACGTCTTGTCATCGGCTTCTTGGATCTTTAAAGCAGTGTTGATTTCAGGTAACTTTTCGTCCAAGGGAAACTCAATATCAACAACTGGTCCAATTACTTGAACAACTTTACCAGTAGTACTCATGTGTTTCCTCCTGTATTCAGAATCATTCTTGGGCCGTCATCCCACCGGTAATTTCCGTAATTTCGGTGGTAATGGCCGCTTGCCGAGCCCGGTTGTATTGCAACTGCAAGGTCGAAATAATGTCATCGGCGTTGTCAGATGCAGAACGCATGGCGTTGGCACTGGAGGCGTGTTCGGACGTCTTAGCATCCAGAATCGCTCCGTAAATCAAGCTTTCCGCGTACTGCGGGACAAGCATATCGAGCATTCCACCATCGGAAGGCTCAATCTCATACTCACTTGCCGGAAGCGGAACCCCATCGCCGGCCGTCCGGTTACCAATTTCCTGTTCGGTTTGGCGTAAACCATCCGCTGAAATCGGTAGCATTTGTTCGGTCCGGTCCTGCGAGGAGATCCGGTTAACGTAGTGGCTGTAGGAGATGTACAGCCGGTCGTAGACTTGATCCTGGTAAAGTTGGATTGCCTGCTTAACCACGTCATGTACTTCCCGGTAAGTTGGTACGTCACTGACACCCGTAAATTCGTAGGCAACGTTCATCCCGCGCTTCTTGAAAAACTCGGCGCCGGTCCGTCCAACGGTCAAAAAGACCGTGTTGTCTGCGTTAAGGCCGTCTTCTTTCATCTTGTCGAGGGTGGACTTGATAACGTTACTGTTGTAAGAACCCACCAAGCCCCGGTCGGACGTGATGATGAGGATGCCAGTTTTCTTCACTGGACGTTTGGAGAACAAGTCCCCCAAAGAGGAGTCTTGTTCGTACTTCAGTGAATCGGCGCTATGAGATTTAACCAGGCTGACCAAAATGGCTTGCACCTTTTCAGCGTAAACCTGGTATGTCTTCGTGTGGTGCTGAATCTGATTGAGCTTAGCAGTGGAAACCATTTGCATCGCCGAGGTAATCTGGCGCGTACTCTTGGTTGACTGAATCCGCCGTTTAACAGCAGCTAATGAAGCTGGCACTAAATCTCACCGTCCTTTCTACTGGTCACTGTTAGTTTTGGGCCACGGATGCATCTTGCTTTTGGTCACTAGTTTGAAAACCAGCCTTGAAGGCGTCGAGGGCCTTGTCGAGCCCGTCGCCATCAGGGAGTTGACCGCTTTGCTTGATTGAATCGTAAAGGTCTTGGTGGTTGGAACGCATGAAGGTCGCAAGTTCGCTTTCAAAGCGTAACACGTCGTCTACCGGAACATCGTCCAAGTAGTTGTGTGCCAATGCGTACAGGGTAACCACCTGTTGTTCAACTGGTTGTGGGGCGTGGAGGCCTTGCTTTAAGACTTCCATCGTCCGTTCACCACGATCTAGGCGGGCCTTGGTGGCGGCGTCTAGGTCACTCCCGAACTGAGCGAAGGCCGCTAATTCGTTGTAAGAAGCGATATCAAGACGCAACGTCCCGGAAACCTTCTTCATCGCCTTGATCTGAGCGTCCCCACCAACCCGGGAAACGGAAGTCCCGGCGTCAATGGCTGGCCGTTGACCAGCGTAGAAGGAGTCGGCATCCAAGAAGATCTGCCCGTCGGTAATGGAAATAACGTTAGTTGGAATGTAGGCGGAAACGTCCCCTGCCTGGGTCTGGATAACTGGCAGGGCGGTCATTGAACCCCCACCAAGGTCATCGGAGAGCCGTGCCGCCCGTTCCAGCAGCCGTGAGTGGGTGTAGAAGATGTCACCCGGGTATGCTTCACGACCAGGAGGCCGACGTAAAATCAAGGACAGTTCACGGTAGGCGTCGGCCTGCTTGGACAGGTCATCGTAAATGATTAAGACGTCGCGGCCGCCAAACATAAATTCTTCCCCCATTGCTGCCCCCGCGTACGGAGCGATGTACAGCAATGGTGCTGGGTTAGAAGCGGAAGCGGAAACCACGATCGTGTAATCGAGGGCGCCAAACTTCCGCAGGGTTTCAACTTGGGAACGCACGGTTGATTCCTTTTGCCCAATCGCCACGTAGATACAAATCATGTCTTGGTCCTTTTGGTTAATGATCGTATCGATGGCAATGGAGGTCTTACCGGTCTTCCGGTCCCCAATGATCAGTTCACGCTGCCCCCGACCAATTGGTACTAAGGCGTCAATCACCTTAATCCCGGTCTGCAGTGGTTGGGAAACGGACTTACGTTCCATCACCCCTGGGGCCTTACGTTCGATTGGACGGGTCTTGTCGGTCTTGATGTCCCCCAGACCGTCGATTGGCCGACCCAGTGGGTCAACAACCCGGCCTAACAGGTCATCGCCAACTGGCACTTCCATGATCCGACCAGTCCGCTTAACGGTATCACCTTCACGGATTGCGGAATCATCCCCTAAAATAACGATCCCGACATCGTTACTTTCGAGGTTTTGTGCCATTCCGTAGACACCATTTTCAAATTCGAGCAACTCACCAGCCATGGCGTTTTCCAAGCCATCAGCACGGGCAACCCCGTCACCTACGTAGGTAACCGTCCCGGTTTCTTCAACGGAAATCTGGTCCTGGTAGTTGGCGAGTTGCTTCTTGATGAGTGAACTGATTTCCTCAGTTTTAATGCTCATACAAATCTCACCTCTTCAAGTTCACTGTTACTTAACAATTAAACGCCGTATCTGTTCGATCTTGGTCTTGATGGACCCATCGAGGGTTTGGTTAGCGGTTTTTACCACCACGCCCCCTAAGATCGTTGGATCAACCTTTTCATTTAAGACGATTTCTTGGGCGCCGAGGCGAGCCGCCAAATTGTCCCTCAGTTGATTCCTTCTTGTTTCATCAAGTTGCACCGCGGTCACAACTTCGGCATGAACACGCTTGTGCTTTTCATCATACCGCCGTTCAAACTCATCGACGATTGCAACCATGTCGCTCATGCGGCGGTAGTCAAAGGCCATTTGCAAGAGGTTGGCAACGTACTTGCCTGCCCCTTCTTTAACTTGGTCGACTAGGGCCTGCTTTTCCTTAATGCCAAGGTCCACCCCGGCTAATAGTGGGGCGAGACTTGGGTTGTCTAAGAAAACCTGGCGGACACTGACAAGCTCTTGATAAGTTTGATCGAGTTGACCATCTTCCTGGGATAACTCAAAGATAGCCCGGGCGTAGCGGTTTGCAACCGTCTTTTGGTCAAGTCTACTCATGCTTTACCAACCCTTCAATGTAAGTGTCAATGAGAGCTTGTTGGTCATCCGCATTCAATTGCTTGTGGATGAGCTTGGAAGCAATCTCAATAGACAGGTTTGCGATATCTTCCTTGGCACCACGAAGGGCGTCTTGCCGGGCTTGTTCAGCGTCCTTTTGAGCCTGATTCTTCAGGTTTTGGGCGTCTTGTTGAGCCCTGGCGATGATTTCCGCCCGTTGGCTTTCACCAGCCTGCTTTGCGTTGTCAACAATCGTGGCAGCTTCTTGGCGGGAACCCTTTAGTTCTTCTTGACGCTTAGCAGCCAGCTTTTGGGCTTCTTCACGCGACTGTGCGGCACTATCGATATCATTTGCGATCTTGTCAGCCCGCTTTTGCATCATTTGGGTCACTGGCTTCCAAGCGAAGTGCCAAACGAGGGCGGCCATGATCAGAAATGAGACCAGGTAGAAGAGCATGTCACCAAGATACAGTTGGTTTGATTCCGCAATGATAAACATCTATTGACACCTCCCTTGTAATGAATTTTTTGGTTAAACGATTAACTACTTGTTCATTACCAGGAAGGCAATAACAATCGAAAGAATTGGCAGGGCTTCGATCAGACCAACACCGAGGAACATCGTCCCCCGCAGTTGACCGGACATTTCCGGTTGACGAGCCATCCCATCAAGCGTGTGACCGATAACAAGACCGTTACCAACACCCGCACCTACAGCAGCTAAACCAGCAGCGATACCTGCAGCAATTGCACCCATTGTATATATCCTCCTTAAAGATATGTGGTTATTCCCCGGTTACCTTCCGAGAAATATAAACCGTCGTTAATGTTACAAAGACATAAGCCTGAATGGCCCCGATGAAGACTGAGAAGCCTTGCCAAATAATTTCTAGTGGCAGGCTCACGATCATCGTAGGAATCCCGTGAGAGAACGCCATTCCAGCAAGTAATTTCAACAGTAATTCACCGGCATAAATATTACCAAAGATCCGCAGCCCTAAGGTTAGGAAGTTACTAAACTCTTCAACCAACTTAATTGGAAACATAAGTGAGAATGGCTTGAAGTAGTCCGCAAAGTAACCCTTAACGCCTTGTCGAGCGACCCCCGCAAAGTGTGACAGCGTAACGGCACACAAGGCAAGCGTCATGGTAACTACCGGATCTGCGGTTGGACTTTTGACAATTTCATGCCCGTTCCAGCCGAACTGAATGATCAAACCAAGTTGGTTGGAAATGAAAAGGAAGACGAACAAGACAAATACAAAGAAACTGTAAAAACCACTCGTTTCTGAAGGCATTTGTCCACGCACAATCCCGTTCGTAAATTCCACGATCCATTCCAAGACGTTTTGGCCACCGGTTGGCTTCATCTGCAGGTGCCTTGACAACCCAAATAACAGGAAGAAGGTAATGACGAAGACGATCGTACCGGAGATCAAGTTGGTCCAGTTGAAGGTCAGGCCGAATAGTTCAAAAGTGAACGCATCACCGCCCATCTATATTCCACCTCTTTTCTTTATAACATAATCTGGTTTGTATTAATGAGCTGATGGGCGAACAAAATCACCACTAAACCCAATATACAAAGACTAATATAGCATTCTTTAATTTAGAATTCAAAGCAATTTCAAACTTTTGAAACCGGCACCATCTCAATTATTAAGCGGCTTTTGCTTTCCAATTCCCTTTGATTAAATTTTTATTAGTTTGACATGTTGAAAGACCCTAAATCCGTATCATAACGGCTTTAATTGTCGTTAACGAAAAAAAGATTGGCCCCGCTTGTGCAGCTCCAATCTTTTTTTGTGAATTGTTACTCAGTTTAGCGTTCGCTAGCCGCTTTTTGTGGGAGAACTAGGTTCAAAACGATCCCCAAGACGGCGGCCACCGCCAAACCAGAGAATTCGTATTGGCCCAGTTGCAGGTACGCGTTCCCGATCCCAATCACCAAAATCACCGAAGAGATCATCAGGTTACGCTTTTCGTTAAAGTCGGTTTGGTCTTCAATCATCACCCGGAGCCCAGAGGAGGCGATCACCCCAAACAAGAGGAAGGAGATCCCCCCGATCACCGGGGAAGGGATTGATTCAATCAGGGCCGATAGCTTCCCCACAAAGGAGAAGAGGATGGCAAAGGACGCCGCCCCGGCTAAGACGTATACCGAGTGAACCCGGGTAATTGCCAAGACCCCAATGTTTTCACCGTAAGAGGTTACCGGAGGCCCCCCGACAAACCCGGCGATGATCGAAGCCGTCCCGTCCCCTGCCAGGGTGTGGTTTAACCCCGGATCCTTAAAGTAGTTCCGGTCGGTCAGTTCATTTAAGACCATAATGTGGCCCATGTGCTCAGTCATCGTCACAAAGGCAATCGGGGCCATTGATAAAATGGCGCCCCAATAAAACTGCGGGTGATAGTTAACAAACGGAATTTGAAAGGCAGGCAGACTAAACCAGTGGGCGGACATTACGCCACTGAACTTCACGATTCCAAACAGGCAGGCAATGATGTAACCACCAACAATCCCCAAGAGGATCGGGATTAAGCCTAAGAAGCCCTTGAAAAACATGTTAAAAATAATCGTGATCAACAGGGTTAACATCGCCACGATAAAGTACTTAATGTCGTAAGTGCTCCCGTTCATGGTGGCGTCCTTGGCGGCGGTGGCGGCTAAGGACAACCCAATTACCATTACAATTGGTCCCACCACAATTGGAGGCAAGATACGATCAATCCACGCCGAACCGAAGCGGGAAACGATCAACGACACGATCAGGTAGACGCACCCAACGGCGATCGTCCCCTGAGCAATCCCTGGGTAGCCCGTCGACTTCATCAGCGCCATCATCGGCACGATAAAGGAAAAACTCGATCCCATGTACGCCGGGATCTTGTGGCGAGTAATTAACAGGTACATCAGGGTACCGACCCCGGAACTAAACAGGGCAATTCCCGGGTTTAACCCCACCAGAATGGGGACCAACACGGTTGACCCAAACATGGAAAACATGTGTTGTAAGGACAGTCCAATCCACTGCCCAGTGCCAGGGCGTTCATCAACGTCTAAGACGACGTCCCGTCTTTTCTCTTCCATTTTCTTCCTCCATACAAAAACGCCTTTGGACATCCACTGTTCCAAAGGCGCACGGCACGAATTATTCGCGATTTGACCGACCCTTTAGAACCTCACGGGATTCCATTAAAGGACTCATTAAATTATTCCTATTCTACTTGACGACCTCGTCCTTGTCAATCCCCCGGTGCTTTTGCCAAATCATGATCATCGTCGAGGCCGGGACGGTCACGATCACGGCGATAAAGGAAATCAATACGGCGATGATCTCGCTGACAAAGATCTTATCGTTAACGATCGTCCCAAAGGAGTAGTTAAGCCCGGCAAACCAGATGAAGAGGGCCAACAAACCACCAAAGAAACCGAAGAACAGCGTGTTCAAGGTTGTCCCGATAATCTGCTTACCAATCTCCATCCCGCTTTGCATGAGGCGGTTATCAGACAGGTCGGGGTGCTCCCCTAAGATCTCGGTTAGCCCGGCGGCAATCGCCATCGCCGCTTCGGCAATCGCCCCTAGCGTTGACAGGGTCGCCGTGGTGATGATCACCTTTAAATAGGAGATTCCAATTGCCGTTGACATCCCCTCCAAGTCGTCGCTGTCTTCCAGGCCGAACCCTTGGGCCATCGCCCAGTGCTCAACCAAGTAGATTAAGACCACCAAAACCAAGAGGACCACCACTGAGGCCCAAAAGGCGGTCACGGTGGTGCGTAAATCGTCTTCGCCCATAAAGATCGTGATCGCTAAGATTATCACCCCGGTCATTAGGGTTACCATCATTGGCGGGACGTGAAAGGCGATCAGGATGATGGCAAAGAAGAGGAAACCAAAGTTTAAGAGCAACGATAAAAAGGCGGACCAGCCTTGCCGGCCCCCCACGGCAATCATCAATAGCATCAAAACCAGCCCCAGAGCGGTAATTGAACTCATGCTGCTTCCCCCTTTCTCCCGTACAAGAGCGCGGCAAAGGCCGATACTAACGGAATTGCTAGGACGATTCCGATCCCGGATACCAAACTTTGAACGGTCCCCAAGCTCATGTTCATTGAAAAGGTGTAGCCCCAATTATTCCCGTTTTTAATGTAGAGAAGGGCCGAAGTAAAGGTATCGGCCATAAAAATCATGAACAAGACGTTCACGAGGGGACCCATGATTGACTTGCCGATGTTGCGCCCAGACAAGAAGAGTTGCCGGCGACTGATCGTCGGGTCAATCTCATGTAACTCGTGTAGGGTCGCTACGATGTCACTCGCCTCATCCATTACCGCCCCTAAAGACCCCAGTAAGGTCTCAGCCAAAAAGAGGGGCCGCGGGACCTGGGTAACGTATTGCATCGATTCGTAATAGATTCCCTGGTGGTGAGTCAAATTCATTACCAGCACCGACACCAACATTGCCACCGAAGTCCCCAAAACGGTCGCTAAAAAGGTCGCCACCATTTTTTTAGTCAGTCCAAGCACCAACAAGAGCGAGAGGGCCGCAAAGAGCAGGGCTAAAATGGAAAAGGTCAAAAAGGCGTGGCTCGCCTGCATCTTCAGGTCAATTTGAATGACGAAGTAGAACAAGACGGCGTTGAGGCAAACACTTAACATCGCCAGACTGCCGGCCCGCCCCATCATTAAGACCAGCAAGAAGATCACTAGCCAGCTCAAAAATACTAAGACCACGTCACGCTTGTAACCGGCCACGTTAGCCGTCAGGTGGCCATTTCGCTTTGTCAACTGGCTCAAAAAGATTTGATTTCCCGGGTAATAACGTTGGTCCAGGGCCCCCGACTTGGTGTAGGTATTGTTCACCTTAAACTCCTTACCGGTGTTTTTCCCGTTCAACATTTTGACGGTCAACGTTTGGTTAACCTGGTAGTCGACATTTTGGAACTCGTCAGTTTCCTTTTGCGCCTTCCCGTTTTCAACGGCCACCACCTGGGCCAATGGGGCCTTATACAAGCGCTGGTTATGGGTTGTGAAGATCATCGCTCCCACCCCGAGTACAATTAGGGCGATGACGAGTTTATACTTCGCCTTCCACCACCCAGTTTTCCACATAATCTCAGATCCTTTGCTTAAAATCACGTCCCCTATTGTAGCGCGGGCCCCGGCAATAATGACTGAATTATGAAAAGCTTTAGCTTATTTTGAACTTTAGACAAACTAAAGAGGCGAGGGGAAAACATGGTTCCCCCCTCGCCTCTTGCTGTATTCACGAATATTAGACACAAATTACGGAAACAGTCGCAAACCTACTTGGTCCCGAAGAGGCGGTCCCCCGCGTCCCCGAGGCCTGGCACAATGTAACCATCTTCGTTTAAGCGTTCGTCCAGCCCAGCCGTGTAGATATCAACATCCGGGAAGGCCTCTTGAACCGCCTTAACCCCTTCTGGCGCCGCTACTAAGCAGGCAAACTTCATGTTCTTTTCTTGGCAGCCCCGCTTCTTTAGGGCTTCGATGGCCATTACGGCTGACCCACCGGTCGCAAGCATCGGGTCAACGATGAAGAGTTGCCGTTCCGTAATGTCGTTTGGCAACTTTACGAAGTATTCGTGCGGCTTCAAGGTTTCTTCATCCCGGTACATCCCAATAAAGCCAATTTTGGCTGCTGGGATCAATTCGGTCATCCCATCGACCATCCCCAGGCCGGCCCGTAAGATCGGAATGATGGCTACCTTTTTCCCAGCCAATTCCTTTTGAGTGGTTTTGGCAATTGGCGTTTCCACTTCAACGTCCTTTAGGGGCATGTTACGGGAAACTTCGTAGGCCATCAAGGTTGAAATTTCCTTGACCGTTTCCCGGAAGACCTTCGTTCCGACCCGCTTGTCGCGAATCATCGTTAACTTATGTTGAATTAGCGGGTGATCCAGCACCTCAAATTTACCCATGACAAAACACTCCTTTTAGTTTCTTTGCTATTGTACCAGTCGGGGCGCCGTCCATCAATGGTCCGGCCCGCAAAAAGTCCCCTAATTCAATGCCAACTGATTGATTAGGGGACTGGTTTTACTAATTGGTTTTCTTCAGTTAGTCAACCGGGTGCGCCTGGGTGAGGGCGTGAACGGCTTCTTTCACTCCAGCCAAAATGGTTTGGTCGTCAGCGTTGTCTAACGCCTTGATAATCAGGCTGGCCACCTGCTTGGCGTCGTCTTCTTTAAAGCCACGCGAGGTGATAGCTGGCGTCCCGACCCGCAGACCGGAAGTAACAAACGGGCTGCGTTGGTCATTTGGAATTGCTTCCTTGTTAGTGGTGATCATCACGGAATCGAGCAGGGCCTGGGCGTCCTTACCGGTTAAGCCGGTCTTCGTTAGGTCAAGGACCAACAAGTGGTTGGCCGTCCCACCAGTGACCACCCGGATCGTTTCGGATTCGTTGAACACTTCCGCCATAGCCGCGGCGTTTTTCACCACTTGGCCAATGTAATCCTTAAAGGCTGGTTGTAAGTCCTCGTAAAAGGCCTGGGCCTTCCCGGCAATCACGTGTTCCAGCGGTCCCCCTTGCGTACCCGGGAAGACGGCCGAGTTAAACTTCTTACCTAGTTCTTCAGACTTGGATAGGATCATCCCGCCCCGTGGTCCACGCAAAGTCTTGTGGGTGGTCGTCGTCACAACGTCGGCAACCGGAACCGGGTTCGGGTGGTAACCCGTAGCCACCAGGCCGGCAATGTGGGCCATGTCGACCATCAAGTAAGCACCCACTTCATCGGCGATTTGGCGGAACTTGTCCCAGTCGATGATTTGGCTGTAAGCAGACGCCCCCGCCACGATCAACTGGGGTTGGATTTCCTTAGCCTGAGCCAGGATGGCGTCGTAATCCAGTTCCTCGGTTTCGGGACTGAGTTCGTAACCGTAGGTGTGGTAAAGCTTCCCGGAGAAATTAACCTTGGAACCGTGGGTTAAGTGGCCCCCGGCGTCCATCCCCATCCCCAAGATGGTGTCGCCAGGCTTTAATAATGCTTGGTAGACCGCCATGTTAGCTTGGGAACCGGAGTGGGGTTGAACGTTAGCGTAGGCAGCGCCAAAGAGTTCCTTAGCGTGATCAATGGCGAGTTGCTCCACCTGGTCAATAAATTGGCAACCGCCGTAGTAGCGCTTGCCAGGGTACCCCTCAGCGTACTTGTTGGTTAAGACAGACCCCTGTGCGGCGGCAACTTCTTTTGAAACAATGTTTTCTGAGGCGATCAGTTCAATCGTGCCCTCTTGGCGTTGTTCTTCGCGTCCGATTGCGGCCCAAAGTTGGGCGTCCTTACCTGCATATTCCATTAGCTTAATTGCTCCTTTCGCTTGCGTACCCATATTGTACGGTAATTACGTTTAAATTGAAAGGTTAATTTTATAAACGTACGTAAAATCCGAACCATTTTGGGATGGTCCGGCTTACATGCGTTATTTATTGAGCAAATCCCGGAAGTGGGCCCCACCCGCCGACTTATTCAAACGGTTCATGTAAGCCGCTCCCAGTCCGGTCGGTTCAAACCCTTGGCAAAAGATTTGGTGGATATCTTCTTGATTATCAAAGTCCCGGAGCCCCTCAAACAAATGGGCGCTGGCCTCTTGCACTCCCGTCCCCAGGGAGAATTGATCGGCCTGAACCGACCAAACGTGGGCGTGAAGCACTTGGTCGGTAGCCATTAAGCCCACCTGCTCCTTCGACTGGGCGATCACCGCCGCTACTTCTCCCCAATCATCAGCGGGATCGACGATGTAGACCTGGGCGTTGGGAGCGTAATGCTTGTACTTCATTCCCGGCGCCTTGGGAACCTCATCTTGTTTGACTTGGTGATGGTTGATGTCAATTGAGCCGATCACCCCTTCAATGTCTTGCTTGGTGACGGCTCCAGGCCGTAAGATCACCGGTTGGCTCGTTGACATATCCAAAACGGTCGATTCAACCCCCACCCGGGTCGGACCGTTATCGATAATCCCGGCGATCTTGTTGTTTAGATCGTGGTAGACGTGGTTAGCCGTGGTGGGACTCGGTTTCCCCGAGGTGTTAGCGGACGGGCCCACGATCGGTACCCCCGCCTGGCTAATCAAATCGAGGGTGGGCTGGCAATCGGGGAAGCGAAAGGCAACCGTATCCAAACCACCAGTGACCGTTTTAGAAAGGGTGCCGGGTTTGACCCGTAAAATAATCGTTAAGGAACCGGGCCAAAAGCGGTCCATTAATTGCTTAGCCTTTGCCGGAATTTCTGCGGCAAAGTGCTCAACCATCGCTAACGAGGAAACGTGAACAATCAACGGGTTATCACTCGGTCGCCCCTTGGCTAGGTAGACTTGCTTGACGGCTTCCTCGTTAGTAGCATCGGCCCCCAAGCCGTACACCGTCTCGGTTGGAAAGGCCACCAGTTGACCTGCTTGGATCAACTTGGCCGCTTGCTTTACTTCCGCTGGTTGAAAAATGACTGTTTTCACCATTATCTTTCCCCTTCTTATCTAATCAAAGTCTGTCACCTTAATCATCCGCATTCGCCCCGCAATGTCGTGACGGGTCTCAATTTTAGCGCTCGGTGCCAGTTCCTTTAATAGCTGCTGAATTCGTTCTTCTTGTCGGTGACCAGTTTCACCAAACAGGACCCCCCGGGGCGTTAAGTGCTCACCGGCGGCCGCAAACAAACGGCGGTAAAAGGCTAAGCCGTTCTCACTAGCAAACAGGGCCAGCGGCGGTTCGTACTCCAAAACCTCCGGATCCATCTCGTCAATTTCACTTAGTGCGACGTACGGGGGGTTGGTAACGATCAGGTTGAAACGCTGGTCCCCTAGCCGCGCGAAGAGGTCGCTTTCGACTTGGTTTAAGTTGGTCCCGTGCAAGCGTTGGTTAGTCAGGGCGATCTTCAAGGCGGCCGCCGAAATGTCACTCAGGGTAACTTGCCACTTAGGGCGCTCCAAGGCCAGGGTAATACCAATTACCCCGCTCCCGGTTCCGAGGTCCAACACCTTGAGTTCCTTATCCGCCGGCATCGAATCCAGGACCCATTCAACCAACTCCTCGGTTTCGGTTTCCGGAATCAAGACGTCCCGGTTAACCACAAACTTCCGCCCAAAAAAGGGCGCCTTGCCGACCACGTACTGGGCCGGTTCGCTACTGGCAACCCGGGTGATCGCCCGTTGGTAGCGGGTGGCTTCTTCTACGGGCATCGGTTGACGATTATTGGCCAACAGGTCGGTCATCGACCAGTCGTGGAGCATTTCCAAAATAAACTGCGCCGCTGATGGATCCTTACCATGGTCCCCTAAAAAAGAAGAAGCCCATCGCTGGGCTTGAAAGTAGGTCCAATTATTACTCATTGCGTAATTGCTCCAGCTTTTGGGCCTGATCGGCAATGATTAGCGATTCGATGATTTCTTCTAGGTCACCAGCCATGATCTTATCGAGCTTGTTTAGGGTCAGGCCAATCCGGTGGTCGGTAACCCGGTTTTGCGGGTAGTTGTACGTCCGGATTCGTTCCGAACGGTCCCCGGTCCCAATCGCGTTTTTACGTTGGGCATCGTATTCAGACTGTTCTTGTTGTTGGTAGTAATCGTAAACCCGGGCCTTTAAAATCTGCATTGCCTTGGCCCGGTTTTGCTGTTGGGAACGCTCGTCTTGCATTGCCACCACGATCCCCGTTGGCAAGTGGGTCATCCGTACGGCCGAGGAGGTCTTGTTAATGTGCTGACCACCGGCCCCAGAAGAGCGGTAAACGTCGACCCGGATGTCCTTTGGATCCAGGTCCACGTCAACGTCTTCGGCTTCCGGCATTACCCCCACGGTCGCCGTCGACGTGTGCACCCGGCCCGCCGATTCGGTCGCCGGAATCCGTTGTACCCGATGCGCCCCGTTTTCAAACTTCAGCTTGGAGTAAACCTGGTCACCGGTAATTATCAGGGCGATTTCCTTGAACCCGCCGACTTCGGTTTCGTTGCGGTCAACCACTTCAACGTTCCACCCCTGCTTTTCGGCGTAGCGAACGTACATGTTATACAGATCGGCGGCAAACAGGGAGGCTTCGTCCCCACCAGCGGCCCCCCGAATTTCCATAATGATGTTTTTATCATCATTCGGGTCCTTTGGAATTAACAAGACTTCCAGTTCATCTTGGAGCTGGGCTTGGCGTTCCTTGGCTTCGTTAAGCTCCTCTTTGGTCATTTCCACCAGGTCGGGGTCGCTTTCTTCGCGCAACATCTCGGTGTCATCCTTAATCGTTTGGGTGACTTCCTTGTACTCGTTGTATTTTTCAACGGTTTCGCGTAGGCTCCCTTCTTCCTTTGAGAGCTTCATGAACCGTTGGGAGTCGGCGATTACTTCGGGATCCGAGATCAACTCGTTAAGTTCATCGTAGCGGTCGGCCACGGCTTGTAACTTATCGAAAATTTCTTCCATTTCCATTACTCATTCTCCTGTTCACTTGGCAAATCTGGGTGAAAATAGTGTTCCCGGCAAACCGGGTAGTAGGACTCGTTGCCGCCGATTTGAACCTGGGCGCCTTGGTAAACCGGGTGCCCATCGCTAATCCGCAGGTTCATGGTTGCCTTGCGGGGGCAAAACCAGCAGATCGTCTTCATCTCTTCAATCTTATCGGCGTAGATCAACAGGGCCTCGGATCCCTCAAACAACTCGTTTTTAAAGTCGTTTTTGAGCCCAAAGGCCATCACCGGGATCTTGAGGTCGTCAACCACGTGGCATAGTTGCAGTACGTGGGCCTTACTCAAGAACTGGGCCTCGTCAATCAAAACACAGTAAATCCGGTGATCGATTTGTTTGATCAGTTCAAAAACGTTGGTATCCTCCATGATCGGCGTGACCCGCCGTTTCAAACCAATCCGGCTGGCGATCACCCCGGTGCCGGCCCGGTCATCAATTCCGCTCGTCAACAATTCAACCGGCTTGCCCTGCTCCTCATAATTGTGGGCCACCTTTAGAATGTCAATTGACTTACCAGAATTCATTGCGCCGTACTTAAAGAACAACTGCGCCACCTGTCTCACCCATTTCTTCGCATAGTGCCTTAATTATAGCGGATCTTGGGCCCGTTTTAAACTCTTCTCCCCCCAGTTAGCCAATGTTTTCTTGAGTTAACCATGCTTATTGCCGGTCTAATCGTGATGAAAGCGGCTTGCTTAGCTCTTTCCTCATTGAAAAATAATTTTCGCCCGCGCCGCTAGCATGACTTGGTGAGGGAGGTTACTTTCCTTTTGGGCCCGGAACGATTAAAATTAATCGGTAATCAATACACGCAAGCGGAAGGATATGAATTATGTCTTTAAGAAGTTCGCTGGCCGAATTTGCCGGTCGGTCTAGTTACTGGTTCCTCCACACCTTTACCCACGGGGGCTCCTCATTACCAGGCAAGATTGTCACCAAGCTCGATCCCAACATCTTACAAGCCTTCAGTAAGAAATACGACCTGGTGATCCTCACCGGGACCAACGGGAAAACCTTGACCACCGCCCTCTCCGTCCGGGTGCTACGGGAAAAGTACGATTCCGTTTTAACCAACCCCACCGGTTCAAACATGGAACAAGGAATCGTCACCACCTTCATCACGGCGCCCCGGCCCAAGCAAAAGGGCTTGGCGGTCTTAGAAGTTGATGAAGCAAACGTCGTCAAGGTCACTAAGTTCATTACCCCGATCGCCTTTGTCTTTACCAACTTGTTTCGGGACCAAATGGACCGCTACGGCGAAATCTACACGACCTACGATAAGATCTTAGCCGGGGTTAAGTTAGCCCCTAAGGCCACCATCATCGCTAACGGTGACGAGCAGATCTTCAACACTAAGGAGCTGCCAAACCCCGTGATCTATTACGGTTTCAACCACGAATCCCACGCGGATTTCAAGGCGCCGGCTAATACCGATGGACTCTTGTGCCCTAAGTGCCACCACATCTTGCACTACCACTTACGGACCTACGCCAACCTAGGCGACTACTTCTGCCCCCACTGTGGCTTTAAACGTCCGGAACTGACTTACCAGGTCACTAAACTTGGTGAATTAACCCCGACCTCCTCTTCTTTTGAAATCGATGGGATCCCCTATCAGATTGAAATCGGCGGGCTGTACAACATTTATAACGCCTTAGCGGCCTATTCCTTAGGTCGTTTCCTAGGGGTTAGCCCGGCCCAAATCCAACACGCCTTCAGCGCCGACGAACGGGTTTTTGGCCGTCAAGAAGTAATCAACGTCGACGGCAAGGAAGTTACCTTAATTTTGGTCAAGAATCCGGTGGGCTTAAACCAGGTCCTGGACATGATTTTGACCGATCCGGAGCCCTTCTCGTTTGGCTTCTTGTTAAACGCCAACTACGCCGACGGGATCGACACCTCCTGGATCTGGGACGGCGACTTTGAACGCCTCCACGACCACGATATCCCCTACTTCATGACCGGTGGGGAGCGCTACAAAGACATTACCACCCGGATGGAAATGGCTGGAATTGACAAGATCGATCACTTACCGGACCTCAACCAAGTAATTGAAAAGATCCCGCAAATGCCTACTAAGCACGTGTACCTCTTAGCTACCTACACGGCGGTCTTGCAACTACGCAAACTACTAGCCGACAAGAAATACATTCAAGGAGGGATGGATTAATGGCTAAGTACCACTTACACCTCGCCCACTTGTACGGCGACCTATTAAACACCTATGGCGACATTGGTAACATCATCGCCCTTAAGTACTACGCTAAGCAAATGGATACCGATATCCAAGTCGACGTGGTCTCAATTGAAGACGACTTTGATCCAGATCAGTTTGATATTGCTTTTTTCGGTGGGGGTCAGGACTACGAACAAATGGTGGTCTCAAAAGACATCCAAACCAAAAAGGACGGGATCAAAAAGTTTATTGAGGACGGCAAACCAATGCTCGCCATCTGCGGGGGCTACCAATTACTGGGTAAGTACTACGTGGGGGCCGACGGGGAAAAGATCCCCGGCATCGGGGTTTTGGACCACTACACCTTAACCCAAAGTGAGCACCGGTCCGCCCAGCAAAACCAGTCCCGCTTCATTGGCGACGTCGAGATTCAAAATGAAGACACCGGTGCTAAGTTCCACGGCTTTGAAAACCACAACGGCCGGACCTTCCTGGGTGAAAATGAGCGCCCCTTGGGGCACGTCTTAGCGGGCCACGGGAATAACGGCGAGGACGGCACGGAAGGGGCCATTTACTTACACACCTACTGCTCCTATTTCCACGGGCCAATCCTCACCCGCAACGGTGAGCTAGCTAAGCAAATGTTACTTGAAGCCCTTTCGATTAAGTATCCCGACGCCGATCTGACACCCCAAGAGGGGCTAATCGTCCAACCAACCTTTTAGGGGGTGGCGCAATGTTAAATTCACTCTCCACCCTCATGGTGATCGCCTTTATCGTCGAGTCATTCTTTGAAGTCCGCCTCCAACTGTACTTACGTGGACTACTGGCCAACGATGAGGCCCCCGCCGAATTAGAGGGCCGAATTCGCCGGATTGTCCGGATCGACAACCGCTGGAGTTGGGGATCGTGGTTGTTAATCATCTTCATGTTCGTTGCCCCAGGTAACTGGTCCTTTCTGGCAGTTTGCATCATCACCCTGTTAGAAACGATCGTGGTGATGGAAATGGACCACCTCAAAACCAAAATCAAAAATAGTTAAAAGTGAGTGCGATCCAACCTATCAAGCAGGCCGTGGGCTAAGGATAGAACGGGGGTTGATGCGGTACGCATCGTTCTCCGGTCAGACTTAGCCACTAGGCCTGCGGTTGGGGAGCACGTTATTGGAAGTGCGACCAACCTCTGATTCGGGTCGTATAGCTAAGCTAGGGGGAAGGTTGGTGCGGCACGCACCGTTCTTCACCCGTACTTAGCTACTAGGCCCGTGGTTGGGAGCACGTTATCTGTCTAACATTTGCGAATACAACAAAAGGCCAGGAGAAACATGATGTTCTCCTGGCCTTTATTATTACAAAATTGGGGCGAGCAAGCGGCAGAAGTCCTGTTTGAACTTCCGCCAAGCTGATTGGTGGTCGAAGTACTCCTCGTTCAGTTGGGTGCAGTCTTTTAGATCGTTTTCAAAGGCCGCTTTCAATTCACCAGCCAACTGCTCGTTGTAAGTAAAGGCGTTAACCTCAAAGTTAAGCCGGAAGGAACGGTAATCCAGATTAGCCGACCCGACCGACGCCAGGTGACTACCGGAAACCATGGTCTTGGCGTGCAAAAAGCCCTTATCGTACTTGTAAACCTTCACCCCGTTGGAAACCAGGTAGTGGGCAAAGTACTCCGTCGCCCGGTAGACAAAGGGGTGATCCGGCATCGGCGGGATCATGATCCGAACGTCGATCCCAGATTTAGCCGCCACCACTAATGACTCTAAAATTGCGTCATCGGGAATTAGGTACGGGGTTTGAATGTAGACGTAGTGACGGGCCGAGGAAATGATCCCTTGGTAACCGCGACGAATCGCCCGGTTATCGTTATCGGGGCCGGACGAAACAATCTGCATCGGAACCATTGACCGATCCGGATTCTTTAGCCGGGTGGTTCGAACGTTAACGTAATCACCCGCCAGGTCCATCCGCTCCTTTTTGGTCCGCCGGCAAGTCGTGTTCCAATCCATGATGAAGCGGGCTTGCATCATCAATACGGCCGTCCCCTCGACCCGGAGGTGGCTATCCCGCCAGTAACCAAACTTTGGCGACTCGCCCAGGTACTGATCACCAATGTTAAAGCCCCCAATGTAGCCCAGGTCACCGTCAATGATGACCAACTTACGGTGCAAGTGGTAATTCAAGCGGGGGGTGTTGAAACGAGCCTTAGCGCTAGAAATGAAGGCCTGAGCTTGGCCACCAAGTTCTTCAAGGTGACTAAAGAAGCGGTAAGTGGTCCCGCGCGACCCCGACAAGTCATAAAGAACCCGGACTTCCACCCCACGCTCGGCTGCCCGTTCAAGGGCCGCCAAGACCCGATGACCTAATTGATCGGCTGCAAAGGTGTAGTATTCAACGTGGATGTGCCGCTTGGCCTGATCAATGTCTTTGATGAGCTGATCGAACTTAGCGTGCCCGTCCGTAAATAAATGTACCTGGTTGCCAAAGGTTAGCAGGGCGTTGTCGGTGTTTAACAAGAGGTTGGCCATCATCTGATCCCTACGCGATTGCTCTTCTTTAGGCAGGAGCTTTTGGGCCTCCAGTAGGCGCTGTTGTTGGTGCTTGTACTGTTCTAGAATGCGCCGTTGTTCGTCTTGGATGGTGAAGATCTGGTCGTGCGACAGTTTGCGGCCCACGAAGAGGTAGGCGACAAAGCCCACCACCGGTAAAAAGGATAAGACCAACAGCCAGGCCCAGGTTGAAGCGATGTCCCGGCGCTCCCGAAAGACCGTCCAAAAGGCCAGGGCTAGGTTAATTAACCAGATAGTTTCAATTACGTAGCGAATGGTATCCCAAGTTATCATTAATTTTCTCCCATTTCACGAAGGTATGTAGCAATGATTTGATCGCGGCGGTCTAAGTAGCGGTTGTTTTGCCCCCGCGGGTGCACCCGGTTAGTCAGCATAATTAGCCCCCGGTCGTGATCACGGTCTAAGACTAAGAGGGTTCCGGTGTAGCCAGTGTGGCTAATCAAAAAACGGTGGGTGGCTGGGTTTGGGACCAGCTTCCAGCCCAAGCCACGGAGGTGGGGGCTGACCATTCTGGTTTGATCGCTAAAGAGCTGCGCCATGGTTTGTTCGGTCAACAGGCCGGCCAGGTTAGTCCCCACCAGGGCCCGGCTAAAGGTAATCAAGTCAGTGAGGGGGGCAAAAAAGCCGGCCGACCCGCAGTGGCTCCCTAACACCGCTCCCTTGGGGTCGTGCACTTGACCGCGCAAGAGCCCCCGCCGCTGGTCAATGCTCGTCGGCACCGTTTGGGTGGCTACCGGCTGGTCGGTGATTTGCGTCATCTGTAAGGGGGCAAAGACCAACTCCCTCGCCAACACGTGGATTGGTTGCCCCAAGATGCGCTCGGCAATCCAGCCTAAGTAGATGAAGTTAACGTCGGCGTAGCGAATCAAGCGGTCCCGGTTAACCCCACTAGTCTGGTTCGTTAACAGGGCGGTTGTTAACTGCTTAGCATCAAGGTCATCACGATTTTTAATGTAGCCACCAATTGCCGACGAATGGGTCAGCAAATGGTAGATTTTAACCTGGTCGTTTGAAAACTCCGGTAAGTACCTACTAACCGGGTCATCCAGAGACAGGCGCCCGCTTTGTAAGAGGATGGCGATCACCGGTACCGTTGCCACCACCTTGGTTAGGGAAGCCAAGTCATAAAGCATCCCAGGGCGTAACCGTTCCGGAGTCGGTTCAATTTGCGCTAGCCCCCGAACGGCTTCGACCTGCCAGTCGCGTTCAAAGAGGCAATAAGACATGCCGGGGACCACCCCGTCGTCGACCATTGCCCGTAACTGCGCTTGCGTTGTTTGATAGGTTTGCAATCAACTTCCCCCTTACTTTTCACCCATTATACCAAAGACACCCCCGTACAAAAGCCCATTTTGGCTTCCGAACGGGGGTGTTTTAAATTGAACCTTAAATCTGATTGCCGGCAAACTGACTGTTGTACAGGTCGGCGTAAAAACCGCCCTTTGCCATTAAGCTATCGTGGTCCCCGGTTTCAATAATTTGACCGTGGTTCATCACGATGATTTGCTCGGCGCTGCGGATCGTTGACAAGCGGTGGGCCACCACAAAGCTGGTCCGCCCCTTTTGGATGTCATTCATGGCGTCTTGAATCGCCTCTTCGGTCCGGGTGTCGACTGATGAGGTCGCCTCATCCAAGATTAAGACCTCCGGGTCGGCCAAGAAGGCCCGGGCAATCGTCAGCAGTTGGCGTTGCCCTTGAGAAATATTGGAGGCCGATTCGTCCAATACGGTTTGGTAACCATTGGGTAATTGACGGATGAAGGTATCGGCGTGGGCCTGTTTGGCAACCGCGTAGACCTCTTCTTCAGTGGCATCTTCACGACCGTACTTGATGTTGTCGTAAATCGTCCCCGTAAACAGCCAGGTATCTTGTAGCACTATGGCAATCTTCTTGCGCAATTCCGGCCGCGTAAAGGAACGGGTATCGCGCCCATCCAAATAGATGTGGCCTCCCTTGACGTCGTAAAAGCGCTCCAAGAGGTTAATAATCGTCGTCTTTCCGGCCCCGGTTGGCCCCACAATCGCCACCATGTGATTCTGCTCGGCCTTGAGATTGAAGTCTTGAATTAACGGCTGGTTATCGTAGCTAAAGTTAACGTCTTTAAACTCAACTTTGGGCTGTGGCCCCGGCAAGACGGTTTGATCAGCCAAGTCAGTGTCCATTTCGTCTTGGTCTAGCACCTCAAAAATCCGTTCCGCTGAGGCGATCGTCTGCTGAATGGTCGAGGCCAGGCTAGCAATCTGGGTGATTGGCTGCGAGAACTGATTGGTGTATTGCAAGAAGGCCTGGACGTTCCCCAGGGTAATCTGGCCGTTCACCACTTGCAACGCCCCGACCACCGCAACCATCAAGTAACCCAGGTTCCGGACAAAGGCCATCGCTGGGTACATCAAAATGGAGAAGAACTGGGCCTTCCAAGCGGCTTGGTAGTAGGCGGTGTTTTTTTCTTCAAACTGCGCTTCTTGGTCCGCTTCCCGGTTAAAGGTCCGGACGATTGTGTGGCCAGCGTAAGTTTCTTCCACCTGCGCGTTAATCTTACCTAATACCGCCTGCTGCCGGACAAAGAGGCGCTGAGCCGTTGGTGCCACAAAGCCAATAATCACTAACGATAATGGCACGGTAATTAGGGCGACTAAGGTTAACTTCCACGAGATCGAAATCATGAGGGCCAATACCCCCACGAAGGTCAGGGCGGAAGTAATGATTTGAATCATCCCGTTTTGGAGGGTACCGGAGATGTTATCCATATCGTTAACCATCCGGCTCATGATGTCCCCGTTGGGATGGGTGTCGTAAAAAGAGACTGGTAACCGGGACATCTTAGACTTAAAATCCTGCCGTAGTTGGTAAACCACCCGTTGCGAAATCCGGGTCATCATCACTTGTTGGACGAAGGAAAATAAGCCCGACAATGCGTACATCACTAAAACAGCGATCACAATTTGGCCAATCTTAGTGAAGTCAATCGGGTACTTGCTTAGGTGCATCCCCAGCTTCATTTCAGACGCCCCCTTCAAGACGCCATTATAGATAACCGTTGTGGCCTCCCCTAACACCTTGGGGGCCATCACTTGAAAGACCACCGACGCAATCGCAACCAGGATCGAAATAATCACGCCCCACTTCCAAGGCTTCAAATAAGTGAGCAAACGGCCCGTCGTCTTCCAAAAGTGGTGTACCTTGGCGCCGTCTTTTTGGTGTCTATTTCCGTTGTGCACGTTCTTCATCCCCCTCTTGAATCTGCGAGTGCAGAATTTCTTGGTAGGTCTTATTAGTGGCCTTGAGTTCTTCGTGACTCCCTTGGCCGACCACCTTACCGTCATCAACCACTAAAATAAGGTCGGCGTCGGCCACCGTTGAAATTCGTTGGGCCACAATTACTGATACGGCGCGCTGAATTTGCGGGTCTCTGCGCAAGGCTTGGCGTAACTTGGCGTCGGTCTTGAAGTCTAGTGCGGAAAAGGAGTCGTCAAAGATGTATACGGAAGCCGGTTTAATAATTGTCCGGGCAATTGCCAGCCGTTGGCGTTGTCCCCCGGAGAAGTTACTCCCGTCCTGTTCGACGATGGTATCTAAGCCCCCCTCTTCTCTAACGAAGTCGGCAGCTTGGGCAATCTCTAGTGCCCGCCACATATCGTCTTCGGTCGCTGTTTCATAACCAAACTGCAGGTTGGAACGAACGGTCCCGGTAAAGAGGACCGCCTTTTGCTGGGTGATCGAGATTTCTTGGTGTAAATCATGTTGACTCAAGCGGTCGATCGGTTGACCGTTGACCTCAATCCGTCCGCTTTCAACGTTGAAAAGGTGAGGAATTAAGTTAACCAACGAGGACTTACCCGAACCGGTCCCCCCGATAATGGCTAGGGTTTGTCCGGCTTGAACCTTAAAGTTCAGGTCGGTCAAGGCCAGTTCCTCGGCTCCTTCATAACGGAAGTTAACGTGATCAAAAGTTAGGCTGGCTGGTGCGTCCTTAACCACACTCAGTTGTTCATCCGGCGTGGGGTCACTAACGCTAGGGCGCCGATCTAAAACTTCATTTAAACGGGCAGCTGAAGCTGAGGCCCGTGGAATAAAGACAAACAGCATGGACAGCATCATAAAGGACATCAGGATCTGGGTCGAGTAGGTCATAAAGGCGATCAGGTTCCCTACTTGCATGCTCATATTAGCAATCAACTTGGCTCCCACCCAGATAATCCCAATGTTAGTTAGGGAAAGGATTAGAGTCATGATTGGGAAGAGTAACGAAACCAGGGTGAAGGCCTTAATCCCGGTGTTGGTGTAATCGGCGTTGGCCCCTTCGAAACGGTCTTGTTCCCGCTGGTCCTGGTTAAAGGCCCGAATTACTCGCACCCCGGTCAAGTCTTCCCGAAAGACCAGGTTAATCCGGTCGGTCTTCTTTTGAATACTCTTAAAGAGCGGAACGGCAAAGTACATCACCCCAATTACCACGATGGCAAGGACCGGCAAGGAGATGGCAAAAACTCCCGTTAAGCGCGGCTCGCGGTGGTAAGCCAGGATGATGGCTGCCACCAACATGATCGGTGATTGAAGCATCATCCGTAAAAACTGAACCATCACGTTTTGAACCTGGACGATGTCGTTAGTCGACCTAGTGATTAAAGACGAATCACCAAAGTCAGACATCTCCTTGCTCGAAAAGGTTAACACCTTGTGATAAATTTGCCGGCGTAACTTTTGCCCCACCTTCATTCCCTGGGTGGAGGCGAAGTAAACGTTACAAGCCGAGGCTAGCAACCCGAGGGCGGCCACCAAGAGCATTATGCCACCTTGTTGCCAAATGTAGGCCATATCATGGTTAATCACCCCCTTATCAATTAAGTCCGAGGTGATGGTCGGCAGGTACAGATCGGCCGCCACCTGAACCAATAAGAAGATGACCGCCAAGAGGGCCGGCAATTTCTCTAGGTTGCGCCGTGCGATTCTAATCATCGAAAAACTCCTTTCGTGCGTTGGTCTCACCATAGTGGTCAATTAATGCTTGGCGAAGCTTGATTGCAATTTGATAAGTTTGTTCACGTTCCGATGGCGTAAGCGGACTTAGTAACTGTTGACCAAACCGCTCCCGGTCCGCCTGAACCTTAGCCCATTGCTCTCGCCCCGCTTGCGTAATCGCCACCCGGATAATCCGCTTGTCGTGGGGATCACGCTTTCTGGTGACCAAACCCTGGCGCTCCAATTTTTCAATTGCTACCGTTAACGAACCGGGTTTGATGCTTGCTTCATCCGCTAATTGGCGTTGTGACAAGTCCGCTTGTTTATTAAGCGACTCAAGGATCCGTGCCGACCCATGAAAGCCCGCCGCCTTCTTATGTTTAATCACCACGTCACGAATTTGCATAAATAAGTCGTGATAGCTTTGAAAGATCTCCTCATCACTTACCACTAGTCCCCCTCCTCAAAATCGTTAGACTTATAATCATTAGACTTCTAATGATTGTTAGTTTTACTCAGATTCTCCCTTGCGTCAACTAATTTAACCCAAAAAAAGACCTGGAGAACACCAACGTTCTCCAAGTCTCTTGCGTTACTAAACTAACTTAATTAGGTTATGTCCGTATAATTGGTGTAAATTCTAAATAGGACTTTGTGAAATCTGAAAGGAACTTCATTATGCCAAAAGTT